>Ga0155734_158_pt7 | contig 48944 bp, 43 predicted proteins | sample RifCSPlowO2_01_FD_107388 | JGI IMG/M metagenome (GOLD analysis project Ga0155734, IMG submission 107388) | Candidatus Gottesmanbacteria bacterium RIFCSPLOWO2_01_FULL_49_10
CGTGTGCATGCTAATCAAACGTGCTGACATACCGTTTCCTTTTAATGCGCGTACAACTTCAAGACCTCTGTATAAGAGCGTCGATGTCGCAATAATAGTCACATCAGTCCCCTTTTGTACGACAATACCTTTCCCTATCCGAAAATCCGGTTTTTTCCTGTAGACGGACGGTTCACCTGCCTTACCCAATCGTATATATACGGGCCCATTGTATTTCGATGCGGCTTTCGTTGCTACCACTACTTCAAACGGATCTCCCGGACATAAAATAACTAAATTGGGTAGCGTACGCATAATACCGATATCTTCCAACCCGTGATGCGTATGTCCATAAGGACCGTACGAAAAACCAGCTCCGATACCAACAATTTTTACGTTGAGATTTTGATAACAGATATCATTTCTGATCTGCTCAAAGTTTCTCATAGTCGCAAACGGAATAATGGAATAGACCCAGGGTATTTTGCCTTCCGTGGCAAGTCCGGCTGCAACACCGGTCATATTTTGCTCGGCAACACCGGCATTTATATACTGTCGGGGGCACACCTGCTGAAAATTTTCGAACGCAGAAAATCCCAAATCACCGGTCATCAAAATAATATTTTTGTCTTTTTTTGCCAACTGCGTTAATGTTTTAATGAAAGAGATTCTCATAGAGACTCCAACGCACGTAGCGCTTCGATATATTCTTCTTTCGTTGGCGGTTTATATTGTGATGACACCTGATCAACATGTTTTTCTACTCCGCCAATCCCCTTGATCGTATGTGCTATAACGACGGATGGCTTACCCGACTGAAACGGAATCTTCTCCAATATCTTCGATAATCCATCCTCAGCATGACCGTTCACTTCCCGGGTTTGCCAACCAAACGCTCTCCATTTGGCCGCAAACGGCTCTAAATTCAAAACATCCTTTGTTTTGCCATACCCTTGCAGACCGTTCTTATCGACAAGAACGATAAGATTATCAAGTTTATGATGTCCCGCAAACAGTGCCGCTTCCCAAACAGATCCCTCGTCGCATTCCCCGTCAGAAAGTATTGCGAATACTCTCCATTTCTTGTTATCAATCTTTCCCGCAAGCGCCATACCGGCTGCCATCGGGAGACCATGACCTAATGATCCGGCAGAAATCTCTATCCCAGGAACACTATGCCTGATTGAATGCCCAGCCAATAATCCATGATCTAGTTCATAGCCTTCAAGAATTTTTTTATCAAAAAAACCTCGTTCTGAAAGCACCGCGTACAACGCCTTTGCATCATGAGCTTTGCTAAAAACCAATCTATCCCGATCTTGCGCCCAAGGCTTTTTCGGATCGATATGCATGATGCGAAAGTATAAAACGGTCAACAGTTCCACGCATGACAGTGCGCCACCCGTATGCGCACTTTGGGCACGATAACTCATCAGCAATATCTGTTTTCGTACTTCTCTTGCAAGTTTTTTTAATTCGTCAGTTGAAATACTATATGTCATACGTGCAATATATTTTTCCATGTATATGCAATTTCGGAGCGAGTATACGATAAAACAGACACAAAACAAACAATTGGGTGTAAAAACCATGCCGGATCAGGAATAGCTAAAAATCCTCGAAAAGCAACAAAAAGAGGCTGGATAAATGTGAGAGAGTACAATATAAATAAGCTCAAACGGATACAGTCGCGCGTTGAATGCGAATCAAAAACATAATAGTGACGGATTCTTCTATATGCATCATAATGTCGCTTTTTGTAAACAGACCGGCGCCGTACAAAATCCGATATATCTGAACCTGTATAGTGAATTATTTCATTTTTGACGACACCATACGTGTCATATCCCATTGTCAATAACTGTGCAAATGCATCGGTGTGTAAAAAGTTTTCTGGCTGTTTGTTTACTTTTTCAATAATTCGCCGTCTGACCATGTGCCCATTGTCGCCGAGCACTGGTAGATCATCTTTTGAAAAACGCACCACTAAGTAATCGTCAGTCTCATTATATATTCGTCCCAGATGATATTTTGTCTCAAAACGCGGCAGTTTTTCCGATTTATTCAGATAGTATACAGTCGGGTCATTAACACCGATAAGAGCAGTGTAACGTGTTAAGGCCGGCATATCACGTTCAAATCCGTTGTAGATACTATACGTACCTATAACTGAACCAACCGAAAACGGTGCAATCATTTGCGTCAACCAATTCTTTGTAGGAATAATGTTATCCGGCTCTAAAAACAATATAATGTTCCCTCGAGCGATTTTGATGCCCGTGCTCATTCGGGCAAGTGGCTTATCTTTATATTCCGGAAGACGCAACACGCTACAACCATATCTTGATGCAAGAGAATCAGAACCGTTTGAAGATCCACCGTCCATTACTAAATGTTCTATCAATGTATGATCATAGTTCTGCTGACGAACGGCACGTAACACTTTCTCGAATAACTGACACTCACTATTTAAAGAACACGTAACAATGCTTATAGTATCGTGCTTCATTCTATGGTTTAAGTGAGTTTTCTCTTCCGCATTCTCTTTGCGCCGGAACGTGGAGAACAGAGTATTTTGATATACACTTTTCTTCCCGACTCAATATAGTAATTGTAATATCTATCGGTGTAAGATCTTGAACGGAGAATATTTATAATCTGTTTACCGGTATATGTTTTTGAAAGATTAATCTCATCAAGGGAATTCACGTCGACTGCCTTATGCAAAGTCGGCACTTCTGGAAAACGTGACTGGGGAATTCTTTTGTTGGTCTGTTGTTTAATTTTTGGCCATTCGTTTTTAAATAATGTAACTATTTGATTGAGAGTCTTATTGTACAAAGTTTCCGCCGTATCCCACGGTAAAATTTTTATCTTTTTCCGCGCTATAATATCGCCGGTGTCAACTCCTCTATTTATGTAGTGCAATGATACTCCCCCATTTGACCCATCTATAAAAGGCCAAACGTTCGGATTCATTCCTCTGTTTTGAGGCAAGTATCCGGGGTGAAAATTAATACAACCGAGTGTTGGTATGTCTATTACTTCCGGTTTGAGGATATATCCCCAGAAAGCGGAGACTCCAAGCTCAGGATTTAGTTTCTTTAAACGATGCAGGACTTTATTTTCATTTAATTCTTCGTGTACATATATATCCTGGGGTGATACGCGGGAATCCCGAACGATTTCTTTAACATAACGCTGTTTCTTAGTATCATGCAAACAAAGCGCAACTATCTCATCTTTCTGTTGTGTCAAATAGTTAGCAACCTGCCAGCCTACCCAATTATTAGCAAACAATATAATACGCATACGTGAATACAATTGTGTTATTTTAATAACAATTTTCGTATTACCGAAGCAATATAATCCACCATTCTCTCAGTGAGCATGACTCCGCTCGGAAGGTTTATTCCATTATGAGAGACATGATATGACACAGGATTATTGATCGGTTGCTTATTATAAAAACAAAACTCCGAGATGGGGAAAAAGAATGGACGTGTGTCTATCTTCATTTCGCTCATTTTTATTCTTAGTTCATCCCGTGTTATACCGAAATCTGTATCTAAAACTATTGTATTCATCCAAAAACTACTCACAACTCCTTTGCGTTCCGGGCTAAATTGGATTCCTTTTATACCTCCGAGGCGTTCCCGGTACCAACGGTTAATTCTGCGTTTACGAGCAATAAGATCGTCAATATCTTCAAGCCTCGACAATCCCAGCGCTGCCTGAATATTACTCATTGCATACATATACCCGATTTCATTGTGCCAAAATTGTCGCGTAAAACTTATTCCGTTATCTACAATCGATCTAGCGCGCTCAATCCAACCCTTATGTTTCGTGACCAGCATCCCTCCTTCTCCGATTGAAAGTAATTTCGCACCCTGAAAACTGAATGCAGCGGCATCAGAAAGGCTTCCGACCTGCTTCCCATGGAGAGTCGATCCTAAGCCTTCGCACGCGTCCTCAAGAATATGCAAATGATGCTTTTTTGCAATTTGCGCAATGCCGTCCATATCGGCAATATTCCCATACAAATGGACTGGCATGATAACTTTTGTCTTCTTCGTGATGTATTTCTCGAGGCGCGATGTGTCAATGGACCAGGTTTCCCGATCGATATCGACAAGAATAGGTATTGCTCCAAGCTGATGCACGACATTAGCGCACGTTACATAGGTCAGGTCCGGAACAATCACCTCATCCCCCCTTCCCACCCCCATGCACACAAGAGCAATATGGAGCGCGCTTGTCCCGTGAGGCATGCTGAGTGTATATTTCGCGTTAACGTATTTGGCGAATGCTTCTTCAAATTTGTAAATGTAATCACTATGGTGGAGATTCCATCCGTTTTTAACGGCATCACTCACGTAACGGATATCATTTTTCCCGATTTTCGGCCCTGCAGTGAGTATCATTTTTGAAGGTTGCCACATTTTATATACGATTTTACCATATGTCATTGATTTCTTTAGGATTGTGCGCTAAATATTGATTTATCCTTTATTATCAATAATAATACCGTTGTTATCATAGTGAGATACTCTATCCGAAAAAATTGTGTAGTCAGTACAAAACAGATATATACCAGTATATGAGATCAAAAGAAACTATAATCTATATCAATTTCGCTCCATATGAAAATGCCGGTAAAATTTTAGACTATATTCTTACACGATTTCATACCGTTTTAGTCTTCAGTTTCAACTTTCATCGTTTGGGCGTACATCAGAAACCGAGCACGTTACGTATTTATCGAGAGGGGAAAATAATCGAACATTTCCGCTTGATTCAAACCCCGACGACACCGCAGATTGCATTTCTTCTTTTGCCAATTCGCTCGCTTATAATCTTTCTTCAGATAATTTTTCACGCGATCCGTCTCCACAGGGAATTCGGGCCCTATGACATATATTTCACCGTGAACGCATTTACGGCATGGTCCGGCAACATTTTAAGACGCATAGGAATTGTGAAAAAGACTATTTTCTGGGTTTGGGATTATTACCCACCGATAGATAAAAGCAAAATTGTGATGTTTATGCGCTGGATGTATTGGCAATTTGATAAACTAGCAAGTCATTCTGATAGTCTTATCTTTTTAAATCACAGGCTTGAAAGACTACGGAAAAAAATAAATATCCTGCCTTTGGCAAAAAGCTACCCAATTGTAGGCATAGGTACAAAAATTATAAATATACAAAGAAATCCGACATTTTCATTATTATTTATCGGTGTATTAAAACAAAGCCAAGGACTCGACTTAATCCTATCTAATACCGAAAAATTATTTTCTACCTTCCCAGCCATAGCTCTTCACATCATCGGTTCCGGTCCCGACGAAGATTATTTCAAGAAACTGGCACAAAAAAGTAAAATGCCAATATACTTTCATGGATTGCTCGATGTATTCTCTGTTGACGCGAAACAAATAATTAAAAAAACGGCAATCGGTATAGCCCCATATAAACCGGAGCGGGGCAATGTTTCCTATTTTGGAGACCCGGCAAAAATTAAAAATTATATCGGATACGGCTTACCTGTCATAACAACAAATGTTTTTGAATTTGCGAAAGAAATCAAAAAAACAAAATCCGGTATTGTTATTCCTTACAACATTACATCATTTATACGTGCGTTGAAAAAAATTAATGCGGATTATAGTGAATATGCATCAAATAGTTATAAACTTTCAAAAAAATATAACTATACTAAATATTATAATTTAATTTTCAAAAACATTACTCAAGCAACGTATTGATTATTTATCTTTAATCTTTATACCGTTCTAATCCATTAAAAAGCATCGTATAATACTCAAGCCTTGGATTCCTGCGCACTTCGGGTAAAAAATCGTTATCGGGAAGTCGTCTAATTTGGGTTTGAACGTATACTCTTTTGTGCCATGTGCTTCTCAGGTGACTCACGTTATACATCAATGCCTTAAGAACCGCGAGTGAATTTTCCGGTTTGCCTAAAATAGCAAATCCAAATAACGAAAGTATATTTAGCAGAAGATGCACCGGTAATACTTTTAGCAACGAATGCGCTTCCAAATTTTTTAAATAACTCATAAGCCTGTTTCGAGTAGCGTTGTACACCAGCTGTGAATACTTATATGTACTATTATCCATACCACCCAAATGGTACACGACAGCTTTGGGTTCATACCAAATCTTGTACCCTGCAAGAAGCGCCCGATGACAAAAGTCCGTCTCCTCAAAATAGAGAAAAAAATCTTCATCAAATAATCCTATTTTTTCAATCACCTCCCGTTTGACAAGCGTGCAGGCGCCGTTTACAGAATGCATTTGCATAGGAACATTGTATTTTGGTTCGTTTGGATCCTTACCATGCCCAAAATAATACAGAAAACCGGTATTCGTAAAAAACGTGCACCCGGCTTGAAGCTTCTTTGTTTTTTGAAATATAAGCTTCGGCTGTACGATACCGTTATTAGGATCTTCTTCCATTCGTCGGACCAGCGTTGTCAAAAAATCTTTCGTCACAATCGTATCGTTATTTAATAAAAGAACATACTGCCCCCTGGCATACCGGTAAGCGTCATTGGTCCCCTTGCAATAACCAACATTCTGCTTAATTTTGATGATCCGCACATGCTTAAATGTCTTTTTCACGACTTGAGCAGTATCATCACTCGATCCGTTGTCATAGAGGATAATCTCATAGTCGACAAAAGAAATCTTCGCAAGCGACCTCAAGCAATCCACAGTATGCCTGCAGCCGTTGTAGTTCAAAATAATAATACTCACTTTCGTCATAATAGAGGCGTCCTGCTATGATATAATACAAGCGTATGAAAGTCATCATTCTCTGCGGCGGTATGGGAACCAGACTCAAAGAAGAAACGGAGTTTAAGCCCAAGCCGATGGTCCTGATAGGCAACAAACCCATCATTTGGCACATCATGAAGTATTACACCTATTATGGCTACAACGACTTTATTTTAGCCCTTGGGTATAAGGCAGACTACATCAAAGACTTCTTTCTCAACCAAAAGGCGTTCACTTCCGACTTTACCCTTAAAACCAAAAACCATACGACAAAGTTCTACTTAAACCATAGGATAGATGTTGACGATTTTACTATAACGTTCGTTGATACGGGTCTCGAAACACAACCAGGGGAGCGAATCTTGCGCTGCCACAACTACATCCCCGCAAGCGACGCTCTTTTCATGGTAACGTATGGAGACGGTGTTACTGATCTCAACCTCAACGATCTTATCCGGTTTCATAAAAAACAGAACACGATAGGCACAGTGACCGGCGTACACCCCCGCTCGAAGTACGGTCTGGTTCAACTTGGGAAAAACAATATCGTCTCCGGTTTTCAGGAAAAGCCGGTCTTATCCGACTGGGTAAACGGAGGTTTTGGTATCTACGACAAACGGGCATTTGACTATTTCAAGCCCGGCGAAACGGAACACCCTGCACTCATGCGACTGGCAAAAGAAAAGCAACTATCGCTCTACAAGCATAACGGTTTTTGGTTCTCCGTGGACACGTATAAAGAATACGAAGATTTGAATACTCTCTGGAAATCCGGTACAAAACCTTGGATGGTATGGGAATGAGCCCTGACAATAGTAATTGTTTAATCACCGGCGGCACAGGCTTCATAGGAAGCCACCTCGTAGAGGAGTTGGTACGACGGAAAAACCGCGTAACTGTCATCGACACAAACTTGCTCCCCCGTTCGTGGTTTTTACTAAACGGACTGGATAAAAAAACGAACCTTCTGCGCGTCGACGTACGTGACAGACATGCAATTTCCGCAATCATCAAAAAACTTGAACCCCTTTATGTGTTCCACTTCGCGGCACGGGCCATCGTCGAAGAAGTCTATCAAAACCCACAAGAAGCCCTGGAAACCAACATTATGGGTACAGTCAATATACTGGAAGCGGCCAGAGCGTGCCACAACTTGAGATGCGTCCTCGTGACCTCCTCGGATAAAGCGTACGGCAAAAAGGAAGGCAAGTACCGCGAATCAGACGCGCTCAAAGGCGATCATCCGTACGAAGTATCCAAATCCGCGGCGGATTTGATTGCGTATTCCTATTATAAGACCTATGGACTTCCCGTCACCATTACAAGATTCGGCAATGTATACGGCGAGGGTGATTTACATTTCTCCCGAATTATTCCGGGCATCATGATGGCTCTTGTTACAGATAAAACTCTTGCAATACGAAGTAACGGGAAATTCGTCAGAGACTATGTGTATGTAAAGGATATTGTAAACGGGTGCATGCGTTTGGCAGAGGAGGCAGATAAAACCACGGGCGATGCATTTAATTTCGGTTCGCACGAAACACTCTCCGTTATAGATCTCATTAAAAAAGTCCAAAAACTCTTAAACAAAAAAATCAAATACGAAATTCTTAACTGTACACAAAATGAAATTCCATCACAGTCTCTCGATTTTACGAAAATCACTAGGGTAATCTCATGGAAACCGACATGGTCTTTGGAGAAATCCATTTCTAACATTTTTGAGTTCTACAAAAAATTCTATGAAATGTCGAGCCTGCAATAAAGACATTGTTCCCTTTTTTTCTTTGGGCATGATGCCGCTGGTTAATTCTTTTCTTAAAAAAAAACAATTACCCAGAGAAAAAAAATACAACCTATCCCTTTCTTTTTGCCCATCCTGTTATCTTGTGCAACTCAATAAGACGGTACCTCCGGAGGAACTCTTTCGAAACTATATCTATTTTTCCTCAACTTCAAGCAAATTTCTTGAACATTGCCGGAAAACGGCAAATTATTTAACCAGGAGATTCCGCCTACATTCATCCTCTCTGGTTTTAGAAGTGGCCAGCAATGACGGGGCGCAGCTGCAATATTTTAAAAAATTAGGAATCCCCGTGCTAGGCATTGATCCTGCCCAAAATATAGCCAAAATTGCCAATGCGAAAGGCATTAGAACCATTCCTGAATTTTTTAATTTCAAATTCGCTCAAATACTATCCCGGGAAAAAAAGATTCAAGCGGACTTGGTCTTCGGAGCAAACGTTCTGGCCCATGTTCCCGAAATCGTTGACTTTGTCAAAGGCATTAAATGTATTCTAAAGTCTACCGGCTCCGCTGTTTTTGAATTCCCTTATGTTGCAGGGTTATTTGAAAATAAATTCGACACCATTTATCACGAACACGTATTTTATTATTCTTTACTTGCTCTGCGTAATCTTTTTCTTCAGGCTCACCTAATTATTTATGACGTGGAATTAACAGAAATGCAGGGGGGATCGCTCCGGATATTCGTTTCACATCCCAACGTATTCCCGGTTACCAGATATGTGACTCGTATGCTTGCGAGAGAACGCAAAGCCGACTTCAATGACATCCACCTATATCATCACATTAAAACCAATATAGAAAAATTACGGTCCGATATTTTGCGTACCTTAACCGCTTTAAAGAAAGAAGGAAAGACAATTGCCGCCTATAGTGCACCTGCTAAAGGAAATGTTTTATTAAACTACTTCGGAATCGGCAGCAACTACCTTGATTTTATTGTCGATAAGTCGAAAGCAAAACAAGAGCTATACGCACCAGGAACGCACTTACTCATCAATCCGCCGACTAAAATCTATAAAAAAAATCCTGATTACCTTTTAATCTTATGCTGGAACATCGCCGATGAAGTAATGGAAGAATATAAAAATTACCATACGAAGGGAGGAAAATTTATTATTCCGATTCCTCAATTGAAAATCATATGAAATTTGAAAAAACGAAATTACTAGGAGTGTACATCGTCCATTTTGAACCAAAAAAGGACAAGCGGGGATATTTTGTCCGTACGTTTTGCCAGCAAGAGTTTGCCAATGCCGGTATAGCCTTTCACGTCGTCCAAATCAATCGCTCTCTCACGAAAAGGCAGGGAGCCATTCGCGGCATGCACTTCCAGCGCCAACCGCACCAAGAAGATAAGCTTGTTCAGTGCATAAAAGGAGCTATGTACGATGTAGCGCTCGATGTACGGACGAATTCAAAGACATTTGGCCAGTGGATTGGTATCCAACTTACCAGTGACAATAACACAGCACTTTTTATCCCACAAGGCTATGCACACGGATTCCAGGTCATCGAGTCTGACACCGAGGCAGAATACTTCATGTCTCAATACTATTCACCACAGCATGCAACGGGAGTCCGGTGTACTGATCCTTTCTTTCAGATCACCTGGCCGCTGCCTATACAATTTTCCTCCGCAAAAGACCAGGAGTGGCCACTTGTGGAAATAAATCAAAAAGCATGAACACAGTACTCATCGGTAAACGCGGACAATTAGGCACCGAGTTGGAACGCGCACTATCAGGAAAAGGCGGAAAAGTATACGCGTTTGATCATCAAGAACTAGATATAACGGATTATCAACATACCAACGATGTACTCACACGAATACGCCCTGATATCGTGATAAACACATCGGCCTATCACGTTTTGAGTGAGTGTGAAACGCATCCGGAACAGGCATTCTTGGTCAATGCGATTGCGTTAAAAAATCTTGCAGTGACATGCCGGGACAACAAAATCAAACTCGTTACATACAGCACGGACTACGTGTTCGACGGCGCCAAGGGCAAGCCCTACACCGAATACGACTGCCCTAACCCACTACAATTATATGGATTATCCAAACTCGCAGGAGAATTTATTTGTTTCAACTATAATCCTGATAGCATTGTTATCCGTACATGCGGTGTATATGGTGGTCAAAAAGGAAGTAGACAAAAAGGAGGGAATTTTGTTCTGACCATCCTTGAGGAATCAAGACACAAAACAACGATAGACGTCTCGACGGAACAGATCGTCAGTCCTACTCATGCGGGAGACTTAGCCCAATGCACCGTCGCGCTCGTTGAACAATATTCTGCCCGAGGTATATATCATTTAGTTAATGAAGGATATTGCTCCTGGTACGAATTTGCCAAAGAACTTATTACACTAAATAAACTCTCCATACGTATCAGGCCCATCGATAGAAAGGGAGTATTCTCCGGAATAAAACGTCCGCTATTCTCGGCGCTTACCAACACCAGAGCTAAAAGCGAAGGAATAATTATGCCGTCTTGGCAGGACGGACTAAAAAGATATCTGTGGTATATTACCAAAAAATAGAATATGTTATACTAGCGAAAATTTATGAAAGTTCTATTTATTTCCTCTTCATTCGAAGATGATGCCAGGAGCAAAACAATCAACATTAATTCTCATTATCCCATGGGTTTAGCTTATCTGCATGCGTTCCTTGAAAAATACGGCCATACCGTGCATACGCTTTTCCTCAACGACTACTCATACGCCGATTGCCGAAAAATTGTTCTTAAAAATGTAAAAATGCATTCACCGGATGTTGTCGGGTTTAATATCATCACACAAAACAGAACCGCATCTTTCCGACTTATTCACCATATACATAAAAATAATCCACATATCCGTATATTGATCGGCGGTATACACACAACAGTCATGTATAAGCAAATCCTGAAACGTTTCCCCTATATCATCGCTGTTCTCGGGGAAGGTGAAATTACTGCAAAGGAAATTCTGGAGAAAATACATGCGAGAAAGAGTTTGCGGCACGTAGACGGTATTGCATACGTTTCAAAACGAAAAATTATTAAAACGAAAAACAGAGTACTTATTACGGATCTTGATACGCTTCCATTTCCAAAACATGAAGTTTTTTTCTCGGAAACACGCACGATTGCAAGCATGATCACAAGCCGCGGTTGTCCATTTCATTGCAGTTTTTGCGTGTTAAATGCCATTACGCGGGGCTATCCCCGAAAAAGATCAGTACAGAACGTCATAGCAGAAATCGAATATCTCATTGCCACATATCCGCAGCTGGAAACTATATGGTTTCACGATGATCAATTTTTCCTCATTAATTCACGGGTTATTGAATTCTGCAATGAAATATTCCGGAAAAAAATCAAGCTGAAATTTATTTGCAGCGGGAGATTTAAACCAATTTCAAAAGAAATGGTTGAGGCGTTAGAAAAAGCGGGGTTCATTCAAGTACTGCTTGGTCTGGAAAGCGGATCTCCAAAAATTCTCGATCTATGTCACAAATTTATTACTCACGAAGACGTCATAAAGGCGATGACGCTATTTAAAAACTCAAAAATAATTATTTCTACGTTTTTGATCGTCGGGTTATATGGAGAAACCGATGAAACCGTCGAGGAGACGATTAGATTCGTTCAGCGCATACAAAGGATTAAGTACCTGGTTTTCGTGGACATCGGTATACTTCTGGTTTATCCGGGAACGGAAATTTATAGCATTGCAAAAAAAAGAGGCTTTATGAATGACTCCTATTGGCTTACAGAAAAGCCGACTCCCTTTTTTACTGTCGAACACTCCCAAAAACAATTAGAGGAATTCAAAAAACGTACATTAGACAGCATTGCAATTGGCCGTATCCTGACTCCATCGGGTTTTCCTCACCAGTATTACATGATACCATGGATTATAAAATTTCTTATTGCACAAACACCACGCTATCCACTGTATGCAGGACATATTTTGCAGCGCTTCTTCCCATCGGTATACCTACGTGCGCATCATTTGTTTAACCGTAAGCCGCTTGTTTAACCACTTGTGCTTAAAAGTTTTCTTCACTATACTGTGTTTATTATGAAAAAGACTATTCTCTCGGCTATTTCGTTTCTGATTATTCTGTCTTTCTCAGTGACACTCATACATGCGCAGGAACCTAACGAAACGCCTCAAGCATCACCCACTCCTACAATACAATATAAAATGCCTTATCCGGGCATGCTTCCGGACAATTCATTATACAAACTTAAAGTGCTTCGGGATAAAATTATACTTGCTTTAATCCAGGATCCGAACAAAAAAGCCGGATACTATCTTCTATTGGCTAACAAACAGCTACTCATGAGCAGGATGCTCATCGATAAAGGGAATATTCCATTAGCACGAGAAACTGCCCTTAAAGGAGAAAACCAGATAACTCTCATGACGTTCGTCTTTAAAAACGCTGGTCGAGAACCACAAGCAAATTTTTTAGACGAAGTAAAGCTGGCAAGCCTTAAACATCAAGAGTTATTAGAAGAAATTATTAGCAAAGTTAACACAAACGACGCGAAAATCTTTTCTGATATACTGGAATTTTCACAACGAAATGTTAGAGAACTTCAAAGACTGACAGAAGACAGAAATTGAAGTCACACCAGCAACTTCAACTTCATAACCCGATATGAGACAAATTTCTGTCTGTCCCATTTGTCACAGATACTCTTTCCAAACTCTTTACGAAAGCACGGACAGAATGTTTCATATACCCGGCAAATTTTCCGTTTTAAAATGTAATAACTGTAGCATTGCCTTTCTTAATCCCAGACCTTCGTTCAGGGAACTCCAAAAATATTATCCTACCAAAAGATACTACGCTTATAACGAAAACAAAAAAGGTTTCTTCTCGTTTATACGTGAGTATTTAATTAAGCATTACTATGCCCCGACGATAGTATCAAAAATCATTTCTGTGTTTATCTCGAATGTTCCCGCTATGCCTACCTGGAAAAATTCTGGTAAAATCCTCGACGTAGGATGCGGTACAGGAGAAACGCTGCAGCTTCTTAAAAGGCTTGGATGGGATGTATATGGCATAGATATTGACCGTCGTGCCATCAAAATTGCTCGCCAAAAAGGTTTAAGCCGCGTAGAATATGGTGCGTATCAACATCTTTCAACCTATCCGGATCATTTTTTTGATGCGATCCGACTATACCATGTCATCGAACATCTGGATAACCCGCAAGAATGCCTCAGAATCATAGCGCAAAAGTTAAAAATCGATGGCGAAATCATTATTGGCACACCAAATGTAGAAAGCATTGTGGCACGTATCTTTAAACACTATTGGTACAATCTCGATTCTCCACGTCATCTCATTCTTTTTTCAGCAAATACCCTTAGGAAAATATTAAAAAAAGAAGGATATTTACCAAATGAGGTTAGATTCTGCTCAGCAGGTGGGATGGCCGGAAGCATGCAGTACGTGTTGTTTCAGATTACCGGACGAACAATAAATCTCATCAATAATACGTTATTTGTTCTTCTCATCTATCCTTTTGAGTGGATATTTGATCGCCTTAAACAAGGAGATATTTTAATCGTGAGAGCAAAATTGTATACCTAAGATAATGGTCTATTTGATTGCCTTGTTCTCCATTTTTGCACCAAGAGTTGTGCAAGACTCATCCACAGTAAAACATATACCGCGACTCCGATTAAGTCTGCTACGGAATTTTTTCCAATTAATACTGCCAGAATTGCAGTAACAATTAACGCTAACGAAGCCCACAACGAATACGAAATTTGAGGCTTAAAAATATTAATAATGATTACGTACGGGACGATAACTTGTACGATTGGATTCATAAAAAATACGTTCAGATAAGGCACTACAGATAACAATTTAAATAACACAAATAATACTCCCGCTATTGCTAAAAATTTGACACCAGTCCATTCCTGTATAGAAGTGAGTTTAACTTTTAATAAATTCATAGTTTATAGAATTTTATAATGCGATGTATCACAAGTATACATAAAACACTTCCTGCCCCGAGCATAGATATCATTATTCCGATATAAAACATTACTTGGGGCTCATACATGAAAATGAGTGTATGAGCATTTGTATTTTGGATCAGCCAACCGTTCGCATAGCCGTCTACAAGAAAGTGACCTTGATCATTCGATTTGAGCGTGGATAATCTGATAGTTGTAATTATTTTTTGAATATTGTCTTTCGCTTTACCTACCTCTCCGATATCTTCAAGGGGAATAACTCTCCACCCGTTATTGAATAATTCGTTTAGTTTGATCATATATGGTCCACTGACATTTTCCAACCGTACAGAATATAAGGTTGGATCTATTTTTTGAACTGTTATCGATGGCTGATCCAGCCTATCCAAATAAGAAAAATCACGTTCAAGCAAAACGGAAATAGGTGAATTAGTTGGTATCGAATTTAAATTCTCCACGGTGATTCTTGCAGGAGAATCATCATACGATCTAAATATTACCTTAATTGATTGACTACGATCGTTTAAAGTATAGTTTTTTCTAATTTTATGCCATTTTTCATCAGCCTCAAGTGAAATAATTTGTGTACTCTGACATGAATTATTTGTTCCTCCCGTAATTATTGCAACGATATTATTGCCTCTTTCTATATGATAATTAAATTGAAGCAAATAGGATTGGCCGTCATCGTAATAAGGAAAAGAATATTCTTTCTCTCCATATTCGTTCAGAACAACAGAGTCCTGATCCAATAAAGTTATACCGTTTGTCTGATCCGAATCTGATATATATATATCCAAAATATGGATTCCGCGATTGAAAAAAATAGGTTTAGTGCTATCTAACATTGACTTTGTGGCTGTATCAATGATATTTTCTATATTTTGATTTGAAACAATTTTATATTCACCGTCATCGGGTACGTTAAAAACATATCGTTGCTGATTGACTATATTCGGCATTTGTTGAGCCACCTTTCTATTTATAGAGTTGAGATAATCAAGAATTTCAATAAATTTATCAGGACCAAATTCACTTTTTCTAATTGATTCGGCAAGCACTTGTCTTTGTGCGTCCAAATAAATAGATAAAACCATGTTCATTTTGTATTGTTCAACCTCTGACATTTTTTGTATTATGTCAACTAAATTTGTAATTTCTTTCTTATATTCCTGCAGGTTGTTTACAATTAATTTTCTGTTTCTTTCCTTCTTTTTCCCATAATCCAGTAGCTGATTTATTTCAGTAACTCGTTTGAATGACAAGCTTGAATATATATCGAACAAAACCGACGGATTATTACTAAATTTTCGAAGCTGTAATTGTTCTTTAAAATTAATCAGTTGATAAAAAAGAGAACCAGGTAATATATTTAAATATGGAAATACTGCCCTATCTTCATAAATATGACGCTCCCCGTAGTCGCAAAGAATACACCTCCCTTTTATTGCGGCTTTATCCGCAAATTTAGATAATAAGTTCTCCTTAGAGGTTGTCTGTAAGGAGCTATCTGCACTAATTATATTTTCATTTGAAATATTGTTTTGATTGAATATAATAGGCACGATACTCGGATCGGAAATTAACTGAATCTGTGATATCACTTCAACCGGAGGACGAGGTGTTTCTATCAGGGCATATAATGTCCATAATTCAGATTTCTTCTTTATGTGCACACCGGGCATAGATTCTAGCGAAGTTTTTAAATAAGCAAAATTATTCGCAGTAAGACATTTGTTTGTATCTAGAATGTCATCCCGCCACAGAAAGTAAGAAATTCCCAATCTGGAACTGATCACGTTAAACATATTAGGGTTTCGATCCGTAAGCGCTTTTATTAACGACTGTGTTAATGCTCCGGATGGATTACCGTCTGTAATATAGGTTGTATTTATATTTGAATTAACTAAGGAATAACTACTCCAGAATCCCCAGCTATATCCGTCGGCACCAGAAGTCATATCTGTAGTTGGTAGCGAAAGAATCCTTGAATTTGAAGGAACATTCTGTCTTATATAATCAATCATTTCTGTAACATATGTAGGGACCACAACTCTCGTAGTAAAAGGTTTGTTCCAATCAAAAAAGTTGCCAAGAAAAAATGGATAATGATAGGCCAGAATATATAAAATCGCGCATACGCCTACCATTCTTCTAAAAAAGTCATTCTTGAGAAATGAAAAAGTCAGACCATTGACCATATAACCAAAAAGGAAAGCCATAGAAAACCAAACCATTGGTCCAAATTTGTATATCGATGACCTAAATATTGAAAATCCTGGTACATTTTTGATAAACCATATGTAAATTCGACCAAATGGCTCATGAGATCCTCCGGCAAAGACTATTCCCACAAGTAGAACGGAAAATATAACAAGCATTAATTGATCTCTCTGAGCCTCTCGACGAAAACGGAGATATAAGCTAGCGCCGAGAACGATGGTAATTATCGGAACAAAACTTAAAATAATGAGACCGGGATTATTTAAATACGCTTGTGAAAAGGGATGAAATAGACTATCGTACCAATCAGGGACCCCCTGCATTCGGAGAAGGTTTATAACACTTGAATTTTTTGAAACAACCTGTTCCCAATTAATGACACCGTTTACACCGCCCAGTGATGAAACTGTAGAATTATAACTTTTGATAACATCCATCACTTGGGGAAAAAGCCAATACGCGTTAAGAAAACCCGTAAAAAATAATGAAGAAGCAATAAATATTATCGTTCGAATTATCGACCGTAGACCATCATTGATACTTTGAATAACGGTCAAAATTATAATGGTGATCAAAGTGGTAATAATTAACCCGCCAAAATAAGGCACCAGACTTCCGCCGTTTAGGAAAAAAATTGTAATTCCGATATATAAACCGGCCATCACCGGGTGAATTTTTTTTGTCAAAGCACGATAAGTAATAACAAATACTATCGGCAACGCGGCATACGCAGAAAATTTTGCGCGCTCGACTATGAACCACGCCTGTAAAATAAAAAAATTATATACATATAAAAGCGTCGTTGCTAATCTCAAAATCCAAAATTTACTTTCCGGAAAAAGCTTTCGAATAGAAAAATACATTGAAAAACTCATAACTAAAAACCAAAATACGAAAGTGAGAGTCTGGCCCATGGCAGTCGACTTTGTAAGCGTCATAAAAATTGTCTCCGGTAATTGGGTAATCAAAAATCCTTTAAGAACCGAAAAATCAGCACCAAAATTATGATATGAATCCCATGAGTAGAAAAGGCTTTTCAGGTATTCCAGGGAATTTACTCTGAAGCCGGAATCATGACCTAATACTATTTGATTACCGTGGAGCCAAAAAAGAGGGGTAAGAGAACAAGTAAAAATAACCGTAATTTCAATAATTTTTCTGAAAAGTGATTTATATTTATCCATAATCTTATACGATCAATGCAATGTTTGTCTTAATGATTTAGCGAAAATCAAATTCCATGAATACTCTCTTCCTAACTTCAGAGATCTATCTCTAAATGATCGGAGTTTTTTTTCGTCTAAAAGCAATTTTATTATCCCCTCAGCGATTTTGTGCATGTTGTCTGAAACTGCGATACCTACCCTTCTTTTAACTATCTCTTTCCATACATCGGGCACTTTAGTGATTATGATGGGCAATCCAACAGCAAGATATGCCTTAACTTTTCCCGGATCCGTATATCGTACAAAATTATCGGGACTGTCCACGTATGGAGCAATTGCAGCAGCACATTTTGCTAATAATGCCTCCACCTCATCATGATTTTTTATAAATCCATAAAATGTTACATACTTTTGCAGATGTAACTTTTGCACCATATCCAAAAGCTCACTTTCCATTGGTCCCCCGCCAATGATGTCGAAATGAAAGTGCGGAAGCTTTGTTACAATCAACGGAATAGCTTCTATAACCGACTGTACTCCCTGTTTCTTCGTTAAATGGCCCATATGAGCCAAATGATAACGTTTGATCTTACTAAAAGGCACGGGGTTTGTGATAGCGTCAGTTCCTACGGGAACGACTATCTGTTTTTTTCTAATTTCCGGATCATTAAGACCCTTTCTTGAACGTTCGAGTTCCATGATTGAAGATAGATTCCATAAAGTATCTGCGTTTTTCGCCGCAAAAGCGTCCAGCTTGTGATAGACAGCATTAATGAACGGGTTTGCAAAACGGTGGGGAATATAGTCAATAGTATAAAAAACAGTTTTTTTTACTAACCCCACCTTTTGGAGCAGTATTCCCATGCATGCATTGATGTTATCCACACCGATAAAAATATCCGTATATCCCAAGCGAATACACCACCATAACGTCAACACTGCATCCTTTATGACACTGACAAATTGAAAAGGTACGTGCCAAGGAAAAATAATTTCCTTAACTCGTACGCCGCTGACGTCAAAAATGCTCAAATGTGATCGTTTCTCTTTTGCAAAGACAAAGGGATGCGCGATAAATGCAAGGTGCGCAGTTTTTCCCCGTAGATAGGTTGCAAGCGCATGCGGCGGACCGGTCGCATACTCATGGGTGACAATGACCACACGCAATTGGTGAAGCTTAGCGGTTAAATTCATGACGATACCATGCAATGGTTTGAGATAATCCCTTCTCAAGCCGGGTTGAGGCGGTGAAGTGAAGATGTTTTTGGGCCTTCGTATTGTCACTGTTTCTTCTGGGACTCCCGTCGGGCTTCGTTGTATCAAATACGATCTTGGGTGATTTTCCGCTCAATCGTACAATAATCTCTACAAGCTCTCTAATGGTCACTTCCTCATCCGTACCAAGGTTCACCGGGTCCGGCTTCGGATAGCGCTCCACAGCCTGCATCATGCCTTCTGCCAAATCTTCAACATAGAGAAATGCGCGGGTCTGACCTCCGGAGCCCCACACCACCACGGGATCCTCGCCGTCAAATACCCGTTTGATAAGAGCTGGAATGACATGGGAAGTTTTCGGGTTAAAATGATCACGCGGCCCGTAACAATTGTACGGACGGACAATACTCACCTTCATACCATACTCTTCTGCATAATACATCCCTAGTTTTTCCGCCATGCGTTTGGCCCACCCATATCCGCCGTTGGTAGGTTCCGGTTCATTCACGAATCCTTCTCCCTCCGCCGTCGGTACGCGGCAGACGCGGGGATACACACACGCGGAAGAAACGACAAGAAATCGTTCTACCTTTGCTAGTCTGGCTGCTTCTATCATGGTTGTTGCAATCTCCAAGTTGTCCAGAAGCATCGTCGCCTGATGCGTCCGGTTGTACTCAATGCCGCCCACGCGGGCAGCCAAATTCATAACCACCTCCTGATCTCTACACGCCTTCAGTGCATCGTTGGGATCTGCGCAGTTGCCTTTGATAAATCTGACGCTATCTTTTAGATAGGCGATATTTTTGACGTTACCGTTTTGCAGGTTATCCAACACGGAGACGCGGGCTCCCTGCTCCACAAGTTTTTCTACGACGTGACTGCCGATGAACCCGGTACCACCGGTGACAAGAACATTTTTATCTTTCCAGAAAGTACTCATGTTTGTGTAAATATCTTGATAATCGTTTCCATCTCTTTTTTCGTCAACTCCGGATTATTACCGAAGTACAACCCTTGCTCATGGATGAGTCTCGCGTTGGAGTTTGCCCATCCGCCGTTCTCTTTCACATACTTATGAAAAAATGGTTGACTCGTCATATCTCCTCCCACGACCGGACGAATCTCTACTTTCCCGTCGCAGCGTGTAACCAGTTCGTCCCGAATCTTCCCGGAGCGGCATATCACCGGGACTGCGAAATTAGAAACCACATCAATATGATCGTAGCGGATAGGAAAGTATCGATCAGTCTGTGCATAAATCGGTGCCGCCATACGAAAAAAATTTGTTTGTCTTTTGTCCACAATATCTTCAATGTACTGCAATTGATTGTTCCCTAAAAATCCCTGTATCTCTGTCGTTCGAAAGTTATATCCTAAGTCATAAAACGTATAGCGCGAATAAAATGTTGAATTCACGTTATGTTTGAGCCGTATGATGAGCTGTTTTTGTTCCGTCAAGTTTCTATCCCACCCGTGGGCCCGGACCAACTGAAGCATGGTTTCTAGCTCTTCGTTATCGGTACACACCGCGCCCCCTTCTACTGTGGACATGTGATGCCCTACATAAAACGAAAACGTGCTTGCAAGCCCCCAGTTCCCGAGCCTTTTCTTTTTAAAGACCGTTCCTAATGCCTCACAGTTATCCTCTATCAATAATATGTTATATTTTTTGCAGTAATCTGCGATTTGGTCTATATCATCACAAAACCCGAGAAGGTTTGTGATAAATAGAGCCTTTATCGGACGGTGTCTGCAAACGTTTTTAAGCGTCCGACTGGAGACGTTCAACGTATCCATCTCAACATCCACAGGCACAGGGGTAAGCCCTAATTGAATAAGGGGCATGACGTCTGTGGACCACGTGAGAGCGGAAAAACCTACCGGATCGCCTTTTTTTAGTTTCCCCAAATTGAGAAGCGCTTGAATGAGCGCGAGATTAGCCGAACTTCCGCTGTTCACGAAAACACAGTGTTTACGCTTTTGATAATGTGCAAAATTTGCCTCAAATGTCCTACACTGCTGCCCGATACTCAATTTGTCCGCATGGAGAATAAAGTCACAAAGCTTCCGTTTGGTTTCCGCCTCTTTATAAAACGTTGATTTAATGAGCTTGATCATAACGATAATGTTGTATTCTACGTCTTTTTCGGTAAAAAATCATGTATACTTTCTGCGATAAAATCTATTTCCTCGTTGCCTAGTCCGGGATATATCCCTACAAAAAACGTATTATGAAGCACTCTGTCTGCATTTGTTAAGTCTCCGACTTTACGATACGGTACGTTGAAGTATGCCGGCTGCCTGGTGATGTTTCCGGCAAACAGTGGCCGTGTCTGTATCATGCGGCTTTCCAAAAACATCGTGATCTCATGCGTCGTAAACGGAGCCTCATCCCGTATGGTGAAAGGAAACGCAAACCAACAGGGGTCTGCCTTAGGGAGGGACCTCGGAAGAATAAAATGTTGCTCCCATCTCTTGGCGTGACCGTACATCCGCGCGAAATTCTTTCTTCGCGCTTTCATAAATGATGGCATGCGCTTGAGCTGTTCTACTCCCATCGCCGCTTGGGGCTCTATGGGCTTAAGGTTGTAGCCTATCTGATTAAACATGTATTTATGATCATAGGGCTTGCCACCCACACGATAGTTGAATCTGGATTTGCACGCACCGTTCATCGTTTTATCATCGCCCCTGCACCAACAGGACCGCCCCCAATCACGAAGAGATCTCGTGATGCGCTCAAAACGCAAGTCGTTGTAATGCACGGCTCCCCCCTCACCCATAGTCATGTGGTGAGGAGGATAAAAAGATTGTGTCGAGAGAATTCCAAAGCTTCCTGTTCTTTGTCCGTCGTATTCGGATCCTAGTGCATCGCAGTTGTCTTCCACGAGCAATAAATTATGTTTTTTACAAAACGCGACGACTGCGTCCATCTCGTTAGGATTACCCAGAGTATGGGCAAGCATTACTGCTTTCGTTTTCTTCGATAGAGCACGTTCTAAATTGTTGGCATCGATATTGTATGTATCAGGCGTCACATCCAGAAAAACCGGTACGAGTCCATAAAGAACCATCGGGTTTACCGTGGTTGGAAATCCGCATGCGGCCGTTATCACTTCATCACCGGGGGTCATATGCCCAGGATAAAAATATGACATGAGGGATGCAATCGCTAAAAGGTTCGAACTGGATCCTGAGTTTGTCAGAATACTTCCTTTTACACCAACAAAATGAGCCAGACCTAGCTCAAGTTCTTCGGCTTTTCTACCCAATCCGAACCAACCATCAATAAGTGATTCTATACTCGCGTTGATTTCTCTATCATCAAATACGCCACCTGAATATTGAATCCACGTTTTTCCCCGTATAAATTTTTTTTTTGCCTTACGGTCCGAAAAAATCTTATTTACAGCGCGTTCAATCTCTTTTCGCTTTGATTCTTCTGTTGTGTCCATACAACAAAATACTTATTTATCCTTGTAATACTCTATTGTTTTCAACAATCCAGCTTCAAGCGGTGTCTTGGGAACCCAATGCAATATTTTCTTTGCGCGTGTAATATCCATGTTCCAGACATCTGACTCTAAAACCCTGTCTGGAAAAGCTCCGTAACGGATAGATGATGTACTTTGACATAATTTTACGATCTTTTCAACTACTGACTTGAGCGTATACGATTTACCGCCGCCAATATTCACAATAGCTGAATTTTTCCTATCGGACCAATCCAAACATGCTAGTAATGCATCAACGACGTCTTCGACGAATATATAGTCTCTCAGTTTTTTTCCTGAATTTAACGGTATTTCTTTTCCATGAAGCGCTTTCATAATAATACTTGGAATAAACCGCTTTTCAGTTTCTCCGGGACCGTACATGGTGCTAACTCTAAGTATTAGGACAGAAAATCCAAAATACTTTCCGTACATACTACATATATGTTCTCCTGCCAGTTTCGTCATGGCATAGGGTGACGGGGGATGGGTCAAGGACGTTTCTTCTTTATAGGGTATGGATGCGTCTCCATATACTTCTTCTGTGCTAACATAAATAAATAGTTTGGGTGCATGACCACGTGTCGCTTCCAGTAGATTCAGGGTTCCCAAAATATTTGCATCAATGCATTTCTTTGCTACATCAAAATCCCGCGTCAAATTTACAAGTCCCCCCAAATGAACGATGACGTCCGCCTCTATATCAGCCACTAATTTTTGCAAACCCGAAAAGACAGTAAGATCCATGGTAGATATGTTACGCGCAGGATTCGCGTGCCGACTAAACAGATGCGTTTGATAATGACGAAGATCAATCCTACGAGCGAAATGACTCCCCAAAAAACCTGTTGCACCGGTAAGCATGAGATTTTTTTTCATATTAAAGACGTATTGTACGCTTAATAATGGCTCTTCCGTAGGAAAGAAGGTATATCCAACAAATCAGCGGATGGACAAACCAGGCGACATCGGCGATATAGAAAAATCCACGTAATGCGTCAAAACATGGCTTCACCATGGTCATGGTATAAAAAATATAAAGGAGTAACTTCATGTTGCTTTTTGTTGAATGAGGATCATAGATAAGATAACGACGGTTCGTCTCTGACGCAAGATAATAATGAGATAAAAATGCGATACGCTTTTTCATAAGCGCAGGAAGACTCACCGCCGTGTCATGAATAACATCATTTTTTACAATCGCAAATCTTCTATGTCCACTTTTTATAGCATCGACAAATACATCAATGTGCAAAAAATCTTTTGGAGTACTTTTTGAATACTTAAGAAGTATATCCCTACGATACACAACCCCATTACATCCCACTGTCGGCAGAGTGTTCGTATCGAATTCCACTACTGTATATGCCCGTCTGTCCGAAATGATTTTTCCCGATGTCCAACACTTTTGATACCGAGGAAGCCTATCCGGCCGTCCAATATAGTAAACAATAGGATCGACATTTCCGAATAATCCAACATATCTGTTATAAAGGGAATCGGTTCTCCGATACCCATAGTACATGGTGCCCGCATGAATAACCATCGGATCCTCCATAAATGGCCGTACCATTTGACGCAGCCACAGCCGTGTTGGCAAATAATTATCCGCATCGATCGATACAATGAGGTTATGTGATGCTAACTTGAGGCCAATAGCCCGTTGTGCCTCTGCATTTTTAAGTATTGGACTGGCTATAACACGAAAATGGAATTTTTTAAATATTGCAACTGTCTCGTCAATGGATCCACCGTCTATTGCCAAATACTCAATGTTATCTTGCGGATAATCTTGGTCTTTGATGCCCCGAAGACATTCGCTAAGGGTCCGTTCATTATTTAAACTCACGATAACGATGCTTATGTATGGCAATGCCTTCATATTAATCATTATTGGGAGGCACAGAATATGGAAGATAATCTTCGCTGTATCTGTATGTTGCAAATGGGTCAAGTCGTATGCGGCGTACACGAATAGATACGTTTTTCGGTGTTATGAGCCTAATATTTGCCAGTTTTCGCTTGAGAAACTGCCCCTGTGCACTATAATAATCACTCTCGAGTAGCTCAAAACGCATCTCGTGCGGCATACTGTCGGTGAACATCGGTATATAGAGTGTTGTATCCGCCATAGGCGCAGTATTATCCGGATTAGTAGCCCATATAACCTTCATCCAGCTCGTCGCCATTTGTGACGTTAATAGTGGGAAGTACCTCTCGGCAACTTTATCCCAAAGCATATACACATCATCATATAACTCGGGTACATGCTGGTAATACCTGGAAATACTTACTGTCTCAGGAAATAATGGAACGAACTCGTTGATGATAAGCAATTGCCGGTATGCTGTTTCATCCACCCAAAGTCGAAGGTATCGTCCAACAACTGGTTTCGGGAAAACATCAATTTTACTTTTCTCCTCATTGCGTTTTACTCCCACTACCTGCTCCCATGTTTTACCGTCGCGGGACACATCGTAATGATAATCCCGTGGTACTGCGTCAGCTTGTGAAAGGCTCGCCCAGGCGGCACCGACAAACGTCATCTGACTCCCCATGTCCAATACTATCCATGCCGGACGGCAATCTGACCACCAATAAGATCTGTTGCTCAAATTAGCATCCAGGGCTAGTTCTTTTCTAAAATCATAAAACGGCTCTCTTTCATCTCCTATGGTTTGACAAACTGAAATACGCACATCTGACAAAAGTGAGGCTAACTTTGAAGAAAAGGCGGATAATGCCTGGACCTGTTGATCGTCCTTTAAGATTGCTGACGAACTTGCAAGAGAGGGAGACGCCTCGTACTCGACAGTAAGATTGTAGCGAAAGTCAACCGGGTAGGTATTGGTGGTATCTACAATTACCGCGCCACCAGTGGCAATGGTAAATGAAAGATCAATAGGTGTAAGCGCGGACACTATCTCTCTTACACTCTGCGTATGATCCCGTACTCCCCGGTCAACTGAATAATCAATGAAGTGTACATACGGTGCCCATGCTACCTTCTGGAACAGGGCTTTAAGAAGGTAATACATTTCGGATCGCACCCAGAGAGGAGGAAGTTTTTTGATATTTGGATAATATATTGGGTAGATATACGAAAGTTCGCCAATAAAATCATTTAACCCGTGGCTCCCCTTGAACGCGAAAAATCTGTCGTCAGATGTAAGCGACGGAAACGTCTTCAAAAATGTCCGGTAAAATATGATCGCCGGCAAACTATTCTGGCGATACATTTGTTCTTCAATACCCAGCAAAAGAACGGTGTTCACTGCAATGTAGGTTACGAGCAGTACGATACCAATCGTAGGACTCTTTGCCCACTGGAATTTTCGCTGTTTCCTGCTGAATGAAGTAAAAAAATTATAGAAAAAAATACTGAGTCCTGCGGCAAAAAAAGTAAATCCTAAATACCTCCAGCGATTCTCGCTCCATCCATATGCAGTTGCCAAAAAGCTGTCTTTCATTGTCCAGGCAAAAGCATAGAAAAGCGTCACCGCAGTAAAGGAAAAAAAACAAAACCAAATATATATACTATACCGATGTTTCCTCAATCGATACACCGCGTAATAAAATATCGCATAGAGGATCCATCCAACAAACGCAAAAAAGTACGTTCGGACAAATAAGAATGGTAAAAAACGGAGTACGATATCACGAATAAGATTAAGCATTGGATATGGTATGACATACGGGCCTATGAAATAGCCAAATGCCAAAAGCCCCCGCCAAATGTATTCAAAGTAGCGGTGTTCATGAAAAAGAAGGATTCTAAACTGCACGCGTTCATCAATAAAATCATGTCCTGACCCTCCGTAAGAGGACCGCAATATCAAGTACCCAATACCGATAATCCATACAATAAAATGGCGACGAATAACCTGTGCGAGGATTTGCAGCCATGCTTTGGGCTTCTTTATAAAAATTTTCTCATAAAACAATGCATCGAATAGAAACAGCAACGCGAGAAATAGAAGCCCGGATTCCCGAATGACAAGAGACAAAAAAAATGCGATAAGCATAACTACATACCAACCGTTTCGTTTGGATGTCAAATAGATATCAAAAGCCCATAGCCCCGTATAAAAACACAGCGTTTGTACGGCATAGAGAGACTCAAAGGCTCCCCAGGTAATGACATCATGATGCGCCGTCGTAATGAGAAACAATAATCCGGCGACGAGTCCGACTGTACGGTTGGTTTTTCGGGAAACAAAAAGGTTAACCACCATTGCAGTCACGATATGAAACACGAGTGCCGTCGCAAACCATCCTACAGGGCGCCAGCCAAAAAGCAGGTTATTCATGTATGAAATAAGTCCATGACTTTTCATGAGGCTAATAAGAGAGAAATTACCACCCATGAGGCCCAACCAAGATGTTTCCCAACCGTGATAAAACCAAAAGGAAAAAATTTTGTGAAACGCTATGAGCGCAAGGAGTCCGAACAGCAACCATTGCCAAACAGCATTATCGCGTACCCGCTGAAAAATGGGGAAAAATAATTTCATATGGATGAAAACTTACCATTGATTATAGTCCATGGTACTTGATAGAATCAACAAAATGAAACTATCTATTATTATTCCCGCCTACAACAGCCATGACCGGCTACCGGAGCTTGTAGAAAATATTCAGAAAGTTAAATTTAAAGGCGTAACTACAGAAATTATCGTTGTAGATGATTGTTCTATCGACAAAACTTACGAAATCGCTAAGTCAATGAAAGGCATAACACTTGTTCGACATAAAACAAATACAGGGAAAGGTGGCGCTGTCAAAACCGGGCTCGCCAAAGGCAAAGGCGACATCCTCTATATTCAGGATGATGATCTGGAATATGATCCTATTGATATTCCTCTAATTATTGAGCCAATTTTGTCCAAAAAAGCAGACGTATGCTTCGGATCACGTCATATGAATCATCAAAACACGTATTCATCTCTCGCCTATTATCTAGGCGGAATTTTCATAGATACTCTCATAAATCTCTATTTAAAATCCAATATTACTGACGCTCTGACCGGCGCGAAAGCATTTACAAAAAAAGTGTACAAGGCTATCCAACCAATAGAATCAAAGGGATTTGAAATTGAAACTGAAATAGCAGCAAAAGCGGTGAAATATCATTTCAGAATAACAGAAGTCCCCATACACTACTGGCCACGGACACATCGACAGGGAAAAAACATTCATTGGCATCATGCATTCCACATCCTGTGGGCACTAGTCAGATTTGCATAAAGCTCCTATTCCTTACCTAAATAGCGCCTATACCAGGAAATTGTTTGTAGTAATCCTTCTGAAAGTTGTATGGTGGGTTCCCATCCAAGAATCTTTTTTGCTTTTGTCCAGTTGACGTACTGCTCTGCTATCTCCTGATCTCTTCCTTTCCCGCCTATAGCTATTTTCGCCTGAACGCCGGACAACCGTATTATGGTAAGCATCAAATCCCGGACAGAAATAACACCCCCGGTTCCAAAATTAAATATACGGTTCTTATCTAGAGTAGTATCCCCTATTTGAGCAAGCAATATAAATGCATGTATCGCGTCATCGATAAATAGAAAATCTCGTATTGCGCTGCCACCCCAAAGCGAGGGGTTTTGACCGAATAAAACGGACCGGATAGTTTTCGGTATCAACCGGGAAAAATTCGTGTCGCCGGGCCCATAAATGTTCACAAACCTTGGTATTAAAACCGGAAGGTGGTAGCTGTCAGCATACGATTGGGCTATAAGGTCTGCACACGTTTTAGATGTTTCATAGGGACGTGAAGGTCTCGGAGAAATATCTTCAGTCGTAGGGGGCTTTGCATCACCATACACCTGAACAGTGGAGGAAACTACTACACGCGCTACATGGTATATTTTACTTAACTCCAATATATTAAGCGTCCCAAGAATATTGTTTTGAAACGTCCTATACGGAGACTCTTTACCCTCCTCAACTAGGGCTTCTCCGGCTAAATGAAAACAGGCAAATAGATTTCGTGGGGAAAAGAGAACTTCAAGCTTGCGCTTGCTTGCGACATCCGCTGCGATAATACCTTGCCTGTGTACGATTCGTGAGACAGCTACAACAATTGCGCCTTCTTCCCGGAGTTTCGTCGAAAGGGCAGTTCCTAAAAATCCGCCTGCGCCGGTCACCAATACCTTTTTGCCTTTCCAAAAATGCGATTTCATTTTTTTCCTTCAAAGCGACCGTATCCATCGGGTTGCTTCATGATTCCAAAAACTTCACGAATGCTGCATAACTTTTTTCCCAAGTAAATTGACGGCTTCGTCCACGCGCCTCTATGGCAAGGCCATCGGAAAACTTCTTGTCTTTGATAATCCGTCGCATTGCCCCGGCGAGTTCTTCTGCCGTCGGGTCCGAGGAAATCACGAGTCCCGTCTTACCGGCAACCACCGAATCGCGAAGGCCACTGACATCCGTGACAATCGCAGGCGTCCCGCATGCTGCCGCTTCTGTCACCACCATGCCCCATCCTTCTTTCACTGACGGCAACAGGAGAGCCCAGGCTTGCTGCATAAACCAGACTTTTTTGTCTTTTGTGTTTTTGGCAAAAAAAAGCGTATCTTTGTTGACTAATGATACATTTGCTTCAAGATTTAACATCTGTATCAATTTCAGCTGTTTTTGCTCCATCGGCCCGTACCCAAGGATAGCTAGTTTTGCCTTCGGATATGTATCTACCACTAGCCGCATCGCACGTATACACAAATCCGGCCGCTTCATACGCGTCAACCTAGCCACAAAAATAAACAGCGGATTTTGGGATTTTTTGCCCGGCTTATATCGTAAATGGTCAATGCCTAATGGGAATACATGCACGTTTCGCTCTCGGATACCAAATGTCGCGAGATCTATTTTCGTACTTGTGGAGTAGCAGAGTACTTGCGTATCTTTATACGTCAAATATTCGAACCGCTCAAAAACATAGGTGAACCAGGAAAATGGAAATGGCAGTTCATAAAAGAATACTTCTTTCGCAAGTTGATTGACGAGCATCACTCGATTTCCAACCGGCACATAGAGCGGTGTCTGCCAACAGAGCGTGTTGACACAATCAATAACTTTATCGGGTTTTCTGGCAAGCGACCGGTAATACCGGTAGGCTTCCCAATAGACGGAGAACTTGCCACCCCGTCTAATAATATTGACACCATCATACGCGTCATGTTCTTTACTTCCTGAAAACCGACGGGTAAACCACATCACATGATGGCCATTTGCTGCTAAGCGTTTGGCGAGCTCATATACTATGATCTCCGCCCCTCCAACATCCGGATTCTTGAGATCCTTCCAGCTAAGAAAGAGAATATCCATGAAATTAGGTAAATAGAGCAGCGTTTGAGGTAACCCATTGGTAAAGCCTGGCAATTCCGTTTTTCACCCCCATGGTAGGTACCCAACCAAAATCATGTTGTGCTTTTCGGATATCTGATATAAAAACTTTCTGATCTCCTTGCCGCCACTCGTGAAATGACGAAGCTACGGTACGACCAAATAGCCCGTTGAGCATCGGACCGAACTCTGACCAAACAGACATCGTATTATTCGACCCTCCACCAATATTATAGATTTCACCGCGAGTTTTCTCTCCAGCTTGGTATGCTTTGTCAAACGCGCCAATGAGGTCATCCACAAAAAGCAAGTCACGCACCTGTTTACCGTCCCCATAGATAGATAATGGAATCCCGATCGTTTGGGCGATAATAAACCAAGCGACCCACCCCTGATCTTCCACGCCAAATTGACGGGGGCCATAGATACATGACTGCCGCATGACGACCGTGTCGAGCCCGTAAATCCTTCCGTAGTCATGTACATACTGATCCGCAGCCCCCTTGCTGCATCCATATGGCGAATGGAAGTCAAGACCCCTGTCCTCACCCACACCAAAGGGCAAATTCTTATACGCCCAGCGCGTCTCCTCTTCCACCACTTCAACATCCTCCATACCCCCATATACTTTATTGGTGGAAGAATAAATGAATTTCGCTTTTGTTTTCGACGCGCGCGCTGCCTCGAGCACATTGAAGGTGCCGCGAGCGTTTATATCAAAATCTTCCCGAGGACTAGCGACTGAAGTAGTCACCGCGACCTGTGCAGCCAGGTGGAGCAGCAAATCGGCTGATGCTATAGATGTATGTACACCGTCCAGGTCTTTAACATTACAAATGTCACCAATGGTTACGGATAATTTTCCACCAAGCGTTTTGAGCCATTCAAGGTTTTTAGCTGCTCCCCTACGGGATAAGTTGTCCAAAATAACGACAGACGCGCCCCTTGACAAGTAATACGCAGCTGCATTACTGCCGATAAACCCTGCTCCTCCGGTAATAAAAACATTCATAATGATGATATCTAAAGAATAGCAGAGTATACGGCGCAAATCTACCTGATCATTGCAGGATAAAATTTAGGAACGACCCCTTAGGGCAGCGCAATCTTAAAGTTGAGCTCCGGATCAAAACGCCATCTCCGTTTATTAACGTTATCATAGTAGTGGAGGATACGAAGTCGATAAAAAACCGCCAGTGTATCCCATAGTGTTCGAAATATAATACGCCAAAAATTTTTCGATGTGATACTTGAAAATCCTGTAAATAATAGCTCCACAGGCGCCTCATAGATACGCGTATATCCTAAATGGTAGGCCACGGCAAGAATTTCTATATCAAACGCAAATTCCTTAACCAAGAGCCTTGGTAATACATCTTCCAGTACCCGCCGTCGATACAACTTCAATCCCACCTGGGAATCCCTGATGTTGAGCACAAAAAGGACTTTTACAAGAATCTGATATCCCAATGAAAGAATTTTTCTAAACCACGGGTACTGCACCTTAGAAACAGGATGCCTTTTGCTTCCGACAATAATATCCGCGTTGTACCACCGGAAATGTTCAAGCATCATTGATAAACCCTCTTCCTTGATGTCCCCTCCAGCGTCGATAAATCCGATGATATCTCCATGACTTTTAGCCATCCCAAAACGCACAGCGTACCCTTTTCCGTGATTTGATTTGTAGCCGGTAACAAAAATGTGTGGTGATTTTACCTTTTCTGCTTCTTCCCGACTTCGATCTACTTCACCATCTACGACAACAATAAGCTCATATGGTACAGGCAGATGAGCCAATTCCAAAAGGACAGAACGAAGCGATGCTGCGACGGTCTTTTCCTGGCGGTAGACAGGAATAATAAGCGATAACAGTTTTGGTCGATCACTTCGCATGGTTTTTCTCCATACCGTAGTATATCAAAAGAGCAAAAAATAGGACCGAGCTTACTCCGATATTGACCGTAACCACTGAACGGAGGGACTCGTGATAGAGGGAAACCAATATCACGTGGAGAATGGCGGCACTTGCCGCGAATACCCACACGCGAGTTCTTCCGACGGCAAGACATACCTGAATAAGAAGGTATGACAGTGAAAAAAACGTCATGAAGAGCCCGAAGGAAAACATATAGGGCGCCGCATCGTCATAGACCCTACCATAAAGAAGCCGAACGATAAACGTCGGGAATAACCCATACCCTAACGTAAGGATGACAGATATCGCTCCAACCGCAGCCAAACCCAACCACACCATGTGACGGCGATCGGTTCCTTGCTCATGGTGCTCGGCAAGAACTGGAAAAAGAATGGTGCCGACGGTAAAGGAAGCATAGTAGATGATCTTGCCCAACACAGAAAGCGCCGCATACAGTCCGGCGTCCGCGGCGGAAAGATAATGCTTGACTAAAACGACGTCCTGTGAATAGATTGCCGTAATCCCCAAAATCGCCAAAAATGTGGGGATCATATAGCGAACTGCGGGCATCATATCTATGGCAACAACAGCCTTCTTTTTTTGTAGGATAAACCCGATTGGCAAAAAATAGAGTGCATAAACAACGATTCCCGTCACGGAGAACCCCACCATGGTCCATCCGACACCCAGGGGTGCCCCGATGGCCCCAAAAATAAGCCGGATTGCCGAAACGACGATACCAAAAAGCGCGATCTGACGAAATCGCTGAAACCCCTGAAGCACCCCTATGTTAACGGTCGTGAGGACAAAAAAAACGAGACCCACGAAGAGCCAAACCACGAGCCAAGGTGAACTCAATCGGAGATACTGTGTCAAGAACGGGACGAAGGGCAACGCGAGGACGAATAATATGGACGTAATAATCGCAAGATACGTTGTGGCAATGACAAAAAGCGACCGCGCCTTATCAAGTGACCCGGATGCTTTATACCCCGAAAAAAACTTCGTGAATGCAGTCAGGAGAACGAGGGCCGGGACGTTCAGAATGTAGAGAAGCGATAGAAGTGCGCCGACCTCGCTATACGCTTCCTTTCCCAGTATTCTGCCGACCATAAGGTGGTAAAGATATGCGCCGACGTTGGCAACCATGGTTCCGGAAAACATAAAAAATCCGTCTTTGGCCAAGCGGTGTGTCAAAAGCGATCTTCCGAATCGGATAATACGTTTCATGTGAGTTACTCCGACAACCTGCACCGGAGAAGTGTCCAAAGCGCGACGACGCCATCGCGCCACGTCAACTTTTTCCCTTCCGAAAACTTGCGACCGAAGTAGGAAATCGGTACCTCATAAATCTGGTGCCCGGCTTTAAGGACGTTAGCCGTAAATTCAGGTTCAAAATCAAACCGCCGCGCATGAATCGTCATATCGTCGACAACACCACGCCTGAACGCTTTGTACCCTGTCTCCATGTCTGTAATGTTCGTATTAAAGAGAACATTGGTAACCAATGTCACAAACTTATTTCCCATCGCATAGAGGTACATCGTGGACAGATGCGGGCCTAAAAATCGCGACCCGTAGACGACCGTCACCCGCGTGTCGGCAAACGGCTCAAGAAGCTTGGGATAATCGGAAGGGTTATACTCGAGATCCGCATCTTGGAGAAGGATCACCTCTCCGTGTGCGCGCATCAAACCCTGGGCAACCGCAGCGCCTTTCCCCTGATTGAGAGGCATACAAACGATGATTGCCTTCTTTTGCCATGATGCCAGAACCTCTGGAGTCTTATCGGTCGATCCGTCGTCGACCACGATTACCTGCCTTTTCCATCTGTCAAGTTTTACCGAAAAAACGCGCCTCAGCACTTCTCCGACGGTTGCGCCTTCGTTGTAAACGGGAATGATAATCGATACGGTGTTCATAGTATACTCGAATTATCCGACAAAATAACCCTGAAGGTAAAGAGCTGCTCCCATGATAAAAACAGATATACTCACGAGTGCATAGACAAAATAAAATTTTCGTGACGAAAAGGATGAAAGAATCAAAAAAAGCGGGATGGCACAGAGCATATATCGTGGTACTGACGAAAGAGTTCCCGTAAGGGCCGGGACAACCAGAACTGCCCCAGAATAAAATAAGTACGAAGCGTCCCACCCTGCCCTCCATCCCCTGTACAACACCCACATGCCAAACAGAAAGGCGGTAAGCTCAAAAAACGCGACTGCCCAGACGGGCGAATCTGGCACAACCGTAGTCAAAATTTTCCCATAACGCCAAAGTACCTGAGGAGGAAGGACAATAGTTCCCCCGGTCCTTCCTGCGCCAAAGGCAGGTTGTGCATGAATGAATGCAATCGGGTCGCCGACAGCATACTGCAAATATATCATATACGCTACCAGTCCAAGGGGTATAAGCAATAAGGAAAGCATATGTCTCGCATGGATTCGGTAACCGTATACTTTTATATATTCATACCCCGAAATAACCAGCAAAAATACACCAAATAGTCTCGTTAGGCTTGCGAGGAACCCCAATATCCCCGCAAGAACAAAACGGTGCTTTTTCGTGGCAAAAATAACAACAGTTGCAAATAGAAAATAAAGACTCTCAGTGTAGGTCGCAGCGAAAAAGAAGCTTGTGGGAAATACGAGAAGCAGGATGACCGCGCGAAGCGGTTTAGCCCGATCCGTCAATTTTGCTAATCGGTAAAAGACGAGAAGTCCTACAAAAAACGAGGCATTGGATATGATGAGCGCAGATAACGCGTAAGACGTGTTGGCGATGCGGGAGATAAATTGTATGATAAGTGGATACAGGGGGAAAAAAGCTTGCTCAAATTGTACATACCCGTTTTCTGCAATAGACAAATAATGGACGCCATCCATGTTTGCCCATGGCGTCGGTCCCAAAAAACCCTGTCTCAGGGAAATGATGTGCGGCGCGAGAGAGGATATTCCGATTAAAAAAAGTTTCCACAGGAGATAGATGCTGCCGATACATGCTGCGTCACGAAATAGTTGTTTCATAACTTTTGACTGTCTCACTCGCCACGCGCCTCCAGCTAAACTGTTTTACCCATTCCATGCCCTTTCGTGCGGCTTCTGATCGATCGCTCTCCCTCATGTCAATGACGGCTCTAATTTTCGTTGCGATATCTTCTATGTCTCGTGGATCTATCACAAATGAAGGACCGGCAATTTCCGCTAAACTTGCTTCTCGTGAACAAACGACCGGTGTCCCGCATGCCAATGCCTCAAGCACGGGTAATCCAAAACCCTCATAAAACGATGGCTGTACATACACGGTAGCCAGAGAATATACTGCCGGAAGATCCTCTGGCTTGATATACCCAGGATGGATAACTGCTTCTCCCATATTCATTGACGCGATAAGCTCATTGATGCGAGATACTTCTGAAATAGCCCTCTTTTGAAATGCTTCACCCGCGAGCACCAGGAGAGTTTTCTCGTTTTTGTTTCTCCGAAGGATGGCAAATGCGCGAATCAGACCTTCGACATTTTTATTCCAATTTACATCGCCAACGTAAAGGATAAATCGCTCCGGCAAGTGGTACTTTGCTTTAATATTATGCAGTAATGAAGCGTTATGAATCGGATGAAAGCTCGGCGACGGAGCAAGATATATGACGTCAATCTTCATCGCTTGTATTCCCGCGATTCGTTCTATGTCTTGTCTCGAGGCTTTAGAATCCACAATGAGCCTATTGAGTCGGGATAAACTCCATCTTTGGATGATCCACTTTACGCTCCCACGGATTCCTGCCGGAAAATGTTTCGGAAACACAAGCGGGATGAGGTCGTGCACTGTCACGACCGTAGGTTTATCATAGAAAAGGGGCAACGTAATAAAGAATGGATCAAAATACGGGTAATGTATGAGCTCAACATCATTGGGTATCTTTTGTCCTCGAGTAAAAAAGTAATACAAATGATTGTTTTCATGCTCCTGCAACGCTTCTATCAATAATTTTGTATACATACCCACACCCCGATTCCGGTGACCGGTATGAAGTGGAGTGATATCTATGGCAATGTTCATATCTATTAATCAGTATAGACGAAGAAAACAACCAAAACAAACTGCCAAAAAAATATTTGGTGACAAATACATTGTGTTACAATACCTCCAATTATGTCACACCCTTTCCGCGAAGCCCATGTTCTCATAACTGGCGGATTAGGATTTATTGGCAGTAACCTCGCCATTGCGCTCGTCAAAAAAGGAGCAATCGTAACTATTGTTGACAACCTCACTCCCAACCAGGGCGGTAATCTGTTCAACATCAATCCCATCAAAAAAAGTGTCACTGTAGACCACAACGATATTCGCAACGTTTCCGCTATGACGAAACTCGTAAAAGGTAAACAATATATTTTCCATTTAGCCCGGCAAACTGATCATGTATTAAGCCAACGAGACCCGTTTCTTGATATAGACGTAAATATTCGCGGAACGACAATCATTCTTGAGGCATGCAAAAAAAACAACCAACAGGTAAAGTTTATCTATACCGGGACCCGCGGCCAATATGGCAAAGCCGTGAAGTTGCCGGTTTCCGAAGATGCACCGACAAACCCAAAAGGCATCTATGAAATCACCAATCTCGCAGCAGAAAAAATTGTCCGCGTTTACCACGATATTCATGGCATCCGCTCCGTCATGCTCCGACTCACCAATATCTATGGGCCGCGCTCACAGATGAAACATGATCGCTTTGGCGTCGTCAACTGGTTTGTCCGCCTTGCTCTCGATGGAACGCCAATCAGCGTATTCGGTGACGGGCAACTAAAAAGAGACTTTTTATATATTGACGATACGATTGATGCCATGCTTGGAGTAGCGGCCTGCAACGAGTGTTATGGAGAAATTTTAAACATCGGTAAGGAAAAGCCGGAAACATTTCTCCACCTGGCCAAAACAATCGTACAATTATCCGAACAGGGATCGTACATGATGACCCCGTTTACCAAAGAACGCGCGATCCAAGAACCGGGACATTTCGCCAGTGATATCACGAAAATCCATAGACTCACCGGTTGGAGTCCCACGACTACGCTCATCACCGGACTTACCAAAACGCTTACATATTACAAAAAATATAAAAAACACTACTGGTAAATCATGAAATCCGTATCATTCCTCATCCCCGCTTATAATGATGAAGCAACTATTGCAACGCAGATTATAGAAGCCCGCTCCGTCGGCATAAAACTCGGCATTCCGTTTGAAATTATCGTAATCAATGATTGTAGCGAAGACCAAACAGCCCAAATCCTGACGAGCCTCGCCAAACGCTTCCGGGAACTGCGAGTACTCACGCATACAGTAAACAAAGGATATGGAACAACGATCAAAGAACTCTACTATACTGCAAAAAGGGAGTGGCTCTTCACGATCCCCGGCGACTATCAGGTGCAAGCCAAAGAACTACTCAAGCTCTTACCCCACGAGAGAAGTGCGGATATGATACTCGGGTGGCGCACCAACCGGAACGATGATGGAATGAGACAATATCAGTCACGCATCTACAATTGGATCATCCCCCTCCTCTTTGACACAAAAACTCATGATGTAAACACGGTCCGCCTGATGAGGTCGCGGATCATGAAATCAGTGATTCTTCGCGGCACATCAGCATTTACCGATGCCGAGCTTATTATTAAAGCAAAACGGCTGGGATTTACGATCAAGGAAATCCCAATCGGTCATCGACACAGGCACGGTGGGACAGGAACAGGTGACGGCGGAAAACTTCACGTAATACTACCCACCGTCTGGGAAATGCTGCTCCTCGTGTTTGGACACCTATAAAAAGCACTAATTTCTATGCTTTCGCAGCACCGGAAAACAAATCAACCACAATATACAGGCCAATGAAAATATGTCCGCGGCCAGACGAAGCGGAGTTTCACCAAAACTTACGGCTATGCTGTGATCTCCTTTGGGAACCGACACCGTAATCATCCCTTTCTCATCCGGCTGAACTGATGAGCTCTTGCCATCTATGGCTACGCGCCAACCCGGATAGTAAGCGACGTGGACACGCACCATCGCGTCAGTAGTCAAGCGGGTATCTCCTGTAAACGTCGCCACGCCCTCACGTCTCATAATAACAGATCCGTCACCGCTAACTATTTCCATGCGTTCCTTCGGCCTATTTGGCTGCCATAACATCCAGCGTGTACTGAAAAAATTTCCCAATGACGACGTGCCGTCAGTAAATTCGCTACGTGAAAGATAGTATTGATCATCCCGGCTGGCATAGACAACAGGCTTGGTGTAAGAAAAACCTGCGGCAATGGCAAATATCACAAATGCAATAACGATGACCCTATTATGCGTCGTAGATATAGTATAGGTTGCTAAAAAGCCAGAAACTGGCATCATAAACGACAAAAGACGCCATGGGTACTGCAAAAACTGAAGTGGACGGATAATCTCCCACAAAGGTATCGACATCTCCTGCATAAGCACAAATGAAGCTAAATTGCACAGAAGAAACAGAAGTGCTATTGACTTCATGGGGTTTTTCGGATGTTTTACCACCAAAATTACCGCTATAAGTGCGACAGCCATAGGGACGACTCCAATCTGATACGACATTTCATTAAACACAAAATCCTTCCCAGAAAAACCAGTTCCCCAGGAAGGAACCAGGAGCTGACTAAGGTCAGGAAAGTGATCTTTGAAATTCACGGTATTAAGCCCGACGACAAATGACCGCTCCAGGAGTGCCGGTAACCAAAAATAGGTTGCCAATACTATTCCGATCAGTATAAAAACAAGTGCCTGTCTACTGCGAATACTCGCGTACAGTATAAGAAACGGCAAAAAGAGTATCGACAAAATATTATGACTCACGATGATGCCACAAATACCCGCGGCTAAGAGTCGTTTATTTCCGTTCTCTATGAAAAAAAGACAGCTCATTAAAAACGCGATTGCCCAAACTTCTCCGACCGAACCACGCACAAAAATGTCGACAAACCAATACGGCACGAATGCAAAAACGACTGATCCTGCCAAGGCGCTTCTTCTATCAAACATCTTCTGTAACCATTGGAAACAAAAGACATTCGCAACGACATAACCCGTCGCCAGGGTCAACTTGAGTGAATCAACTAAATTCCATCCCATCTGGTGGAAGAGGACGCCCACGTAATTAGGAAATGGATAAAAAAAATTAAAGAGTGGTAATCCGAACTTGCTGTTTAGGTCAGGAGCCCACCTCGGGAACCAATATCCATTCAAAAGCATTGTCCCAAATTCATGAATTCTCATGAGATGGTATTCACCATCGTGTGTCGGGATGAAACCGGAAATAAATAACCACCGTATCGCAATAACCACGAAAACCAAATGGACGAATGGATATACTTTTGTTTTCATGGATTGAGAGCGCGTATGCCCGTATAATAAATCCAAAGAGAAAATACGACCCCGAGAGAAAAAACCGCGTTCGTCTTTCCTTTCATGCCAAACACGCAAAGAAGAAGGAGGGGCAGGACGATATCAAGGCTATATCGGTAGCCAAATTGCATCCATCCGGTGCTATATAAAAATAGACTTGGTGACATCGTAGCGACCGACGCAAACCACAATGATAACCTATACGGATCAAGAGTAAAACGCCCTCGATAGGAAAAAAATGGTTTGGCCAAGATAATGGCAAAAAACCCGGGACTCAGAAAAAAAATTGAGTTACCTTCCAGGGAAAAACGCAGCTTCACTCCGTGATCATAGATGATTGCAGGTACCTCAAAAAGGAAGTACCAGATATTATGACGCAAGTTTGTCCATGACATTATCCCCTGAGACAATCGAATAGACGCAAGGTATGGGGCTTCCTGAATATATCTATAACCATATTCAAATGGATTTTCAAATCGAAGGTAATTATAAAAGAAAAATAAGAGAGAAAACAGACCCAAAGGAAGACCAAATATCACGATACCCCGCACGACAACGCGCTTAAAAGAAGATATCGACCATCCTTTAGTATGCACATATTGAACCAGATACAATACCGCCGGTATACTCACGAGTAACACCATCGTCGCTCGACCCAAAAGGGTTATAGAAAAAAGACCGACGGAAAGGAGATAGTCCAGAGTTTTCCGTTTCTTTTTGAATATCACTGCGATCCCAAGTATGCTAAACGTCGTCGTCACCATCTGGTCCACATGCCAGGAACTCCCGAGGGTCCCGACATAAAACTGTGCAGTGCCAAATGCAAAAAAGGTAAGAAATACGAAAATGTCAAAGAGGGACATTTCGGGAAAAAATTCTCTTCGTATGCGAAGAAGCAGAACAGAGACGACGAGGACATTGATACTCGCAAAAAGAACAGTCAGGTAAATAGCTGGGACATATCTACCGGCCGCAACCTGCATAGGTATAAGAAACATTGCTGCCAAAATCCCCCAGGGGGCATACCAGCGGCCTTTGTAGAAGATAAGGTCGTATCGACTTGACGGATCTGGTATATCTAAACGAAACGAGGATAATGCTTTGGCCAACGGATTTAAATGATCCAGCTCCCATCGGGGAATATACGTAAACTTCGTCGCGACCCCCAAATATACTATAAAAACAAACAGAAATAATGCTGCCCCAATGATTGTTCGTCTCATAGTTTGTATACGATGACGTGAGCGTCTCGGTAAACGACGGACAAGGTATTCTCCAATACTGTTTTACTCCCTAGAGAAAATAAGCCCTGTCCAGGATCAGTAGAAACTGCGATGTAATCAATCTTTTCTTGCCTCATTTTGCCCAGAATTACTGCGTCGTTAGCTTGGGAGAAAAGGGCTATATTTTTCTCCCGAACGCTAGTATTGTATCCCATGACGGATGTGTAATATGAATGACCGAGATAGTTTTTTCGGCCGGCCATTGTCACCGGGTCATACAATTCCTGATGCGCGAGAAATATAGAATCGGGGTCTGTCTGGGTTTTAATCCATTGAATGAATGGCTGCGATGAAGCGTCGAAAACATACCATTGGAAATCGTTTTTCACTGCCATGAGATTTAATATTCCAGAAGCAATAAGAAGGAATACCGTCATGGCGGTCGTTAATTTCCAATATGTGTTATGAGCCCATAGCAAAACCAGAAGACGTGCAAGGTAAAAATTTGATAACACGAGAAAGTAGTTAATGAGAGAATGATTGTGCTCTATCCGAAAACTAAATTGAAAAATATTTGCCAGAATAAACAGGGCCAAGAACGAAAAAAAGAATAGTCGCTGGCCACTCCTTACTATATAGACCGCAATGGGAAGTAAAAGTATGGCAATTCCCAAATTCCAGCCCCAGTATGAGGTAAATCCCACCAAGGACAACGGTCTTGGGCTTAAAAAGCCGGGATTGAACCATGCATTGCGAACCAGTTCCGGGCGTTCCCCTATAATCTGGATCATGTGGAACCCGGAAAAAATAAGCACAGAAACCAGGAGTATCGACAGCTCTTTAAGACGCTTAAGCCAAGTAAACAGAAAAACTAAAATTACCACTGTTCCAAAAAAGATAAGACCATGAACCCTCGAAGACAATCCCAGGACAAAACCAGTAAGAAGTAGTTCCTTCACAGAGAGCCTCTCATGCTGCAAAAGCCTGGGCACAAGTCTATACAGAATACCCAACGCCAGAGCCAACCCAACAATAAGATGTCTCTGGTTGAGATATGGCGCAAGAGTAAAATAAATAGATATCAGAGATCCGTCAAATGGCCCTTTATGTATATAATCAGGAAGGTACCACAGATCGTGAAAGAGCAAAAAAGAAATTGGTCTGGTCCGGAAGAACTCGATAAACGATAGCGTGCTCGGAAAAATGAACAACAACACGGACAACATACCCAGCAGAACACTTTTCCCGAATAATCGCTGCGGGAACAGATAAAGAAGAAACAAAAGGATGGCAAACGCTATAGCACTTATTCCATTGTATGCGATGTCAATTCTCACTCCGACTTTTTCTAGAAATCCGGTCAACATGTCAACCCTGTAGTGATATAGCAGCCCTTTGCCCGGAAAAAACGGTGACTGAGGATTTAGATAATTTTTCCCCCATGAAAACGACCGAATAAGAGATATGTGGAGACCAAAATCTCCGACCTCGTGTCGCGCGACGCGAAATTGGTGCAGGCGTACGTCGTACCCGAAGGATTTTGCCATAAGCCACCAGGAAAAAATGAAAAACAACATGAACAACAGCACGTTAAAGCTTTTTGAGAATGGCATAGATACTACCTGAAAGAAACAGGGGTACTACGGTCACTATTTTTTTCACGACTGGCGTGATGCCACCCCATTCCCGGGTCCATAAAAAGGGAACGATCCGTAGTGAAAGTCCCAGGGACAACACATATGCGCCGTCCAGAACGACAATTGGACCCGGAACTAATGCGAGAAAGGTCATCGGCCAGATGAAATACCATGGATACAGTTCCTCCCGTAGGGGCGATAACAAAAAAATTACAAACATACTAACGGCTGACCATCTCCACACAGCGTTCCAGTAAATATCGTTCTTTCTGGCTTGTTGCCACACAATCCAAACAAATACCGGAAGGAGTGCTACTGTGGCACCCTTTATCAGTATTGAACAGACGAAAATGAATGCCGACGCCAAAACGCGCCGTCGTTTCAATAAGTCAAACGCAAACAAGGCAAGAAACATCATTACGACATCGTTATGACCATCGACAAGCGTTTGTAGGATGACAAGAGGATTAAGGGCAAACCAAATAAGGTTTGTGAGTTTTTGTTGAGAATGTTTCCATAGAAACCACAACAGAAAAAGATAGAAGCCTGCAACCAAAGATTTAAATGCATACAACGTAATCAAAAGATTACCAAAACCCAACCGATACGGTATAAACGTCATGGCAATCCAGACAGGACCGTAGAGAGCAACCTTATTGGACGCATGAAGAAATGACAGCATTTGCTCGTTTCTTATGTCTATCGGCATCACGACGTACGGATTTTCCTTATAAAGGAACGTCACCTTGGCGGTCGCGATGTAATTGAAAATATCATTAGAAAAAGCCGGAAAGGCACACACCAAACTTAGAACAGTCAGGAAAATAATCTTCCAAACAAAACGAGCAGACACTTTTTTTTCCGAAGCGAGACCCAACAGATATCGATGGTAAACAAAAAGCACAATAAGCGTACCGACGTACCACGCTGTCGGATAAACGCGGGCAAACTGAACAAGCCGATATATTTCCCCAAAACGAGGGAATGGAGAATTTGCGTCGACGAAACCATAGGACACAAACACAAGGAGCCAAAGAACGACAAAGTAGAGGAGATGAAAAATTATAGCCATAGCAACAAGAAACCTTATCGAGACAGTACCTTAGTAACTACCGCGGTTATCGCTGCAACACCGATAATGAATGTGACCGGGAGATACGGCAAGAGGAATCGGGAAGATATGACGCCGACAGATAAAAAGAGACTGTACACGATGATCCAAAAAATACATACAAGATGCGCATAGCTTGGTCGTTGCTTTCGGATGAGAATAACCACCGCAAAGACTATCCAAACTATGGTAAAAGCCGGCCATGTCCAACGCCAGTCATCGGCATGGATAATACTTCTGTCTCCCCACCAGGCCTGCCACTCGTTAAAAAATATAAGCCGCCAGGAAGAAAGCGGATACTGGAGTTTACTTTGTTGGTACAACAATATCCATTTCTGAAAACCAAAAAAGTCCCACAATGAATACCCGCTCAGAAATGTCCGGAGATACGTAACAGAAAAGACCAAGAGAGATAGAGGTAAAAACATCACAAATCGCCGCGTCTTTTGCCAAACATCTTGAGACAGGAGCAGAGAAATAGAAAAACAACCCACAAGGAGTATTGCGGGAATGACCGACTTTGTTGCCATTACAATCCCGAGAAGTATACACGTCCAGAAAAACCTTCCTCTCTTAGACTCTCGTATGAATACATAAATTGTGACGAGAATGAAAGGCAATTGAATAATATCCATAAGCGGAGTCACCTTTAGCTGATTTTCAAAAAGCGGTTCCGTCGCCATCAATAAAACCGGTAGAAGCGCAACGACGCGATCTCGTAATACTGTGAGTCCCAAGAGCCAAACAGCAACCAACGTAAAAAGCGCAAAAGGGATAGCGACGATGCGGTCGTTTTTAAACAGTGCGATAGAAAGTCCGACTATATATTTCCCCAGGGGAGTAATTTCTGAATTTATAAGAATCGGGTCTGTCCCGCGAATATACGCTCCGGATGCGTAGCCAAGTATCGTTTCATCAGGGAGAAGCGCCGTAGGCTGTTTTTGACGATACTGAGATCTTGAATACGCATCCTCTAGAAACGAATAATACGAATCGGTATAGTAGGGAGATATATACGACGCATAATTTGGTGCGATAATAACGACGAGTCGATACGCTATATATCCTGTAAAGACGAGAGACATGAGTCCCCTCGCCCAACTTCGACCGGATAAACGATGGGTATTCATTCTATAAGTTGTAGTATATTCTGACGTATCTGTATGGACTCTTCGATATTTATTGCGATACGTAATTTTGTCGGTTTTCCTTTTTCTGGCGTCCAATCAAATTCCACGGGTGTCGTCTTTTGGATAGACTCAAGAACTTCTCTATGCTTCTTCATTGCTTCGATAACTCTTGCCTTAATCTCTGACATGTCTTTCCCTTCTTTTATTCCTTGTCCCAGATACAGTGGAATCTGCTGTACCGCGTTATTGGATTCTTTTAGGGCGTCGGTTGCTAGAAGATACTGTTTATACTCATAGAGCGTTTTGGCTTCCACAATTTCAGAGTCAGTCAGATCGAGGTAATAGCCTAGCGATGCTATATTTCCCCAGCACCACCAACGCTTTGCCAAACGCACGAATTTCGAAATTCTATAGAATCGGTTCCCAGGCATGTAAGAGGGATACGGCAATACATAGTCACTGTAAACTCGCTGGGTACAAAGACTCATAAAAAGAATGAATACGCTGGCTGCAATGGGAATCTTAATGTTCTGCTTCATGAAATATTTTCTTGGAACCCTTGTGACGAATATGTAGATATTTTTGAAATGCAATCGGATAATGGAGCGCGGAGAAAAGTGCAAATAATAATCCGTACCAGCCGTCGATAAAACCTTTGTGACGGACAAAAAGATTCACAAATGTCACGATCGGCAACATGACATTGTACTCGAGAATCGTCATCATTGTCACAAAAATGTTCTTTTGCAACAACTCATGCGCAGCAAGACTTGTGTAGGCATCTGCTTTTCTCCAATACTCCGATACTGAGCGATAGGTATTGTGAGTGAGCGGTTCATGAAGATAACCGACAGAACCGGCGATTTGTATCTGCTCATGAACGCTCTTACAGGGAAACGCTCCTTTACCGCGCTTAAACAGCCGAATGACGTAATCCGGAAATTGACCACCTTTTCTCAGCCAATGCCCGCAGAAAAAATTTTTCCTGGGTATAAAATATCCATCACGTGTTGCTCTTTCTGTCGCCACGGTAATTGAATATATTTCTCGCTGCAACTCTCCCGATACAATCTCGTCAGCATCCAGCTGCAGAATCCATTTTCCGCTACACGCCTCAACTGCTTTTTGTTTATTCAGATGAAAAATCGGAGGATTGGGAGATGAGATGACATGCGCACCAAAACGCTTCGCGATTCCGACAGTCTTGTCCTGGGATCCGCCGTCAACGAGAATTATTTCGTCTACCCATGATGATACGCTCACAAGACAGGGAGCTATATTTTCTTCTTCGTTGTATGTTGCGATCGCCACAGATATAGTTTTCACGTCCTCCTCCTTTTTACTCCGACAATTACCTTTGGGAACATTCGGACCCAGCACCAGGTGAGGACAAAAAATAATAATCCCACCAGACTCACTTGATTTGCGCGTGTTCTTAATTTGGTATCCGTAAAAGACACCATAACGCTGTGTTGACCGGGTTCAATCCAAAACGTCATGAGTCCTCGATAATCAGGATCCTGATATTGAACCTCTGTGCTATTGAGACGACTTCCGTCTATGTCTATGTTCCAACCGGGAAAATAGAGAGTATTTTCCACAATTCTCGTTTTTGTTTTCGCGTTGATGACATAGGAGTGATGGGTGCTTTTGCGTGACCCTGGAGCTATGTTCGCGTTACCTGAAATCACCTCCGCGGGCGCGCGTGGAAAGTGCTCCATGAAACGGATTGACCATATGGGGCTACTCTCTCCCGTATCGGTAGTACCCGGATACGGCAAGTCAAATATCTTTTCATCTTTTGGGCTGTACTGCTTGGCATGCCACATCGGAATGGTCGTGACGATTGACACGAAAAGAATTACAACAACAAAACCAAGCGTGTATTTTTTGGGCAACGATGATACTGCTATACCCCCCAAAACCGAAAGAATAAATACCGCAACAGACAAAAAACGCCAGGGAAATTGGAACTTCTGAAGGATGGTTATGGCATTCCACAACGGCGAAGAGACACTCGTCATCATGAGTAAAATTCCAAAAAGTACTGCAAGTACAACCAGTAATAATTTTTTCCTGAGCGTATCTGTGCGAGGATGAACTATCAATACTATCGACAAGCCTACCACAAGCAATCCAGAAATCCCGATTTCTTTCGTGAATTCGTTCCCTCCCCCCCAATTCCACGGAGACCATATAAATGACTGCCAGGGAACAAATCGTGAAGCAAAATCACCCTTCGTCACGATATCCCGAAGCGTGTATTTGCCTTCAAGAAATGCCGGCATCCAGAAGAATGCCGAAACGAAAAAGCCAATCACCGCAAACCACCAACCGCGAACAAAAAAACCTAGTCGATCCTTGGCTTCAAAGAAAAACAAATATCCGCCGTACAGTAGTAAAAACGGCAGCATCATAAGCGACACTGCGTTGTGTGACAAAAGAAGTCCTGCAATACCCAGCCCTACCGCAAACCCGGCTGTGGCATCAGACTGACGTCCCCATGACTCCTTCAGTAGCCCCCATGCGATAAGGGGTGGAAATATGAATGCGACATGTTCGCCGATAGCGCCGCGCACGTAAAGATCAACGAACCGATATGGCGCAAAACCATAAAGAACGGCGGCGAGTGAGCCCGGTAGGGCTCCCCAGGCGGTGGATGCAAAAAGATACATCGCTAGTAAGCTTGCAATATACGAAACCGCAAATACGAGCTTCGTGCTGTCTACGAATGAAAACCCAAGTGCATGAAAGAATGATGCGACATACGAAGGAAGCGGGTAGAGAAACATCAGGATCGGGTGCCCATATCCCCAGTTCAGGTTCCCCGCCCACCGAGGGACCAAAATGCCTTCTCTGAGAGACGCATAAAAACTGGCTATCCTTGCCACATGATCCGGAGTGTCATGACCAAGCGGTATGCCCGGGTGGAATAAATCCAATAGTGGCACGAAGGATATACTCACCAGAACAATAAGGAGCATGCGCTCAAGGTGTATTATTTTAATCAGCTTATTCATGCGGTCATCGACTCGCGATACGGATCGCCTCATCGCCATTGAGATAAAAAATAGTTGCAAGCGTCGCTTGGGGGATTTCCTTGGGAGTACCGATAAAGAGTGTCTTTTCATTTTTCGTTTCACCATCCCAGTCTATCGGCCGAAACTCATATATATCAAAGCGATTTTTCCTCTCAGCAAATCCACCGGATGCGGTACCACCCTCTGCAAGATAGCGCACGGGATCATACTTAAGGAAAAAAAGAAAAAACATGTGCGGCTGTTCGAGCCTGGTCGAAACAACGATTCGATCATAGTCCTGCCGATGTTGCTGGGCGTATGCCGCTGCCTCTTTATACCCATACTGCCAGTACTTTGAATACTCGTGATTCATGTGACCAAAGTACATATGGAGGTAGTAGACAATATTAATCATAAAACATAAAAGAGTGAACGAGAGAATCAATGCGCCAATACCTTTTGAGTATTTTTCCTTCACGATGGAAATATAGGCTATAACCCCCGCGGCGCTAAATATTTGAAATGTCGGCAGAAAGACAAGTGTCCGTATTGCGTGGGGGAGTTCCGTGGTTGGAGATGCGGCAATCGGCGCAATGAGAAACCAAGAAAAAAGCAGTGTCCTAGCCTTATTTTTTTGTTTTCCTATCTGGTACATCCCAAACAGGAAAAACGGCAGCTCAATAATGTATAAAAGTCCCATGTCCGGTGCGTGGTGACGAGGGTTGTCCCCAGTCAAAAATAGCCATCTCATCGAATAATGGGCGAGGTACCCGTCGACAAGCGTTTTAAACCAAACCAATCTTCTGTTGTCAAATACCAACCCCCACGCATTTCCGTCTTTACCATCTTTTTCCAGCTTGGCCACTGTTCTTGCCAGAAGCCCTGTCTGGTCTGCAAGCGAACTCGTACCGCGAAGCCTCGTAAGAGTCGACTGATTCATAAAGACAGAAAACAGCGGAAGGGCAGTGACTATCCCGACAATTCCGCAATACAAAAAATGCCGCCGCATGACCAAAACGTGCTTTCTGTAGATAACGACAAGAAGGACAACGAGAAATGGTACAAAAATCCGCTCACTATGATAGGCATACAACGAGAGTCCAAACAAGAATGCCGAAAAAAGAAGCATGCGTTTATTGATGAGTCCCTTAAGGAAACAGTACGTTGCAAAAATATTAAGTGCCACGCCGAGATTTGCCTCAAAGGCAATTCTTGAAAACTGTATATGCCACGGCGACAATGCCAGGAGAAGTGACGCAACCAGTGCCAGGTCTTTTCTTGAAAAAAGTTCCTTCGTTAACAGGTACGTCCCATAGACGGCGAGTATCCCAGCCAACGCCGACGGAAGTCTTACCGCCCATGTCTCCAAACCAAACAGAGCAACAAACGGAATAGTTACATACATATAAAGTGGTGGCTTATAGTC
>Ga0155734_132_pt5 | contig 24304 bp, 29 predicted proteins | sample RifCSPlowO2_01_FD_107388 | JGI IMG/M metagenome (GOLD analysis project Ga0155734, IMG submission 107388) | Candidatus Gottesmanbacteria bacterium RIFCSPLOWO2_01_FULL_49_10
AAAAATACCGGTACCCATGATCAGAGTTACCCTGGGTGACCAGGGCAAAATTAAATGACTGACCTTGGGTCTTATCAAGCGCTTCTTTAGCAATACTTCTGACTTGTGCGAGCTGACTATTCGGTGCATAAATAAAGGGCCGTCCCTGCCAGTTCCACCAAAGGAGAGATACAACACCCGCAATGGATACCACGCCGCCCACTAGACGAACTCGTTTCATGTGATAGAGAACCAACGCGGTAAGAAAAAAAGGCAATGCAAACCAAATTCCGAAATAGTAATCATAGATCGCCCGCTTATACAACCCAAATAACGCTGCTACCATGCCACCCCAAAGCAGGAGCAGCAGTGAAGACTGTTTCCATCGATTCCCTTCTTGCTCCGAAACCACTCCCAACGGCTTACTCATCGCATGCAAGACCAACAGGCTCGCTCCAGTTGCCAATATCCCAACTATCCCCCATTGCCATGCTCTTTGCTGCCACCCCGGAACATCTGGCCATATTTCCGGCTGAGGAAGACGCAGTACGAGCCGACCGACGAGTCGATATAATACTTCCTTGATAATATTCCAGTATTTTTCGCCGACAAGTCCAGTGTCGCGACCAGCAAGGACAAACTGAATAATTGATTGCGCATTGGGAAACCCGTGGCGCAGCTCAAACAAGAGAAACGGGGCATACCCTATCGCAAACCCCACCGCGCAAAGCATCCATGATCGAAATTTCATCCCCACCTTTCCACATAATGCAAGCCATATAGCTGTAACCGGAAAAAGAAATAGGAAAAGGTAGTGCAGCTGAAGGCCAATGCCCATCGATACACCGGCCCATAAAACGTCGCGCATCTTCTGATCATTTGCGTATTTCCATAAAAGATATATGGTCAAAAGAGAAAAAAACGGCACGACGTTAGGATTCCACGAGGATCGCGAATAGGCAATTACGACAGGCGACAGGGCATACAGTGCGCTTGCTACCAACCCCACCCACGGATGGAACATATCGCCTCCCGCGCGGTACACCAGGTACACGGTAGCCACGCCAAAAAGGGCGACCATGACGGCCGGACCCGTGGGATCAAGTCGCCAAATCCAAAGAAACGGCACCATGAAGTAGTAATAGATCGGCCCCAGGAAAAATCCTCCAACGGAGGCGGTAGGACCCAAAAGTGTCCACTTGTGGTCAACGATCATCCGCTTTACGACGAGGACATCTCTTCCCTCATCACCTAGAAACGTCATATATTCCGAAATTTTATACAGACGTAGGTACGCCGCGAGAATAAGGATACCAACGAGGATACATAACTCGAGGCTCAAAAACTTTTTAGGGAAAGTAAACGGCATCATTGTTTCCAAATGACTCTTGAATACATGGTATAGTTCCAAACAAGACCGATGGCAACGCCTACTATGTAAAAGACCCGATACGCATTTACACCGAAAAAGGCGGTGCCGATAGCTATGGATACCGCCTGGATCACGACCGCCCCCAAGGACGTTGCATTAAATTGAATAAATTTTCGAAGCCTCAGACCCCGATCGATCGCTTGTGAACGAAACGTCCATGCATTATTCAATACAAAATTAGAGATGATTGCAAGCTCAGCCCCGACAATACTTCCGATCGTCGGATGGAAGTGAAAGAGAACCAACCCCTCGAGTACAACCGTGTTAATAATAAATCCTATACTTCCGACCACAAGAAATTTTCCGAACGATCCTGCCAAGAGCACCTGAATCCGTTCTTTCCCGACATACCACAGGATGTCACGAATGTACTGGTATGGTGCGATTTTTGAATGGCCGAACCGTCGATCACTAAATTGTATCGGCACTTCCACGACCCGTGCGCCGGCATGTATCGCTTTATCCAGAAATGCTATCTGAAATACATATCCCTCATAGAGGGACATTTCGCTCATTATGCGGGAAGCAAATTCTCGTTTATAGGCCCGATATCCCCCAGTCCAATCGTGAACCCTTAAGTATCCGAGGCCAAAGCGAACAATGGCATTCCCAGCCATGCTGTAAATTTTCCGGTGAATTGCCCAGTTGTTAGGGATTGATCCTCCGTCAATGTAACGACTCCCTACGACAAAGTCGCCTCCGTCATCAATCGCGCGTAAAAAAAGTGGCAAACTCCCGGGGTCATGGGAAAGATCTGCATCCATCTGGACTATAATATCTGCGTCAAGCTTGTCTATCGCATACCGCATTCCTCGCAGAAGTGCCTTCCCGAGGCCTTCTTTTTTCCCGGAAACGAGGTAAACATTCTTCTGTTTCCGATGATACTCTACAACAACGTCGGCTGTTTTATCGGGAGACAAATCATCAACAACCACTATGTCAAGCGAGTGGTGAGGTATCTTTTTCCAGGCATTACGCACACCGTCAAGGAGTGTTTGTACATTGTCTCGCTCATTATACGTCGGAAGGATGACAACCGCTTTCATCTTAGACCCTCTCGCGCCAATAGTTGAGGAGGTCTTCCATGGTTTTCTCGAATGCGATCTCTGGTCTCCAGTCGGTCTTTGCCGAGAATTTCGTATTATCTCCTATAAGAACCGGCACATCTGACGGACGCATGCGAGTGGAATCCTCTTGCATGGTTACTTTGACTTTTGTCAATGATAACAAAAGCTTCAACATATCGCCGATGCGTATGGCGCGACCGACGGCAATATTGTATACATCACCCGGATCGCATTTCTCAACTGCCAAGAGGTAAGCGCGCACCATATCGCGAACATCAGTATAATCCCGCTGGGCATCTAGATTACCCACGCGGATGACCGGTTCTTGTTTGCTTTTCTCAATAAGCGCTATTTGCTTGGCAAAGTTGGACTCTGCAAACGTTTCGCCGCGCCGTGGACCGGTATGATTAAATCCACGTGTCCTTACTATCCGCACTTTATACGACTGGTAATACTGATACCCCAGATAATCCATGGCAACTTTACTCACAGCATACGGAGAAAGAGGACGTAACGGATTTTCCTCCTTGATCGGCAATTCGTTGTCGTGCACTAGCCCGTATTCTTCGGATGAACACGCGATCTGAATAACCGGATCAATATCGGCCTGGCGGGCTGCCTCAAAAAGATTCGCGCTTCCGACGATATTTACTTCCAGCGTCACTGACGGGGAGACCCATGAGGTCGGAACAAATGACTGTGCAGCCAGATGAAAAATGTAATCCGGCTTAATACGCGAGAGTGTGGTGTAGAGACTGTGCGAGTCCAACATGTCCGCATCCTCCAGATGAAGTTTATTGGCGATGGAATCTATGTGGTCACGCTTCGTACGGGATCTGCAGAGTCCATACACTTCATACCCCTCTTTAAGAAGGAGTTCTGCCAAATGACTTCCTACAAACCCAGCAATCCCCGTGATCAGTGCTTTCTTGATCTTCATATGACCTCCTTATCTCTACATTCTGCCTACTCCATAATACATAAATCCGAGTGCTTTCACACGAGCCGGTTCATAGATGTTCCGGCCATCAAACAGGACTCTGCTCTTGAGATTTTTGGCGAGCTTTACAAGGTCTAGCTGTCGAAATTCATTCCATTCTGTCACAACGACCACAGCATCCGCGCCGGTCGCCGCAGTATAGGCATCTTTTGCATACGCGACCACTTTTGGTAATACTGCTCGTGCATTCTCGATGGCGACGGGGTCGTATGCAACGATACGTGCTCCAGCTGTCAACAGCGCTTGGATAATAGAAATAGACGGGGCTTCACGCATGTCATCGGTATCCGGCTTAAACGACAGGCCCAGTACCGCAATCTGCCTGTTTTTCAATGCTCCATGAAAATGACGAATAATTTTTTGGGTAAAGAGAGCTTGGGCCTGTTTGTTGATATCGTCAACGGCTTTTAAAAGAGAAAAATCGTAATTGTGTTCGGAGGCAATAGCAATAAGAGCCTTAACGTCTTTAGGGAAACAGCTTCCGCCGTATCCCACGCCGGGATAGAGAAAACTTCTTCCGATCCGATGGTCAAGCCCCACGCCTTCCAGTACCTTCTCAACATCGGCGCCTACCTTTTCAGAAAGGAAGGATATCGCGTTGGCAAATGATATTTTCGTCGAAAGAAGCGCGTTTGATGCATACTTTATAAGCTCGGCGGTCTCAACATTGCAAAGCACCTTTTCCCCGTCAATGGGGGTATGGAACTCAAGGAGGAGCTCTTGTGCACGATCCGATGTCGTTCCGATAATCACTCGATCCGGGTGCAGGGTATCGGCTATAGCGGTACCTTCTCGCAAGAATTCCGGCACGGACGCTATGGCAAAAGATGTCCCCTCTGGTTTGTGTTTGACGAGAATCTCTGATACCTTTCGGTTTGTGCCGGGCGGTACGGTGCTTTTCGTAACAACCACCTTGTAGCCCACGAGTGACTTTCCGATACCTTCTGCCGCAGCAAAAACGCTCGATAAATCAGCCGCGCCGTTCTCTTTTGGCGGGGTACCGACAGAGATAAAAATGATGTCCGAAGAAGCTACTGCTTCTGAGTAGTCTAGTGTAAAGATAAGCCTCCCTGCTTTTGTGTTGCGCTTCACCAATTCCTCAAGGCCAGGCTCATAAAATGGGAGCGTACCTTTTTTAAGATTTTCAATTTTCTCCTTCGTCCTTCCCACGACCCACACGGTATTACCCAAATCCGCAAAAACAGAAGCTGTTACTAACCCTACATAGCCGTGACCGATAAATGCAACCGTCATAGATAGTGTCCTAAGAGATGTATACGATAGTACCTAGAGACTCTCGCCTACTGAATCTTCCTCGTAGATACGTCGTAACCCTTCGTCAAATGTTGACATCTTTACCCCGAATCTGGCTATTTTATCATTTATGAGTCGTCCATGGAAAGGCCTAGGAGCCATTCCCCGAAAATACTCGTCGAATGTCGTGGGCATAATACGTGATGCATCAAAACCATATGTTGTTGCTATTCGGCGCGCTGCATCATATGGAGAAAGTGCTTGGCTTCCGACCACGTGATAGACGCCGCTCGCGCTCCTCCCTACAAGCACATCAATTGCCCGGGCTACGTCATCTACAAGCGTCGGAACGAAAATCTGATCCCTTGGAGCTCTCACCGATTGGCCGTTTTTAAGCCGGTCAACAATTTTGTGCACAAAGTCCAATTTTTTCAAATCTCGCCTCTTGTAGGGATTGGCAATCCGAATGGTAAGTCCGAACGGTCCAAGCGTACCGACTCGACGCTCCCCTTCATATTTCGTCACCGCATACCAACCGAGCGGATGCGGCTCGTCATCTTCTCTGTACACGTCTTTGGTACCGTCAAACACATAATCTGTAGAAACATATAAAAGGTGCTTCCCGCTCCTCCTGCATGCGTCAATGATGTACTCTGTCGCCTGTACGTTTACCCGCCATGCAGCGCTCTTGGTCCCTTGACCTTTTTGGTGCTCGGACCCGTCAACATCGGTCATAGCGGCAAAATGGAATACCCACAAAGCGGGCGAGGTAATAATAAGCTCAGTAATGGTCTTCTGGTCAGTAATATCGACGCCCGTCTCAAGATTTGCGTGTTCAAATGTATAAGAGGGGGAAAGGCAAATAACGATGCGGGATCCCACGAGACCACTAAGCCCAGTACCCAAAATGTTCATTGTTTGGCTCCATATTGCTTTTCGTAATATGACTGATACTCGCCGGACTTTGTCCGCCTCCACCAGTCTTGATTTTTGGTATACCACTCTACGGTTGCCACAAGCCAGGTATCCAGATCATGGAGCGGGCTCCATCCCAATTCTCTTTGAATTTTCGTCCAATCGATAGCATACCGCCGGTCGTGCCCCTGCCTGTCTTTGACAAATTCAATGGCCGAGAGATCCTTTCCCATAAGCCCAATGAGCTTGTGGACCATGGCATTGTTGTCAACATCCTGCCTCAAGCCTCCCACGCAGTACGTTTCTCCAATTTTCCCTTTCCGTAAAACGACGTCAATTGCCCGACAGTGATCTTCAACGTGAAGCCAATCGCGAATATTTTTGCCATCGCCATACACCGGTACTTTTTTCTCCTCAAGGATATTGGTTATTGTCAGCGGAATAAGCTTCTCCGGAAACTGATACGGACCGTAGTTGTTTGAACAATTCGTAATCGTTACCGGCAGGCCATAGGTATGGAAATACGCGCGAACGAGGTGGTCAGACGCTGCTTTACTTGCTGAGTACGGACTTCTCGGGTCGTAACACGTTGTTTCTGAAAATTTCTTTGTGGACCCGAGCTCAAGTGATCCGAAAACCTCGTCCGTTGAGACGTGATGAAACCGACCAACGCGAGCTTCAAGCGCTGCTTCAAGCAGCATATGAGTACCGACAACGTTCGTCCGCACGAATGCCCCCGGTTCCATGATCGAACGATCGACATGAGTCTCGGCCGCGAAATGAACTACTGTGTCAACCCCCACAAGCGCTTCCCTTAGGGCTACCGCGTCACAAATATCCGAGTGGATAAACTTATATCGAGGGCTTGGGGTCGCGCTTTTGAGATTATCGAGATTCCCCGCATAGGTCAGCTTATCGACATTGACGATTTCGTCCTCTGGATAGTTTTTCATCCAGTACAGAATAAAGTTAGATCCTATAAACCCAGCGCCGCCGGTGACTAATAATTTCATAAAACCGACTGTAAACTTTAAAATGTAAACTGTAAACTTTTTTAAGTTTGAAGTTTATAGTTTGAATTTTTAAGTAATATTCTTATTCGTTATCTCCATTCCCTGTACCCAATCGTATCCTATGGCAGAATCGTCATAGGGAATTCTGCCTTCTTCATCCTTCCTGTAAACGCCGCTTGTCACGTAAATGAGCTCTGCTGGACCGTGGATGACCTTGAGGCCATGAGCAACACCAGGAGGAATCTTGAGGACAACGTCGCTTGCTCCATCGCCCAGTAAAAATTCTGCGAGTTCTTTGTACGTTTTACTCCCGACCCGAGTGTCATAGAGCGCGACTTTTACCGTTCCGGTTATCACATGCCACCAGTCTATTTGCGATGTGTGGATGTGCCACGCCTTCACGACGCCCTCATGCATAGAAGATCGTGATAACTGACCGAATTCCCCAGAAAATATTGGGTCGGTTTCTCTTAAAATCTCTTCAAAAAAACCCCGTTCGTCAGGGTGACGAATGAGTTGCTTTGATTGAACGCCGTTTATCATAACTTATTTTCTTCGCACCCTCACCGCTACTTCGTTGTTCGCGCGAAGGAGTTCGTCATATGATGTTCCTGCATCAATCCACCAGTCAATAATCTCGCAAAGCAACGACCCTTCTTGAAGGTATAAATTATTAAGATCTGTCACTTCGAGTTCTCCTCGAGCCGACGGTTTGAGCTTACGAATAAAATCAAATACTCTTCCGTCGTAGGAATAAATACCCGTTTGAGCGATATCGGATTTGGGGCGCTCCGGTTTCTCCTCAACAGAAAGCACGCGTCCATGCTCGTCAATCTCTATCACTCCATATTGACTGGCTAATGCATCCATATGGACACCGAAATCCATTGCGCCCTTCCCATGTTTCTTAATATGCTCCTCAAGTTTCCGTAACGATTCTTTTAGATTAAAGTCAAAAATGTTATCACCGAGAATCACAAGTATTGGCTCTCCTTGAGCAAACTCTTCTGAAAGGGTAATCGCGTCTGCAATACCCCCTTTGGGATTCCGTTGAATGGCATAATAAATCTTGAGATTAAAATCTTCCCCTGCTTTGAGCAGGTTAGCAAAATGCCCTGCATGATCACCTGAAGTTGTCAGGAGCACCTCTCTGATGCCGGCTTTCTTCATCGCCTCCAACGGATAATAAATCATGGGTTTGTTATAAATGGGAAGAAGGTGCTTATTCGTGACAAGCGTCAGAGGTCGAAGTCGAGTTGCAAACCCACCAGCTAAGATGACACCTTTCATACGTATCTCCCGTTTCAGACACCCAAAACAGTAAACAAAAGAATGATTGCGATACTTCCGAGTAACACATATTCTACCACAACCTTCCGATGAAGATCCCCCTGGATCGCGTGATGCACAATCCCCCAGATGACGTAGCCGAGGACAGTTATTATGCCTGTTGCTATCTGGAGTTCTCTCATCCCTTGGGCATACCAAAAGACAAAACCACCACCCAGAATAATTGCAAAGAGAACAATAAAATGAAATACGTGTGCTCTCATCATACCCTTTGATGCTTTAGAGAATACTCCCGCCGAGCGAGCGTATGAGAATAAAAAATAATATTCCGAAAAACATCGTGTGCGCAAGCGAATGGCCCGCTACTCGAGTAATGCGGCGTCTCGTGACGATCCATGCATCCAGAATAAACAGGGCGCAAAAGAATACAATCATTGCTCCCAGGGCCCCTTTTTTGAGAGAAGTTATATCAACTACGGGGCGATTGATAGATTCCATAAACTTCTGGGTCAGGACATTATATGGAGCTTGTTTTTCGTTGGAACTCACGGCCGTCAATGCAGAATCCGATATCACGACAGATGGCTCCTGGGCCTGGGGCAAACTCTCCCTTGTTGGTGATGACTCCTTGCGGGCCGGTGCTTCTGGGGTGCTTACCACGTTTGGCAGCCCTGCTGCTTCAACCGGCTTGACAGCTACTGGGCCCCCCGCTGCAAGTGTCTGACCACTTTGGGATCCAAACATCTGCACGACGAGCGTTGTTTCCTCGCCGTTTAGTACCCCATTGACGATTGCAAATCCGATATCTTTGTAGTTTGACTTGAGAAGGTTGTCCCGATGACTGGGGGAAGCTATCCAGGCATCAATCACTGCCTGACTTGTCGAAAAATTTTTTGCTAGGTTCTCACCCGCTACAGCATACTGGTATCCCGCGGCGGTTACAAACTCCCAAGGAGTTGCTCCACTCGGACTTGTATGGGCCCAGTAGTCTTTTGCAAACATATCTTCTGCTTTTTTCGCAGCTGCCTGGGAAAGACTCGCGTTCAAACCCAAAATCGACAGACCGGCCTCCTGACGCTTCGCGTTTGTTGCGATAAGAAGCTGCTCAAGGTGAATATCGGTCGCATACCCCAAAACGTCAGGACGGGCTTTCTGAAACCATCCGAGGAAAAGGTTAAAAAAGACAAGGGCCAACGCGTAGAAAAGAAGTGCGTCTAGATGAAGAGCACGCGCGCGATGATTGTTCGTGTGATGTGGCGTAAATAGATGGCGAAGAAAATCACCCATACCAGGTAGTGAAAACTCGACTCCTCGCACAAGCGAGGAAGCAAAATTTTCACTTTATGTGAATCATTAACTTGAATTTTGGATCCATCTTAGATCAAACAAATAACGACTCTGTTCTCATTTGAAAATTTGTGTCGAGTTTCTACTACCTGGCATATATATCTATCATAGCAACCCCACACAAAATTACCAACGGAAGGTTTACGAGGGGTACCGATCGCCTTCGTATTGAGGAATAACGATCTGCCCCACCGGCAGATCATTGATGGGGACACCCAAAAGGACCCCAAGCATATTGGCGATTGCGATCCCCACCCGAAGCCCAGTGTAGGAACCAGGGCCGGTGTTAACCTGAATCGCCGTTACAGCATCTATCGTTAAGCCGTGCTCCTTAAAAAGTTCCTCGATCATCGGTAGCACCTCCTGTGCGTTGCCTTGGGACACCGGCTTCTTGAGCTCATGCTGTTCACCGTCATTGCTTTCCAGGGCAACACGGATCGCCTCCGATCCAGATGAATCGATCACGATGGCTACTTTCTTACGACCGTCCATAGGTGCTACGCTGCAACTTTCTCTAGAACACCAGCCACTTGTTTCGCAGCGTTCTGAGTCGATACACTCACGAAAAATTTCTTTATAGCAGCGTTGTATTTATTTCGCTGTCCCAACACATCACCAACTGCTCGAAGGACATTCTTATTGGACGTAGAACTTCCCATCTGTTGAAATGAGTTCCAGTTGATACGTAATACCTTCAGTGGGTTAAAGTTCACGATACATCGCCCCAACCCAAGCTCAGCAAAGCGAAAAGCGTGCAACAGTTGATCAGGATTAAACGGCACCGCGACCACAGGAGTGCCAGCCGTAACAGCCTGCATCAAAGTTCCATACCCACCATGACAAACAACTGCATCTACACGCTTACTGACTTCTCTACCCGGAAGGTACTGCGACACATATAAGTTCTTCTGTCGAGGAAATGCACTAACTGGAGCTATCGTACTTGCGCTGACAAGCACTCGATACCCTTGATCAACCAATGAGGTCGCCAGTGCAACGAGTTTCTTAGCATCATATCCTGTACCCCCAAAGGAAAGGTAAAGCGTCTTTCCGTCTGGATGTATATCGAGAAGCCACGGGGGCGCATTCTTTTCAAATCCATCCCACGAAATCAATCCTACGTAACGAACGTTGAGGACTTTATCCCGGGCTGCAAGGTAATTTTTCAATTCTGGCACGATGTAGGACATCTGGTAAAACATATCTTCCAGGCTACCGTTATACCCCAAAGATATTGCGGCGTTATACATCGCACGATAAAAGGGTGCCTTCGCTTTCCAAATAGCTCGCTGCAGAACCGGCTCCAAAAGCTGAAAAAGGAAACTGGGATAACCAGGATTCGGTAAGACACATCCATGAGGTAATCCGCCGCTTCCCGTAAGGAATACCGCTGGGATCCTTGCTGCAAGACATGCAGCCACTGCAGAAGCTCGAAAGTCAATCAAGACACAATCGGGTTTGTATCTGTTAATAATATCGCGGTCTTTTTTTGCAAGGTTTAAGACAAATTGACTGTCCTTAAGTCGCTCAAGTCCTAGGGGAAACGTGCTATCAGGTAAGGATATGGGGACGTCTACAACCTCAACGCCAGTGTCCTCCAAGAAGTACTGTTTCTTTTTTCCCAAAGCAAAAATGACGCGGTGACCGCGTCCTAGTAATTCCTGCGCGACCGCTAGTGAGCGCGTAATATGGGCGATTCCTGATTCAACGGTAAACATGAGAAAGGTCTTTTTTCTCATAATTTTATAGCACCTTGTCGAACTACTTTATACGGTGTGACGCTACAATCAACCACTGTGGAAGCTATACCCACGGAGCAATCACCCGGAAGCACCAAATCAACAAGCTTGATAAACTCCGGACCCAGATCTTCAAAGCGGTAAGGAGTGGGGTGGCCGTGGAAATTAGCTGACGGCCCCAGGATTGGCACGCCCACGCCCCGAATAAGTTCCAAGGCGGTATCGTGATTGGGCATCCGAAAACCAATCGTTTGGCCGCTGCCGCGGATAGGGGAGTATACAAGCTCTTTTTTGCACCGCGCGATGATGGTAAGGGCCCCCGGCCAATACTTCTCCATCAGATGTCGTACAATTTCTGGAGGATCGAGATAGTAGGCGAGGGCCATCGCTTCTGATGACACCAATACCGGTGTCGCTTGTGTGAGTGGCCGCCTACGTATTGCAAATAACCGATCCACGGCCTTCTCGTCATCCATCCGGCACCCTATACCAAAGGCGGTATCTGTAGGATAAATGACGATACCTCCGTCATTAAAGATTTTAATCGCTTGTTTTATGATATCTTGCATATTGAAATGCTGTGCTTTTCCTCTTTCATCACTGAAAACCGTGCGTCTATACGCTCTTTGGGTAGTAAATTCCCTAATTTTTCCGCCCATTCGATGAGGACGACCGAATCCGAATCTGCAAGAATTTCCGGTAGACCCAACCCAGGAAGGTCTTTCTCTCCTCCTGCGCGATACAAATCGAGATGGTATAAAAAACCGGTGAGTTTCTCCGACTGATAACGTCGTACAATGATGAATGTTGGAGAGAGCAGGCGAGTGGTGACACTAAGCGCTTTAGCAAACCCTTGTGCAAACGTCGTCTTCCCACTGCCCAATTCTCCATATAAACAAATAACTGTAGCTACCGACTCTTCTCTTCCCTTTTGCCGTTTACCATTTACCTTTTTCCTTATCCAATCTCCCAGTTCTTCACCCAGCTTTTGAGTTTCTTGGGCGCTCTGGGTAATAATTTCTCGATCAATAACCATGATAGGGTTGCTCCAGTGGCATCAATTATAACATCGCGAAGCCTGCCCTCTCGTGTCGGGACAAACAGTTGATGTATTTCGTCAGTTACCGCATATAAAACTACGATGAAAAAAGCAACCACAAGCATACTGACCCTCTCCTTAAAGTGCATTGACTGTCTTAGCGCCCGAAGGGTAAGTATATATAAAATGCTGTATTCAATAACGTGAAGCGTTTTGAAAAAAATAAAGTTGAGAAGCGGCTCATCGGCTACTTGAACGCTCGACCTACCGGATAAGAAAAAAATGACTGCCATCCAGCCGATCATCGGGAGCCAATACCGAACGAACTTCATGCAATAAGTATAAGGTATCCCGATACATTACATAAGGCCTCCACTTGCAATACTCCGAGGTGAGGCCTTAAAAACTTAGTAACATTGTCTTGACGACCTATCACAAAATTATGCACGTGCATAATTTTGTGATAACCTTGTTATAAATATATTTTACGTATCGGTATTTTCTGACAAATTTTTCTCTCTCGCTATCTTCCAGGCATAAAATCCGGCAAGGATCGCTAGGCCTGTCGCCAGGAGAAGTATAGAGATGACCAATGGCTTCCAGGAGTTGTTCGGCGTGATTGCGCTTAACGATGAGCTATCGCTTCCTACGCTCTCCCCCAACACCACAGGTGTCGCTTCCGGTGTCTCATCCGGTGTATCTATAGGATTCCTAGTGGGTTGTTTTGTGAGAGTTAGCATTGGAGTTGGAATCTTGGAAGCTGTCGGCGGCGGGGTCTTTGTAGGAATGGAAGTTGATGTCGGTGTTGTAGTATTTTGTGGTTTGGGAGTAGGTGTTAACGTTGGTGTTGGTGAAGGAGCTAAATCGGAGCATCTCGACGACGATTTTGTAGATACTTGATTTATTTGCCAACTACCACCATCCGGAACCCGCGCATATGATTTATCCGCGGAGCTACTCGCGTATTGATAGCTATCGATAACCGAACCATCAAGCTTGAATATCGTTGGTGTATCACCATCGTTGTTCAGATACGTAGAAAGCTCAATATAGCATGTAGCACTGGATGATAATAAACCAGAAAGCACAATTTTCCCCGATGATCCGCTATCAGAATCAAAATTAGTATCGTCATCAAAGTAGTAAGTTGACAAATCCTCCGAGGACGCATCAGTGTTATAAAATTCAACCCACTCAGGGTTTCCGCTAGGAGGCGCTGGAAGAAATTCGTTGATGACAACCGCTGCGGAAATTTTTTGAAGAAAAAAAGTCACACCAATCACGGCAACGGCTAATACTTTTATACAGGGCAGTATGAATGAAAAAAACTGCCTCATACCCACAATACTACTGCACGTGCAGATAAAAACTCATGATGCCTTCCCCGTGATCGATATACTTTATTTTTATCACACTTCCGCCACCGCAGACTTGACTCGACGAATAAAGGTCTCCGTCTCGCGGCGCACGGATGATGCTACTCCCACCCGATACCATATCATATCCCGTGTGTATGCCACCCGAGTACTGGTAGCGCCAGGAATACGGAGTTTTTCCGAAATATTGTGTAAGCCTGATAGGATCCTCAAGCGGCCAGTCCCAGCTTCCGCCTCCGACCGTGGCCTTTCCCCCATTTTGCTCATCCTCAACTGACTTTGACGAAAGATACCCTCCGGGATCTACCCACGTGCCGCCTTTGCGCACTTCAAAGTGAAGGTGTGCACCCGTCGAACAGCCCGGATATCCGGTATTGCCAACGACGGCGATGGGGTCTCCCTTTTTCACCGGCCCGATTTTAATTGAATCAATTAGCGCGCGGTCTACTGCCTGCTTCTCGGCAAGCGCCTGAGCCAAAAGCTTCTGGTAAACAGTTTCACTGTTTTTTGTCTGATCCAATAACACTTGTTTTTCCCTCTTTTGACGATCCAGAGATCTATTCTCATCTTCCAGTTGTTTTTTTAGAGACTCCTGTTGCATTTTTTTCTGTTCACGCAGTGATTTTCGTTCACTGAAGTTATTCTGCGTCGCTTTGAGCTGAAACAACAGCTGTGCATCGTGTTCTTGTATGCTCGAAACGTATTTTACGCGTGAAAGAAAATCCGAAAAGTTATTGCTCAAAAACAAGAGCCCAAACTGCGGTGTCACCTGACGCTTGTATGATTCTGGAATTCTCCGAAGCACAAGTTCGGTCCTTTTCGTCAGCAGTTCTTCGAGTCGTTCGATCTCATCTGCAAGCTCACCAATCTCCGCGGTAAGCTTGAGGATAGCACCTTTGATAGAACCTATCCGTAACGTCGTAAGGGCAATCTGGGAATTCAGAAGCGTTATTTGCTTGGCAAGTGTATTTTCCTGCGATTGGAGGTCGTTAATTTTTTGTTGGAGCTCCCTAATAGTATCCTCAACGCTTGTATCTCCTTGCGCACCTATCGCACCAGGAAATAAAAAAAGAAGGAAAAAACCAACAAAAACAATGCTCCATGCCCGTTTCATTGTACGTGTGGTGTCAGAACCTGAGGTAACGGCTCACCGCAACAAAACTCCCGATTGTCCCCAAGAGAAATCCTGTCGCTGCCAAGCCGCCGACAAATCCCAGGGTCGCCATAAGAAACGGCACTCCGGTGGGATTTCCCAAAAGTATCCCTATGGCGGGAATGACTCCCAAAAACGTAAGGAGCATAGGATACATCCAGAGAATGACCCCACCAATTAGAATAGATGCGACACATGCGCTCATCACGCCATAAAGTCCTCCTTCAAGAAGAAACGGGGCGCGGATATACCAAGGGGATGCGCCGACCAGGGTAAGTATCTCTACTTCCTGCTTCTTAAGGGCTATCTTCATACCGATAATTGTCGTCACAATGAGGATAGAGTCGAGAGCCAGAAGTCCCGCAAGTGACCCTCCGACGAGCCGGATCGCATTCGTCCAGGATATAAGTGTATCGACCACGTCTTTTTGGTAGACGACCTCCTCGACTCCTTGCGCCTGTTTTATGATGGGCTCAAGATCGCCTAAATACTTGGGGTCAGTCGCAGAAACCTCAAGAGATGCCGGAAGTATATCTGCAGTAACCATCTCGAGAAGCAGCGGGTCGTGCTTATTTTGTTCGCGATAGATGCCAAGCGCTTCGTCTTTTGAGACATATTTAAGGGAAGTAATCTTTCCTGTAGCCTCTAGGATCGTTTTTAATTTCGTTACCTCGCTCTCATCCACCTTATCGGTAAAAAATACCGTTATTTGCGGTTTACTTTCAAAATATTGAAGGATAAAGTATGAAGCGCTGCTCGCCAAGAAGAAAATTCCGGTCAAGAGAAGCGTCAGGAACATGGTGAGGATTGCCGCCATAGCCTGATAGGGCGACCGGCGCATGTGTTTCCAGGCAGTAGAGAGTGATTTCATAAACAGATGTATATTACGCTTCCGATTTATGACGGGCAGCGGCCGTTTTGTGTGTGGTATGATAGCGTCCTTTTGCCTCGTCGCTCACCATTGACCCGCGATCAAGCGCGATTGTTCGTTTTTTGAGATCATTGACGATGCCCGCATTGTGGGTTGCCATAATAACGGTAGTTCCAAGGCTGTTGACCTGCTGGAGTATTTCTAAAATTTCCCACGCGGTATCTGGATCTAGATTGCCCGTCGGTTCGTCCGCCAAAATGACACTTGGCCCGCCCACGATGGTTCTTGCGATACTCGTCCGTTGAAGCTCTCCGGCAGACATCTGTTGCGGAAACAGGTGTCTCTTTTCTCCAAGTTTAACAAGCGTTAAAACGCGCATCACGTCCCGTTCTATCTCTGAGTCATTTTTTCCACGAATCTCAAGACCTAGTGCTACGTTTTCAAATACTGTTCGGTCGCTTAGGAGTTTAAAATCCTGAAATACCGTTCCGACTTTTCTGCGAAGTAAATAGACGCTTGATCTGGGAAGCGTGCCCAGATTCCAACTGTCGATACAGATGGTTCCCCGTGAAGGCGCTATATCTCGTATCAGAAGCCGAAGAAACGTGGTTTTTCCGGCACCGGATGGGCCGATGAGAAACACAAATTCTCCGTCTTGTATATCTACGGATACATCATGAAGGGCGCGAATTTGCCCGTACGCTTTTGTGACATGTTCGAAGCGGATCATTCCTGTAGAAGTTCGATTTTCCCGACATCCATAAGCCACGGCGCTTTCCTTGCTGCAATAGTCTGTCCCCACACCTTTACTTTTTTCCCGATATAAGAATCCAGATCAACGACAGATGAAATAAGATATGCAGTTTGCGAAGGACCGCCTTCACGGACAAGCTTATGCGTGCCTTCTCCGTCTATGCCACCCGTCTCAAGCGTGCCATCCGCTGAATCCTTAAACGTTTGTGTGTCGCTTATGCCTTCGGCGGTTTGTGTTTTTATCGCGGCCGGCTTGGTACTTCCCGGCACGAGGGTCTTCCCGCTTGATCCACCGGCCAAAAAATATCCTGTCCCAACACCAAAAACGATAAGGAGTATGTAGACGATCAAAAATATGGGTGTATTTTTCTCGGACCCAGAACCCAATCCACCGATCGGCTTTACCATGCCCGGGCCCGATAGACCAGAATGAACGGATTTTTGCTCCTGCCCATGGGAAGGTGGCAAAGAAGAAGCTGCACGGCTAGCACCTTGAGTCATATACGTCTATTATCAAGACTTACTTCGCACTTTTCAAGTATGCAATGATAAAGTCCTCAATGTCCCCATCCAGAACCCGATCCGTATCGCTTGTTTCGTGCTGGGTCCGCAAATCCTTCACCATATGATACGGGTGGATGACGTAGGAACGAATCTGATTTCCCCACCCGGGTGTTTTATACGCACCCTTGAGCCTTGTTTCTTCAATTTTTCGTTTCTCTTGGGCCCCCGCCCAGAGTTTTGCCCTCAGGAGCTTCATCGCATATTCACGATTCTGCCCCTGATACCGCTCGCTTTGACATGTGACCACGATTCCCGTGGGTTTATGGCGAAGTCGAACCGCCGTTGATACTTTATTGACGTTTTGGCCGCCTTTCCCTCCGCTCCTAAAAAAATCCCATTCTAATTCTTCATCCTTCACCTGAATTTCCGCATCTTCTTCTATGACCGGCATCACTTCGACCATGGCAAATGACGTCTGACGGAGATTGTCTGCGTTAAATGGTGATTGGCGAACCAGCCGATGAACACCCACCTCGGCTTTCATATACCCGTATGCGTATGGACCACTGACCACGATCGTAACGCTTTTCGTTCCTGCTTCTTCACCGGGAGTATGATCTATCTCTTCCGCCGACCAGCCCTTTCGTTCAAAAAAACGGCTGTACATTCGGTACAACATAGACGTCCAATCCATAGCCTCTGTCCCCCCCTGTCCGGCATGGAGACCCACTATTGCACTGCCGCGATCGTACGGCCCGGAAAAGTAGAGCGTATATTCGAGTGCATCTAACTTCCTGACGAGCTCCTGAGTGTTTCCTTCGGCCAAAAGCGCCTCGAGCGATTCTGCCTCCGTTACTTCTTTTTGCACAACGGAGAGCTCCTTCATTTTATTGGCGGCCGTCACGTGATCCTTCCAAAAATCATGCTTGGCGCTTTCCACTTCAAGCGTCCGTATTGTCTGACGCTTCTCATCGATATCAAGCTTATGAAGGACGTCTTTGACGCGGGAGGTCAGTTCTTCATCCATGGGCGATATTGTATCACGGAAGAATCGGGATACACCAGTAAACGCCCCAGAAGTATTATTTGCGAAATACGAGTTGCCAAAACATGCCGGTTGATCCTAAAACCATCGTTACCACCGTAATCCACCCAAACACATTGTCAAACCAACGGTTGACGAATCGACCCATAATTTTTTGGTCATTACACATGAGGATAATAAGAACGACCAATATCGGCCCAAGTATCCCATTTAATACCTGGGAGTATAAAAGTGCTATCATGGGCGGGACGCCGCTTATGGCTACAAGAACACCAAAAACCATTGTTGCGCTTATGACTGCATAGAACCCGCGGGCACGGCTGACGGCATCAGACAGGCTTTCGCGCCAACCAAATGTTTCTGCCACGGCATACGCCGTTGACGTGGCCAATACAGGAATCGCCATAAGTCCTGCGCCTATAATGCCGAATGCAAATACATATTTAGACAGCGGCCCGGCGATTGGCTCAAGTCCGCGGGCCGCATCTGCTGCAGTCACAATACCTTTTGCTCCTCCGGCGTGTATGACTGCTGCGGTTGAAATCATGATAAACAGAGAAATCACGTTGCTGTAAATAAACCCTGGCGCGACACGGGCGTCTTCTCTTTTTGCTTCAAGGGTAAGCTCTTGGGTTTTTTGGTGTTCCTCGACTCCTTGCCGAGCCTGCCAGAAAAAAAGGAATGGCGTTATGGTCGTACCCAGAAGCCCTGTTGCAGCGACAAAGTATTCAAGCGTAAACGAAGTCGTGGGGTGAACAATAGATACCAAGACCTTCCCCCAATCAGGCTTTGCGAGAATGCCCGAAACGATATAGGCAAAAAAGACGAACGAAAGACCAAAAAGATAGCGTTCAATAATTTTAAAATTCTTAAATACGATGACATACCATAAACGTACGGAAAGCGGGAGCACCCACCACATAAACGATGTCTTCGTCACGAGTCCAAACGCATCAGCCATCCCGGCTATATCAGCCCCGAGTGTTGCCGTATTAGTAATAATAAGAACAACGGATGCCAGAATCGCAATAGCGGGCGCGTAGTGCTCGCGGATAATCATCATGAGTCCCTTCTTTTTTACATCACCCAAGCGCCCACACATCGCCTGCACTGAGATAAGCATCGGCGTTGAAAGGATGAGTAACCAGAGCTGGTTGTAGCCAAACTGAGCTCCGGAAATGGAATACGTGGCGATCCCTGAAGGATCATTATCAGCTCCGCCTGAGATAATGCCGGGAATCCATTTCTTGATAATTCGACGCCAACGAACAACCATAGCGCAGCGTGTTATCTTATAGAACTACTGCTTACAAATATTCTCCTGCACACGAAGTTTTTCTTTATCCGGAAGTCCTTGAAATTGCTTGATGAGCTGTGTCCCTATCTGGGATGCGACCATGTTTTTTGCCTGCTCTTCTACTGAATCGACCACTGCCCCTGCCACAGAGGCCGCCGTTACCGATAGATCGATGGGCTTGGTTAGTTCGTCAATACCAAGGGTTTGTGAGAATTGTTTCCCGAGCGATGTATCCTTCACATGCTCATAGACATAGGTCAGCGGTTGCGGCCGCGGACGGGACGTGACTTTGGGCCAGATCATGCTCCCAAAAGCGGCAGTGCTCCCAGCAACGATAAAGGCCAACGCGTATGAGATGACCGTACGCATATGTATCTCTCTCATTTAGTATACGAGGTTTCATCGACTAGGGAAAGGATACAGCAGAAAAAATCATTCGCTAGAAAATCATGATGTGTCGTGCTACACTCTCCTAGCGATGACTATCATGGGTATTGATCCGGGATTTGCACGGGTTGGTTGGGCGATTATATATGAACTCAAAAGCAAACTTACGCCGATAGCGTACGGCTGCATTGAAACAGATAAGACCCTCCCGACCGACCAAAGACTTCTTGTGGTATTTACGAGACTTACGGCGCTCATCACAACATATTCACCGGATTGTGTTGCTATCGAAGCGCTATTTTTTGCAACCAACGCAAAAACTGCAATGGCGGTAGGCGAGGCTCGTGGCGTCATACTCCTTGCCGCCGCAAAGAAAAAACTACCCGTGGTATCATATACACCACTTACGGTAAAACGTACCATTACCGGTGACGGCAAAGCAGACAAGGGTCAAGTAGAGCTTATGGTAAAACGCACACTTTACCTCAAGCACATACCCAAACCAGATGACGCTGCCGATGCACTCGCTATCGCCATGACGCACGCGTATTCATATAAATTGCAGAGGATGACGGCATGATCGCACTCTTAGTGGGAACAGTCAGAATCCAACCAAAAAACCCGATTGTCGTTATGGTCGGGGGTGTGGGCTATGCCGTACACGTCCCGGAAGGAGTACGCAGCCGACTGCCGCCCGATAGTGTGTGCACGCTTCACATTCACACGCACATGACGGACAACGCATTGGAGCTGTATGGTTTTTTGACAAAAGAAGAGCTTGGGCTTTTTGAACTATTGTTGACTGTTTCAGGCATTGGCCCAAAAACCGCACTCGCGATCTCGGACCGGGGAGCAAATAGTGTCGAGAAAGCCATTGTCGATAGCGACGTTGACTTTTTCACAATGATCCCTCGATTGGGAAAAAAGAATGCACAAAAAATTATTATTGAACTCAAGACAAAACTCGGGGGCATCAATGACCTCGATCTTCGCGGTGACACAGACGGAATGACAAAACAAATTCTGGAGGCGCTCATGGCGATGGGATTTAACAGAAATGAAGTGGTCGATGCCATAAAAAAACTTTCGAAAGATGCTCTCACGATAGAAGATAAAATTCGTCACGCGCTGAAGCTTCTGGCCAAATCAAAATGAAATCCTCAAAACGAGAGACAAAAAATACCACCATACCCGAACCCACCACCATAGAAGAAGAGAGGATTCTGACTTCTCTTCGCGCGGGTTCATGGCATGAATTTCATGGTCAGAAATCCGTAAAAGAAAACCTTCGAATTGCAATCGCCGCCGCAAAAAAACGAAAGGAACCTATTGAGCATATTCTTCTCTATGGCCCACCGGGACTAGGCAAAACCACACTCGCGCACCTTATTGGCCAAGAAATGGGGGTCAACGTCCGGGTGACCTCTGGCCCCGCCATTGAACGGGCGGGGGACTTGGCATCAATCCTCACCAATCTTGAACCCCATGACATTTTGTTTATCGATGAGATTCACCGGCTCAATAAAGTCGTTGAGGAAACCATCTATCCCGCGATGGAGGACTTTGCTCTGGATATCGTCATAGGAAAGGGCCCGTCTGCCAGGACGCTGCGTTTGGATCTGCCTCCGTTTACTGTGGTCGGCGCGACCACAAGGGTTGGCCTTCTTTCGGCGCCGTTACGGGATCGCTTTGGTGTCGTGATACGGCTTTCCTTTTACTCGTGGCAGGAATTGGAAAGAATTATCGAACAAGCCGCAAAAAAACTTGGTGTCGTCCTCGATGCGCGCGCGCAGAGAGAGCTGTCCAAGCGCAGCCGCGGAACGCCCAGGATAGCACTCCGCCTCCTTAAACGCGCTCGTGACGTCGCCCAGGTAGAGGGTATAGGTGAGGTAACTCCCGAAATACTCGCCCGTTCACTATCACTTCTTGAGATTGATGCTGTAGGATTAGACTCCTCCGACAGGAGGCTCCTTGTCACCATTATCGACAAGTTTGCCGGTGGACCGGTGGGTATCGAAACGCTCGCCGCGTCTCTCTCGGAAGACATTGGTACCGTTGAGGAGGTTCTCGAGCCCTACATCATGCAGATAGGATTTCTCAAACGCACACCGCGGGGCAGGGTGGTCACTATTGAAGGATTTAAACACCTGGGAAAGACAATCCCCAAGCATCTCCAGGAGCAGCTCTTCTGAACCATGAGATGAGGTAACTCCATAGCGCGGCACGGCATGCGGATTTGAGCACCGTCATATCCTCTTTAGGATATTGAGGATGGATAGAAAGAGCATGGATCTGACGGATGCGCAAAAGACGTGTGCCGTGCACAGCGCTCATTAATACGAGGATTGTGGAATACATTAAGAAGAAGAGCAAGGCGCACTCGTACGTTGATTTATTTCAGCATCTCATCAATTGAGGCTTTGATGGTTTCGAAGGGTACCGCGCCGGGGATAAGACGGGTTTTACCGGATTTTGTGTCAAGGAGTATATTGCCTGGCGTGCCATTAACACCAGCCCCAGTCCCGCCCGCCATTTCATCCTTGACGCGTTTGGTGTATTTACCACTATCTAAACACGCCTGAAACTTCGCCTCGTCCAGTCCCAGCTCGCGGGCCAGCGGTCCCAGCTTATCAAGTGCAAATCCCAAACCCCCAGATGTGGTCCGCTCATAGAGCGCATCGAGAATTTTCCAAAATGCGTCATTGCCGCCTTGTTCGCTTGCACACTCCACAGCCTCTGCTTCCTTCTGGGCATTCTGGTGAAACGAAAGTGGATAATGTCGAAACACCCACGAGACTTTCCCATTGTATGTATCAACGACCTTTTTGGCAGTCGGGTGAAAACTCTTACAATATGGACACTCAATATCTGAATATTCGATGAGCGTAATTCTGGCATTTTTATCCCCACGCAGATGGTCCTCCTGGGTGATTTTGGGTACATCGGCTGCCTCTTGGATGGGTGGAGGTACCGAAGGTGGAGTAGCGGCGACACCTGCAACCTGTGGCTGACCCGAGCTATCGACTGTTGTTCCGTTTGATGTCCCACGGGTCGTGCCACCGCGTTCAAGAATTTGCACTTTTGTCCATAGTGACCCCAAAAAAAACGACCCGACCACCAAGAGTACAACTAAAACTGACGGGAGCAGTCCGCCTCCTTGAGCAGTGACAACAACTTTTTGGGGCTCCAGACTTTTTTCCATAACAAATTCATTGTATCCAATAGTACGAGCGACTTGCAAGGGATGAAAAAGAATAATTTCATACGATCACAGTTTTACCGCCGCGCTCTCTTGCAATGCCGATCACCAGATATGTCACGGCTTTCGCCGTAACGTTTTTCATCGTATGAATCGATCGCTCCGGAATGACGACCACATCTCCTTTCATCAATAATTCTTTTTCTTCTCCGACGGTAATTTCCGCTTTTCCGCCTAGGATTATAAATACTTCTTCCATGTCCTCATGGCTGTGGAGCCGAAACGATTTTCCGGGCAAAAGTATTGCCCAGTTGATCATCTGTATCCGGCCGAGCGCTAAATCTTCACGACGCAACAATATCTGCTTAAGCACACTGGGGTCTTTCTGATTCTCATGCGATGCTGGCACCTGGGGCAAATCGTGTAATCGTATAACCTGCATACTATTTCTTTCCTGTTTCCAATTTTTTCTTCACCTCTAATGCGATGGGAAAATCGCCGGGATCCCTCCCCTCTTTCTTCAACGCTGCAATAAGCTCACGATGCACCTCTTTCATATTCATGACTTTCATTCTATCATGCACATAGAAAATTCTATTTATGTACAACATACAAACTCTCGACGAAACGTATAGATCGTGGGCACATGATCTTATTAACCGCAAATGGGGCCCACCCGGAATAGTGACGCGCGGCACGCTTCATGACACGACGAAGCTTTCGGGATTCGTAGCGATAGAAAATAACGAGCCAATCGGCTTGATTACTTACTATATCGAAAAGAATGAATGCGAAATTGTTTCCCTCAATAGTCTCAAGGAAAAACATGGCATAGGCTCAGCGCTTATTGAAACGGTAGTGAAAGCAGCCAAAACTCGCTTCTGTCGACGTGTCTGGGTCATCATGACAAACGATAACGTACACGCGCTCCATTTTTATCAAAAGCGGGGATTTTATCTCCGAGCGGTCTATCCAAATGCGCTAGAGGCTTCCCGAAAAATAAAACCAACAATACCTTTAACTGGTATTGACGGTATTCCTTTATGCGATGAAATCGAACTAGAAATACTCCTTTAAAAAAAAGGTCATTCATACCGCAGTGCTTCAATGGGATCGAGGCGTGAGGCGCGGATGGCGGGAGCAACGCCGAACACGATACCGATAAGCCCGGAGAAACCCGAAGCGAGTAGTACAGACCAGAGCGTTACTTCTGTTTGCACAAAAGACCGAAGGGCGAGCGATCCCGCTCCGCCCAGAACTATCCCGATGATGCCGCCGACCAGGCTGACGATCACCGATTCAATGAGAAATTGAAGAAGTATATCCCGCCCCGTGGCCCCCACTGCCTTACGTAGTCCAATCTCCCGTGTGCGTTCAGTCACGGATACAAGCATGATATTCATAATCCCGATGCCGCCGACGAGGAGTGATATTGCGGCAATACCTCCCAAGGCGACCGTGATAACACTTAAAAATTGCGTGATCGTGCTTAATAGTTCCTTCTGTTCAAGGACAGTAAAATCATCTGCCTTCAATCGCCGGAGTAGCACCCGACGTATATCGCCTGCAGCCTCTACAACCGCGTCCTGATCTACTGCCTCAACCAACAACATGAATGGACGGTCTTGGTTAAATTGCCGCAGC
>Ga0155734_147_pt1 | contig 21243 bp, 32 predicted proteins | sample RifCSPlowO2_01_FD_107388 | JGI IMG/M metagenome (GOLD analysis project Ga0155734, IMG submission 107388) | Candidatus Gottesmanbacteria bacterium RIFCSPLOWO2_01_FULL_49_10
TAAGTGATCCTTTTCCTAAAATTTTGACGCGACGGACGCGCGCATCAATCATACGATACTTTTTGAGATTGTCCAATGAAACAATCGTGCCCTTGGGAAGCGCATTAAGGAGGGAGACGTCAACCGGCGTCGCTTTATCATGTCGACCACTATTACGCCCTTTACCACGCAGGTAGGGAAGCCGCTTGGTGAGCGGCGATTGACCTCCTTCAAAATCACGCCGGATTTTCCCTCGCGCCTTTTGTCCCTTCGTCCCACGGCCGGCGGTTTTCCCTTTTCCGGAACCGTGACCCCGACCTGTACGCTTTTTTGATCTCTCGACTATTGACAACAACGCGCTCGTCGTACCGCTAGTAGGTTTCATATTAATGATGAAATGATTTTAACTCTTTCAGGGCTTCCATGGTCGCGTAGACATTGGACGCCTGATTTTTGCTCCCCAGTATTTTTGAAACAATATCTCTGATTCCAGCTGCTTCTACCACGGCTCTCACCGCGCCCCCCGCGATAACACCCGTACCAGGAGGAGCTGGCTTTATGAGTACTATCGCCGCACCGCGCTTCTTGCGAACTTCGTGAGGAATCGTCTTTCCTTTCATGGGGACGATGATCAGGTGTTTTTTTGCATAACTCACTGCTTTTCGCACTGCCGAGGATACATCTGGCGCGCCACCTAGCCCCACGCCTACCTTGCCCTTCTTGTCTCCGACAACAACGAGCACGGAAAAGCCAATTTTGTTGCCCCCTTTTGTTTTTTTGGATACGCGGTTCACCTGAACAATTTTTTCCTCATATTCACTCTGCACCGCGTGTGATCCGTGTCGTTCGTATCTCATAGTGTATATATTAACCTGAAACCCGGTAGAGAGAAGCGACGTGTGGTCCTTTTACTTTTCCTCCACGCACTTGACTATACCGTTTTCCAAATCTAAAATTGAAGTCCTCCTTCTCGTGCTGCATCTGCCAAAACCTTGATGACTCCGTGATATCGATTGCCGCCTCGATCAAACACGACGTGCGATATGCGTTTTTCCTTGGCGGCTTTTGCTATGCGAACCCCAAGTTTTTGTGCGGCGACCGTATTTTTCCCCTCTGTGCTTCTTTGTGAGACGATCGTCTCTCCCCGTTCGTCGTCAATAATCTGCGCCAGAAGCATTGTATTTGACCGATAGACGGCAAGTCGTGGCCGCGCGCTCGTCCCAGTCAGTCGAGCACGAATTCTCGCCTTTCTTTTCTTTATCATTTCTTTTTTCGTTTTCATAGCTACTTTGCTCCCGGTGCTCCTCCAACCGCTTTTGCAGACTTTCCTGCTTTCTTGCGAATATACTCTCCGGCATATTTTATGCCTTTCCCTTTATACGGTTCTGGCTTTTTGACTTCTCGGACCTTTGAGGCAACCTGACCTACCTCTTGCTTATTTATACCAGATACGATTATTTTTCCCTCGGTAACGGCAAAAGCAATGCCTTGCGGAGGAATAACAGTGACTGGATGCGAAAACCCTACGGTGAGGACAAGGTGTGTTCCTTGCATTGTAGCTCGGAATCCTACTCCCGACAATTCAAGGGTTTTGGTCCACCCTTCCTTGACTCCGACTATCGCGTTTGCGATTTCTGCACGAACAAGACCGTGGAGCGCACGGGTCGGTCGATCCTCATGTGCGCGAGATACCGTAACCACTTCGTGGTCGACATTGACCGCGACTCCTTCGGGCAAAGCAATACGTAGCTCCCCCTTTGTACCTTTGATAACCACGGCGTTCCCCTCACGGGTCACGGTGACACTCTCTGGTATTTTGACTGGTGCATTGCCTATACGAGACATACGATCTGCTTCACCATACTTCGCACAAAAGTTCTCCCCCTATTTTTAATTTTTTTGCCTCTCTCCCGGTCATGATACCCTTTGAAGTCGATAAAATTGCAACTCCCATACCACCAACCACCATCGGAATGCTTCCCGCGCCCACGTAGACCCTGAGCCCGGGCTTACTTTTCCGTTTAAGATCGGTAAGCGCCGGTTCCGAATTGTTGTATACGAGATGAAGTTCCAGGTCATGTTTCGGATCTTCTCCGTTCACATGGATATCCGAAAGATACCCTTCGGCTTTAAGTATCTTGGCTAAGTACTCCTTCATCTTTGAATGTGGGAGAATAACCGTTTTTTTCCGCGCTAAGTACGCGTTTTTAATCTGGATGAGCATGTCGCCGATCGGATCAGTAACCATAGTTTTATTACCAGGATGCTTTTACGACACCGGGTAGTTCTCCTTTGTGAGCAAGCTCACGAAAACACAACCGACAAATCCCGAATTTGCCCATATAGGCTCTGGACCTGCCGCACAAACTGCAGCGATTTTTATGCCGTACGGCAAATTTTTGTTTATGATGAAATTTGACGATATCAGATGTTTTGGCCATACCAGGTAGTGAAATTTCGACCGTTGATTTTTACGCTGTCAAAATCTCGACATCCTTTCTTTCATAAATTTTGTCTATACGACCAGATAGTACTGCAAATAGGCAACGACAAAAGCGTGTCGAAATTCTACTACCTGGCATGGTTATTTTTCAAACGGCATGCCGAGAAGCGCAAGCAGCTTCCCTGCGCGCTCGTCATCCCCTGCGCTGGTTACGAATGTTATCTCAAAACCTCTGGTTTTATCTACCAGAGAGTACTCAAGCTCTGGAAAAATTGTCTGCTCTTCCAACCCGATCGTATAATTTCCATGCCCGTCAAAACCAGATTTAGGAACGCCCCGAAAATCGCGAACCCGAGGGAGAGCAAGGGACACAAATTTGGTGAAAAAATCGTACATTCTTCTCCCTCGTAGCGTCACTTTTAATCCAATCGGATCTCCGGCGCGCAGTTTAAATGACGAAATGGCCCGTTTCGCGCGGGTCACGCTGGGTCGTTGTCCGGTAATGATCGACAACTGCTGCGTCATCCGTTCAATCACCTTTTTATCAGTCAACGCTTCTCCCAATCCGCAATTGACGACAATTTTCGTAAGCTTCGGGGTTGCCATAGGGTTCGTTATGGCAAACTCACGCATAAGCGTTGGTATTATTTCTTGTTTATATTTTTCGTATAGTGTCTGCATACGTCGTGTATCTATCAAGACGCTTTTTAGATTTTCTGCTCACATTTCCTACAGATACGATCTTTCTCTTCCTTGACGACCACGTGTCCAATCCGAGTAGGCTTTCCGCATTTCGGACACAAGAGTACAAGCTTGGATAGTGCGATCGGTCGAGCAATCTCTACTATCCCCGCAGGCGATTTTTCATCCCTCTTCTTCATGTGTCTCTTATACACATTCACGCCAGGAACGAGAACGGTGCTGTTTTTGGGGAAAACCTTCTCTATCTTTCCCTTTTTTCCTTTGTCCTTTCCCGTCGTAACGATAATTTGATCTCCTTTTTTAACTTTCATATCAATAAACCTCGGGAGCCATGCTCACAATTTTATTGAATCCGCGATCGCGTAGCTCGCGCGCGACCGGACCAAAAATCCGCGTTCCTCGTGGATTTTTGTCTTCCGGATTATCGATGACGACTCCTGCATTATCGTCAAAACGAATGTAAGACCCGTCAGTTCTGCGAAGTTCCTTTCTCGTTCGGACAAGCACAACTTTCACTAGTTCGTCGTCTTTCACAATTCCTTGCGGATCGGCTTTCTTGACGACACACTGGACGATGTCCCCGATATAGGCAAATTTCCTTTTTGAAGCACCATAGATATGAATTACCACCATTTCCTGGGCGCCTGAATTATCCGCAACGGTAAGACTCGTTCTTCGTTGAATCATAGCTTAGAAACAATAATAAAATGTTTTGTTTTGCTCATTGGTTTTATTTGGGCAATCTGTACCTTGTCCCCCTGGGCAATGTCGGGGAGTTCGTTGTGCACGGCATATCGCTTGGTCTTTCTCGTTGCTTTCTTATAAATAGGATGCCGAAACGTCGTAACGACTTCTACGACGACCGTTTTGCCCATTTTTGTCGACCGGACAACACCAACGAGTGTCTTTCTTTTCTTTATATGCTCAACATGAGTTATTTGTGAGTTATGTTTCATAGGGTAGGCTCCCCATTATACGTGAGACCGGCGTTCATGCAACATGGTCTTGATAACGGCGATTGCTACTCGCCTCTGACGCACCAATCGAGTATTTTTGATTTGCTTTGTAAAACGAGTCAGCTTCCCTTGCGAAATCTCAGACTCAAACTCACGTACTTTTTTCGTGAGCTCGTCGGGCGACATAGTTCGTAATGATTCTTTTTCTCGTTTTTTCATACGTTAGTCCTTTTGGACAAATCTGGTGCGAATTGGCAATTTGGCTCCTGCCAGCCGCATAGCTTCCTTTGCTTGATCTTTTTCAACTCCCCCCATTTCAAACATTATTCGACCGGGCTTGACTACCGCAACATATTCATAGACTTCTCCCTTACCGCTTCCCATGCGTGTTTCCGGCGGTTTTTTTGTGATCGGTTTATCTGGAAAAATTCTAATCCAGACGCGTCCGCCCCGACGGATATAATGCGTGAGCGCTCGTCGGGCTGCCTCTATCTGGCGGCTTCCTACCCAACCGACGGTCAGCGCTTTCAGGCCATACGCACCAAAGGATATCTCACTGCCGCGTACCGCCTTCCCGCCGCGCTTCCCACGGAATGATTTACGATATTTTGCTCTTTTTGGTGCAAGCATAAAAAAGTCAGAAGTGTATAGTGGAAAGTGTAAAGTGAAAACCAGAATTCACTCTACACTCCTCGCTTTACACTGTCTTTCTACAAATCCACACTTTCACGCCAATATAGCCAGATTTCGTAAGAGAAGGCACAGCCGCAAAATCAATTTCTTCTCGAATGGTTGAAAGCGGTACGCTTCCTGACTGAAATTTTTCTCTCCTTGCTATCTCCGCCCCCCGTATACGACCAGAAAGCTTGATTCGTATACCTTTGGCTCCCGCCGACATAACCCGGTCGACCGCTTGATTGCACACGCGTTTGTGCGGCAGCCGCTTGGTAAGCTGATCCGCAATAGTTGAGGCTACAAGATATGCGTTCAGATTAGGCTCCTTGACCGGCTCAACTGTTACCTCAACCTTTATTCGGTTTTCTTCCGCTATACCCGTTCCTGCCGCTTTTTTCTTTATCCCCATCCCACCTAAAGGTTTTTTCGTGATGAAGCTTTCTATAAATTTCTTAATTATCTCCATGCCGCTCCCGCCTCTTCCTATGACCACACCTGGTCGGGAAACATGAAGGGTAACTTTTACTTTGTTAATCGACCGATCAATGTCTACCTGTGCAAGCCCAGCGCTTTTTAGCTTGTTATATAGCTCCCGACGCATTGTCACGTCTTCAAGAAGCAACGCCTTGTATCGGTAATCATCTGCATACCATCGGGATGACCATGTATAGACTGGTCCGAGCCGAAATCCTCTTGGATGTATTTTTTGTCCCATATTTCTTCAAATCTCAAATAACAAATCCCAATATCCAACGTAGTGTGAAGATTTTTATAAAACTCTTCACTCAATGTTGGTCATTGTGTATTGGTTATTGTGATTTTTCATCCGTTAACGTAACCCGTATGTGCGTCATTCTCTTTTTATACGCGTGTGCTTGGCCTCGCGAGACCGCATGCCAGCGCTTCATAGAGGGGCCTCCCATAATTTCTATAGATTGAACGCGAAGCGCCGAGAGCGGTATCTGCTTCTCTTTGGCGTTTGCAATTGCTGACGCCAGCACATTCATGACAGGACGGGCTGCGCGCTTTGGAAGCTCTGCGAGTTGCGCGAGAGCCTGTTCGGGTGTAAGCATCTTCCTCTTGATCGCATCAGTAACGAGCCGCACTTTGCGCGGACTCATTCTGATATATTTGGCTGTTGCTTGGTACTCCATAATTTTATGAAATCTCAATTCACAAATCCGAAATGTCCAACGTGGAGCGAAGATTTTTATAAAACTCTTGATACTACGTTGGTCATTGTGATTTGGTTATTGTGATTTTTTACGTCTTATCCATCGTCCTCTTGGTCACCTGGCCGTGCCCGCGAAATACCCGCGTCGGTGAAAATTCACCCAATCGATGACCGACCATCGCCTCGGTAATAAAAACCTCGAGAAATGTTCTGCCGTTGTGAACAGCTATACGGGATCCGACGAATTCCGGCGGGATCTGAGACGCTCGTGCCCATGTTTTGATAGGTAATCGGTCGCCACCAGCTTTTTGCTTATTTACCTTTATGATGAGTCTTGGGTCAATGTATGGACCTTTTTTGCTAGAACGAGCCATAATTATTTTCTCCTCTGTAAAATGAGCTTGTCGCTATATTTTCTGCGTTTGCGCGTTCTCTTTCCGAGTGTCCGCTTGCCCCACGGGCTCTTAGGAGAGGGGAGGCCGATGCCGCTTCGCCCTTCGCCACCGCCATGGGGGTGTGAGCGAGGGTTTTGTGCAACACCGCGAACGCCTGGTCGTATACCGCGCCGCCTATTGCGTCCTGCCGTCCCGATAACCTGGTTTTTCCAATCACTATTACCAACCTGGCCAACGGTCGCTTGGCAATCAGCTTTGAATATTCGTATTTCCCCGGAAGGAAGCTTGAGCTGTACGTTGTCTCCTTCTTTTGCCAGTACCATTGCTGTCCCACCGGCACTACGAATAAGCTGTGCGCCCTTCCCTGGACGAATTTCGACGTTATGGACAAACGTCCCAACCGGCATATTGCGTAACTTCAGAGCATTCCCTATTTTCACTTCCGCAGTAGCTCCCGACAATAATTGATCATTCACGAGAAGTTTTTCCGGTGCCAAAATATAGCGCTTTTCACCATCTGTATATTGAAGAAGCGCAATACGAGCCGGGCGATTGGGATCATATTCAATGGAAACCACCCGTGCGGGCACACCGTCTTTATCGCGTCGCCAGTCAACGATACGATAAAAACGCTTTTGCCGGCCTCCCTGATGACGCACCGATACATGTCCCTGGACGTCCCTACCGGAATTTTTGGGAAGAATTTCTTTCAAATGTTTTATCTTTTGTATGTTCATACGTGTCTACGGTTTTTTTTCTCTCTCCCCGGTAACTTCAAATGCATCTATCTTTTGTCCGGCAGCTACATGGACCAATGCTTTTTTCCAATCTTCTCGTTGTGTCTGTTTCATTTTCTTCCCCACACGTCGTCCCTTTCCGGCAATTATGAATGACCGGACGCCGGTGACCGTGACGTTATACAATGTGCAAATCGCTTTTGCGATTTCTGATTTGTTGCGTGAGGCAGCAACGGAAAATGTGTACCAACCTCTGTTGGCAACAGCCAAGCTCTTCTCCGTTATGATTGGGCGCATTACTATTTGTTTCATAGGTCTTTTGATCACTGTTTTGTAGCAAATGTTCGTCTCAACACCGGCAATGCTTCTTTCATAAAGACAAGTTTCTGGTTTGTCAGGACGCTATATGTATGCAACTCCTGCGCCGGTACAATGTCTAGTATTTGAATATTTCTGGCCGCGCGTACCACGCCTGGGACGCTACCTGGGGTAACCAAAAGTGTCTTTTTTACAGCTCCGATTGCCGAAAGCGTTTTTGCCATATATTTCGTTTTTGGCTCGAGGGCTGATAATCCACTAACGACGATCACGTCTCCGCTGCCAAGTTTACTCGTCAATGCAGATCCTAATGCACGACGCTTCATCTTTTTAGGAAAATCTAAATGAAAGTCGTGTGGCCTTGGACCAAACACTATGCCGCCTCCCACGAAAATCGGTGCACGGATGGCCCCGTGACGCGCACGACCAGTCCCTTTCTGCCGATATATTTTCCTCGTAGATCCTTCCACTTCACCACGCGTTTTCGTCGCCGCTCCCCTTTCGCGTTGATTAGCCAAATAGACCCGAACCGCCTGAGCCATAAGCTGTTGGTTTATCGTTGCCGCAAAAAGCTCTCTCGGTAGCGATACCTTTCCCGATGTGGCTCCATGAACGTCAACGACCGACACGGGAACTCCAGCGCCCTCAGGAGGCGCGTCTTTGGCGGCTAAAACCTGTTTTTTCACCGGAAGCGTACGGAGCTTTGTCACCGCGCGAGTCGGCGCCGGCTTTGACTTTGCGACTGGCTTCTTTGGGGTCTTTGTTGTTACTGACTTTGTTAATCGGGCTTTTGGCATAGGAATAGTAGTCTTTCCATGACTCTATAATCTAAAGGACTTTAGCCTCTGCTTTGCCTTCCTTTTGAATGATAAGGAGCCCGCTTGGGGCTCCGGGAACTAATCCTTTAATCGTCATCGTGTTGGTATCCGGATTAATGGCTACAACTTTTAACCCTCGCTGGGTCACGCGCTCTCCCCCCATCCGGCCTGCCATACGTTTGCCTCGGTAAACGCGACCCGGTGTCGTGGTCTGCCCGATTGATCCCGGAGCGCGTTCACGGTCTGATTGGCCGTGAGTCCGTGGGCCGCCGGCAAAACCATGTCGTTTGACGACTCCGGCAAATCCTTTGCCTTTGGACGTGCCGGTGACACGGATGGCATCTCCGATGGCAAACACGTCACCGACCTTTATCTCGGTTCCCGGCTTTACGTCACCTAGGTCACCTACGGGGCTTACGTGAAACGAGCGTAAAAAACGGAGCTTTGTTGTGAGCCCCGCTTTTTTTATGTGTCCTTCTTCTGCTTTAGAAATGTGTCGCGTGTTACCGAATCCAAGTTGAATACTTTTATACATCGGCATATCTTCTACCTTGGTCACCCAACACGGACCAGCTTCGACAACCGTGACGGGAATACGCTTCCCATCTGCAGTGAAGGCCTGAGACTGTCCTTTTTTGATACCGAGTAAACTAGGGATCATAGTATTGATAATCCGCCGTCGCTTTCCTCTCGCCTTCAGGTACTATGTCCGCCAGAGGCGGACAGGCAGTACACGGCTCGAGGAGCGCTCCTGGCGGATTGATCGGCTGCTAAATTCTCCCGCTGAGCGGGATCATTAAGCAGCCATCAAAAAAACGACCTCGGTTGAGGTCGTATAAACTCTCATCCGAGACTTTTGGTTGTATCTATACTGATATGATGGGCCAAACCGTCATATCTGTGCAATAGAGTATACCAGAGTATCTCCCTTTATTCAAATCCCAAACTTCAAATCACAATGACCAATTTGGGCATTGAGATTTATGATTTGAGATTTTTACATTTTAATTTCCACATCCACTCCCGCCGGCAAATCCAAATGCATGAGCTGATCGATCGTTTTATCTGTCGGTTCCAAAATATCGACAATACGTTTGTGTGTTTTTATCATGAAGTCTTCACGACTATTCCTGTCGATAAACGGACCGCGAGCGACGTTATAGTGCTGTCTGTCCGTCGGAAGTGGTACGGGTCCCACAACCTGAGCACCCGTCCGTACGGCGGTGTCCAGAATCTTTTGACAGCAGTCATCAATGATCCTACTGTCATACGCTTTTAAACGTACGCGAATTCTTCCCTTTGGCATAAAAGAGCAAAACAAGTCAAAAGCAAAACGAGCAAAACAAGAAACATCAAACGCTCTTTTGGATCAACGAGTTAAGCATTACAAGTATTTCAGTATAATCTTGGGCAAGCGTCTGATACGTCTCTTTATCAATCTCCCCTATCTCAAAAAGCACAAGCACCCAATAATCGATCTCGCCTGTTTCTCCTCTGGCTATTTCTAATTTTGAGACGAATGTTTTACCTCTATGACTATGATAACCTTCTGCAATATTAGCCGGTATAGAAAACGCCGCGCGAATGGTTTGCTTCCATATCTCATACGTCGCGGAAGTTTTTCTTGCTTTCTTAAACAACGCAAACACCTTGAGTGCCGCCTTGTGAGCTTTTTGCCACACGAGAAGGTCTCGATAGCGTCTTATTGCCATTTTTTAGACTCATTTTCATTTCTACTTGTCTTGGCTTGTCTTACTTTTGACTCTTTTGCTTACGCTATAATCTTTGTGATCACTCCAGCTCCCACAGTATGCCCGCCTTCACGGATAGCAAACCGCAAGCCCTCTTCAAGAGCTACCGGAACGATAAGTTTGGCCGTCATCTTCGTGCTATCCCCCGGCATGACCATCTCCACCCCTGCCGGAAGCGTCACCTCGCCCGTCACATCGGCCGTCCGAATATAAAACTGCGGCCGGTAGCCGGTGAAAAACGGCGTATGCCGCCCACCCTCTTCTTTGGCAAGAATATAAATTTCCGCTTCAAACTCGGTGTGCGGCTTGACCTTACCCGGCGCGGTAAGCACTTGTCCGCGTTCCACCTGATCCTTCTCGATACCGCGCAGAAGTACCCCGATATTGTCTCCCGCCATCCCCTCATCCAGGAGCTTGCGGAACATCTCTACCCCGGTAACGACTGTCGATTGCGTCGCTTTGATGCCGACGATCTCTACGGTTTCGTTCACTTTAACTTTTCCTCGCTCGACGCGACCGGTAACCACGGTCCCTCGACCTTTAATTGAGAAGACGTCCTCGATAGGCATAAGGAACGGCTTGTCCAGATCTCGTACTGGATCGGGCACGTACTCGTCGACCGTTTTCATGAGCTCCTCAATGGATTTTTCTCCTTCCGCGTCTCCCTGGAGCGCTTTGAGCGCGCTGCCGCGGATGACCGGAATCTTGTCTCCGGGAAATCCATATTTCGTAAGGAGTTCTCGGACTTCCATCTCGACGAGGTCGAGAAGCTCTTTGTCCTGAACCATGTCACATTTATTCATAAAAACGATAATTGCCGGTACTGCCACTTGCTTGGCAAGCAAAATGTGCTCCCGGGTCTGCGGCATGGGGCCGTCGGGTGCGGACACTACGAGAATCGCCCCATCCATCTGGGCGGCTCCGGTGATCATATTTTTGATGTAATCCGCGTGTCCGGGCGCGTCTATATGTGCGTAGTGGCGCTTGACGGTTTCGTACTCGGAGTGGTGGATATTAATCGTAACACCTCGGGCTTTTTCCTCCGGGGCGTTATCGATTTCTTCATATTTAAGCGCTTTAGCAAGGCCTTTCTTTGCCAATACATGAGTAATAGCTGATGTAAGCGTCGTCTTGCCATGATCGACGTGACCGATGGTGCCGATGTTAAGGTGGGGCTTATTGCGATTAAACTTCACTTGGTCTGCCATATATCCTCTCTTAGAAACGCTTGCTAAATCCGAGTGAAACGAGGATATTAGCAAGAGCGTTTCTTAGACCCGCCAAGCAAACGCTCCGTGAGCCGCAGTAGAAATCTACTAAGGCGAACGGTAAGTTGCGGCGGGCAACTTTAATCAATACAATATATACAACTATTCAGTTGCTTCAAGCATTGTACCAGGTCTACACGCGTTTCGCAATGATCTTTTCTTGGATATTTCGTGGTACTTCTTGATAGTGGCTGGGCTCCATATAATAGGTAGCTCTTCCTTTACTCATACTGCGCAAGGTCGTCGCATACCCGGCAAGTTCAGCCAAAGGCACGAGTGCGAGAATGACGGTCACCGCACCACGCTTGGTGGACCCGGCAATCTCAGCCCGTTTGGCGCCGAGATCCCCGATCACGTCACCCATAAACTCATCGGGAGTCGTGATCTCCACCTTCATGATAGGCTCCAAGAGCGTCGGTTGGGCAAGCTTTACTGCATGTTGGATCGCCATACTTCCCGCAATCTTAAATGCAATTTCACTGCTGTCTACGTCATGATACGTTCCATCATAAAGTGTCACACGTATGTCAACCAACGGATAGCCCGCCAAAACGCCATTTTCCATTGCTTCTTTGACACCCTTTTCAATCGGCGCAATAAATTCTTTGGGGATTGCCCCTCCTTTGATCTCGTCGATAAACTCATTCCCTTCTCCCCGACCCTTGGGCTCAATACGCAGAAAACAATGACCGTACTGTCCGCGGCCGCCGGACTGGCGGATGTATTTCCCTTCGCCCTCCGCCTCTATTTTGATCGTTTCTTTGTAGGCGACCTGTGGCGCACCGACGTTGGCTTCTACCTTAAACTCCCGCTTCATGCGGTCAACTAAAATCTCAAGGTGAAGCTCTCCCATGCCCCAAATGATGGTCTGATTGGTTTCAAGATTGCTTTTTATCTTAAAGGTCGGGTCTTCCTCGGCAAGCCGCTGGAGGGCAAATCCCATCTTTTCCTGATCGTTTTTCGTCTTGGGCTCAATGGCCAAGGAAATAACCGGGTCGGGAAAGGAAATTTTCTCAAGGATGATTGGCTTGTCAGAAGAACACACCGTGTCTCCGGTGATCGTATCTTTGAAGCCCACGACCGCGACAATTTCCCCAGCGTAGGCTTCCTTGATTTCCTCGCGCTGATTGGCGTGCATAAGGAGAAGCCTGCCCACGCGCTCTTTGGCACCTTTCGATGAGTTATGTATATAGGAGCCTGAAGCGAGCGTACCGGAGTAGATACGGACATAGGTGAGCTTGCCCACGTGCGGATCGATCTGGATCTTAAATGCCAAACCGGCAAACGCTTCCGAGCTCACGCGTTTTCGCGTCTCTTTCTCTCCGGTTTTGGGGTGTATCCCTTCAACAGGAAGCAAATCCAATGGAGAGGGCAGATAGTCAACGACCGCATCAAGAAGGGGTTGAACGCCTTTATTGCGAAGGCTTGATCCCGCGTAAATAGGGACGAGTTTGTAGGCAATAACAGCCCGACGAAGTGCGGCTTTCAGCTCTTCGACTGTGGGTTCTGTGCCGCTTAAGAACTTTTCGATGAGCGCATCATCCGTCTCGGAAATTCGCTCAACCAGCGCGTGACGACTTATTTCTACCTCGTGGGTCAAGTCTGCCGGTATGGCGATCTCGTCAAATGTCGCGCCCAGATCGTCACTACCCCACACATACGCTTTCCTCGTAAGAAGATCGACAATACCACGAAATTCATGCTCGCGACCGATGGGCACAACCATGACAGCGGTGCGGGCACCCAGACGCTCCTCAATCGATGCAATGGTGGCCCGGAAGTCAGCCCCGATTTTATCCATTTTATTGATAAAGCAAAGCCGCGGCACATTGTACTTGTCCGCCTGATGCCAGACAGTCTCGGACTGACTCTGGACGCCTTCCTCGGCATCAAGGACGGTGATACCACCGTCCAGAACCCGGAGGCTGCGTTCAACTTCTGCCGTAAAATCTACGTGGCCGGGGGTGTCGATAATGTTAAAGCGGTAGCCGTTCCAGAAGGTGGTGGTTGCCGCTGACACGATGGTGATACCCCGCTCGCGCTCCTGATCCATCCAGTCCATGACGGTCGTCCCTTCGTCGATATCACCGATTTTGTAACTTCTGCCGGTGTAGTAGAGGATGCGCTCCGTGGTCGTCGTCTTGCCCGCATCAATATGGGCAATGATGCCGATATTTCGCACCTTATCCTGCGGGACATCCCGATTTAATGTTTTTTGTACTTGTGGCGCTGCCATATAATGCTGAACACCCTCCTTCCAATAAAGGTACGGAGGGTTACCGTACGCTACGGTATGTACTTATCGTGATTAATTATACAGGAAATTCCTATCCTGAAGGATTTTCCAGACTTGCCGATAAAAAAACTGCCTCCGCTGGAAGCAGTATCCTTGCTTCTTACTCGATCATTATATAAAGAAGGAAGGAGAAAGTCTAGAGCCCGCAGGGGATTAATAAACATTTCCCCGATAATCAATTTTTTAGACTATGACTCTATGGAGTGTCGAGGGTTGGATAATAAAGGAGGCCCCACCTCACGAGCCTCGCCGAGAATAGGCTCCTCAATGCGAATGTTGAATAAATCCGGGTGACTCCTCAAATCTTCCTGAAGATTATATGCCATTCTCTCAGCATCTGCTTTATGAAAAAGACAGTAGGGGAAGTCAATTCTTCCACTCCCTTGTCCCGGCCGATCGTCCTTCCACTATACTTCAATGGAGCCTACAGCTGGTCGGTCGCAGTGCCATAGACGGGAAGGGAAAAAATCCCCACAAGTTATTGCCATACGTGCATCAGTATCAACAAACTGGAGTATATCCAAGTTATACCGAAGTATCAACGCGGACCGTCATGGCCGGACGAGGAGGGAAATGTCGTCGCGCTGGGTACCACGGCGGGAAACTTCCTGGAGGATCGTTCCGATAATTGCTTCCGTAGATTGTTTCATTGGATTGATGGGCAACGCATTGATATCGCGAATCGTAAGCACGTCTTTGATGCCGTCGGTGGCGATAAGAACTGGCTGATCGGATGGAATCGTCATCACATCGGGTTCACAGCTAAACTCAGGATAAATATATCGTTCAAAACACCCAAAAAATCTGGAGACGTTGCTCGGATATTTAGTGGGATCGATCCAGTGACTACTAATTTCCTTCGGTTTGTACCACTTACTTCCATTCCACAGGTACGTCTCCACGTCGCCCACCGAAACGATCACATCGTCTTTTTTGCTATCATGGATAAGAAAAGAAGCGACACAACTCGCGTATCGCGGATATCGCTTTTCGACAGACGCATTCAAAGACGACACCGCTTTGTCTGCTCGTTCTTTTTCGTCTCTCCCAGTTGCAGCCACATACGTATCAGGAAACTCTTGAGCCACGATTGTGGCAACCTGCCGCCCAGGATCATCACCGAGTAATTCTTTCGGATGATTCCATCCGTCAACAACGCAAGCAACATAATGACCACCATCAAGAAGTTGAACCTGAATAATATCCTGATTGCGTTTATACGGAAGGAGTGCGTAGACGATGCCGTACTGATCAACGGTACGAATATCTCCCATATGAATTATGCAAAATCATATCCGGAGATTTGTACGACTTTTTTAATTTTTTCTTCGATTTTTTCATTGACTATACTCGGCTCATCAAATTCAACCTCCAAGACTTCCCGTGCATAATTGCAGGACGCCTTAATACCGGCATCCTCAAGGTCGCTTTCGATGACGAGCGCGCAACTTGGACAATGCATGCCTTTTAGCTTATACGTTTTTTTCACCATAAAAAAATGAGAAAGTCGTTGATCGAGATTAGGAAAATCGTAATCGAAAATAGAAAGCGGGAAATGGATAACGCGCTTCCTATTTCCAATTTCTATTCTCCTACAACCAATTTCTCTTCTCTATCAATTCATGGCACTACGGTAAACGCTCCTGTATACATCCCCATAGAACACGCGTAGGCCAGGCGGCCGGTCTTTGTCGGAGTAAATTCGATCTCTTCCGTGCCGCTCGTTGGCAGTACTTTTGATATCCCGAGATCCGGGATCGTAAACGCCCGAGCGCATCCACGCACGTTTTCTGAAACGAGCCGAAGCTTCACCGGAAGATTAGCCTTGATCGTCGTGATGTCTGACGTATAACCATTGCTTGCGACACTGATGGTTGCTCGCTGCACACCATTGGTGGTCACGCCCGCAACAACGCCTCGATTGAGCGCTAGCTCATCAATATTCATAGTCGCAGCCCTCCAGACATTTTGTATTGTATAAAATGACCCATAAAGACCCAGTCCGCCGTTTATGGAAAGAACGGCAAATAGTACCACTATAGCGGAGGCAGCGTAGGCAAATACTCTCCGTTTCAGAAGTGAAAGGATCGTCGCGCCGAGGAGAAAAAATATCGGACTCGTGCCCAGGATAAACGCAAACATGATGGCAGCCCCTGTCCAGGGATTCCCGCTGGCAACCGCGACGGCCATAGTTGCTTGCGTTATGCCGCACGGCATAAATACGGTCAGAAAACCCAGGAGCGCCGGCGCAAACCCCGACCCATCGCGGCTTACCCGACGCATGGCGCGATACGCCCATCTCGGTGGTTCAATGACCAGATATCGAAAAATCGGATGCACATTTGCAATCCGTAAGGCAGTTGCGATCATAACGACACCCGCTGCAATCTGCATCACCCCTAAAACCTTTGGAGAAAGTACGAGCGTCGACCCAATGAATCCAAGGAGGAAACCCAACACGGTATAGGCAAATAGCTTTGTGAAAAGAAACAGAGCAATGTGTTTCCAATGGCTCCGTAGGCTTATTGGTTGCCCCACACCGCTATCCTCATGAAAAGAAGAAGATACGGACGACGCAAGGAGACCGCCTTGCACAGCCAAGCATGATAATCCGCCAGTGGTAAGTCCTGTCAAAAATGCTAAAAATAATTCGTTCATAGATCGTCGCGGTGTCTATTGTAGTACGCTTTTACCCCAGAAACAATTGGGTGAGGTCTATTGACAAAGATACAAACGTACGATATTATATCCCCCATAGAGGGATAAAAACCCGGGGAGGGGAGCGTGCCAAAAGGAATTCCGAGAGATCAATCAGTTCAGCATCACATTCTGCATCGATTAAAAATCGCGCGTGGACATATGGACAAAGTGATTGAGATGCTGGAACGCGGCGACTACTGTATCGACGTGGTCCACCAATCTATTGCAGTACAAGCAGCACTGCGTGAGACCGATCAAATAATACTCAAAAATCACATGCAAACCTGTGTCGCCGACTCCATTCGCCAGGGAAACGCGACAGAGGTCATCGATGAAGTCATGAGAGTCATGGAGAAAAAAAATGGATAAAGCAATCGTCACGATCAGCGGCTTAGCGATAATAGCTGGAATTTATTGGTTTTTCTTTGGAAAAAAGGAGGAAGTTATTAAGGTATCTGATACGTGGACAATTATCGTCGATGGCGGGTATAAACCCAACAATATCAAAATTCCGAAAGACAAACCGGCAACGCTAACCTTCATGAGAATTGATGCAAATAGTTGCCTGGAGGAAATTGTGTTTCCAGACTATAAAATCAAAGAGTACTTACTGCTCAATAACAAAACTACCATCACCCTCTCCCCTCCCCATAAAACTTCTGGTTTTCATTGTGGTATGTCCATGTTTCATGGAAAAATAGACGTAATATGAAAACCTCTTTTCCCATCATCGGTATGCATTGCGCAAGCTGTGCGAGGCTCATCGAGAAAAAACTCAAAAAAACTTCCGGAGTCATGGACGCTTCGGTTAATTACGCCAGTGAGCAGGCCACGGTGGACTTTAATGAAAAAATCAGTGATATAAAAACTATCGGCAAAGCAGTAGAAGACATAGGGTATAAAGCAATCACGGAACAAGAATCACAGAGAACACCGGATGAGATAAAAGAAGATGCCAAAAGGAAAGAGCTTAATGATTTAAAAATAAAGGTGGTGGTCTCAAGCACTCTCAGTGTCGTCGTCGTTCTTGGAAGCTTTCCCGAATGGTTTAGCTCTTTCACTTCGTTCTTTCCCATCATTCATAATTCATACTTCTTACTTCTTCTTGCCACGCCTGTTCAATTTTGGGCCGGGTGGGGATTTTACCAGGCGACGTGGTCGGGCTTGAAAAACCGCGCAGCCAGCATGGATACGCTTATCGCCATCGGCACAAGCGCCGCATTCGGGTATTCAGTATTAGGGATATTAGGGATATTAGGGAAATTTGGGATGGACGCCACAATGTACTTTGATACCGCGGCCGTCATCATCGCACTCATCCTCCTAGGCCGCTATCTGGAGGCCAAAGCCAAGGCACATACGAGCGACGCGATTAAAAAACTCCTGCATCTCCAGGCAAAAACCGCCCGGATCATCCGAGATGGAAAAGAAATTGACGTTCCCATTAAAGAGGTCAAAGCAGGCGACATCATTCGTGTCCGGCCAGGGGAAAAAGTGCCGGTCGACGGAAAAATCACCGATGGGTCCTCAAGTATTGATGAATCCATGGTAACGGGCGAATCGATGCCGGTTGATAAAAACGTTGGTGATCCGGTTATCGGATCCACGATCAATAAAACCGGCACATTCCTTTTCCTCGCGACCAAAGTGGGGAGCGATACGATGCTTGCCCAAATAGTCACTATGGTCGCCCAGGCGCAAAGTTCGCGCGCACCGATTGCACGCCTTGCGGACGTGATCTCCTCATACTTCGTACCGATTGTCCTCATGCTTGCGGTCACCACATTCGTAATCTGGTACGACTTTGGATCATTCTCTGCTGCATTCACCAACATGATTGCCGTCCTCATCATCGCCTGCCCGTGTGCCTTAGGGCTTGCTACCCCTACGGCCATCATGGTTGGCACCGGTAAAGGCGCGGAGCATGGGATCTTGGTGAAAGACGCCCAGGCTCTTGAAATTGCGCATAAAACGAACGTTGCCATCTTTGATAAAACCGGTACGCTCACCCGAGGAGAGCCAAAAGTCACAGATATGGCGTTCATGGATAATCTGGAAAAGGTAGATGAAGTGAAAGCGGCAATTGCCGCTTTAGAAAAAAACTCGGAGCATCCGTTATCAAAAGCAGTCGTGGGTCACCTAGGGAACTTAGGTAACCTACCCGTGAAAAACTTTTCTGCTATTGAAGGTTTTGGGGTTAAAGGAACGGTAAATAATCTTCCCGTGCTCATCGGAAACAAAAAACTCATGGAGAAAGAGGGAGTGACCGGCTCGGCGGAGCTTGATAAGAAAGCTAAGGAGTGGATGAACCAAGGTAAGACGCTTGCGTATGTTTCTGTTCAACGAAAAAATGTCGGCCTTATCGCAATCGCCGACACAATAAAAACAGAAAGCAAAGAAATGGTTGACGGTCTCAAACGGATGGGGGTAGCTGTCTGGATGATTACCGGAGACAACGAGGTGACCGCCCGTGCTATTGCCAGACAGGCGGGTATTGAAAACGTACTTGCCGGGGTGCTGCCGCAGGAAAAAGCGGAAAAGATACGAGAGTTAAAAAAGCTATCAGCTAATCTGAATACTGAAGACAAAAAGCTGAAAACTCACGTTGTTGCGTTCGCAGGCGATGGGATCAATGACGCGCCCGCGCTGAGCGCGGCGGATGTCGGGATTGCCATGGGAACAGGCACGGACGTGGCGATTGAATCGGCGGGCATTACCCTCCTCAATAAAGACTTGAGAAGTGTGGTAACGGCCTTGAATCTATCACGAGCTACCCTTGCCATCATCAAACAAAACCTCTTCTGGGCATTTGGATATAACATCATCCTCATTCCCGTAGCTATGGGTATCCTCTTTCCTCTCACAGGCTGGCTTCTCAGCCCGGCGTTGGCCGCATTTGCCATGGCCGCAAGCTCAATTTCGGTTGTAGGAAATTCATTACGATTGAAAGGAGTGAAAATCTAGTTAACTCAAAACGCAAAACTCAAAGTTCAAAACCAAAGCGTAAATCTTCAAACTTTTACGTTTTGAGTTGTAGATTTGAGTTTTGACATTTGAACTTTGAGGTTTTCTGAAGGAAATCTATGAAAGCAGATACAAAAATCATTATCGGTGCGATCGTTGCAAGTGTCGCCATCATCGTGGGCGCGGTATTTCTTTTGAGTAAAGATAATAGCCCCAAGCGCGAAGCGTTGGGGACAGCGGCGATGACGATCGATAAAACTCTTGAAGATTTTGGGGACATGAAAAGTGATGAAGAAAAAACTGCGACGTTTACGATAACCAATACGAGCGATGCGGTGCTGCGGATATGGAATATATCCACCTCGTGCGATTGCACGTTTGCAAGTGTCGTGATCAATGGACAAGAAACCGGTGAGTTTAATATGCCGATGCACATGATCGCCAGACTTAAAAACTGGATCGGCGAAGTGCCAGCTAAACAAACGGCTACCCTCAAGGTAACCTACCGGCCCAAAGTCATGCCGGTCACGGGGGTGGTCACTCGGCAGACACGGTTTTCAACCAACGACCCGAAGAATCCCGAGGTGGAGGTGAGTGTAAAGGCAAATGTGTTGTAAGCTATCAGCTATCAGTCTTCAGACAAAAAATTTTCCGTCTGGACGCTAATGACTAGCAACTGAAAGCTCTCTATGAATATTTTAAACAGTATCTCTTTAATAACCGCCTTCTTCGGAGGTATGGTAGCCCTCTTTGCTCCCTGCTGCATCACGTATCTCCTCCCAAGCTACCTCGCCAATATTTTTAAGGAAAAAGACCGCGTGGTCTGGATGACGGTCGTCTTTGGCCTGGGCATCGCAACGATCCTGGTCCCTACAGCATTAGGAATCCGCGCAATCGGCCAGGTGTTTCAGCAATTTCATACACAGACGTATGTCGTTGGCGGGTTGTTCATGATCTTGCTTGGCGTTATGGAACTCACCGGAAAAAAAATTACCATCCCCATGATCCATCTGACGATTGATCTAAATCGCCACCATGATCCGTGGTCCGTGTACCTTCTTGGTGTTTTTGCCGGTATCACGTCTTCTTGTTGCACGCCGGTACTTGCCGGGATACTCACATTAAGTTTCTTAAGCCCGACATTTTTCTGGGCAGGGCTTGCCGGTTTATCCTACGTGTTCGGCATGGTCGTGCCGCTCGTCGTCCTCGCATTGCTTTTGGAAAAAATCAACTGGAGCCGTATCCCACTTTTTCGCAAAAAGACTATCGGTATCGGTACAAAACAGGTACTTCTTACCGATGTGTTTGCGGGCATTCTGTTTATCGTGGTCGGCATCATATTCAGCATCCTTGCGCTAACCGGCCGAATCACCATGGGAACAGAACAACCCATCGAGCAGACCATGGGTGTCGGACTTATGAATATCGTCCGTGTGCTCCGCTCAATTCCGGGCAGTGAAGTATTATTTGCGCTCTTGTTGATAACAATTATTGGGTACATAGTAAAAAGAAGGAGGAGCTCATGAAACATGACACCAAATCATTCATAAAAAAACTTCTCAATAAAAACCAGGTCGTTCTCTTTGTTATCTTGGTCGTATTTATCGTCGTCGGCTTCGTGTTGGGGAAAAACGAGGGGATATTGCAACAACTGGTCACGAGTCCTTTGAGCCTATTCCAGCGGTCAAAAGATACCGTGTCTGCGAAGGAACTCAAAAAGTTATTGGAAAAAAAGACCTTCGCCTTCATTAACGTCCACACGCCGTATGAAGGAGAAATAGAAAAAACAGACACGTTTATCGCCTATGACCAGGTGGTAGCTCAAAGTACCACCTTACCCAAAGACAAAAATGCGGCCATCATCCTCTACTGCAAAAGCGGTCGGATGAGCGGCGAGGCCTTGCCTACCTTTCGCAAACTTGGTTACACCAACGTCCGGCATCTGGAGGGCGGTATGGATGCGTGGCAGAAAACAGGAGGAAAATTACTTGATCTTTCTTTGGTCGAGAAAGAGGTACTTCCGGAGGGTGGTGTAGAACTACCCGTTGCCTGGGGCGATATAGGCCC
>Ga0155734_157_pt1 | contig 18072 bp, 16 predicted proteins | sample RifCSPlowO2_01_FD_107388 | JGI IMG/M metagenome (GOLD analysis project Ga0155734, IMG submission 107388) | Candidatus Gottesmanbacteria bacterium RIFCSPLOWO2_01_FULL_49_10
CCCGACTTCGGCCAGTTCCCAGGCAAGCGTGATCTTAGTGATGTTGTTCATGACCATATTCTACTGGTCATGCCGGATATTTACGGAGAATTGAGCGCGCCCTTGACCCGCTAGGGATGAACGGCTATACTGTGCCCTATGCCCGTTACCAAACAAGCAGAAAAAAAACGAAGACACGACCGTAAAGCACACGAAAAGAATAATCTGGTACGCGAGACCATGAAAGGGCTCATCAAGTCGATGCGCAGAACTCCTTCAAAAAAATCGCTGGGGAGCGTCTTTAGGGTAATCGACAAAGCAGCGAAAAAAAATATTATCCATCCAAATAAAGCTGCTCGCCTCAAATCTCGCCTCACTAAACTTCTCGGGAAAAAATGATGAGTCAAGCCGGGTAGTAGAAATTCTGCATTCGATCACGCAACCGTTGCTCGCCATATCCCAAATAGCTATACTGTAAACGTGTAACAACCGTGCTCTCTTTCATTCCGCTATGCGGAACGGCCAAATTTTCACTACCCGGTATGCCTGCCAAACCAATCATCATTAATCTTCTCGGTCAGGAAGATCTCAAACACACCCCGCAAGGAAGAATTATCGGCTGGGCACTCACCTATGGAAGATACATCATGATCGGAACGGAAATTGTGGTACTTCTTGCATTCATCGCTCGCTTTAGCCTGGACCGGAAACTTACAGACCTGAAAGAAGAAATTTCACAAAACCAGGCCATACTTGAAGCAAATGTGGATCTTGAGAACGACATCCGAACACTTCAGGACCATCTCGCAAAGGTGAAGCAGCTGACAAATGCCCAGGGAAAACCACTCGGCATCCTTGCGACATTTCAAGCGGCTCTCCCTTCTGATGTCTATGTGACGACGATCAATATTTCGGATAACAAACTGGACGCGGAGGTCGTCGCGGGTACGACCGGCGGATTTTCCCAGCTGTTGACCAATATCCAAGGCAATAGCGACGTCACTCAGCTGGAAATCGCGTCTATTCACAAAGATCCGCTTACCGGCATATCGTTCAAGCTGTCTGTTTTCATGAAATCGAAATAAACTTCTATGCCATTCAACTACAGGACAGAACTCCATAGATATCGTCGATATTATCAATCGATTGAAAATATCACCAAGCGTCCGAACACGCATTTTTATACGACGACGATCTTTTCGTTTCTCGCGGTATCGCTGTTTGGGTGGTACGCAATCCGCCCAACAGTACAGACAATACTCTCGCTTCGAAGACAAATTGAGGACAATACTCTCGTCAGCAAACAGATGGAGGAAAAAATTACAAAACTCATCGAGGCGCAAGCGACATTTCAAACTGTTACGGACTTGGTGCCACTCATCAAAGAAGCTCTTCCGGATACACCGGAGGCCCTGAGCGCTATGGCCCAGATACGAAATCTCGCGGCGGTAACGGGCGCCTCTGTTTCAGCAATAAGCGCATCATCAACGCCGATACTTGATGCACAAACCGGTCAATCGCTCGAATCCCCCGATGAAGCGAAAAAATTAAACAAACCCACGACGGGTATTCAAACGAAAAAAGTTATTGCAGTCCCCATGACCGTAAGTCTGACCGGACCATTTGTGACCATACGGTCATTTCTCGACGGCATCGTCGACATGCGACGAATACTTACGATTCAATCAATCAACATAACAGCCGATAGTGAACCGCAGAACGGTGTCGATGGTGGTGTCCCGCTGAAGCTTGTATTACAATTAAATGTACACTATCTTGCACCATAGTATACGACATGAATACAAATGATCGCGATCTTCTTCTCATCGCTGTTTTTACGTTTATCACAGTCTCTTCGTGGATCGTTTTTGAGGTGTTAACCACTATGAAAACAACAACCGTGAGCACATCTGTTCAACAAACGATTACGCCATTGTCTTCGGCAATCGATACAGAAGCACTTATGAAACTCAAAGAGAGAAAAGTATATTAGTATGCACCAACCGCCGCGTATTCCAACCGTTTTGGGTATTCTCTTGCTCCTGGGCATCATGGGGATTGTCATGGGCGTTATCGAGTACGTCATTCGTCAACCAACGACCGCGACGGATTCCATAGCGCCATCGCACGTGGAAGTCACCAACGTCACCGATGCCTCGTTCACTGTAGTTTGGACCTCCGGGATAGCGACAACGGGTGTGGTTTCTGTCGCCGAACGTCAAAAAACAGCAACAACCTTTTTTGACGAAAGAGATCTGACGAGTCGCCTTCATTTGTATGCAACGCATAGCGTCATAGCTCGCAATCTCAAACCGAACACAGAGTATTCGTTTACAATCCTCTCAAACGGAAAAAAATTTACTGAGCTAGGGAAACCCTATGCAGCCCGTACCGGCGCAGCAATTCCTAGTACTGATTCTTCCCAGGTGCTCGAACCAGCATACGGCACGGTCGTAAACGGCAATAATCAGCCAGCAGAATCAGCGATTGTCCTCCTGACACTTGAAGGGGCGCAAACACTCTCGACACTCGTTACTGCCTCTGGCAGCTGGATTATTCCTCTGGGCCGCACACGAACAGACACGCTCGAAGCTCTTGTGACACCCGAGGAACGGATAACCGAATCAATTCATATCATGACCCACGACGAAGAAGCAACGGCAATAACAGACACTTTAAACGATGCTCCGGTCCCGGTCGTCGCACTAGGAAAGACATATGATTTTCGAAGACAGCAAGCGTTGGGAGGAGGCAACTCACAGGATTCCCGACTCGCAACGAATCAAGGAGATACTGGTGGAACATCCGTACTCGGCGTCACAAATACCCAGCCACAAACGGCGGCAAGGGTGAGCCTTGCTCTCCCTCCTCAGGGCGCTTCGTTACCCACGAGTTTCCCCCTCATTCAGGGTACAGGAATACCCGGAAGAATAGTCACCATCGTCGTTGGTATTACCAATCCGATAAGCGGTACGGCGACCGTCGGAGGAGATGGTGTCTGGCGATTTACCCCACCCAAGCCACTGGGTATCGGAAAACAAAGCGTTACCATAACGTCCCTTGACGCTTCAGGAAAACCGGTCGGCATTACCCATACATTTACGATTCTCAAAAGCGGAACGCAAGTCCTGGGCGAAGCAACTCCTTCGGGGACACTCACGCCCACGCCGACCGCAACCGCGAGTGCCGAAGCGACACCTACGGCCACACCAATGTTCACTCCGACACCAACGGCGACCCTTACGGGTCAACCGGTGCCAACAAGCGGGACCACGCTACCGACCATCCTTTTTATCATATTGGGTCTTGGCCTCTTCTCATCGGGCGCCATCCTATTTATCAAGTAATTCGATAAATTTAATTACTGTCTCTCCCTCTTGACCTCATCTCTCCCGATCAACTAATGTGGATATAGGACCCGTTTTCGGGTCACCTATTGCGTACGCCACATATATGAGCGACATACTAAAATCTGCACAAAAACAAATCGACGAGGCGGCAAACCAAGTGCTCCCGGGAACTACGACATCACAAAGCGATCAACAGGGCACTCCGGATCAATCCGTCAGTAATCTTTCTCCATCGGTGCCACCCAGCGATCCACCGCTTTTGAAAGACGAAGCTCTGTTGGCCGCACCAAACACCAACAAGGACGCTCCTCTTCCTCCTGATCTTTCCCACGATACCTCGACTCCTCCCTGTGATCTCCCTCAAGCAACCGCGCCTGGCGATTCTTCACCGTCTGTTCAAGATGATAGCCCGCCCGCGACCCCAGCGTCTCCTCATGCCACCGACGTACAAATGCCACAAGAGCCACCACCGACACCTCCAGGCGCATCCACCGGCGGCAAACATCACAAAAAAAGCATCGCGCTTATCGTTGTCCTTCTTCTTTTAGCAACCCTCCCGCTCTCGGTGTACTTTATATCTCTCCAACAGCAACTCGCTGATCTTCGCAGTCGTGCGACCACCGGCCCCTATCCTACAATTCCGCCGTCGGCCTGTTCGGGCACCTGCGTCCCATCTACCCTTGAGTGCCGAGACGGCAATGGGACTGCCGGATCAGGAACATGTTCGCCGGGACGATATTGTTGTAATTTCGGTTCTGGTGGTAACACGCCGACCCCAGGTGGAGGGTTGCCCAATAATTCAGGCGTCTGCGGCGAACAAGGTCGTGACTGTAATGGCTCAAGCTGCACCGGTCACGTCACGATAAACGTGTGTGAAAATGGACCAACAGGCGGCGGGCCGTGTGACCATGATCCAAGTCGCGGTGGCAGTGGACCAATTTGTAACAATCCTATTGACACCAAAGACGGTACATTTGATTGTATAGAAATTGCCAATCAACGGTGTGCATTTGTTCAGATTGATACTCCCAACGGTTCAGCGGTAACCTGTTACCCAACCGACAGGAGCCATTGCGGTGGCTCGCCCTCGCCCACACAGTCCACAAATCCAACATCTTCCCCCGCTCCCACTTCTCCACCTGGGGGAGGGTCATCTCCGACACCTCCAGGCGGCGGAGGGGAACCGACTCCCTTACCTACAAGCCCACCCAGTGGTCCGCAGTGCAAAAACATCAAAGTCTATAAAGACGGCCAAGAAGTAGACCCATCGACGCTTAAACCCGGAGACGCGATCACGATCGCGGTGAAAGGAAATAATGCCTCAAAGGCACGAGTCCGGGTCAATGGCGCAGCATGGGAAGAAACGGATAAGAAAAACGGGACTGGTGAATACACGGTCGACTTCACCATACCGACAGATAGATCGTCATTTACTGTCGAAGCCGAAGTATACAAAAATGGTGTGTGGAATTAATATAACCTATCTATGCGATCGATAAAAAAATATTGGCACGTCTTTTTGCTCTCGCTTCTGACGCTTGGTCTTGGCGTGGCAACACTGCTGACGAGCCAAAGACTCAAGGAACAAGAGGCGGTAGCTCCCCCACCACCCAAGGCGGTTGCACCTGCGTGTACGCTCACGTTTTCTATCGCAACGGCCTCACCGACACCCACTGCAACACCTTCGGCCACTCCGACAAACACGCCGACTGGGACTCCCACCAATACACCAACAAATACGCCGACGGGTACACCCACGGGGACACCGACCAATACACCAATACCCACCGCAACATCTACTCCTGGTCCAACCGGTACGCCAACGCCAACCAGGTCAGGTGTCGGCGGACCAAATCCTACAGCAACACCAACACATACTCCTACCATGACTCCAACGGCGACCCCGACACGTGCGCCGAACGCATCTCCGACACCCACTCCAACGGCGACCCCGACGCCCAGTCCGTCACCTAAGCTAACCTTGACCCCGACGCCGGAAGCTTCTCCCGAGGCAGCGCCGACTCCCAAAATTCCGGTCGCAGGAACTGGACTGGGCATCTTAGGAGGGTCAGTAGTGCTCGGCGGAGTAATCCTATTACTACTCGGACTGTTATTCTAGAAGCATTACTTGGGTAACTGGGACCGAATGTAGTTGTGGATTGCCGGAAAATCATCTTTCGGAATCAATACATATCGCCCATACATCCAAAGGGGTGGATCGACTAAAAGCGACTGGATGCTCACCCGCTGTACTCCCTCTTCTTTCGTTCTTAGGAAAAGTTTACCGATGGTTGCAAGCTCTCCGATCCGCATGTCGCTTTGGGTAGCATCATCAAAAGCTTTTTTCAATGAAAGCACTCTTGAGGGAGCAAGAAAAAACTTTGTTGAGACGAGCTCGTTTTTCAGAGCAACCAGCACTTCCTGTTGGCGATTTCCTCGGGCAAAATCCGTCCCCTCTTCGCCTTCCGCGTGGCGGCTCCGGACATAGGTGAGCGCGCGACGGCCATCCATGCGTTGCCAACCCTGAATAAATGTCACCGTTTCATAGCGGCATCGATACTGGAGATCGCCGTCGCACAGATCCTTTTCTTTGCCCGGAATCGGAAACTCTGAATCAGTAAACGCAGTCGATACATTGACGTCAATGCCGCTAGCGAGGTCGATAATTTTTTGAAATCCTGAAAAGTCGATGGCCATGGCATAATGAATAGGCAGCCCGACCACGTCTTCTATAATCGCTTTGGACAGCACGATGCCTCCACCCTTTTTTTTCTCTTCGCCGTAGTGATAGGCGCTATTGACTTTATCTTTCAACGTATCAGACCAAACGTCGCGGGGAACGGAGATCATCGAAAGAGTATGTTTTCCCGTTTGAAACGACAGTACCATAATGGTGTCGGTAAGGTCTGACCCTTCATGATCCCCACCACCAACACCCAGGAGCAATACATTCGTCCGGTCGTCAGTCGCTTTCAGCGGTGCTCCTGTATTAATCATAAGGCGGACGATCGTCCCCGGCGACAGCCCTGTGTCTTTGATAAATGAACTCGTCCATAAAAAAAGCTTCACGCCGGCAACGAGCAATAAAATGAAGACAATGCTGCCAATCATCGTTCGGACTTTAGGAACATACGTACGTCTGATTTTTGGATCCATATGTATGCTTGTGGAGCTTTAGACGGCAAGAGCGACGAGTAAGTCGTAAAATGTTTCCGGAGATAGGCTTGCTCCTCCGGGCAATACTCCGTCAATCATCGGTTGAGCAATAAAAGAGGCAACATTTTCACGAGTGACACTCCCACCGTAGATTACCCGGCCTGCCTTTGAAACTGTTTTTATTGTTTGAATGACGGAGTTTGCATTTTCCGGTGTATCGCTTTTTCCCGTACCAATTGCCCAAACAGGTTCGTACGCGACGACATCCACAGTACCGGGCACGATTGTTGTATCATCCGGGACGCAATAGATGATCCCAAGCCCTGCGCTTTTTGCTTGCTCGACCTCTTGCTGTAAAAGCTCATCTGTCTCCGAAAAAAATTTCCTGCGCTCCGAATGGCCGATTATCACCCAGTCGGCTATTTCTTTAATCTGCACTGCATTGACCGCTCCGGTATATGCCCCCGCGCCATATGGCGACACGTCCTGTGCCCCAAGCTTTATAGGAATTCCTAATCGGGAAATCTCTTTTTTTAAGGGATAAAGAAGTGTAAATGACGCGCAAAGCACAACCTGTGGTGTCGTTTTAAGTTTGAAGTTTGAAGTTTTAATTTTGAATTCGCGAAGCCATTCTATGGCTTCGCTTGTCGTCTTATTGCTCTTCCAGTTACCTGCAATAAAGATCTGTTTCATTATGCTAAGATTATACCTTATACCTTATGCCGACAACACTCCTTGGTGATCTTAACCCCCAGCAGCAAAAAGCGGCTCAAGAAACCGAAGGACCGGTTTTGATCCTGGCCGGCGCCGGGAGCGGTAAAACGCGCGTCCTCACCTATCGGGTCGCATACCTGATAGCGGAAAAACAGGTATCGCCGGAGGCAATCCTCATGGTGACATTTACCAATAAAGCCGCAGGTGAGATGAAAGAGCGAATCAAGAATCTTCTTTCTAGCTGTCAGCTGTCGGCCGTCAGCTCTCAGCTTCCCTTCGCCGGCACGTTTCACTCCTTCTGTGCCCTACTCCTTCGGCGCGAAGGGAAATATATCGGCATTCCACCGAATTTCTCAATCTATGACGAGCAGGATCAACTTGATGCAGTCAAAGAAGTCATGAGGGTACTCGACATTTCAACAAAAAACTTTCATCCGCGTGCGATCTTAAGTACCATCTCTCAAGCCAAAAATGAACTCGTGAGCGCCACTGAATACCCCCAGTACGCACGGGGATACTTCCAGGAGACCGTCGCCCAAGTCTACCTGGGATACCAAAAATTGCTTAAAGATCACTCGGCGCTTGATTTTGATGACTTACTTATGACCGCCGTTGATCTTTTTCAGAAACATCCGCCTACGCTGTCGTATTATCAGGAAAAATTCCATTACGTCCTTATCGATGAATACCAAGACACGAACCGGGCTCAGTACGTCCTCACGAAACTTCTTTCCGGCAGATACAAAAATATCTGCATTGTTGGTGACGCCTCCCAAAGCATCTACCGGTGGCGGGGCGCCGACTACCGGAACATCACGTTGTTTAAAACAGACTTTCCGAACGTAAAGACGTTCCATTTGGAACAAAACTATCGCTCGACGCAGATTATTCTCGATGCCGCGTTTGGTGTGATATCCAAAAACACAAGCCACCCGATTCTAAAACTCTGGACCGAAAGCACGAGTGGCGACAAAATTACTCTTTATGAGGCCAGAAACGAACACGATGAAGCAATGTTTTTAGTGCAGACGATCCTCCAATCCGGTCGCCCGTTTACTGATTTTGCAGTGTTGTATAGAACAAATGCACAATCCCGGGTTCTTGAGGAAGCATTCCTGCACGGGGGCGTTCCTTATACGCTCGTCGGCGGCACGCGATTTTACGAGCGAAAGGAAATAAAAGACGTTCTTGGGTACCTACGAATTTTGGGTAATCCGAAAGATATCGTTTCATTGCGAAGAATAGAAAAATTGGGCAAAGCGAGACTCGAGAGATTCCTCGACTTTCATCAAAAAGTACAAAGCGATAATAAGCTCATCGAGCTTACGACCCTTGAGCTCCTCGACACTATCCTCGAAGTTACCAAATATCTCGATCTCTATGATGCAAATGTTGAAGAAGAAGCCTATCGTCTGGAAAATATTAAGGAGCTGCGCTCCGTCGCGACTGAATTTCCGCGTCTCGGGGACTTTCTGGAAACCGTCGCCCTCGTCGAACAAGAATACCAACCCAAAATCACCCGCGTTCAAAAAGGCAATACGAATTCGGTTACCCTTATGACTCTCCATGCGGCAAAGGGACTGGAATTTGCAGTCGTCTTCATGGTCGGCATGGAAGAAGGACTATTTCCTCATAGTCGCGCACTCATGGAACGGGAGGAATTGGAGGAAGAACGGAGGCTCTGTTATGTGGGGATCACGCGTGCTAAAGAGCGATTGTACTTCACCTATGCCAACCGCCGACTCTTTTTTGGAACCCGTACCCAAAATATGGTCTCTCGTTTTATCGCAGATATCCCCCAGCACGATCTCGAATTATCCGTATCTCTTAATGCCGATCGCGGATTTCAGGATAGTGACTTGATGTTGTAATACGTATTATCTCAAAAGAGTCAATACAATGACGACAACAGTCCCGACGACCACTAAAACACTGAGAATAATCTCTATTTCCAAAAAAAATCTTGCAAGCCCCTTGACATGCCCAAAAGAGATAATAGGCGGGAAAATACGACTATCAATAGGCAGCCAATCAATCGGTTTTCGGCGAGAAACCCGGCGACGTTTCTTCATCACGTCCCATTGTAACACACGGTAAAACACGCGATAATAGAGTATATGGACAAGAGCCACACAACAATACGATTAGCAACAAATGCTGATCGGGCTACTTGGAACCAGATCGTCCGTCATCCTCTCCAAAGCTGGGAGTGGGGAGAATTTCGCATGCGCATGGGTGTTCGTGCGCTACGATTGGTCGTGACACAAAAAGATAAGCCCGTCGACTGTTGGCAACTGACATTCCACAAACTTCCCGGTGTCCCATTCTTTATCGGCTACTTGCCAAAAGGTCCGACCATAACTCAGGCAATGCTAGAAACACTAGAAAAACTAGGAAAAGAAAAGCATGCAATTTTCATCCAACTCGAACCCAATGTTATAAAAAGTTTACAGTTTAAAGTTTTAAGTTTACAGTATCTTCGCCCTTCCCACCACCCACTATTTACAAAATATACATTTGTCCTAGACCTAACCAAATCAGAGGAAGAATTGTTGAATGCCATGCACCCAAAAACCCGCTATAACCTGAAGGTCGCACAAAAACACGGCGTCATGGTACAGGAAGATAATTCAAAAGAAGCATTTGAGACCTATTTGAAACTCTCAACAGAAACTACCAACCGTCAGGGCTTTTATGCCCATAACGAAACGTATCATCGCCGTATGTGGGAAACCCTTCGTCCGGCTGGACTCGCCAGACTCTTCACGGCCACATATCAGGGAGAGGCTTTGGCTGCGTGGATCATTTTTATCTGGAATAAAACGATGTACTATCCTTACGGCGCGTCATCACGCGACCACCGGGACGTCATGGCGCCTACTCTTCTCCTCTGGGAAATTGCCAAGTGGGGTAAGTCGCATGGAATGAAGGCGTTCGACCTCTGGGGCGCCTTAGGACCCGATCCTGATGACCATGATCCGTGGTTCGGATTTCATCGTTTCAAACAGGGGTTCAACCCCGCGCTTGTCGAGTTCGTCGGCTCCTATGATCTCGTCCTCAATCCGCTCCTGTACCGCGTATACCAGGTGGTGGATAGGATCAGATGGCGACTTCTGAAATGAATCCGGGTGTTTATTCGTAGCATTCGCATGCATTCGTATATTAGCATCGCATCGTATGGAAATTCAACAATCTCCTCTCTATATTTCCTACATAAAGCGACTTGGCTGGCAGGTCGAGGAGGTCGATGGAAGCCATCTTTTCCTCAAGCGATTTCCTTTCTACGGCGGATTTGCTAAACTCCAACGCTGCACAAAACTCCCAAAAATCGATCACCTCTTGCCCATCCTTGCCAAATATCGAATCAAAAAACTAGTCGTCGAACCCGATGCTTGCGTCACACAAGATGCGTTCTCTCGATGGTTGAAAGACGCACTTCCTCATGTCCGCCTCGTCCACTCACCCTATCTCCCGACGAAGACCATCCGTGTTGATCTTATCGAATCAGAAGAGGAAATATTTACGCGATTTTCCGAAGCAAAACGGCGAGCGGTCCGCCGTGCACAAAAAAATAATCTACGAATACAAGAATCTACAAATATACAAAACTTAATAAAAATCAAAAACAAATCCTCTGGTTTCTTAGGGTTCATCACGACCACCGGCATCGACAAACTCTGGCCCATCTTCTCCCCCGATCACGCCGCAATTCTCCTTGCCTACAGTAACTCCGTCATTGCGAGGAGCGAAGCGACGTGGCAATCTCTAAAGATTGCTTCGCTTACTCCATTCGCTCGCAATGACAATCGTATAATTGGCGGAATTCTCTTATTGTTCTGCGACTCCATCGCCTACTACTGGATAGCAGGTGCGACGCGGGAGGGGAAAAAACTCTTCGCTCCGACACTTCTCGTCTGGGAAGCGCTCAAGCTTGCCAAAAAATGTGGCGCGAAGTGGTTTGACTTCGTCGGCGTCTGGGATGAACGAAACCCTAAACAATTCCATGAATGGCTCGGCTTCACGAAATTCAAAGAAGGATTTGGGGGGAAATCTCTCTACTATCCTACTGCCACGCTTCACAGATGAGGCGAAATTCACAGAAGTCGCAGCTGAACTGCTCAATTGCACTAAAAAAACTTTATTCTCATCGATTCATTCACTTCCTTTAATTTTAAGCTTGAGTTAATTTTCTCCTAAAGAAAAATTTATTATTATCTGCTGAATTTGATCTTCAACTTCTTTAGGTATGATATTTAAAAAAGACTTATAAGAAAATTCAAGAACGTAAATTTTATTATCATGCGATAAAAAATAGATTCTTGTTTTTGCATTAGCCATATCGCTCCATGAACGATCTGGAATCATAACGCTATCATATTTTCCAACTTGCTCAGACCGACCATCCTTAAGTATGAGACTTGAATAGCTCGTATCATTTGGATTGTCGCCGACCACACCCATTCCTCCCATATAATACCCTTTAAAATAATCTTGCAGATTTAGGCGTTGTGGATTTTGATAGATGATGACCTTAATTTCGTCTAACACATCTGACGTAATATTGTTATTCTTTTGATCGGAAAAAATTATTTCCGAGTATCGATCTGAGGGTAAATGAGAAATAGTTCTCCAGCCCCAAGTCTTTTTTTCTTCATACGTATCTACTTCATATCTTTCTTTCAATTCCCAATCCCTTGGGTGCTGTATCGTAAAATTCAACACACTATTGGTATAAGAAGTAAAATCTATTGTAACGGGTCCATTTGTAGGTGGTATATCTAAAATTATAGATGTTGGAGGACTTTGAAACGTAATGTTCTCTACAGAACGTATTCCTTTGTAAGAATTATATGCATTACTTTGATATCGCCATATAGCAAGTGCTACTCCAAAAAACAATAGAAATAAACCTGCAATAATTTCTATTACAATTCGATTTTTGGGTATTTTCGTTTCGACTACGTGCGTATTAATCTGTGGAAGTGCCTCCAATGAAGGATCAATGGGTGATTTGGTCGTTTGACTATTGTCTATATTTTCAAAATCCGAACTCATAGTATCTCTAATCATCATACTACCGCCACGCTTCACAGATCAACCTAAACTCACAGAAGTCACAGTGTTTACCCGGAGTGGGTTTAAAGTCGCTTCTGGAGATTTCATCTGCCTTTAAAGCAATTTCTTTTTTCTCTTTTTCAAGCTGCCCAAGACTTCGTGTTGCAGAAATCTTTATTTGGTCTTCAAAAAAGTAAAATGACACGATTACGTTTTCCGGTTTTTTATTATAGATCCCCGGCTCGGAAGCTGCGAGTGCGTACACCGTCAATTGCGCATCTTTCGTCACATCTCTATTTTTTGGTGACTGGCCGGTTTTGTAATCAATGATCTCAAGCGTGCCGTCGGAAAGTATATCCACGCGATCGATTCTTCCTCCCAACGTCAACGATGGGGTTATGCGGATCTTAAATGATACTTCCAGATCTTTGGGAATTAGTGCGGGATCATACCCTTTCTCAAAAAAACCATCTAAGAGTTCTTTGCCGTGTATCTTCATTTTTTCTTCATACCCACGATCGCCGTAACCACGTGATGCCCAGTGTTTATCTAGAAGATCAAGAAGCATGATCTTCGTCGGCTTCTCGCCAGTTTTCACCAACTCATAAAACGCCCGCACAGTCCGGTGTATCGTATCGCCGAAGGTAAGTGCCGCAGAAGGAGGAACCGGAATTCTTAATATGTATCGATATTTATATTGCAACGGACAGGTTTCAAATGTACTAAGTTGCGAATAGGAAAGGTACGTCACCGGCTGTCGAACGGGCTTTGTTTCTTCCTCCTTCTCTTCTCCCTTTTTCCACTCAAGAAACGAGAGTTGTTTTATTTTATCTGATGGCTGATGGCTGATAGCTGATAGCATTTCACCAATCGCTTCTCCGATAAAGGGTGACAATTTTTTCTCCCGTTTTCCTTCTCCATAATATTTCGCTGCTGAAAAATACAATAGGTCGCGTGCCCGCGTCATGCCGACGTAAAAAAGCCGTCGTTCTTCTTCCAGATGAAAGTCACCACTGGGCAATATCTCTTTGACCAACGCATCAGGAATAGGGATTTGCTCTTTGCGCTCGATGGTGGGAAATCTCGCAGAAACGAGATTGACGAGAAATACAACAGGAAATTCAAGACCCTTTGCGGAATGAATTGTGAGAATATTGACGGCATTATTTTCTGTCCAATCCGTATCAGTAGCAAGCGGTGACTCTCCGAGATTCATCGCCATATCGATCCAGTCAACGACTGCGTAAACGCTCGCATCTTCGTGTTCGGTCTCATGGGTTTTAAGCTTGTTAAAAAATTTGGCGATATTATTGGCCGTCTTTTCTTCCTTCATCGTTTTATAAACGGTAAGTTGCTGAAGCAATCCGGTATCCTGAAGAAAATAATAAAGAATCTGACCTGCTGTTTCTTTTTTGATAAGTCCTAAATGCCGATGAATCATTGCGACTAATTTCTTTACGTTCTCATCGGCACTTGCTTCGCATGTTTCAAACACTGAATTACCAAACTTCCTGGAGTCATTGATTATCCCTGCCACGTCCCTTGGCTCTATCCCCACCCAATCCATCGTAAGTACACGATACATGGCGACACTATCTTCGAAGTTATAAAGCACTTTAAGATACGCGATGAGATCTTTAATTTCCGGCTGCCGAAAGAGCTGCCCGGGCCCCAGGAATTGATAGGGGATTCCCAAACGGGCGAGTGCTCGAACAAACGGCTCCGCGTGATTATTCGCCCGCACCAAAATTGCGTAGTCTTTCCAGTCATTTTTAAGTTTAAAGTTTAAAGTTTGAATTTCTTTTGCCACTTCCTCAGCTTCTTCTTCCACGCGATTTGCGTATATGACTTCTATCTTTTCTCCATTGATTCTTCGTATGCTCTCGAGTTTCTTATCTATTTTTTCCACAACTTCTAACCTGTCTGGGTTATTGTTATTGATAAGGTCATAGGAGCGATCAAGGATTTCTTTGGTCGACCGATAATTTTTGGTTAATACAATTATTTTTGCTTTGGGGAACCGCTTTCGAAACTGGATGATGTTACTAATTGCTGCTCCCCGCCACCGATATATAGCCTGGTCGTCATCGCCAACCACCGTAACGTTTTCTCGCACTCCTGCCAGAAGTATCGCCATCTCATTTTGCGCAAAGTTGGTGTCCTGAAATTCATCGATGAGGATATATTTGAACTGGTCCTGATACCGCTTAAGGATATTTTTCCGTGTTCTGAAAAGCTTGAGCGTATTACTTATTAAATCCGAATAATCCGCTACCCCCTCTTTAACTTTTAGTTCCTCATACGTCCTGTAGGATTGAGCAAGCTCTTTGTATTTTTCAGCTTCTTCTTTGTTTTCGTTTATAATTTGTGATTTAGGATTTTGGATTTGTTTAGGATTTTGGATTTTGGATTTAGAACTTACCCAAGCCAAGTATTGACCTGGGCTCACGTCTTCGTCCTTCAACCGACTGAAATGCTGTATCATCCCTGCAATAAATTTATTTGGATTACCAAGCGGCCGGAAGTATTTCAGTTCAAATTTGAATAAATTTTTTCGGAAAAAAAGAATAGTCTCTGCCTCGGTCATTAGTCGAAAGCCGGGATCAAGGCCTATATTAATCGCTTCATTACGAAGAACCCGGTCGCAAAATGCGTGAAACGTGCTGATCCACATTTGCGTCGTCCCGTAGGGAAGCGCGATATCCACCCGCTCCTCCATCTCTCGGCTGGCTTTTTCGGTAAATGTGAGTGCTAAGATTTCTTGCGGATGTGCTTTTCCGGAAGTAATTAAGTGTTTAATGCGTTCCGTCACGACGGTCGTCTTCCCCGTCCCGGCGCCGGCAATAATCAAAAGCGGCCCCGCGCCATACGTCACGGCTTGTCTTTGCTCTACATTTAACTGTCTCTCTTCTACAGGAGTCTTTGCCACATGGGCATTATAGACTAGTAGCGGGTTTTCTCAAGGCCACCCCGCTCCCTGGACTGGATAGTGATAGAATGAGGGAAAATTAGGGAGGTTGGGGGATTTAGGGGATTTAGTATGAATACACAAATGGGGCAAACAAGGCCGGGTTACGAGTATTTAGTAGTCTACATGCTGGGGAAAGTTATCCAAGATCTGACGTTCCAGTTCTGCCAACGGTTTTTGAAATCCCCCCAAGACCCAACGTACCCTAATTTGAAATTGGTTGAGCAGGCCAATGGTGCTGCCCGCAGTAATCCCCAAAACGTTGCCGAAGGATATACCGGTGAGTCGCTCAGTAGTTATATTATGCTCGTGGGGGTAGCCAATGGTTCCAACGAAGAATTAGCCAAGGATCTTGAAGATTATTTGCGTCAACGGAATCTTCCGATTTGGACAAAAGATCATCCAAAGATTAGGCAGTTTAGAGCATTTAGGGTATTTTGGCTCCCAAATTCCCCAAATTCCCTAAATACCCCAATTCTTCCCTCCGACCCCGCAGAAGCCGCCAATATGATTTTGACTTTTTGCCGTATGGAAGGCTATTTGTTATCACAACACATCAAAAGTCTGGAGGTTAAACACGCGAAAGAGGGCGGCTTCCGGGAAAACCTCCTCAAAAAACGCTTGGGCTATCGCCGGCAATAGAAAAGTCGTCTCACGGCATAGCGGCGAGCCACTCTTTTCTGTACGTATCCAGATCTCGATCAACATCGACAACGTTGAATGCGAATTTTCTCACGAGCTTTTCTTGCTCCTGTGCAAGCCGTATCACTTCCGGCCTTCCGTCCAGAATGATCTCTTCCATATCTTTCGTCGGCTGGTAATGCACAAAACAAACATACTCATCATCCCAAATCCCGAAATCAGGCTCCTTCAATCCACCTTTAATTTTATCGAATGGACAGAGCATAACATGAACGCCCCCTTCAAAATCTGCTTTCATTTGCGTTCTTAAGATCGCCCTTTTCAAATCACTAGCTTTCTCTAGCATATAAACTCTTGTAATAGCCTTTGTTCTTTTCGCCGCCTTGCGGCATTCAGAATAATATATATCGAACGGATTCCAGTTTTTCTCTCCGCTTCTAAATGTACAGAAACCCCCGTATTTCAGATTTCTGAATTTAAAACGCCCTTCATTAAAAATCTCTTCCGGGGGTAGATGCACATTCACATTAATTAGGTTTTTATGGTCAACCTGTAGATAATCCAAAATGTTTTCTTTATTCTTTTCAGCTAGATATCTTTGGTATAGTGTTAAATCCAACCGGGTATTACATAACTCAAAAACGAGGGGAAATTCATTTAAGTTTACTTCGCTGTTCATGTGACCCGCTCGTTTAACGAAAATAAGAGAACTCTCTAAGGCTCTTGAGAAAATAATTGAGTGGTTTCTATCTACGTATGGATCATTATCAGAATGTAATACGTATGATGTGGGTATAAGATTTTTAAGTTTTTCAATATCCCAACCGGTTTTATAAAAGGATTCGTTTGCATGATCAAATTGCCAATACTTATCTCCCAATCTATCCATAAAGGGGGCTACAAAAATGGCGCAATCTAATGGAAGGTTAAACTTGGTTACGACGTGGAGAATAAATACGCACCCCAGCGAGTGACCGACGAAACAGAGTTTCTCTCTCTTCTTGAAGCTCTCGTAAATCGGCTCAAATACTTTTAACCAATTATCTAAGTTCTGATTTTTTGATGGAACGCCAGGACCTAATTTCGTAAATTCGTCCCAATTATCTATAGGAAACTGCGGAACAATCACTTCTTGTCCCATGGCTTCAAGCTTCTCTTTGAGCTGGGGAAACCAATTCCCCTCCGGACTTCCGAACACTCCATGAAATAACACAAATTTCATACACCAATTATACCATCCTAGCGAGCTTTTCTTGAAACATTCCTTTCGATACTGCGGTGAGCCTTAAGCTTATTAAACCAAAAAGGACCGCGCTGATAAACACGGTGAGTCGGGCGCCGATCGTTGCCACACCGACACTCGCCAAGAGTGCCCCAATCGGTGTACCACCTATAAGAGCAAGTGAGTAGAAGCTTACCAGTCGACCACGAAACATTGAAGGAACCTGTTCGTGAATGACCGTGCGGACGAGGGACATGAGACTCGCGCTTCCAAATCCACCAAAAACAAGGAGAGTGAGCGCAGCTGGATACGATGGTGAGACGGCAAACCCGGTTAGTGAAACGGTCACGAGGATGAAAAGTAAAATGGTGAACTCACGATGCTCCCTTAGTCTCGCGTATATCGGTGAAAAGCCGAAAGAGCCCACGACCGCACCAAGACCGATTGCTCCCGAAAGTACTCCAAACCCGACCTCTCCGACACGAAATACATCGTGAGCAAATACTGGCAAGAGCGTAAATAACGGAGCAGTACATACGGAAAGAATAAAAAGCATGAGAAGTGACATTCGTACATAAGGCTTTTTCCGAACATACTCTACGCCACCCATTAATTCTTTTCGTAACGATTTCGTTTTTGACAGAGTATGAAAGGGCGGTAGGGAAATAAGGAGGATTCCTCCGATCACGGCCAAAAAACTTACCCCATTGACCAAAAACGCCGGCGCGATGCCCATAGACGCTATGACCATTCCGGCAACGACCGGACCGATAACACGACCGAGGCTAAATATACCGGTGTTCAGGGAGATAGCACTGGCAATCGCATCTTTGTTCACGAGTTCTATCATAAATGCTTGTCGTGTGGTCATATCAAATGCAAAGATTGCGCCGGAAAGAAATGTTGCTACCATTACGTGCCACAGTTGTATCGTGCCCGTTACAACAAGCGAGAACAAGAGAAAAGCGATAATGGCGTAAAGCAAC
>Ga0155734_163_pt2 | contig 13220 bp, 17 predicted proteins | sample RifCSPlowO2_01_FD_107388 | JGI IMG/M metagenome (GOLD analysis project Ga0155734, IMG submission 107388) | Candidatus Gottesmanbacteria bacterium RIFCSPLOWO2_01_FULL_49_10
GGAAGATCCGTGCGGCACGACGTGGGGAGTCGAGTACTTACCCACATGGGTGACGACGTGCCTCAAGACTCCTGCCTCGGTACCCATGGAGGTGGTTTTTGGCGACGCGTCGATTGCAAACGTCACAAAAAATGTTCGACAGTATGAAGCAAGTGTAACAGTAGCACAAAAAAGTGTGCTCCGAGTCCACGAGTATTATTACCCAGGGTGGACTGTTGTGGTTGACGGGAAGCCCACGCCAGTCGACTATCGTAACCGATACGGGTTGGTGGAATTTTCACTGATGCCCGGTTCTCACCTTGTCACTGTGGCGTTTGTCGACACACCAACGAGGGCTGTCAGTAACGTGACATCACTCGTTTCTCTTGCGGCACTTGTCGTACTTACGGTACTACTTATTCGTAGGCATTTCTATACATTGACATGAAGCATTTTATTGGGAAAATCATGCGGGGCACCCACAGGACAACGCTCATATTTATTGGCATAGGTATCCTCCATATTTTTTTCCGTTTCTATAACCTTGAATTGTGGGCAAAAGTCGGGTGGGACCAGATGGATCATGCGTGGGCCGCGACTCGGATTTTATATGAACACAGCTATCCACTCCAGGGAATTATGGCCAAGTACAACAGTGGCATCACCGTGGGTCCGCTTTACTACTATTTTGTCGCACTGTTTTACTACTTCACTCGTTTCGATCCCATCGCCTCACCCATTGTCGCCGGGGTCACGAGCATTCTGAGTTTTTTGACGCTGTACTGTGTCGTCCGATCGATCCACGGGGTTCGTGTCGCCTTGATTGCGAGTTTTATCTATGCGGTCTTTTCCCCCTACATAGCCGCAGACCGTATGCAGCTGCCAACGAATTTTATCCCGATGGTATCTTTTCTTATTTTTTATGCGCTCTATCGCGTTATGCTCGGAACCCCACGATATATTCTTCTCCTTGCGGCAATCTCTGGGCTCTCGCTCCACTTCCACTTCACGTCTGTTTTTTACCCGATTATGGCAATGTTTGCTCTGCCATTTTTTCCGCGTAAAAGAGAGACACTCGGGTATCTTCTGGTATCGGTACCCATTTTCGGAATATTTCTTCTGCCGCAGGCGATCTATGATTTGCAGGTAAAGACGCACTCGACTATCGGCGCAACGCTTTCATATCTCCAGACGTATTACCACGGATTTCATCTGAGGCGCATGCTGCAGCTTCTCCACGACGCCGTCATCGAGTTTGAGATTGTCCTTGGGTATCGGTGGCTTCGACCGGTCGCACTCGTTTTTTTGCCGCTGTATAGCGTGATCGTTTCCAGGCAAGAGAAAAGAAGCCACTGGTTCACTCTGACGTATCTCATAGTAGTTTGGATTATCGTTCCCTGGGTTTCGTTTACGCTCTATAGCGGAGAGATCACGAGCTACTACTTTTCTTCACTTCGTTTCATCGCGATCATGATGGCTGCGTACCTGACGCTTTGGTTCTGGGATCGGCGGTTGCGCATCCTTCAGTTGGCAGTTGTCATATTTTGGGCGGTTCAAAGCGTGTTATCTGTTCAACAATTTTTCCAAACATCTTCCGGACTCTTTCCCGGTCTTCGTGCATCGATGATCCAGCTCATACAGGATGGCAAGACCGTACCGTTTAAAGAAAATGATGTATACTATTATCTCTATTATATCGATACAACAGTGAAAGGGATAAAGCCCATAGTAGAGCATTCACCGTAATAGGCCAATTATGCACAACGTCAAGCACATCACCAATCTCATCTATGAAGCCGCGGTCGTGAAACGGCTCAAGCGTACCGGGTGGCAGATTTTGGGAGATAACGATGAAGGTGTCGGCGAGCACACGTTTATGACCGCGGTCATCGCGTATTTTCTTGGGAAGCAATTAAACGCGAATCTTGAGACTGTATTGACGATGAGTGTCTTTCATGATTTTCATGAGGCGCGTACCGGGGACCTTGACAAAATTGCGACGTTTTACATGACGCGCGATCAGGAGAAAGCCAATCGGGATATATTTGCCGGCGTCGACGAACCACTTCTGAAAACGCTTGAAACATACGAAAAAAAGGAATCACTCGAAGCACGTATCGTCTACGAAGCAAATGTGATCGCATTCCTGGTCGAGCTTAAACTTCTCGAGGAAAAAGGAAACATCCATGCGAGGGAGTGGATAGAAGGTAATTTGGCACGACTCCGGATTGGGGAGGCGATTGCGCTTGCCAAGGACCTGGCGTCAACTGATTCCCATGACTGGTGGAAGCATATCAGAAAGACTCTCCATGAAGAATTCTCCCGATAACTATACTCTTGCCGTTTTTGCTCTAATCGTTGCCAACATGATTGGTGGGGGCGCGCCGCTTGCCTCTAAGATTCTCTTGCGTGAGCTTCCGCCCATGACGATTCTTTTTCTCCGTCTGACTATTATGCTCGTCATCCTCATGCCTCTTTCGTTGACCCGCTTCCGTCATCTGTGGACACACAGAAAACAGTTAGTTCTTCTGGGACTTTTTTGGGTCGGGAATCTCTCCCTTTTTATTATCGGCATTAAATTTACGACCGCCATTGCATCATCGATTATTTATCTCGGCGTTCCTATCCTTGTCCTTTTTGAGGAGCGCATGATGAATAAATCAAAACTATTACTTTGGCAAGTCATAGGTATAGGATTGGGATGCACGGGCGCCCTTTTCGTCGTTCTTGAGTCCTTGGGCACGCAATCTGGTTTTGGGACGTTTCATGGCAATATACTTTTATTGTTGGCTATCGTAAGTTATTCGTTCTACCTCACGTATTCAAAGCGCTTGAGCGTGCACGTTTCGCCGCTCGGGCTTACCGTTGGTGCTCTGGTAAGCGGGTGGGCGGTCTCGCTCGTGCTTATGGTATTTTTTGACGGGGTAACGGGGCTCGTGCATGTGCCCAATCTATCGATTGCTTCGTGGGTGTCGCTTCTGTATGTTGGGATTTTTCTAGGAGTTGCGATGTACTTTTTGAATCAATGGGGCATTAGGCACACCTCGGCAGTGGTCGCCGGTGCGATGCTTTATGTGGGTACCTTTACCGCATGGGCAAGCGGTGTGTTATTTCTCTCAGAAAAAATTACGTTTCTTATGATCGCCGGCGGCGCACTGTTGGTCGTTGGAGTATTTCTGACGTCAATGATGCCACTTCTTACTTTACGGAAACACTCCATGAAGCGTGGTTAGTTTCTCGTGCACTGGATTTTTGGCATACGGAAGGTAATACCGAAGATTCTGAGCGGCAGATATTCAATAGTGCAGCTAAAGAGACGTCCAGGAAGTTGAATGGTCGGATTTCCTGTTGGGGTAGGGGTAAGCGATGGGGTTGGTGCAGGTGTTGACGTCGGGGTCATAGTTGGTGTTGGAGTTTCGGTAGGCGTCGGTGTTTCAGTTGGAGTAGGAGTCGGTGTCATTGTGGGAGTTGGGGTTTCTGTTGGAGTTGGCGTTTCAGTTGGTGTCGGAGTAGGTGATTCTGATGGTGTGGGGGTTGGCGTTTCTGTCTCGGTTGGTGTTGGGGAAGGCTCCGGAGGAGCCTCTGACGGCGAGGCACCATTTTGCGGATCGGAGATCGTTCTCTGGACAAAATCACTTGCGTTATTATCCGTGTCCTCACCGTTTCCCGCGGTCTCGTCTGCGCCACTTGTTCCCATCGAATCGCTGTCTGATGATGCAAGCGCTTTTCGTTCGATGCTTCCATTTGCAGGTGGTTGCGCCACAGCCGAGACCTCAGGATCATAAGCGGTTCCCGGAGTGTCTGCAGCGTCCATGCCGACCCGATCAATGGGCAAAGTGCCGCTCGCGGGATATAACAATATGGTGTTATCGTCTCCGATGCTTGATGCGTACCGTGGTGCATCAGGGGGGACGGCGCCGTCGTAGTCATCGTTTGTGATGAGGAAGTAGCCGCGTGGTCCGATGGTACCGTTTAAGCTCGTAACGAGTGAGGTTTCGGTGCCCCCTGAAGATTTCTTTTTCAGTTTCCAGTCCGACATGACCACGGGGTCGTTGGTCGGATTATAGAGCTCGATGAATTCATCTGACCCGGTTGATCCGCTGACCTGAATTTCAGAAATGACGACGTGGTCGGTGATTGCCTTGAGTGTTTCAAGAGGGCGAATAAGGGTCGAGCCAGTGGTAAAAAAGAAAATTCCGAGAGCAACAATTGCTATGGATAACCGGGCAGATTTCATAGCAGGATTTTCGACCACTATACGGCGGGACCAAGGGATCGTCAACTAGGATGAACAGTATCATTGTAGTGACAGAGTAGGGCCATTTCAGAGCGTGCGGTATAATAGCCAGTACAGGAAGGGTCGCATAGTTGGTCTAGTGCGCATCTTTGGAGAAGATGTATCGCCGCAAGGTGATCGCGGGTTCGAATCCCGCCCCTTCCGCCTTCGGTCGCCATAGCTTTAGCGACGGCGACTTTCGCCATATATTTTTTGTATGTCTAAAGATGGACCTGATATTAAGAGGCGACCTTCGGCGGACGCAGTCCGCTTTTATTATGTTTATATTTTGAGATGCAATGACGGTAAGCCGTATACAGGTTGTACCGACGATCTTAAGGATAGATGTGATCGTCACCAAAAAGGTAATGTTCCTGCAACAAAAAATAGACTTCCGGTTAAACTTATTTCCTATTTTGCTTTCACCAATAAATACGCTGCATTTAATTTTGAGAAATATTTAAAATCCGGTTCTGGCAGAGCGTTTTTGAAAAAGCATGATATCATTAATCAATGAAAACTCCCGAAGAATTGATGCGGCTAGCAATGGAAGAAGCAGAACTTTCTGTAAAGAAAGGTAATGGACCGTTTGCTGTTGTTGTAGTAGACCAAGGTGGAAATATTGTATGGAAAGATCATGATAGACAAAAAGAATTAACTGATCCAACTGCTCATGGAGAAATTAATGCAATAAGACACCTATGTAAAAGTCTTGGTACAATGTCATTAAAAGGGTATACGTTTGTAACCACTTCCGAACCTTGTCCAACATGCCTTACGGGAATGATAAAAGCTAAAGTATCAAGAAATTACTATGGAGCGAAAACAGAAAATACAGCCTCTTTACCTCTTTCGGCAAAATATTTGGCTTCGTTTGCAAAAAAATATCCGATTGAAGTGATTGGAGGAATTTTAGCTGAGGAGACACTGAGTCAAAGAGAAAGGTTGTTTGGAATAAAATAGGTTATAACTTTGTAAATAGTTCTCCGCTAGTTTATTACTTGCCGATATCTTTTTTTAATTTTTTTACCTTTTCAAGAAAATACGTTCGCCACTGTGATTCTTTGATCGGTGTGATCATATGCGGAAGTTGACCGACGATGTTTGCCGTTATGAGTTGGCTTCCTAATTGTAGAGGATCAATAACCGTGTCGAATTTAATGCGGGCAAGTTTTAGCAGATTGTCCCATTGAATGTCTGATGATTGAAGGATGCAAAACAAATCTATGAAGTGACGGCTTGCGGGTTTTTGATAGATGGTAAAGAATTTGTTGACCGCTATATCGAGGAGTGAATCTACATGGAGGGCATTGATGATCTTTGTTTTTTCGATTTGTGTGAAAGGAAAATAGGTAAACTCAGTTTTCAATACGGTTTTTCCGATATGAAAAAATATCAGATTTCGATTAAAACTTTTTTGGGAGTCTACGCTTGATGCTCCGATCGCAGCTTTAATTTTTTTAGTAAATATACTGAGCCAGAGGGAGTCAACTTCAATCTCGCTAAAAAAATCCAAATCTTCGGATAATCGGTGGTGCAGATAGTATTCAGAGAGCGCTGTGCCTCCGGTAAGGTAAAATTGTTTTTTTACCACTGGATCAGATGCGATTTCTGTACATGCCTTTTGTTGTATAGCGGTTAGGATAGTTTTCCCCATAGGAGATATCGGAGTAGCTGTTTGCGTTTTGGGTCAATAGCCAGGTCGTTCCAGTATTTGCGTATAAGGCGTAAATTCAATTTTTTGCCATTTAATCCAAAATTAATATGTTGGTTGAGTTTCCAAATCGTGGATTGCTTCGATCTGGTAATATGCTTTGTTGGTGTATTCCAATTGTACATAGCCCATATAGTATATCGTTTTTTTATGAGCCTTGCAGAGAGCGATAGTCATGCCATTGTCAGATGTAAGCTATAATTCAATAGTTCAGGATAAAGTATGGTGGTTTTGAAATAGGTAAATAATGCTATAAACAGTTCTCCGTATGAATAAAATCAAAGGTCTTATTCTTGACGTGGACGGTGTATTAGTTGGCGGGAAGAAAGGCTATAATTGGCCAAATCCTCATCCGTTGATTATTCAAACTCTCAAATCGCTCCGTGCAAAAGACATTATAGTAAGCCTTTGTACTGGTAAAGGAACATTCTCGATAAAAAGCATTGTTGAAGCTGCACATCTCGATAATGTCCATATCGGTGATGGAGGAGCAATAGTTATCGATTTTTTACACAATAAAGTGATCGACCAACACATTATCGAACGAGATATTGTTGGGAAAACGGTTGCGTTATTACTGCAAAATGGAATTTATGTAGAGTTGTATACGAAGGATGGGTACTATATTCAAAAAGATTTTGTTGGCGACAAAACAACAAAACATGTTGATATTTTAAATAGAGAACCAAGCATTGTCCCATCACTGGTAGAAATTTCTCATCAGCTTGATGTTGTGAAGATTATGCCTATAGCTAATGATGAGCAAGACAAACAAAGGATTGTTGACCTCGTTCATGGAGAAGTCAAAGAATTACCCCTACAATGGGGAGTGCATCCGACAGCGTTGTCATATCAATTTGGCATTATTACGGCAAACGGAATATCGAAAAGACAAGCAGCACAGGTCATTTCTGAATATACGAAGGTTCCTTTAACTGATATGCTTGGTATAGGCGATGGTATGACCGATTGGCAATTTATGGAAATCTGTGGCTATGCAGGGACTATGGGAAATGGATCACAAGAGTTAAAAGATAAAATTGTGATCAAAGGAGAACGAGGTTTTATTGGTGGGTCTGTTGACGAAAACGGTGTTTTAGGCATCCTGAAGCATTTTAACGTTGTATAGCACATTCAATTGAGTCGAGGGAGTTTCTGTTGTTTTGAAATAGGGTATAACACTGTAAATAGTATTCCAATCATCAAAAATGTATTTGAGACAAAGCTGATCGGAAGTGAGAATAGAATTAAGTATTTATGACTTATGAAATAATGAACGTTTTTAAAAAGATATTTAGCGTTTTGTCTTGCAACGATACATTAGTTTTTAAAAACACACATTTACTTGATTGTTCTGATACAGAAATTTCTACACCCGTAGGAAATATTCTCCCTCTCTTATTAGAGCATAAAAGTAAGGTATCAGATCATCCTGTTCATTTTGAATTATTGAAACAATTGATAGATAGATTAACCAGTGATCAATCAATCGTTCGATTAAATCACGTTGGTTTTTGTTATAAGGTTTCCTCTCAAGAAAAAGAGAAAGAAAGATTAAAGGAATTAATTAAACAAACAGAATTTCATGTATATCAAGAAATGTCTAGTGATGATGGGTTATGGTTGTTTATAGGTGATACAAGCAAATGGGAAGAAGCGTTGATCGAGCTCCTGCCCGTTGAAAAGACAAAAGACAGATGGGTGGATTATTGGTTGCCTCATATGCACATTGACATTGATACGACGTTCACCGCACAGGAAATTGAAAATAGAGTTCGTTCAATTTTGAATACCTCTATAAAACCATATTTAATCACAATTGATGGAATTGTATATGTTGTAAGAAATTATCTAGGTAGTATTGACGGAGTAAATATTTATCTCGATTTGGCGACACGATCAAGAAATGTTCAATTTGCCAGACAACATTTGTTAACAAGAATCACGAAAATCAATCCGTCGGGTTGATTAGGTTTAAATCTGGCATATTTTTGGTGATTTTGCTCTCACTTATTGTGACCTGATGAATATTGTTCTACTGTCTGCTATTTCAAACGAGATACAATACCCTGATGGTAAATTTTTGGCATCAATTGGCCATCATCAATAAACCCTTTCTCGTGTTGGCTCCCATGGACGGGGTGACGGATTTCGTGTTTCGGGAAATTATCGCCGGGACAGCCAAGCCGGACGTACTTTTCACTGAATTTACCAATACGGAAGCGTTGGTATCCAAAGGGTACGACAACACCATCCACAGGCTTAAGTTTTCCCAAGCCCAGCGCCCAATCATCGCCCAGATATGGGGGTTAGATCCCAAGAATTTTTATACCACTGCGCGACTCGTGAAAGACCTGGGGTTTGACGGCATTGATATAAACATGGGTTGCCCGGACCGCGCGGTGATGAAAATGGGATCCGGAGCGTCACTTATCAAAACCCCTACGCTCGCTGCGGAAATGATAGCCGCGACTAAAGAAGGGGCCCCCGGCATGCCGATAAGCGTGAAGACCCGTATTGGGGTGACCACCATGGTGACCGAAACCTGGATCCGGTTTCTCCTTGAGCAACATATCGATGCGCTTACCATTCACGGGAGAACGGCAAAAGAGTTATCAAAAGTTCCGGCGCACTGGGATGAAATCGGCAAGACCGTAAAACTACGGGATCACATTTCTCCCGGTACGATGGTTATCGGTAATGGAGATATTATGAGTTTGGAACAAGCAGGGCAGGCACACACCGCCTATGGGGTGGATGGGGTGATGATCGGCAAAGGAGTATTTCATAATCCCTGGGTGTTTGAGAGAATCCCCAAAAACCATACCGGCGCGGAGTCGTTGCAGCTACTTCTCAAACACACAAAATTGTTTTGCGATACCTACCCCTCCCCGCAGAGATTCCCTGCCATGAAAAAGTATTTTAAAATATACGTACGGTCATTTCGTGGTGCCACCTCACTCATCAGACAATTAATGGAAACGACAGACTTTTCGGAAGTCGAAAAACTTGTCAAACAATATATATAAATTATGGACGTTCGGGAAATTTTGGCTAAATCGATTCTCAACCGCTGCGGGATACCGGGGATTGATTTTGTCGTCAACCCGTATATTGGTTGTCGATTTGCGTGCAAATATTGTTATGCCAGCTTCATGGGCAGGTTTGTGGGCAAAACCGTCGCCGACTGGGGAGAGTACGTGTATGCCAAAATGAACGCCCCGGAACTTCTTCGCGCGGAGTTGCCCAAAAAACTCAAGAATAAAGGGGTAGGTAAAGAGATATTTTTTTCCTCTGTCACGGACCCGTATCAGGGGATGGAGGTCAAATACCAGTTGACCAGGGCGTGCCTGGAAGAGCTTCTCGCGTTTGGATTTAGCGGACTCGTGAGTATTCTGACGAAGTCAAATTTAGTCCTTCGGGATATCGATCTTTTTAAGAAGTTGCCGCGCGTATCCGTGGGGCTTACCGTTACATCCACAGACGATGGCGTTTCGCGATTTTTTGAAACATACGCGCCTCCCTCCTCGCGCCGCATTGAAACGCTTACGACGTTAAACAAGGAAGGCATCAAAACATATGCATTCATCGGTCCGCTCCTTCCGCACTTCGTCGCACAAGAGGACGCACTGGACCGGCTGATGGCTGCCATTGCCGCAAGCGGTACGCGCGATATATTTGTGGAGCACCTCAATCTCTCTGCCTACATCCGAACGCGGCTCATGGCGGAGATGAAAGGAGAGGAGAAGGCGATTGTTGAGAAGTTTTACTCATCCCAATCCAAGGAGTATCGGGAGGAGTTGGACAAACTGGTCCGGCGATTGTTAAAGAAGCACGGCCTCCGTCTCATCCTCAATCAAACGATTTACCATAAAGAGTTCCAGAAAGAACCCGATAAAGCCGTCCGCATCGTGTAATATACGCCTATGACCATCAAAACCATTCTTCTTACCGGGGACGACGGGTACAAATCAATCGGCACGCGGCTCCTTGTTCATGCGCTGAGAGATCATTACGAGCTGGCCATAGCTGGGACGCTTACCCAACAAAGCAGCGTTGGCGGTTACATCAGCATAGGAGAAGGCGGAGGGTGGGGCGAGGATGAAGTGGACGGGGTAAAAGCTCTTTGGGTGGATGGCCATCCAGTAGATGCTATGGAGTGCGCACAGGCGTATTTTTCCGAGCAGTTTGACCTTGTTCTCTCGGGTATCAACTTGGGAGCCAATGTGAGCGCGTCCTTCATAACATCCGGTACGATGGCTGCTGCGGCTCGCGCCATCACGTTGGGGCTCGCGCCACGGAGTATTGCAATGAGTTGGCAGTGTCCGCCGAATCTTTGGCGCGGTGTCCATGACGGAGAGGAAGACATGACGCCGTATTTGGATTACCCTGCCAAAATAAGTAAAAGCATCCTCGAGTTGGCAATGAGTCACGAGTTTTGGGGCGCGCCGTTTCTCAACGTAAACTTTCCGTCCAAAGCGGGTAGCCGCGTCCGGATGACGCAGTTTTTGCCCGATGTGAAGGAATATTATAAATATCCGCTCATCATGGATCGGAGTACCATGCGTTTCACCTACCCCATTGCCTTTGCAGACAAGGTGAGTCATGACCCGCACTACGATACCGGCGCCATGGCCTCCGGTTATATCTCCATTACCCCGCGCCAACGGGATATCTTAGATCGGGATATATACGATACGTACAGGAAAGAGACGTATCATGTAGCATAAATAGGAAGATCAATCGCTATGCGTGAGTATCAGAAAATGGTTGCCAAGATGACGGAAGAGCACAAAGAGCTCTTTGAGAACTTCAAGGACATTCATAACGAGTATGCCATGAATCCTCGGGAGTGGCAGAAGTTGTTTAACGAGTACGGAGCCGAAGTCGTAGAAATTATCCGCGAGTACGAACGCAAACTTTGTGCCAATATGGCCACCGGCAAATACGGCCAGTTTTCGGCAAGCCTTTCTGAGAAGTTCTGGTCCGAGGTCAAAAAGGTATTCCCCAAGATCGACTTCGTGGGAATTAAAATTGAGTAACGCGTTATGATCTCTAAGCGAAACGATAGAATTGGGAAAACCATATTGTTGACTGGAGCTAGTTCGTACGTGGGTGCAAGGATGTACCTTGATCTAAAAGATAAATATAGAACGATCGGGACGTATTTTCATCATCCGTTATCAAAACGGTTTGTTCAATTAAACCTTACTAGCAAAGAAGCGGTGCAGAGAATATTCCATGAATTAACACCCGCAGTCGTTATTCACGTTGCCAATTACCCCAGTGGGAAAAACGCAATAAACAACGAAGAAGACTTTATCGCCCTAAACGGAAAATCAACAAAATATGTCGTAGAGAGCGCAAATGAGATCGGTGCAAAAGTTATCTTTATTTCCTCACAAGCTGCCAATAACCCAAATGATCTTTACGGGAAACTGAAAGTTACATCAGAGGATCAAGTAAAAAGCGTCCATGCGGGTTATCTTATACTTCGTCCATCGCTTATTGTAGGCTTGAGTCCGAATACAATAAACGATAGGCCGTTTAATCGGATTTTGCGATGCCTAGAGGATAGAGTAAAAATTGCAGAATTTGATACGTCATGGAAGTTGCAACCGACATACCTTGGACACTTATCACAGATTATTGATAGAGTGATTCTTGGTAATGAATGGAATAAAATCGTTCCTGTCTTTATCAAAGAAATTGTGACGCAATATCAAATCGCTCATGACATACTCAGTCGCTTTAGGGTTAACGTGAATCCAATCGATTTACATCTCCGTATTCCTTTGAGCAAGGACGACGTAACTAATTTTGAGGCGCTTGATCTATCGCCTCATTCGTATCATGAAATGATTGAAACGATCATTGGCGAAATTAAAAACAGAAAGATGTTTAGTTTTTCGGAATGAACTTATGATTACCTGCACGTTTGAAGACGGTGGAAAAGCGAGTTTTCGTCATATCGTGACGCATGCGATGGTCGAGGACCACGGGAAGCTCTTGTTGGTCAAGCGCACCGGCGATATCTTAGAGACCGGCAAGTGGAGTTTACCCGGGGGATTTTTGAATCGTGACGAAACGGCCTCTCAGGGTATCCTGCGTGAACTTAAAGAGGAAACCGGCTGGGATGGGGAGATCATCTCCTGGTTTCGCATTAACACGAACCCTAACCGCCCACATGAGGATCGTCAAAACGTCGCAATAGACTTTCTCGTGAGGCCAATACGCCAAACCGGTAATCCGGATGGAGAATCATCCAAGATTGAATGGATTGCTATTGAGAAGCTTTTCTCTTTTGATCAGTTTGCCTTCGACCATGGCGAGAGCATCAAGCGGTATCTCGCGTATCGAAAGCACCCGTTTCCTCTCCCTCTTTTTGATTGAACCGCTCTCTGAAAATTTCAAATTGAAAATTTATTGTGGTATGCTGCGGCCATTATGACCGGGTAGTGAAACTTCAGAACCAGGTAGTGAAAGCAAAGCTTCTACTACCTGGTTGGATTGAATCGATCTACCAAGGCATACGTTCCTTGGAAGCTTATTTATTATGAAGCATGTCTCAATGAGCAAGATGCAAAACGCAGAGAAAACTATCTTAAAACTAGTCAAGGAGGGAGACTTCTCAAGCGCAGATTGAAAGAATACCTCTTTCACCTGCGTTTTGCCTGAAGTTCTACTACCCGGATGAGTGATATCGACGAAGTCAAAACGCGGACAAACATCATTGACATTATTGGCGCGCGGGTGACACTCAAAAAAGCAGGTCGACACTTTAAGGCTCTCTGTCCCTTTCATAGCGAAAAGACTCCTTCCTTTATCGTGTCCCCGGAGCGCCAGTCGTGGAAATGCTTCGGTTGCGGTAAAGGCGGATCGGTTATCGATTTTGTCATGGAGCACGACCACGTTGATTTCCTTGAAGCGCTTGAGAGCTTAGCGGAAAAAGCAGGCGTCAAGTTGACCAGGAGACACGACGAGACGCCGGAGAGCAAGCTCAAGCAGCGCATTTTTGAGGCCAATCACCTGGCGAGCGAGTATTACCATTTCCTCCTCACAAAACACGTAGTGGGTGAAAACGCGCGATCCTATCTCAAGACCCGGGGCGTTTCCGATAAAACGATCAAGACCTTCATACTTGGCTACAGCCCCAACAGCTGGGATGGGCTCCTCAATTACCTTAAAAAGAAAGGGTATGATGAAAAGCTCCTTGAACACGCCGGGCTCACCGTTTCTTCTGGGCGTGGC
>Ga0155734_107_pt1 | contig 12322 bp, 17 predicted proteins | sample RifCSPlowO2_01_FD_107388 | JGI IMG/M metagenome (GOLD analysis project Ga0155734, IMG submission 107388) | Candidatus Gottesmanbacteria bacterium RIFCSPLOWO2_01_FULL_49_10
CAAGTAATTCATGCGCAGTAAGTCCACTGAGTCCACGCTCAAGGGCGGACCTTGAGCTCGCAGCTTTTAGGTATCCGGCAAGGAAGCCGGCTCGAAAGGCGTCACCGGCGCCAGTCGGGTCACTCGTATTTTTAGGCTTGGCAGGTTTGATGTGGATGGCCTCATTGCACGTTTCTATAATCGAGCCCTTAGCTCCGAGTGTGGTGATGACGACGGGGGTCATCGCAAGGAGTTCTTCGTGGGAGACACCAAGGCGATCTTCAATGAGGGAGATTTCATAGTCATTACCGATTAAAAGAGCGGCGCCAGTAATCCCCTCTTTGAGTTCAACGGGCGTGAATGTGGCGATTTGGAACGCAGGATCATAGAAATAGGAAAGCTTGTGAGATCGACATTCTTTGACGTATTTTTTCATGGCGGCGGGGTCAGTAGGGGCGATGACGACAAAATGGGGTGGTGGTGTTCGATTCCGGGAATCCGAGAGATTCCCGGAATCTGCAACTGCTGCGATTGACAGATCTCTTGCGTACTTCATGGCCCCGACATAAAACGAGCCGATTTGGTTGTCATCCTGATCGGTGATGACGAAGTAGGAGCTCGTGGTTACCCTTTGGTGTTCGGTGATGCCCGTAGTCACGATGCCGTGTCTCTCGAGGTGTTTTTTGTACTCCGCAAAGTCCTCTCCTGCACAGGCCAAAAGCAGGGATTCAACCCCGAGAAGCTTGAGCGTGTAGGCGATGTTAGCCCCGGTGCCGCCGAATTGCTTGGAAAGTTTATCAACGAGGAAACTTAACGAAAGTTTATGGATCTTGTCCGGCATGATCCGATCGGCAAACCGACCGGGGAAATCCATAATGTAGTCGTAGCCGAGAGAGCCGGTGACTATTACTTGCATGAATAAATTCCAAATCACAAGCACCAAATCCCCAACGAACGAAAACAAATTTTAAACATTAAACAATTACATTCTTTTCCTTCGATGCTTTGCTATTGTTTGGTGTTTGAATATTGGAATTTGATGCTTACTGTTGAAAGTTTTTCGACAATTCAGCGAGTTTCCCTGCTGCTGCTTGCTGGCTCTTTTTGATGGCGTCGTTTATGGCGCGCCTTATATCTTCATTGAGCACGCCGTCAACTTCAACCACCTTCACATTCTGGTTGCCAGTGATGACGATGTGGACATTCCCGACCACAACCTCAAACTCTTCTCCTTCAAGCGCCTGTTGGATGGCCATGGCTTGCTTTCTCATCGCGTTCATGTCGCCAAGAGCTTTAAATGGATTCATCATAGTATAAATAAAATCTCAAATCACAAATCCCAATATCCAACGCGGTGTGAAGATTTTTATAAAACTCCTATTACCTGGTTGGTCATTGTGATTTGGTCATTGTGATTTCCTCGATTTATTTCTTCCCCAGTACCACTTCTACCTTCACCTTCTCGCCGAACAACTTATTAAGAATCGTACCAATCATCTCTTTGATTTTTGTCTCCGAAAGTTTCTCTTGGTGAAATTTGTAAAAAGCTTCAATGGTCACTATACCATTTCTCACGTCCTTGGGTCTAGTGGAGCGCATCACGCCCGCCACTGAGTGGTTGAATGGCTTAAGCTCGTCTATGACATCGTGCCAGTGCTCTGATAGCTTTTCCAACGTGAGTAAGCCTGCCGTTGGATTATTTATTTCTTCATGCGTCTTATTCACAGGCGATAAGCGAGAAGTGATGGGCGATGCGTTTATCTCTTTTTGCTTGATGCTTATCGCTTTATTCTCGCAATATTCCACGACCGCCAGCTCGAGTGGAAGTTGTGGGATGGGAGACGAACGAAGTTCTCCGTAGGCTTGCGTCAGGCGGGAGACAAGATCGCGCAGGCCCGATGGTATAGCACCCTCCTTTTTTGTCATTACGTCGGATACAAGCCTTCGTTCAAGCTCAATCAGACAGTCAACGAGAAATGCCTTGGTGTCGACGCCGTCTTGAACGAGCTTTTGGATGTCACGAAGCGCGGCGCCCCCGTCGTGTGCGACCAGGTGGGCGAGGAACGTTTCCCGTCGTGACGACTCAGAAAGTGCGAGCGTTTTTTGAACGACTGCGACGCTTATGTTCCCCTTGTGGAAGCTGACTTGCTCTAAGCTCTTGACTGCGTCGCGGAATGAGCCCTCTGCATTACCGGTGATAAGGGTAAGCGCTTCCTCATCGATAGATATTTTTTCTTCTTTGACAATCCGCGCCAGCGCGTGCATGAGATCTGGGGTACTCGCGCGCACGAACGGTATATGTTGACACCGTGAGACGACCGTCCCTGGAATCTTTTGCGGGTCGGTGGTCGCCAGAACAAAAATCGCGTGCGGCGGAGGCTCCTCGAGTGTTTTCAAAAGTGCGTTAAACGCTTCGTTCGTCAACATGTGTACTTCGTCGATAATATATACCTTGTATGCTCCAAGAGATGGCGCAAGCGCGATCCCGTCCCGAAGCGATCTGATCTCGTCGATACCGCGATTGCTCGCCGCATCCATCTCAAGAACGTCCATATACCTGCCATCAGCAATCGCAACACACTCAGCACACGTGCCACAGGGCGCGCCGTTTTTCTTGGGCTTCATGCAGATAAAAAGTTTTGCAATGACGCGCGCCGTCGTCGTTTTTCCCGTACCCTTGGGACCACTCAGGAGGTAGGCGTGGGGCAGCTGACTTTTGGGTTTTGTCAGGAGTAACTCAACGCTTTGCCGAACCGAAGCGTTATCTATTTCTTCCAAAACGCGGGGACGGTAGGTTCTATAAAATGACATAACGGTAGAAGCACCAAGCATCAATAACCAAGCATCAAATAATATACAAGATTCTTAATAGTTTGAACATTAGGATTTTGAATTTATTGGTGTTTTGGTATTTGTGATTTGGTGCTTTACTCCTCGTGGTGTATCCCGAGCAAATGATCGAGCCCATGAAGGACAAGCTCTACTATAACATCATCAACCATTTTATTTTCTTCTGTCGCTTGGGTAACGGCCTGGGGGTAGGAAACGAGGATATCACCCAAACGCAATATAGAGTCAGGCAGCTCCACAAAAAGCGTACTTGGCGAACTTGGATCGTTTAATGGAAACGAAAGAACATCCGTGGTCTCATCAATTTTTCGGTAATCGCGGTTGAGTTGCCTCATCCTGCGGTCGCCGATAATTGATATACTCACCTCAACCTGGTGCTTGATCTTCCGGGAAAGGGCAGCAACCACCGCCTCTTTGATGGTTTTCCGGTTGACCGGGTAGTGAGTTTCGGTTTGAAATAAAACTGTTATCATCGTTTATTTCTTAATCATCAATACTTCCGCATTCCACATAGCCATCGAAATAAAGAGTTTGTCTTTAGGTACTGGATAAATTCCTTCTCTACCGGACAACCCCGTTGGATACGGATCACTTACTATGTATTCTGTATCAGTCGAATCAAAAACAACGACGATATGGCCCCGAGCAGACCCATAGATATCGTCAAATTGAGCAACTTTATCTCGTTTCCGACGACCCCACAACCACGACTCCTCCAAACAAACTACTGCCTTATATCCGTCTCCTAAGAATGTATCTATGAGTGTTGTACTCAAATCGGTAACGACAACCCTTCCTCCGGCGCGAAGGTAGTCGCGAAGATAGGTGGCATCGATAATAAATTTATCTCTTGGATTACTTTTTGCCCATTCATCAAGCCTACTGAGCACTTCCTGCGCTGACTTTCCCTCCCAATCAGGAGATACTGAAACCGCATAAGAGGTAATGATGACCGAATCCAGTCCGCGAGAAACGACGTCTTTGGCCAGTTGAGAGAGATATGTGGTATCGTTTTCCGTTACTCGAAGCGATGTCAATATGTCATCCAGAGATACATCGAGACCAAAATGTTCATAGACATTTTGAAGACAAATCGGTCCGCACGAATACGTTTGCGCCAGCTGACTATGATTGGGAAAACGCACGTGTACCATATCACTTCGACTGGAGCATCGCTTTGAGTATTGCGGAAACTCGCCCGCCGTCGGCTTGGCCTTTGACTGCTTTCATTGCTTGACCCATGAGAAGACCGAAGTCCTGCCTTGAGGTTGTCGAAGGGTTGGTTTCTCCGGAGGAGATTACGGGTTTAAGGAGCGATTTAACCTCTTCGTCGGAGAGCTCCCTGGGTAGGTATTCCTCGAGAATGGCAAGCTCTGCTTTCTCTTTCGTGGCAAGTTCGGTGCGCCCTGCTTTCTCAAACGCTTCGACGGATTCTCTGTGGCTTTTGGCTTGTTTTTTGATGACGCCTAAGACATCCGCATCATTCAGGCCTTCCTCGCCTTTGGCGCCATATTTGGCAATTGCATCGTTTCTCACCGCGGCCAAAAGAAACCGGATGGTGTCCAGGCGTAGCTGCTCACCATTTTTGAGTGAGCGGGTCATCTCGTGGGTGAGAATCGTCAGTAGCGGACTCATTTAAACCCTTCTCGGGTGTTTCAAGCGCCTTATAAGATCGCGCTTTTTCTCTTTTCGAATTTCCGCCGGTTTCTGATAGAATTCCCGTTTCTTTAAATCCTGGAGTATTCCTTCAGCAAGCACTTTCCGCGTAAATTTCCGAATCAAAGAATCAGACGTGTCACCTGGCTGTGCTTTAACAAAGACCATAAATGATGTTTACACCCCTTTCAGTGCCACACGCAACGCTCTTACCAGCTCTTTTTGTTCCTCCCGTGTCGTCTTTCGACCAAATCCTTCTTTAATCTCGCCTTCGCGATCATATTGCGGAACGATCCAGAGATGGGCGTGTGTTACCTGCCGGCCGAATGTGGCGATCGTCACATGGTCGGCTCCCAATACCGGTATTATAGCACGGATAACTCTCCCCGCGACAGTGAAAAACGCTCCCATCTCGGGGATCTCGTAGATCCGCGGGTAATGCTTTTTGGGGATAAGCTGCAGGTGGCCGCGGGACTGAGGATATTTGTCGAGGAAGGCAAGACTCTGAGGATCTTCGTACACGATCTGTGCCGGCTCTTCCCCTTGTACGATGCTGCAAAAGATGCACTTGGGCATAACTCAAAGCTCAAAGCTCACATGAGTTTTGAGTTTTTATAGCTTATATCCAAACTTCCGGAGGAGCTCTTTTCTGTCCGCGACGTCTTTTTCTTTTTCCACTCCCGTGGGAGAGCCGCCGTCCACGACCCCCAGGACTCCTCCGCCCTGCTTGGTGCGCCCGACCATAACCTCGAGGGGATTAGCGGTTGCGGCAAAGATACGCACGACCTCCGGAACCATTTTGACGGCATTTAATACATTAATCGGAAAGGCGTTCTCAAGGAAAATAAAGAAGGCGTGACCGCAGCCCACAGCTTTGGCGTTTTGGGCGGCAAGCTTGACCATCGCCTCATCCGTGCCGCTTGTACGGATGAAGCGTGGGCCGGAGGCTTCGCAGAAGGCCAGCCCAAACTTTATGCCCGGTACGGCGCCCACTAATGCTTCATGAAGATCCTCGACTGTCTTGATGAAGTGAGATTGGCCGAAGATCAGGTTTTTGGCGTCAGGGTTTACTATTTTAACGATTTCAGTCTTCATAGTTTGCATGAAATTATTCCGTGGGCTGATATCTCCATGCCGTATTTATCGCATTCACTAATACCAAGCTAACGACTGCATCCATGAAAGTTTCCTCACACCCAGAACATTGAATGCACCAAAGAGAATCCACTGAGAGCGTATTGCCATTCCATTCTACCCTATGAGATCTTTGACGATAATAAAATATTCCACCACAACTATGCGGTGTCCCTTCAAGATCACTATTGCCTCTTATATCAATCGACCTTAGCCATACGTTTATCGTACGATCGCGACGGAAACCTTCTGGCATAAACATCGGTAGAATGGTTCCCCATTCGGGTGGCAACATTAGATATTTTTTTGATTCTTCAAGATGTCAATGATTTCTTCAAGTAATAATGTCGTTGCTCTCATATCCGGATTTTTGGCACTTCCATTGAGGATCATGTGACGGCTGGCGTGAAGAAACCAGGTCGCCTCCGGATCCTTTTCCTTGAGCGTATTATAGACGGCAGTCAAATCTATGTCATCTTTGGGGAGGGATTTGATGCGAATATAGCCTTTGCGCGGGTCGCGGCGGATGACGAGAGCGTAGCCCATTTTTTGTCCCAGGTGGACCACCTCGTCATTGGTCGTTTCTATGCCAAAGGCCTTACCCCAGGGAGAGTCAAAATGGACAGCTTTTTCTTTCAGCTCTTTCTCCGCCCAAACTTTATTCTGAAACGTCTTGTATATACCGTCCAGTGCTTCCATCGCCAGGGATACGATTTTGATGGGATTATCGGAGTACAGAAGTCGCCATCCGTCAATAGCCGCGACCAGCGAGAATTCCCAAAAGTCCGCCGTCGGGTTGGGGAAAAAAACCTCACGGAAATGGTCCACTTCGTTGACCACGGCAAGCATGCGTTCGAGGGCGACATCCGCTCCGCGCGACGCTTTCACCACTTCGTAGACACGCTGGGCAGCACAGGTATCGGCGTCGGATTGGTGGTGGTCGTAGCGTCCCATGCCAGTATCTACATGGATGACGTCGGGGTTGTCATCAGGAGGCGCGCCGTCCAGGGTCTTTCCCGCCGGTACGAAAGCTATGTTTGCCTCTTCCCATCCGGGAAAGTAGGTTTTGACGAGCCAGATAGCGGTAATAGCATCCAAATCCGACCCGATATGAGTAACGATCGTTTTCATAGTATGAGTATACCATACAACGTTTTATACAATATCTAGCCTCAAGGCCCGGCCTTGTGCCTAAGCATAGCATGGTGCATAATGGGTATCATGTCAGCTCGACCAGCGATTTTTTATCCTCAAGGCTTCTATCATGTGTATAATCGTGGGCACAATAAGCAGATCATTTTTTATGATGCAAAGGACTACCGCAGGTACCTCAAGCGCCTCGGTGAATATCTCCAAAAGCACGAAGTCACGCTCCTTGCGTACTGTCTCATGCCAAATCATGTTCATTTGCTCCTCCGGCAAGATGGTGATGAATTGATAGATAGGTTTATTCACCGACTCCATACCGCCTATACGATGTATTTCAACAAAAAATATGAAAAGGTTGGAGCTGTTTTTCAGGGAAGGTTTAAGGCGAAGCTTATCGATACGGATGAGTATTTGCTTCATGTTTCTCGGTATATTCACATCAATCCCGTTGAATTGTTTGACACTCACGCTCAAGGCCCGGCCCTGAGCGTGGAGTTGGAGACGTATCCGTGGTCATCGTATGGGGAATACGTCAATCCGCGATCGAAGTGTATTAGCGACCCAACGATCATTCGTAACTATTTTTCAAATTCGCCACTGCGAGGAAAAACGACGTACCGGTCATTTTTAGAAGAGTACCTTGGAATGATAAGCAAAGATCGGTTAGCTGAAATTAGTGGAGGTAAGCTCTAGCCTGGAGGGCGGGCCTTGAATTCAGAGCTCAGTAGGCTTGGGCGAAAATCCAGCGGTGGGTGGCGGGCTTACCGCAGCGAACGCAAAAACCCTTCTCTTCCTTCGCATCAAGCGGCAGGCAGCGCGTCGAGGCTTTGGTTTCTTCTTTAATCGCGGTCTCACAGGCCGCATCCTCACACCAGAATGCGCGGATGAATCCGCGGTTGGTATTCATAATCTCTTTAAGCTCCTCGTAGGAAGCGGCCGGCCTGGTGTTGGCGTCAAGAAACGCCTTCGATGCCACGTAGCGCACTTCCTGTATCTCCTTTAGGAGTGACTCTATGCGCACGAGCATCGCTTCTCGTTTGACCGTCTCTTTTTTGCCGATGTCACGCCGGACCACGACGACTGACCGGGCGGCTAATTCCTTCTGCCCCACTTCCAATCGGAGGGGTACTCCTTTGACTTCCCATTTATTAAACTTACGACCCACACTTTCCGCTTCATTTTCGTCAACCACCACACGTACGCCGCTATTGGTAAGCGCTTCTTTCATCTCCTGGCAATACCCCTGCAAACCGGTCCGATCCACGTCTTTGGCCAATATCGGCACGATTATGGCTTGGATAGGAGCGATCTTAGGCGGGAGGATAAGCCCGTTGTCATCTCCATGAGTCAGGACGAGCGCCCCTATCGAACGCGTCGTAATAGCCCATGACGTTTGCCAAACATACGCTTCTTTTCCTTCTCGATTTTGAAACTTGAGTTCAAACGGAACGGAAAAATTTTGTCCTAAGTTATGAGATGTGGCACCCTGGAGAGCTTTCCCGTCCGGCATGAGCATTTCCACCGTGTACGTTTGTTTGGCTCCTGCAAACTTCTCCGATTGACTCTTGACTCCTATAATCGTGGGTATGGCATAGTATTCTTCATAGATCGTTTTGTACCATTGCAGCGCTTTAAGACACATATCTATGGCTCCCTCCTCATCTTCATGAGCGGTATGGGCCTCGTGCCAGAGAAACTCCATGGTGCGTAAAAATAAATACGTTCTTTTTTCCCAACGGACGACGTTATTCCACTGATTTATGAGAAGTGGCAAATCCCGCCAGCTATGGATCCATTTCCTGTACATTTCATACATGATCGTTTCCGAAGTGGGGCGGACGACGAGGGGGTCTTTGAGCTTTTCGCCTCCGCCGATCGTGACGATTGCAAGTTCCGGTGAAAAGCCTTTCACGTGTTCCTTCTCTTTCTCAAGGAGCGAATGAGGAATGAAAAGCGGAAAGTATGCATTCTGAACGCCGGCGGATTTCATATATGCGTTCATGACTTCCTGAACCTTCTCCCAAATCGCATACCCGTACGGTCGGATCACCATCATGCCCTTGACCGGTGCGTAGTCAGCAAGCTCGGCTTTCAAAATCACATCGGTGTACCACTCCGAGAGATTCTCGCTTTTTTTCTTAAGTTCTTTTTTTTCAAATTGCTGCTTCATAGAGTTAGGCCGCATCCGATCATAAATTAGATATTTCGGTGCGGCACAAAGGATCGTATTCGTTAATATCTATGAAGTTATTAACGAACGATCCCTTAGTATACCCTACTCCCCAATTTTGCATCAGGGTCTGGCCGCAGTAGCTCATAGCCGCCGAGGTCGCGCTCGGCGCCAAGTGTCAGGACTTCGGAAACAAAGGGGCCAATTTGCTTTTTTGGAAAATTGACCACGCAAATTACCTGTCGCCCCAGTAAATCCTCTTTTTGATAATTAACAATCTGCGCACTCGATTTCTTGATGCCCAGTGGTCCAAAATCAATCGTCAGTTTGTACGCAGGTTTACGGGCCTCGGGAAAGTCTTGAACGTCTATCACTTTCCCAACCCGCATATCAACCTTTGTAAAATCATCGTACGTAATAGTTTTGTCCATAAATGGTACGTCGCTATCCCCTCCTCACCATAGTGGCTCGTAAGCTCTTTTTCGATGACTCAAAAGAGCAACGAATCCACTAAAAACCTCGCCTCCACTCCGATACTTATCGGAACAAGGGCGAGGTCTCTCGCGGTACCACCTTCGTTTAGTCAAAAGTGAGAAGTGTATAGTGTAGAATATTTTTCTGCTTCCCTTCTTTACACTTTTTACTATCCACTCTTGACTCTCTTTCCTGCTATCACGGGCTTACCCGTTCCGCTTCTTGGGCGGACAGCTTGCCCCGATTTAATCGAAGCATGGTTCCGGTCGGATCTCGAAACCAAAGCGCTTTTCCTGAAATCTCCTCCCATTGTACAAGATCTCGTGATGTCTCGTCAATGCCTTCGTATCATGAGCCACCACGGGCCAAGCGTGCAATGTCGTTAATCGAAACCAAAAGCATGAGGGCAAAAAGGATGATCATCCCCACCTGATGGGTTGATCGCTCAAATGCCGGCCGAAGACGCCTCCCCAGGAGTTTTTCGGCAAACACAAACGCAAGTCTCCCGCCATCCAGAGCCGGAATCGGCAAGATGTTGAGAACCGCAAGGTTCAAAGAAAGTATGCTCATAAACTCGAGGACTGCCAAAAATCCGAACTTGACCGCCTGACCGGTCACCTGCGCAATCCCGATGGGACCGGCAACGTCCTCGGCGAGGGGCTTTAACGTCACGAGCCGCCAGAGCGTCGTCCCGATAGATACAAACATGTCTTTTGCACGACTAAGGTTGATCCTTACGGCCAATCCCGGGGCCTCGGCGACACCATACCGATGCAGCGCCAGATCGGTAATGACGACACCCATGGGCCCTTCTCCCTTGGGATACTCTTTACGCGGTACGACCACAAACGATACTAGTTGACCGTTACGCAGCACCTGGAGGCTGACCTGTTCACCGAGATGATTCTTGGTAAATTCAATGAGCTGACTGGGCTTATGGAGCTCCGGTTCCATCTCAAGAGTAATCTTTTTCCCTGGATAGGGAGATGCAAAACGGATGACGTCGCCCGGCTCCAACCCTACCAGAGCTGCCGGACTCCCCGACAATACCCGTTCGACACGCACGCTCCCCGTGGGCTCCATAATGCCCTGAGTGAGGAGGTACATCGTGATGCCGACCGCAAGGATAAAATTCATGGTAACCCCGGCAACCAGAATCGCCGCTCGCTCTTTTTTTGTTCTCGCCCAGAACAAATGCTTCGCATTTTTCTGGGTAAACCCAGAACTATGAGACTCTTCGTCTTCGCCAGCCAGGCGGACAAACCCTCCTATGGGGAGCCAGTTGACGGAGTAGATAGTGTCGCCGATTTTCTTCCCAAAAATACGCGGCGGGAGACCCAAACCAAACTCTTCAACGTGGACACCGATGACTCGCGCGACCACAAAGTGTCCGAGCTCGTGGATAAAAACCAAAATGCTTAAGATGAGGAAAAAGATAAGGGCGGTGAGTAGCATACCATGAAAATCACAATGACCAAATCACAATGACCAACGTGGAAAGAAAAATTTTTATAAAATCTTCACACCGCGTTGGACATTGGGATTTGTGATTTGAGATTTATACTTGTAATAGCTCCGCTTCCTTGCGCTCTCCCATGCCATCAATCTCTGCAATCATTTCATCGGTCAACTCCTGCACCATCTTTTCTCCCTGTTTCTGCTGATCCTGAGAGATTTCCGAGGAATCTTCTGATTTTTTCAACTGATGCATCGCGTCTTGACGAGCCTGACGGATCATGATACGTCCACCCTCAAGCTTGACGCGGGCGAGTTTAATATACTCCCCGCGCCGCTCTTCGGACAGGAGCGGGATAGTAATTCTGATAACCTCGCCGTCAACAACAGGGGTAAGCCCGGTATTGGCTTCCTGAATTCCCTTTTCTATTTCTGCAATTATCGAGGGGTCATACGGGGTAAGGACGAGGGTTTTGGCATCCGTCGCGGTGATGGTCGCGAGCTCCATGAGCTTGAGGCGTTGACTCCCGCCGTACACTGCAATCGTGAGGTGTTCAACCAGTGACGGCGTTGCGCGACCGGAACGGATCGAGGAAAGATCGGTTTGTGTGACCTCAATGGCTTTCTTCATCCGGTCACGAGCTTGGTTGAGAAGGGTGTCTATCATTCCTTTAGGTATCTTAGGATACGCAGGTCGCTTTCGTCAAGGAATCACTCGCCCAGCGCTGCTCTGGTAAACTTTGCCACCGTGATGTTCTCCCCAACCTTAGCAACAACTTGCTTAACCAGGTCTGCAACCGTGAGCTTTGGATCACGAATGTAGGGATTCTTGAGGAGTTCGTCTACGTTTTTTGGATTCATGGAACAAACCTGAAGCGCTATCTCGTGGGCAAGATGCCCAAACTCATCGGTGCGCGCGACAAAATCCGTCTCGCATCGGAGTTCGACCAGGACGCCGACTTTCCCATTGTGTACATATGCCTCTATGACGCCCTGCGATGTTTCCTTTCCTTCCTTCTTTGCTGCGTTCTCAAGTCCGCGCTCGAGGATAAGATTTTTGGCTTTATCATAGTCGCCACCGGCCTCTTCCAGAGCCCCGCGGCAGTCGGAAACACCCGCGGACGTCTCAGAACGGAGTCTCTTAAGATCTTCTAGATGAACTTGCATACCAGCTTAATTTGTCGGATCGGTTTTTTTGTCGGATTTTTCGGATTCTGTCTTCCGTGGTCGGCCACGTTTGCCCACCGTAGCCTTCTGGTCCCCTGTAGCTTTGGCAGGGATGGGCTTCTTTTTTGGTGCTTCTTCTACCGGCTGTTTGACTGCAACCGCCTCTTCTGACGATACAGCTTTTTGTGTGGCTTCTTTTGATTCGTGTTGTTTCTGGTACTGATCTTTCCCTTCTTTATAGGCTGATGCTACTGCGTGGGCGATGAACTTGATCGAACCGACTGCGTC
>Ga0155734_171_pt3 | contig 12261 bp, 17 predicted proteins | sample RifCSPlowO2_01_FD_107388 | JGI IMG/M metagenome (GOLD analysis project Ga0155734, IMG submission 107388) | Candidatus Gottesmanbacteria bacterium RIFCSPLOWO2_01_FULL_49_10
CCTCGATTAGTGAGAATCAGAGCGGACAAATCACCCGGGCAAGCAACGACGGTACGGGAGTTGGAGATGCTGTATAACCAGCAGGGGGCGAAGTGATTTTATTTCGTTGCTCATCTATGTTCCGCACTTGTTTGTATTGAGGCTATCATATATTTTGATACTTCCCAAAAGTTCATTGAATGCTGGGGTATCTTTGGACATATTCGTCCAAAAAAGTATCAAGGCATAATTTCCGACGGGGATAACAACGCCTGTACCTGATCCGGAATCGCCGATCGGACCCTTTTCAATGATTAAACTTTTGTAACTATCTTGAATAAACACATCCTCAAATCGATAGTCATAGCCTGGAGTAATTCCATAGAGTTCCCTTCTTGATCCGCCGGCGTAGGGGACAACGGAAGCCGAAATGAATCCTCCGACATCATTTGTAAAGTACACGCTACATTTTTGTCCCGAGAGCTTCTCCGGACCGCTGATTCTAAAGTATGTGGGATATTGCACAGAAAAACCGGTGTTGGAGCTGTAGCTGCGCCAAGTGCCGCCATTATTGACATCGGTTTGTGGTGAAAACGCAATCTTTCTGACTGGCGTATCCGTCGTTAGTCTCTCCTGCTCATTTTGTCCAGAATCGATGACCTTGGACGCGTTGGAGTCGGAGGTTGGGGCGATAGATTCCGGAGTTGGGGAAGAAATTGGTTGCGTGAAGCGCTGATCGGAGGCGGTGACGCAGGTGGCGGGGTAACTTTCCTGGACGATACTCCCTTTGGCGGTGATACAGTCTTCGTAGGAAGCAATGAGAGGTTGACGCTCAGGCTGGTTTAAGAATTTGACGCCAAAGGCGCCAATGGCAACGCCGAGGAGGAGGATGGTGATACCGCCAGCCAGCCAGATCAACTTCGGGCGTGGATTGGTCGGCGGTGTCGAGATAGGAAGTGGGCTTGCAGGAGTGTCTGATGGTTGTTGTGATAGGGAAGGGGTAGGGTTTTCCATCTGACCTATCGTAGATCATTACCTTTCGTCAAACAAGCGCAAGCATGATGCGTGTTATTTAACGGGATAAACGGTTAGTCCTAATGCGCGGAAGTGGCGGTCAAAGGAGAGGATGCGCTTGATGCCCATATCGCGGCAGACTGCGGTCGTGATGCAGTCGATGAGGGAAATGTCTTTGGGAGTTTTAGGGTCAAGGAAGCGCGTGAGACCAGCTGAAAAACGATCGGGTGAAACTGGAAGAATCGTGCAGTCACGCGCGATTCGTCGATACGCATCAATGCTTCCGGCTTTGCCCACCCGTTGGCTCACGATGGTCAGCGCCTCCTTGAGTATATCCTCTGTGACAACCTTTTCTTCGTGGATCGTCGGGTAGATCTCTTCGGCCTTGGAGGCGCGCGGATCTTTTGCCAGAAACAGGGAGATAAAAAAGCTCGTGTCTATGACAATCATTTCTTTGTATATTTTTTAGGTGTCCCGTAGAGGTAATGGTCGTGTTCAAGTGCGAGATCCGTGGGCGTGCCCGGCGGGGTGGGGTACTTGTTATGAAATGCTTTGATCCAAGTAAGAACTTCCTCTTTGGTTTGTTTGGGTTTCTGTTTTGGTTCGACGTATACCTTAATGGACCGACGAACCACCTCGGAGACGGATGTGCCTTCAATTTTTGCCTGCCACACCGCGAGATTGTAGGTCGCCGGGTCAATGTAAAGCTGGGTACGTTTCATTAACATACCAGGTAGTGAAATTTCGACCTTTACCTTACGCGGTCAAATCTCAAAGTCCTTTCTTTGATAGAATATCGTCATTTTCCAGGGAGTATTCGTCATGCGGCAAAGCAAATACCGCGTGTCGAAATTCTACTACCTGGCATACATCATCAATATACATCACTATACCATCGGATGTCAATAGAGAACCTCTGGTACAATGACTCTATGGTGAAAGGATTAACCTGCGAAGAAGCGAGACAGAGGCTTGTCCAGTACGGGCCCAATGTCTTACCGGAGAAACAACATTTTTCGGCTGTTTCCATCTTCATCCACCAATTTACGAGCCCGTTGATTTTTGTGCTTCTGGGTGCCACAGCTATCACGATCATCCTTGGCGATCTTGTCGATGCGGCAGTCATAGGGAGCGCGGTCCTTATCAATACCATTCTTGGTTTTGTCCAGGAGTATAAAGCGGAAATGACCATCGCTGCCCTCAAAAAGATCCTCACTCCCCAGGCCAAAGTCATCCGCGATGGGAAAACCATCGCGATACCGGCCGCTCATCTCGTGCCTGGAGATATTGTCATTCTTTCTGCCGGAGACCACGTGCCTGCCGACGGCAGGGTGACGGAAGCGGTGAGTTTTTTTATCAATGAAGCCGTCCTTACCGGTGAGAGTCTTCCGGTAGAAAAAAAAGCGAGAAGTGAAGTATTTATGGGGACGGTGATGGCAGCCGGGCGGGGGAAGATGGAAGTCGTTGCGACGGCAGGTCAAACGATGATTGGTAGAATGGCCGAGAAGATCACCGAGACGAAAAAAGAAGCCACACCGCTACAAAAAGAAATCAACCGGCTCGCGCGGGGACTTGCCATCATCGTTCTCGTGCTTTGTGGACTCCTGTTTTTTCTTGGTCTTTACTACGGCCAGGAGCTTGTCGCGATGCTGACCACTGCGGTGGCTATCGCCGTATCTGCCATCCCCGAGGGGCTCGTCGTGTCCCTTACGGTCATTTTGTCCATCGGCATGCAGCGGATAATGAAAAGGAAAGCCCTGGTGCGCAGAATGGTGGCAGCGGAGACGCTGGGATCAGTCAGCACGATCTGCGCGGACAAAACCGGAACAATCACCCGAGGGACAATGACCGTTGTAAAAAATGACGTAATAAGTATTGCGGATGCAGTGAAAACAGCGGTTCTTGCCAACAATTTGGAGGATCCCTTGGAGGTTGCCATCTGGGATTGGGCGAGGGCTCAAGACCATGTGGATCCGCAAAAAATAGTAGATGGTTCAGAGAGGCTTAGTGAGATGCCATTTGACAGTATCAAAAAATACATGAGCGTGACGACTCAGGAAGGCGTATGGGTGAAGGGAGCGCCGGAGGCGGTCTTGGAGATGAGTGTACTTCCGGAAAAAGAACGGGACACTTGGATGAAAAAAGTTGCGCACTGGGGGAGTGAGGGATTGCGCGTGATTGCGCTTCTCCACAATAAAACATTTTTGGGCCTCATTGGAATAGCGGATCCTGTACGGGAGGGAGTGGAAGAGGCAGTCCATCACGTGCGGAATGCCGGTGTGGCGGTCACCATGGTGACAGGCGACTACCGGGCTACTGCCGAGGCGGTACTCCGGTCTATTGGCCTGCCGATAGAGGATCCGGAGCGTGAGATTATGGAAGGTAGCGAGCTTGCGGCGATTAGCGAGGAAGAACTTTCCCGGCGGGTACGGGACATCCGGCTGTTTTGCAGAGTCAGCCCGGATCAAAAGCATAAGATCGTCTCAGCCCTCCAGGTGGCGGGCGAGGTAGTCGCCATGACCGGCGACGGGGTCAATGACGCCTTGGCTCTCAAAAGGGCGGACATTGGTATTGTGGTTGAGGGAGCTTCAGACGTGGCACGGGAGACGGCGGACGTGGTCCTACTGGACTCCAACTTCAAAACAATTGTCGGAGCAATAGAAGAAGGCCGGGCGATATTTGACAATATCCGCAAAGTGACGCTGTATCTTCTCTCCAACGCGTTTGTGGAGATGGGTATCATCGCAGGGGCAATTATCATGGGCTGGCCACTCCCCTTAAGCGCTCTGCAGATACTTTGGATCAATCTTGTGGATGACGGACTACCCGGTATCGCCCTTACCATAGATCCTGCGTCAGGCGATCTCATGCGGCGTTCTCCGCGACGGAAAAATGAGCCGATCATAGATTCAAAGATGAACATCCTCATTCTCATGGTGAGCATGGTTACCATGATGCTTTCGTTGGGAACATTTGCGTGGATGTGGCGATCATATTCGCTTGGCTTTGCCCAAACAATAGTGTTTACATTAACAGCGGTAGTATCGCTTTTGTATGTGTTTTCCTTCCGCCGCCTCGATGGACGGCTTCGGGTAGGCGAACTTTTGCAAAACCGGTGGCTTCTGGGTAGTGTCGCGGTAGGATTTATCCTGCAACTGTTTGCCGTGTATCACCCGTGGGGCAATCTCGCGTTTAGGACGGTGCCGTTGCCGACTGGTGCGTGGGGCGTGATCTTGGGTGCAAGTGTCATCATCATTGGTATGATAGAAGTGACGAAACGGTTGACTGGTCGTCAGCTGTCAGTCGTCAGTCGTCATACCGAAAGAATACGGTGAGGTGAATAAAATGCTTATCCCTGATGTATGGATACACCCCTTGATCGTCGTGGAAGTGGCGGGTGACGATCTGACGAAGTCCTCAACGCACGGGTCTGGTATTGCCGTTCGCTTCCCGCGTTTAGTCCGCATCCGGACCGATAAATCAGCGCGGGATGCAACGACTGTGGACGAGATCAATAGGATGTACAAGAATCAAGAAGGTCTAAATAACCGTACGTAGCACCATCCTTTCTTCTGCATTTCAAGGTGACAACGGTACGATAAGTTTCTATAATACGGTCAAATTTATGAAAAAGCCATTCTTTTCCGTCGTCATCCCGGCCCTCAATGAAGAAAAGTTTTTGCCCAACCTCCTTGCCTCTCTCGCTAGTCAAACAGACCGGAATTTTGAAGTCATCGTCGTTGACGGTGCGTCGAAGGATAAAACGGTTGCCGTAGCAGAGCGGTATAAAAATAAGCTTCCCTCGCTTCAAGTTATCGTCGGGGCAAAAGCGAGGTTACCGCTTCAACGGAATATCGGTGCAAACGCGGCTCACGGCGAGTGGTATGTATTCGTGGATGCTGATACCGTGCTTTTGCCGTACTGCCTTGCGCGTTTATACGCGTACATTAAAGGCACGCGCGTACAGCTCGTCACGGCGTGGGGGAAGCCGGATAGCGAGATGGTCAATGAATCGATGCACACGCTCGTTTATAATATGTTTCTCGAAGCCGGATTGCTGTTCCACCGCCAACTGGCCCCGGGCCCATTTTCCCTCGTTTACCGCGAGGCGTTTACCCTCGTCGGCGGGTATGATGAGACACTGCGGTTTGGTGAAGATCAAAACTTGAGCCAACGACTCGGCGACCGCGGCATCAAGCTTGTGATTGTACGGGAGACGCTCTATATCTGGTCGCAGCGGCGGTTTCGATCGTTTGGATTTTTCCGTTCCTCACAAATTTACTTAAAAGCAGGATTGCGTACGCTTTTTACCAAAAAGAACTACCGCTACGTGCCCGGGTACATCATGGGCGGACACGTTTACGGAAAGAAACAGGCGGTCATCAGGCGATCCATTCTGAAAAAGTTCGAGAACAATTTGCGGACGCTTTTAAAAGAGATTTTTGAATAACCATGCAGGTCATTGCTGATCTTCCCCGGTACAACGCTTCCTTACTCGCAAGGGCTACGTCCTTGCCTCGCAAGAGCGCGCGTACGGGGCAAGCAATTTATTTTGTATGTATGTCATAGCAGATTTACAGTTGCATTCCCGATTTTCGCGCGCGGTGTCGCCGCAGATGACGATCCCCAATATTGCCCTGTGGGCTCGTCGGAAGGGGATAGGGCTTGTGGCAACGGGCGACTGGACGCATCCTATATGGTTTCGGGAAATTGAGAGGGTTTTGGAAGAGCTGGGGAATGGACTGCTCCGCTTGCGATCGGGTGAAGTCAACAAAGGCGTCGCCTTGGAGGGCTCGCCTTTTGACTCGTCCCGTCAAGGTCCAGACCGAGCTGGTGCCGATCGAGACGTTTCCGCCAAGGCCATGACGGGACTCGAAAAGACTCGCCCTCCCGCGCCGCAAGCGACCTCCTTCGCGCAAGATCCTCTCTTTTTATTGGCCACGGAAGTTTCGTCCATCTATTCTCAAGGTGGGAAGCTCAGGCGCGTCCACACGCTCATCTGGGTGCCGACCCTGGAGAGTGCGCGGAAGATAAGCCAGGAGATGACCCGCCGCGGCTGCAATCTCATGAGTGACGGGCGACCGATTGTGGGATTATCGTGTATTCATATCGCGGAACTCGTGTTGTCGATTGAGCCCAGAGCTCTCATTATTCCGGCGCATGCGTGGACACCGTGGTTTAGCGTGTACGGTGAGAAAGGTGGGTTTGAGAATCTCGATGAGGCATTTGGACCCTACGCCAAAAACATTTATGCAATAGAGACCGGACTTTCTAGTAACCCGGCAATGAATTGGAGAATTAAAGAATTGGACAATCGATCCATCGTGTCGTTCTCCGACGCGCACTCGGGGCCTAAGATTGGGAGGGAGGCCACGGTGTTTGAGGTTCCGGATGGACAGTTAAGTTATGACGCGATCTATCAAGCAATAAAAGGTCCATCACAAAAGAATGGAGAATGGAGAATGGAGAATGGGGGTATAAAAAATCAAAAATCGAAAGCCTCTCTCAATTCTCAATTCTCAATTCTTAATTCTAGAATCGCCTACACCATCGAATTCTATCCCGAAGAAGGGAAGTATCACTACTCCGGGCATCGGGCGTGCGGGATACGGTGGGGGCCTGCGGAGACCAAAACCAAAGGCACGACATGTCCTGTGTGCGGGAAGCCGCTGGTTCAGGGAGTTGTACAGCGCGTCGAGGCGCTCGCAGGCCGTTCGGAAGCGGACCTGCAGCTATCAGCTATCAGCTACTCGCCTCGCTTAAGCTCAGGCGAAGCGGGTCAGCTGTCAGACAACATAACGATACCTATGATTGCGAGTAAGGCTTTCCCAAACCGGCCGCCGTTTGCGATGCTTGTCCCTTTACAGGAAATTATTTCGGAAGCGATCGGGTCGCCGGTTGCTAGCCCCAAGGTGCAGGGTCCTTACGGCACATTGACTGATGCGTTGGGAGGGGAGTTCAGCGTGCTTTTACACTCTACCATGGACGAGATTGCCAAGATAGCAGGGGAGAGGGTTGCCCAAGGGATAGACAAGGTGCGCCGCGGGGATCTGGTGATCGAACCGGGATATGACGGTGTGTTCGGTGTCGTCCGCCTCTGGCACGAGGGGGAAGAGAAGCCACTATTGGCCGCTTCCAAGGAGCAGCTATCGATGTTTCCGTAATCTTCCTCATTGACGGAAAAAAGATACACATGATATGGTGAGAGGAGAAAGCCCGCCGACGCTTGCTTTGAGAGTAATTATGAAAATATACTATCCGCCAGATCTTGCCACTCGCCTTACCTACTATTTCCGCCAGAGGCGGACAGGCAGTAGCGCGACTCATGGAGCGATTTCTTGGCGGACATAAGAAATAGTAATTACTCTCCGCCAACTGGCGGATCATAAACTGTTTCTAATGAAAGGTGGTGAATATAAAATGGCAAATGGAGTAAAAGGGAATGAAAATTTGATGGCAGCAGCATCCTATCTTTTGGGATTTGTGACGGGTATTGTATTCCTTCTCATTGAAAAACAGAGCAAATTCGTGCGGTTTAACGCAATGCAATCGACGATTCTGTTCGGCGGCATTTTTGTCGCCAATATTGCGCTCGGATTCATACCTATTTTAGGATGGCTCGTTGGCCTCCTTCTGTCGCTTGCAGCGTTTATCCTGTGGATTGTCTGCATGTGGAAAGCGTTTCAAGGCGAAACATTTAAGGTTCCTTTCGTAGGGGATATCGCTGAGCGGCAGTTGGCAAAGATGGCCGCAAAATAGATGAACACATGATCAGAAGCACGTGATGAACACACAATATGTACGTGCTCATCATGTCGCACTTTGTCGTGTGTTGATCACGTGCTATTCACTGATCGAACTCGGGCTGGTGTCCTTCTGGCAGAGAAACTTTCCTCCTATCGTGGTACGGGAGCCGTGGTTTTTGGACTTGCGCGCGGCGGGGTGGTCGTTGCCCGCGCAGGGGCCCAGATCCTAGACTTACCTCTTGACGTTCTCGTCGTGAAAAAAATAAGTGCCCCCCGGGATCCCGAGCTTGCCATAGGTGCCCTGGCCCCGGATCGGGTTTCCTATATTAATTGGAGGCTTGCCCTTCGCTTGGGAGCCGATGAGGACTTCATAAAATCACAAATCCGCCAGTTGGGGGATCAAATACGGCAGAAGACGATACGCTATAGGAAAGGGAGAAAGCCGTATATGCTCGAGGATAAGACGATCGTTTTGGTTGACGACGGGGTAGCGACAGGGGCGACACTTGAAGCTGCTATCGGTTGGTTTCGGAAAAAGCGCGCCAAGCGCATTGTTGTGGCGGTCCCCGTGGCGCCCCCGGATATCTTCCCAAAGATTACTCCCGAGGTCGACGAGTTGGTGGTTCTGGAGACGCCGTCTGATTTTTCCGCCGTCGGCCAGTTTTACGACAAATTTCCGCAAGTTGAGGACAATGAAGTGGTACAATTACTCCGATGACGCTTATTGTCGGGTTGGGTAACCCGGGAGATAAATTTGCGCAAACCCGCCATAATATCGGGTTTATGGTGGTTGATAAACTTGCCCGTGAGCTCGGATCGGTGAATCTCGCCTGGAAAGAAGACGACAAGCACAAGGCGCTTATTGCCCGGGTGGGCGATGTCATTCTTGCTAAGCCCTTAACGTTCATGAATAACGTCGGTCTGTCGGTTGCAGGTCTCGTGGCTTACTATAAGGTGAGCGCTCCCGAGGTCTGGGTGATCCACGACGATATCGATTTGCCGATCGGCAAAATCCGCATCCGGCACAAAGGAGGATCAGCGGGGCACCATGGCGTGGACTCCATCATGAAAGAACTCAAATCTGATCAGTTTATCAGATTTCGTCTGGGTGTCGGTCGGGGCATGGAGTCCACCCGTCAAACCATGGATAAGAATTGGCACCATCGGTCGGTCATTTCTTTTGTCCTTTCCCGCTTTACCCAAAGCGAAGCCGGAAACCTCAAGCACCTCATTAAAAACAGTACGGAAGCCGTCCGCATAGCACTTACTGAGGGGATCGACAAGGCAATGAACAGGTTTAACTAACCATGCAGACCATCGGCGATATCCTCAAGAAGTTTAATCCCATAGAAGACAAGTACATCTCCCGTGAGTTTCAAGCGTATGGGATATATCTGTCTGAAACATTAGGGGACTATAAACACAAGGGGATCTATATCCGGCTTGCCAAAACAATCCCGAGGGCGATCCTAGAAAAAGCACTTTCGTTTGTGAAAGACAGCAATGCCCGAAATAAGGCGAAACTGTTTATGTGGAAGATGGGGAAGTTGAGGAGGGGGGAAGAATGACAAATCACAAATCTCAATGACCAATAACCAACAAGGATAGAAGATTTTTATAAAATTCTTCATCCCAGGTTGGACATTGGGATTTGTGAATTGAGATTTATATATGGACAGTGTCCATCTCATCGTTTCCGGAGACGTGCAGGGAGTAGGGTTCCGGGCGTGGGTTTTTCGTTACGCTCAGGATAAATCCATTACGGGGTGGGTGAAGAATAGAGACGACGGGGCGGTCGAGGTCGTCGCAGAAGGAGAGTATGCACGCCTTGAGGGACTGATAAAGAGATGTCAACACGGGCCGGCGTTGGCGTCTGTCGCAAAGGTCGACGTCACCTGGCAAAAGGCGGTGGGTGGGCTGGTGGGGTTTGAAGTAGTAGACTAGAAGTCGAGAGAGAATTTTCAATTTGATGTGAAAGGTTAGTGAGATTTACCTTAAGGAGTTGATGGTTTCGTGTCAAAAATACCCGCTGCTATATGCATTCCACGGGCTAGACCTGGGCCGATCCATTCACTGACCTGCATCTGAGTACCATCATGCCGATCACCCGCCTTAAATAACGACACTGACGTTACTGCCATGAGTAGGGTTGCGGCTATACCTTTGAGATCCAGTCCATGAGTCTCGCTTGTCCATACACCAATCAGCTCCGCAAAAGGTGGAATAAGAGCAAGGATGTAATCCGCGGAAGATCTATCTAAAGGAACTGGCATGCTGCTTTTATTTTCAAGCCACTGCGCGCCAGTTCGAAGGTTGCCTGCAAATGATGGATTCAGAGTTTCTTCTGACATATTAGAGAGATGATTATATCCTATAACAATTAGCTTGTCAATTTACGTAGGCGCAACGATATAGTAGGTCTTAGGACCAGCTGGTATTTTTTTCACAATTCGATAAAGCTCTAACTTTTTAAGCTTAGCTTGAGCCGTACGTTTCGGTACTTTTAGTATGTCTACAACATCAGAACTCGTTATTTCCCCCTTCGTCACTAAAAGATCGATCATTTTAAGCTCGTCTGTCGTGAGTATTCGCGTAGCAATATCGCCCGCTCCTACCTGTAAACTCAGTATCTGCTCTTTGACGCGAAGCGATTCTTCCCAAAAACCCTTGATAAAGTAGGTGAGCCAGGGGGTGATATCGACACCATCGCGCTTTTTGTATGTCGCACCAGTTTGGAGCGCTTGATAATAGTTTTTACGATTTTCATTATAATAATCGTCCAAAACCAGAACTTTTTTAAAATCCCATGCAGATTGATACAGATGAAGAAGGGTCAGTAATCGACCTACTCTGCCGTTGCCATCGGTGAAGGGATGGATTGTTTCAAATTGGTAATGGAGTATGCCAGCTCGAATAATAGGATGGACTGCCCCAGAGTGATTACACCACTGGGTGAGATCGTCCAGAAGGCGTGGTACAGCCTGCCATGCAGGTGGTGTATATACTAATTGCTCTTTGCCAGTCGGCTCCGTATTCACCACATACACCGGAGCACGACGTAGCACACCCGTTTTTGCAGTGTCGACTAAGCCCGTGATCACGCGGGCGTGGATCGCGAGGATGTCACCCTGAGTAAGTTCGAATTTGTGGGATATTGTGTCAATATGGGTAAGCGCATTGAGGTAGTTTTGGACCTCCCGGATATCTTTGGATTGGGCCTGAACTTTCTTACCGTCAGCGAGTTGAAGCACCTGGTATTCCTCGAGTGTATTGCCCTCAATAGAGGTGGAAGAATGGGTCATTTTAATCATTGTTGCCCGACGCAAATGTGCTTCCCGTGCAGGAAGTAATATTGCATGGTCAACCATGGCTTTAATTTGAGCAATTTCGGAAAGCCACTCAAGCATCTGATCGGTAATATGGTAGGTTGGAGTAAACATACCTCTATTATATCACGCAATAATCGCGCAACGTATCGCGCATGGATTGTAGGGTTTAAAAAATGGTTTGAAGTAGTATACTAAAGACTGTGGAAAAAGTGAAAGAAATTATTAGGAAAAAACCGCTTCTTTTTCTTGTTGTTTCTGTGGTGTACGCGCTTGGCGTGGGAGTCCTCAAGTGGGGGATAGCCTGGCCGCCGCAGGCGGCGCTGTACTTTGGCGGCGCGATCCTGGGCGTTTATTTCCTGGACGGGGCGGAAGTGTTTTTCCATCTCACGCCCTCGCCGTTTCGCTCGATTGTATTCGTTGCAATGTTTGCGCTCGTCAGCTTATTTGTCGTTACCTCATCGGGGAGTTATTTGGGCAGTGGCCTCGTTTTGTCTCTCTATTTATCGCTTCTCCTCTGGCAACTGGGCGAGTGGAAGCTGGTCGGCAATCTGACGAGCTGGTACCGTATGGTTGCCGGACCGGTATCGGTTACAACACAGCGGTGGGTGCTCGTGGCATTGGCCGCTATTTTTTTGGTGGAGACGTATCTGTTTATCCGGTAACATTTATGATCCGGCAGGGATCCATGTTATGGCAGTATCTTTCGCCCGAACAGCGGGCGCTTGCCTCTGATGGTGACTTTCTTTTAAAAGACAGCGCGCTCCACGCCGACCCCGAGCCGACGGATTACTCTTACCTTGTCTTTCCCTACGCGAAACTCTATGAGGGATTTTTGAAAGACCTGTTTCGTGACTTGGGGATTATCGACGAGCGTGCGTACCGAAGTGATCATTTCAGGATCGGAAAAGTTTTAAGTCCCAACCTCGTCCGCAGGCTCGGGGGTCGTAGTGCGTATGCCGCAATAGAAAATCGCTATGGCAAAGATCTGGCGACCCGGCTGTGGCACGCATGGAAAGAGGGGAGAAATTTAGTCTTTCACTATTTCCCCCATAACTACCGTGCGTTGACGCGCGACCGGGCGGCAGAGCTTACGACGTCGATTCAGGAAACTATGGAAGAAGCAGTGCGACGGACTCGGGCGCGGCATATCAAAGAGGCCTGACACGAGGGGAGGAAACTCATGTATTGCAACA
>Ga0155734_109_pt1 | contig 12016 bp, 13 predicted proteins | sample RifCSPlowO2_01_FD_107388 | JGI IMG/M metagenome (GOLD analysis project Ga0155734, IMG submission 107388) | Candidatus Gottesmanbacteria bacterium RIFCSPLOWO2_01_FULL_49_10
TTCGGTGTTGCGAAAACTTTTAGGGAGAGCAAAACAGTTGCCGATGCCGGCAACGAGAAGTTTTTTAAGGAATGGCTCCGGTGAGGTCGGAAGAAACGCACGACGGGCTTTGCGATCGCGAGAGAGGATGGTCGTCTCAAAAATGTCCAGGTATGATTCCGGCGGCAAGCTCCCCGTTAAGTACGGCGTCTCTACTTCATGAAATCCTCGATCGAAAAAAAACCGCCGTATAGCAGTCAGCACTCTTTCTCGAACAAAATACCGATCCCACAACTCCGGGTGCTTTTTCAGTTTTTCCCACGTTTTCATAATAAATACTACCAATAGCGTTACTTCGCTTTTGTGTTGATAATAATCTTACTGATTATCCTGATGAGCTCCTCGCTCTTGAGCGATAAGACTTGTCAGTCTTGTAGTCAAATTGGGAAAGAGTTCGGCGATGATGCGGAGCCAGTACCGTGTCTCCTTTAGTTCTTTCCGAACAATCGTACAAATATGAAGAAAGTCATTTCTCGTCGATGTCCCATCTGCTTCATTATCATTAGCTCCTACAGAGGTTAGGGATCGCGCGTACTGATCTATGATGATCTTGGCTTCAATCGTTTTTGGAAGATAAGGAATGACCTTCAAGCCCCGCCTGATGAAGCGAAATATACGCTCATGAATGTCAATCTGATGATTCATCCCCCTGATTATACTCCGTTCTCATTGGTAGTATTTGATGATTGGATTATTGGTAGTATTTCTCTAAAGGAATCGGAGGATTTGCGCGCGTTTCTTAAGCTCTGCAAACCAGGGCTGAAGCTTTTCGCTCACTTTTGATTCGAGGATCGCCTGGCGGGCCTCAGCGCGAAGAGCTGCCGGTTCGGTAGCAGCAAGCGCTGCCTTGTTGGTTGCAATAAACTGATCGATGTCTTTGTCCGTAATCTCGACCCCCTGACCCAAAATTTTTTGCACCGTCAGCTGAAGCCGGAGCTGGGATTCAAACTCCTCTTTACTGATCCCCTGAACTTTTAAGACGTCTTCAAGAGACATTGAACCTCCGACGCTTTTGAGAATTTCGGCTTTCCGGGCACCTAGCTCCCCCTCCGTTACGGACACCCCTGTTTTCCTGGCTTCACTTGCGATCAGGTGTTCTGTGATCATCCCCTCAAGCGTCTGGTTCCCGAATCTCGACGTCAAAACACGGGTAAGATCCCAACGGAAGATGGGCTTGCCGTCAACCACCGCGGCCACGAGGAGGCCTTTGTTGGCAAGCAGAAGTGCCGACAGCGCAAGGAGGGCAACCACCACGTAGAGGATCTTTGTGTTAAATTTTGGTGCAGAGGGCATCGAGGGCGACGTTTCATTCACAAGGGGCATTGAGTGCATGTCATCCATCATCGCCTTTCGCACGATAGGAGACTTCTTCAGTGCAGATTTTCGAGTTGCCATACTATAACTCCTTTCGTCAACAAATATCGCCAAAGCATACCACAGACTTATTAGAATCACAATCAGTAGTTGTGATATGATCAAAAATATTATGCCAGATGGCCTTACTATTGAAACAAGTGAGTTAGATAAGAATTTTATTCTATTTACCCCAGAACAACGAAAAAACCTAGAACGCAATGGTTACGCTATCTACCGATTAACTGGCAAAACCATTGGTGAGCTTCGCGCCGCAGGGAATTCTTTTATACCTTCCAGTTATATGTTTGATAGTAAAGTTGCACGTTCAGTATCTGCTGAAGTGGCAATAGATCCGAAAGCGCTTTATCTCAAAGACAGCCAAAATAAAACGCTTAAAGAGCAAATGAAAATGATGGAGGAGCATGCAAAATCTATCAGAAAAAAATTTCCTGGACTCACTGCTATCGTCGGAAGTGCCCCAGATTATGCTGAACTTGCTTTCCAACACTTAAAAGCAACGGGTGTTCGGCTCTTCGGATCTGAAGATGGATCTCCTGATGCTTATGTGTCTCCCCGCACCTGTACGACATCATATGTTGGTCAGGATAGATTTGGAATATATTATTCGTCAGTTGGAGGACATGAAGAATTTCAAGGCTTGCATATTACAATCCGAAAGCCTGATCAGCGTTGGACTGACGTTTATGCTGCTCCGTTAATTGTGTCAGCATCTGTGGAAAACCACGATCCTCTACGTTATTTACTTACAGAATACCTTACAAAATAATATTACACCCTTGATGAGGGACAAAGCGTATTGAGGATACATTGGGAACAATTAGGATTTTGGGCTTTACAGATGGCCCGGCCGTGATCGATTAACAAATAGGTCAGCTTGAACCAATCGCTCTTGGGAACCACAGTCATAAGTTGCTGCTCGATTTTGACCGGATCGGCGTCTTTCTTATAATCAACGATTGTTTTACCACCTTTGTCAAACGTCATATCCTTCTTACCGCCGATTTTATCGAGGCCAACCAGTCGCAAGCGCTGGGAGAGCCGGAGGACATGGGTGTCAACCGCTATCCCCGCGACCACGCCGTAGGCATTACCCAGAACGACGTTTGCCGTTTTGCGGGCCACGCCGGGGAGAGTCAGTAGATCCTCCATGGCACGCGGGACACTACCTCCAAACTTCTCTTTGATGAGGTGGGCGGCGGCGAGAATATTTTTTGCCTTATTGTGATAAAACCCTGTGGATTTGACATCCTGCTCAAACTCCTTAAGGTCCGCGCCAACGTACTCCTCAAGCGTCGGATACTTGGCAAAGAGTTTCTGTGTCACTTTATTCACCATCACGTCCGTGCATTGGGCAGAAAGGATGACAGCCACCAAAAGCTCCCACGGATTACGATACTTGAGGACGATTTTCGCGTTTGGGTACGTACGCTTAAGAAGGCTCAGAATTGATTGTACTCTTGTGCGGTCAACCATAATTCCCTACACTATACCATACATGAGGTTTCAATTCCCGCATTTTCCCCGATTTTTCTCCGCACGACTCTTTTTTGGCCTCGAAAGTATCCTTTTATGGTTCGGGCTTGCCGCCCTTGTTGGGGTCAATGTCATGGAAGTACAAAAAGGCAGGCCGGTCTATTGGAATAAGCTTATGATGGTCTTGGAACATCCTTTCTCTCTCGATTGGTACGTAGACCTTGCAGGTGATCTTTGGCAACAAGGGCATAAACTCGAGGCTCGGCAGCTCATGCGGTCTGCCCAAGAGCTCACCCAGGCAAACCAGACTACATCGAAACAAACAACTAATGTCTTGGGAGCAACGACCAGCCCCGAGCAACTTCTCACACAATGGGAGGATGAGGTATATAAAACCGAAAAACGCTACGTGTTTTGGCAAGGAGTGGCAACTCAGAGACCCGACTACCGCGACGCCTACGTCACCGTCGCTTCCCTAGCCTACCAGCTAGGAAAACTTGATGAGGCCCGTTCCTGGCTCACCAAGGCCCAAGCCATTGACCCCAACTCCACCACAATGCAAAAGCTCTCTACGCTTCTTGAGTGATGGTAATCACGTAGGGGAAAGTATTAAAAGTAGATAGACAACGAAGCAAGAGGTCTATTCCATGTTGCTCCGTGTTTAGTTCCGTCTCGTTCCTTAGCGTTTATCCTTCCTTCTTGTCTTCCTTGGCTTCCTCTTTGGGTTTCCCTGCCTTGCTGGCAGGCAGGTCGGCAGGAGCTTCTCCTTCGGCGGTCGGCGCTGTTCCCCCTTCGGCAGCTGGGGCCTGGGCGGTTTGAGCGGCCGCAGCAGCTGCCGTGGCTGCAGCTTCCTCGGCTTCTGCTTCTCGGGTGACCAGCGATCCGACTTTGACAACCGTGAGTGTTCTATCGGAAACGACCGCCAGTCCGGCCGGTACCGTAAGCCCACCAACCTTTACCTCCTGGTTTACCTCGCTAAGCCCACTCACATCTACTTCAATTTTATCAACAAGATCCATAGGGAGCGCCTCAACTTCGACCTCATCAAGAATAGTAAGGAGGACACCGCGCTTCTCGGCAACTGCCGGCGAGAGGCCGCTTAGTACTATTGGAACTTTTGCGTGCACCTTTTCCTTGAGGTTTACTTCATGAAATTCAATGTGTAGGAGCTGACCAGATACAGGATCTTTCTGGACGTGATGAACGAGGACTGGTCGCGTGTCTTTTTCAATCGAAAGCTCTATGAGTCCCGTCTCCCCTGCTTCTTTATACACACGAATAAATTCCTCCGTCGCAACTGCCAGGGAAACGCTTTTGATGTTTCTTCCGTACACCGTACCCGGTGTAGTGCCTTGGGCTCTCAGGTTCTTGACCTTGCGGCCAATGACTGAACGTTTCGTAGCTTGTATTGTGTATTTTTTCATGGTGACGTAATAAAGTGGACTCGGAGCGCTGTTGTCTTCGTAAGAGCTGTATTGTATCGGACTTCTCCTGGATTTGCAACCAGGCTCGCTGCGGCGTTGCTTTGCGTCTCCGGAGACGCTATCCACTGTTCTGGATAGTGGACACGAGCGGTCAACGTCGTTCCCAAAAGCCCTGGTTGACGAAAAATGTTCATTTCGTAGACTCCGTCTCCCTTCTCGCTCAATCGGAAAGGCTTTCCACGTCGAAATGAAAACGCCAATAGTTGCGAATCTCCCGACTCGACGACAAATGCAATACCCACAACACTCCCCTCGTCCGTTGTATACACCTCCGCGTACGGCAGGGGTGCTTGCGCGGTCCTCGTGGTCCTTTGTTTATCGCTTCGGACCGGTATCGGACGACCATTTAAGGTGATGCCCTCAGTGGCTGCATCTTGGGGCAAAAGAAATCTGAGGTAAGTTTTGTACGTACCCCCGCCGCTTGCCGGGTGATCGTTGGGAGAAGAATTTTGATACAAGATCGTGACATCTGTGGTCACTTCGCCAGTTGGGGAGATCGTCGTGTCAATAGATTCTGATCGTGTCACAAAATAATTTGCTTTGTTGACACTCATATTTGCCTCAATCGCGACGATCTGTTCTGGGAAACACGCCGTGTCATTTTCCTCGTCGCAAAGAGTTCTCGTAGGTAACGCTCCTGCCCAACCGTAGCGCTCAACAAGCGATTGGGCGCCTCTGTCGGAAAACGAGAGAAGGATGTCTCCCCGCTCCAGGGCATCCGTCATCGCCCGAAACAGTGCAGTCGGGTCTATGCCGTTCATGGTGGTTATTTTCTCGAGAATGGCGGTTGCGAGAATTCCGAGAAAATCTTTTTTTTGCGTCGATCCTGGAAAGAAATCTGCTCTCGTATAAAAAATAGATTTTCCAAAAAAGTTATCGGCGGTAATCCGGTCATTTATATCCGGGAGCTCAACGGGTCCGGTAACCCGAAGGAGATCAATAAGAAACGGGGTACTGATGGCAATAACGCCGTCCGGTTTGACACCACTTTCCTTTTCGTAAAACCACGCCGCGCGCTCGCTACTCTTGCGGAAATCCGGATCCCAATTACTGTCTCGCAGATACCAATGCTCCTGCCCCAGAAGCTGTGCAATCGGCCCCGGTGGATCTACGTGACCCTTGAGCTGTCCGTCCAGTGCATACACATCTTGGATCTCAAGCGTACCGATACGCCCATCCCGCGCCGTCGCGGTCGCAACGCTTCCGATAAATCCGCCTGTGGGCCGGAGCTCCATGCTGTTTTGGAAGATGACGAGATATGTTTTCGATTGATCAAATCCGGAGATCACCGGGTAGAGCGTCAGGAGGTTCGTCAACTGGCCGAGGCTCTTGTGAAGCGAGGTAAACCGATCTCTCACCTCCAGGGCTACCTTTCGCACACTTCCCAATCCAAAAGGAAACGGCGCTTCACTGAGAAGGACGCCCAGTTCTGCCTGGGCAAGGCCGACGGTTCCCATCGTTACCGCAATGTGATTTTTAAGCCTTTCCAGCTCAACCGCAAGATGCTCCTCAGGGTCTGAGCGGAGTGAAAAAAGCGCACCTCCCACAAGCTTACTTTCACTGACCAAATAGATCGCAGATGTCTCGCTGGTCAAAACATCACGGAGCAAACTCAAAAGACGCTCTTGTCCACGAATAATTCCCTGTTGGCCCACAAGGGTAAGCGGCGTTTTGTATAAACCGAGCGTCAACTCTGCCTGAGTCAGTGATACGCTCGCAAGAGCGATCGGCCTATTGGTATCGGCGATGGCCCCGCGCCGGATGAGCGATTCGCTTGAGGATATTCCCAGGGTCGCGGCGCCCACCATGATGCCGTACCAGACGAGAGGTGCCAGAACAACAATAAAGAGAGTAATCAGGAAATTCCAGGGAATACGAAATGCAAACAGGTTATGCATAATTTTTCGCAGTGTGGTGTACCGCTTTTTTGTTTTCTTCGAAGTCTCGACCGCGCGCGCGCGTTCGTCCTCCCCATACACCTCTTGGATGAGGTGATCGATGCGTTCTCCTGAAGATGAAAAATTTTTTCTATAGATGTCCGCTTCTCCTTGTGCCGTGCGCGCTAAAGCATCCAAGGGTGCATCTGTTTCGGACGTAAATGATTGGACCATCTCAGATCCCACAAAAAAGTATGCGAAGATACGCTCTGCCTCACGTGGGCTATACTGTTTAGCCTGGATAATCGCAACTTTAACGCTGTGGGAGGCAACCAGATCGTCAGCTTTTGTTTTATCACTGTCATAGAGCAGGACAAAGGGATGATCGACCAACTTCCCATTTTTTTCAAAAATAGTTTTCACATACTCGTAGGAACCGATAATTATCTGGTAGGAGGCCGCGATTGCGGACTGACGATTGGAAACGACCACACACCCGTGGGTTTCGAGGAATTCCCGAAACGGGGGAACGATGGAAAAATCCTGGGCGTCCAGACAAGCAACGGGGAAATCAAAATCCGTATTCTGTGTCAATCGAGAGGCAGGAGATGTCATAGTCGCCGTGAGAATATGGCTGTATTATGGCAAAAATCTCGGCCGAAAACAACCTTGTCCTAGTGCGATATTTCACGCAGTTCTCGCTACACGACATGAGGAGCTTATAAATACGAAGAAAAATTCAGTCGACTACCGGAGAGAATCCAATGCTTGATTCACGAGCGCATCAGCTCGTCGATTCTCTTCCCTGGGGACGTGGTCATACGTCACCTCTCCTCCGACCTCCCGCTCCAATATCCGCACCTGGAGAAGTAGCTCTCGCAGTCTCGCGTCTTTTACCTTAAACTTTCCATTGAGTTGTTGCACAACCAGGTTTGAGTCTAAATAAAAATGTAACTCTCGGTTCTCCTTATTTTCAAGTTTAAAGTTTACAGTTTTAATTTTTAAGTATCGCAGCGCTTCCACCACTGCGCTGTACTCCGCCACATTATTCGTTGTCTCCCCTGTCCGCTTCCCAAATTCAGCTATCAGCTTTCTGCTTTCGGCTATCAGCTTCTTGTGAGCAAGTGTTGTTTGGCTGATGGCTTCTTCGATAATCACCCCAACCGCCGCCGGACCCGGATTGCCCCTGGCTCCCCCATCAGTATGGACGATAAATTTCATATATTTAAAAATTAGGAATTAGAAATTTCCGATAAATGGTTACTACGGATATATTTGAACAGTGTTAAACCTGATAATGCTAATACTAGCGCCTCACCTCCCACTGTAATCCATGCTGCTCCCATTGCACCAAACGGCGGAATGACAACAACGTCAGCAAGAACCGTAACTACCATGAGGCTTCCATAGATGAAGGCTAAAACTTTTTGTTTTCCAAGCGCAATGAGCGTCCACATCGCGAGACTTGAAAGGAAAAAGAATGGAAGTCCGAGCGTGAGGATACGTAAAAGAGGAATGCTTTCGGCAAACTCCGGACGGATGTAGGTAAGGAGGGGAGCAGCTATCCAAAAAATGACTGTCGATAATAATGAGCCTACAAGAAGCACGGTCAATGACTTTTTCACCATTCGTTGTAATTCGTCAACGTTCGTTCTGTTCGTGTGTGTAACCATAAGGGGATACACACTGTTCATAAAAAACGTCGGGATGACGAGCGGTAGCTCAAACATTTTGTACGCGATTCCATAGAGTCCCACTTCAGCAGTTGATCGGGTGAGAGCCAGAACAAAACTGTCCACCCGGAAGTAGACCTGATTAAACAGCAGAGTGATCCCTAAAGGGAGAGCGGCCACGAGAAGTGATTTTCCAATTCTTTTATCAAGGGATAACCGTATCGAACCTTCCATGTGTCGGATAAAAACGAGCGATACGACGCCGGTCACGCATAGCCCAAAGAGGAGGGAAGTCGTCACCCCGATCACACCCACGCGGGAAGATAGTCCATATACTGCTCCCCATACAAGGAGAACCGCAACGATGTTTCCGGCAGTAAGTGCAAGAGTCGCGAGATCATACCGTAAGTGCTTCTGAAATATTGCATTTGCCGATACTATCAATCCCTGGATAAGGATAGTGGGGGTAAAAAGGATAATTCCCAGTCGGACAAGACCCGTATATCCCTGATTTTCGTTTTGCGGGAGAAACGATAAAATCGCAACAGCAATAAACATGAGGATTGTTCCGCCTACCAATCGCATCCCCAATAGAGTCGCCCAACCCGTTTGCCTTTCAACGTTTTCCGTTTGCCATCTTAGATACACTGCGTTAAACCCAAAATCGACGAGGAGATAAAAGAAGGCACCAAACGTGGTGATCTTCGTGAAGTCCCCATAACCCTCTGATCCAAATTCTCGCGCGATGAGAATGCTGACGAGCAACATCGCTCCACTCCCCACGACTTTTCCCATGAGCTGACTCCCCGTATTCCACGCAACTCTCCATTTTGTCGAATTCATGAAAAGTATTGTACCTTATTTCTTTACCTCTCGTACCTTTTGTACATCCCGTACTTCTCGTACTTCTCGCAGACTCATCGCCACCAATAATGTTAACAGCAACTGTCCCTGCTGAAGGGTGAGGGGATAGTGATCCACTAACCCAAGAAGCAAAAGAGTGATGAGTGAGGAGTGTAGGGTGAAAAACTCAGAGTATATTTTCTTTTTGTTCTTCTTTACGCTATGCACTCTCCACTTTTGACTCTGCAGAGCTATCCATAACACGATCAACCCTACCCCTACAACTCCCGTCTCCGCCAACACCAAAAGGTAGATATTATGTACCGGTTGCAAAAAGTAAATCGTCCGGGTGGAAAGTGCCTCCGGCAGTCGCACGAGAAAGTTTCCGAGTCCAACACCCAAAAGGGGAGAGGACTGCCAAAGTTTGACAGCGGCGCTATTGAGTTGCTGCCGGACAGCAACCGATTCTTCTCGAAGATCCGTTTTTACGAAAACGGTCAACAAAAGAATAACAAGCAAAGTATATAGAATAAACGGGGGGAAATTTATTTTATGTTCCATAATTTGAAATTTGAAATTCGTAATTCTCGCAATTGCCAACACAATTGCGACTCCCCCCACGACCATAGCGCTCCGGCTAAAGCTAAGGATGAGCGCAATGACACCAAGGACCATTGTTATCCCCAATCCCCATTGCACCATTCTTCTCATTCGTTCATCCATTGGTAGATTCGTAGATTCGTAGATTCGTAGATTAAGTAGCAGTGGCAGTGTCACCGCCAAAAACCCTCCCAATACGTTCGGGTGGGGGAATGTCGCATACGACCTCAAGAATTGCTGACAGCTGAAAGCTGACAGCTGACAGCTATCAATCCGCGCTATCCCCGGTGTCCCCGCATCAAACGTCCGTTCGCCGATCCACCAGAGCGGCCCGCCGATCGAGTGTTGGAAAAAAAACTGTACAATTGCCAACACTGACGAGTAAAAAATTCCTACTGATAGCGGATAGCTGATAGCTGATAGCTTCGGTCTTGTCCGTACGATATACCATCCGAGTCCTACAAACTCCGCGACTTTCAGCCACTTGTATACGGCGACGTACTGGTTGTGCGCAACAAATACGTTGAGTCCTACAAAAACAAGAAAGGGGATTATGAAAGAAGTCAACATGTTTTGTTTTTTCCTGATTCCCTGCCTCACCGGCAGACGGGCTGATTCCTGCCTGCCCTGAGCCATATCGAAGGGATTCCTGATTCGAGGAAAAGATTCCAACAACCAAGAAGATAATGTGACAAGGAGAAGCATATCGGTTAAATAAACTGTCGGCGCGAGGTAATCCACCCGTCGCCCCAAGACCATCGCCCAGTCAGGCCAAAAATGAACCCCGAGTTGGGTGGGAAGTAAAACAAGAAGAAGTGCAAAGAATCTCTTATGCCAAACCATGTACTTCAAGTATATCGATTCGGAAAAAATGGGCAAATCAAGAACTCTTTTTTCTCATCCATAAATGGATATGCCGATACTCAGGCACGGCGGCCCGTACAAATTCCGTATTACTGACGCGTGAGCGTTCAAAGAAAATGACATCATCAAGGGTTAATTCATATACAAGCATCACGGCGGCGATAAATTGAGCGACTTCGCGATTATCTATATTTGTATCCCGTATCCAAATAACCCGCTGATCGACATCCGCAGACAAATTCGATGGGAATAACTCCGATACCAATGACAGTTTCGATGAGCTTACATAGTGTGTTTTCACTAATTCTATAAAACGCTCTCTTGGCATATTCATATACTTGGTATAACTTTGTTGATCGCGTATTGGAACTAACTCAAGATCTCTGATTCTCCTCCTCTCATGCAACAACGCATCAAATGTGCCATAGCGTTGTGGCGATATCACTTCTCGCTCGTGTTCTAACCGGTCCAGTACTTCTTGGGGCGTCATCAACTGCATGATTTCATCTACTAATGCAGGATGCACGAAACACCCTCTTTCTTGCAAAACTGTCTCAACCGCTTGATGGGGCCTTACCGCTGAGGCTTGAACCAATGAATCGATAGACGGAATATGCTCTGGAATCTCGCCCATATGAATCTGCTGACCAATTACGAGAGGGAGTGAAGTGCGGCAGTATTTGTCTTCGTCTCGTATACGGCGATGCTCGCGCCGCGTATCTTCTCATCAGTGACCGGCATCAATGTGCCGGGATTAAGCGATAGAGTTTTTCCAAAGGTTTTATTTATTTTCTGGTGCGTATGACCATGAAACACTGCATCATATCTCCCACATGTAACAAGAGCGTCGGTTACGTCCCCGTAGTCACCGTGGTATACAAAAATTTTTCGTCCAGCAATATGTATCTTCAGAGTTCTCTCTTCAAATTGAATATTGAGACCAAGGCGCTCCACATATTTGAGGTGGTTAAAACGGTCACCATCGTTATTACCAAAGACTCCCTTCATTGGTGCGCGTAGGTCTTTATAAAAAGCGAGAGTAAAAGGTGAAACCCAATCACCACAATGAATCACAAGCTGAACTCGCTGATCATTAAAGATCTTTACTGCCTTGTGAATCTTTTCCCATTGATCATGAGTATCAGACAGTACCCCGATCTTCATATAGTCTTTTATGGTAAGTAGGGTAGGAGATTAATAGTATCGCCGTCAAGACAGTTTCGGTTTCACCACCAGCGTTCGGTTCATCCCTTCACCCACCGACTCGGTCGCGACGCGCTCGTCCCCGGCAAGCGTCAAATGGACGACGCGCCGTTCGGAGGCTGTCAGGCTGGCAAGCTCAACCGGTTTCCCGTAGGTTACCGCGCGTTCTGCTGCCGCAACCGCCATATGCATGAGCGCCTCTTCTCGCTTTTCCCGATAGTCACCGACGTTGACGTATACTTTTACCCAACTCTCCAGTTTTTTGGAAATGAGGATTCCCAACACGACCTGAAGGCTTTCCATGGTTCTCCCATGAAATCCGATCAGGAGCCCTGTCTCTTCTGTTTCGATATGGACTCGGTACGCCCCGGTCTCATCCATGTCCACCGTAACGACACCCGCGACTTCCAGCCTCTTCAATACATCTTCCGTTATTTCTTTGACTTTTTCGATATGTTCCATATATAGCGCAAAGCTCAAAATTCAAAACTCAAAACCACAACGTAAAGTTAAAAACTAATAACTCCTTACAGATTTTAGGTTATACATTAGTTTTGAGATTTGCGTTTTGCGCTTTGAGCTT
>Ga0155734_172_pt1 | contig 11924 bp, 16 predicted proteins | sample RifCSPlowO2_01_FD_107388 | JGI IMG/M metagenome (GOLD analysis project Ga0155734, IMG submission 107388) | Candidatus Gottesmanbacteria bacterium RIFCSPLOWO2_01_FULL_49_10
AGAAACAGAAGCATGCGATAGACCATGTATATGAGAGCGACGCTTATGACGATTCTTCCGATATGGTATGCCGCGGGGGAGCTCAGATGAAAGAGCCGGCCAAGTTTGCCAAGCGCGATATAGACGAGATGCACAGTGGTAGGCTTTTGTCCTTCTTTGGGGAGCGAGCGGATGACGAAGGTATTTCTGCCATACATGCCTTCTTTGACATAGGAGACATAGCCGATGTAATCTTCACTCCAACCCTCGAGCCACGTGAAGCCCCGATCAGCAGGTTTTAATGTATTGAGGAGTGCGAGCGGAAGTATACCCATGACCACCAAGATGACCGCGTACAAAAGTATCACGATCTTACCCATGAGGACATTTTTTCTTTGTGTCATAGCATTTACTCCATATCATAAAGCCTCCTCGTCTCCTTGTGCTACAATGAGTTTCTCATGAAAGACAAATATACCGCTACGTGGGTGTCTCATTCTTCGATGAGTGACTATCTGAAATGCCCACGTGCGTACTACCTGAAAAATGTCTACCGTGATCCGGGCAATAATCACAAACTGACGCTCATGCAGCCTGCCTTGGCACTGGGGCAGGTAGTTCACGAGGTCATAGAGTCGCTCTCTATCTTGCCGGTAGAGGATCGGTTTGCCATATCGCTTCGCGAGAAATTTGACCACGCGTGGGCGCGCGTATCCGGCCATTTAGGCGGATTCCATGATACCCAGGAAGAAGAGAAGTATAAAAATCGAGGGGTAGCGATGGTTAGCCGTGTACAAAATAATCCCGGTCCGCTTCTTCGGAAGGCCGTTAAACTCCGTCAGGACCTTCCCTACTTTTGGATCTCGGAGGAGGACAACATCATCCTTTGCGGGAAAATCGATTGGCTTGAGTATATTGAAGATTCAGACAGTGTGGGTATTTTGGATTTTAAGACTGGAAAACTCGATGAAGATACCGGCTCACTACAGCTTCCTATTTATTATCTTCTGGCCGGTGCGTGCCAGACGCGGCAGGTAAGCGGCCTCAGTTACTGGTATGTCGATCGGGACGATGTACCCACAGCTTTACCCCTTCCGGATGCCCAAAGCGCCAAAAATCGGGTATTGGAGGTTGCCAGGCGCGTAGCGCTGGCCAGGAAACTGGGCAGATTTGTGTGTAAACATGCTGACGGCTGCAGTGCGTGCCGACCGCTAGAGATGATTATTGCTGGAAATGCACGCTTGGTCGGAGTCAATGATTTCGGACAGGATCTGTATGTGCTTTAGCGCGCCCAGGAGGATTTTTTGACGAGCTTGGCGACGTAAACGATCTCACGCACTTCTCCATCGTCTGTTTCAAACTCGTTGGAACCGGAGATTCTCTGGTATTCCCGCAGGTATTCCGACAACGCTTCGTCTGATTCTTTTATCTGTGATGTCAGTTCCTGTGCTTTGTCGGCAAGTAAGCGGTTTTCGGCAAGTTTCAGGAGTTCCTGCTTGGTCGCGGCTTTCACTTTTGCCGCTTTTTTGGCCTCTTCTTCGTGGAGTTTGTATGTTTCGTCGTTTGTCAGTGTGCTTGCGAGCATCTCGCGGACCTTTTTGAGCTCTTTTCTATTTGTATCAATGGTTTTTATGTGCTCTTTAATAAGCGACTCAAGGCTCGTGAGTACCGTCGCGTCCGTTTCCTCTGAAGGGGGAGAGTCGGCCGAAACCATGACATCCGTATTCGTGGTGTTGGTCATACCAATAGACTATAGCGAAGAAAGGACAGAAAAATCAAGGAGAGAAATCGTTCTCCGTGAGGAAAGATCACCCCTCCCGCTATGAGGGTGATCCCATACGAGAAACGATCTGCTTGACCAAAGAATAAAATCGAGTCACGGAGGCGATGTGCACCATCTCACCTTCTTCGTGAGCTTTTTTAATCGTTGGACCTATGGAGATCGCTCGAAGCTCTGGGTATTTTCCCGTTATCACGCCGCACTCGAGTCCGCCGTGTGTCGTGACAATCTTTATTTCGCAACCCGTTAGTGTTTTCCATTCATCTGATGTTATCCGAATGAGCGGGTTTTTCGGATCTGCCGGCCAACCGGAATACGCTTCGCTCTGCTCAACCGATGCGCCATGCGATGTCGCAACAGCGGCAATCTTTTCCCGCAGCGCTTCAAGCTCGTCAAATACCGAACTTCGGCTCATCATCTCAATTTCGACCCCTTGGTCCGCGGTCTTCACGATCGCCAGATTCGTTGAGGTCTGGGGAAGACCAGGAACGTCCTCGCTCCATTTCATGAGACCGTCCGGCAAGGAAGAAAGAAGTGAAAGCATGTGTGTTGCTGACTCGCGGGTCATCGCCTGGTGATCGCCTGTTGGGTGTACATCAGAGATAGTAAGCTCTAGGGCTTTTTCCTGTGGATGGAGTGCCTGTCCTCGCAGGTTTTCTCTGATATCAAGAACAGCAGACCGGAGTGTCTCTATATCTTGGGGTTTCAAAGCGAGGAGTGCTTCTGCGCTCGATGGTATGGCATTTCGTTTCTCGCCGGAGTTGATTGAGATAAGGCTTCCAATACCCTGTTTATCCAAAAGATCCCGCAGAACACTGGTCATGACTTTTATCCCGTTGAGTCGCCCTTCTCCGATGACGACGCCGGAGTGACCACCCATGAGATTGCGAAGCTGTATCGACACAATCTTTTTATCGCTGATCGGCTCTAAAACTACAGGTAGCAACAACGCGGTATCTCCTGCACCGGCGCTACTTATAGTTAATTCTCCTTCGTCTTCTGAATCAAGATTCACTAAATACTTATATGTATCGAGCTTATTGGCAAATGCCATGCGTCTTGCCCCAACCAAACCAGTTTCTTCAGTTCGGGTCAGTATAAACGCGAGAGGGCCGTGGGGGATAGACTCGTCAATAAGTGCCAAAATCGCAGCAACGCCGATGCCGTTATCAGCCCCAAGGGTGGTATCAGCAGTCATCCATTCGCCGGACCCATCGATTCGGGGTCGAACCCCGTGTATCCCGGGATCGGGCTTGCCTAAACACACCATGTCCAAATGCGCCTGAAGGACGATGCCCGGGGTAGACTCATGTCCTTTTGTCCCAGGAATTTCAATAAGGATATTCCCATACTCGTCAACCTCGTGGGATAGTTCCCGTTCTTGGGCAAAAAGGATGATATGACTGGCTATTTCATTTTCATGTCCACTGTCTCTTGGAATTTTTGCAATATCGGCAAAATGCCCCCAGAGGCGCTCTAGGCCTGGTTCTAGTTCTGTGGACTCAAGCATTTCTACGACATTGAGTTCCGATCGAGTTGTCATAAGGAAATTACCCACTGCATCAAAGCAGTGCCTATATACTACTCACTAGATCATAAATGTCAAGGGAGAACAGGCAATATGTGTGTTTAGTATGTGGGCAAGCGATATTGACATATACATCCACTGTTGTAAAAATAATCCTATAAAAATTGACTTCTCCAATTTTGTATCGTATATTCCAACTATGCCTCAAGATCAACCAGCGCCCACGTTACAAGATGGTCGTATTCTTTTTCCGCGGGGAACAAAACCCGCAGTTATCAGGGATCAGTCTTGTAGCGGTTGTTTTTTTGGTTTTGAATGTTCCGGTCCTCAAGGTGGAGGTGGAGAGGTCTATGCGGATGTTTCCCCAAGGAAAACATCCAATGAAGAAATATTGGGAAGTGCAAGTTGTCTAAAAGAAGTTGAAGGATAATGCTTCATATTTCCCCAGCGTCCATAAAGGTCGTTTAAGGCAAACTTCTTGTCCGTTAAGGGTATATGAAAAACGCTCGATTTATCCTCGTATTTCTGTATGTAGCGCCAACCGGATTCGAACCGGTGTAAACGGGCTGAAAACCCGTTGTCCTAGGCCACTAGACGATGGCGCCATGTAACAAACCAAACTATCGGTACCATGGTAAGTTTACCATAAAAGCGAAACGCGCGAAACTCATAAAGTACGTGGCCGGGACTCTGGCACGGGGAGCCAAGCAGAATTTACTTATCGATTCGGTAAGACTTGCTTTACCCAAGTGGGTATGTATCCTTGTGGATCATACAGAGATACCGCTATTCCGATTTCTTCTTTTAACATGATTGGTTTCATAGAAGGAGATGCGTATAGCTCATCAAGATAGGCTCTTCTTTCAGGATCAAAATCTGCGATAACACCTTCTGCGGCAACTGGATACGCATTATTACCGTAGGCGCACGCAAATATTTCTGCTCTCCTGATCTGAAATTCATTTGTGATGAGAAGAAATGTTCGTAGATTATATAAGACAGCTAATTCTGATAGCCTCTGCATGTTTGTGGCAGTATTGATCGAATGGTTCTCCACGATGACTGCATTGTCTGGCAATACGATGGTTCCTTCTGAAAGCTTTTGTATCTCCTTTTGTAGGTATGTTCTATTTATGAAAGGGTCGATTTGAGGACTACTTACTCCGTCAAGGAGTACTACCCCAGGAGCCTTCTTTCGAATGACTGCGATTGCTGCAGCTTCTAACCTAAGCTGTTCAAAATAGTCTGGTACTACATGCCCTTCGAGAGACATTTGTACTCCTGAGCCAGGGACTACAATGGCATCGTAGGGGTAGACGTCCTGCTCCGGGTACATCGGCTCGTAACAACTTACTTCCTGGCCTCTTGCCGCCGCAAGTACGCGCGACGTGTGGTCAAGATCGGATAGGGGTTTGGCAGCTAATAAAGATATCGCGAGCGTTGTTCTTACTACTAACCCTCGCGCTTGACGCATGGCTTCTTTTCCTATAATCATGGAGTGATATAGATATGGGCAGATATATATTGAAAATAAGCTTATTTCTCCCAGCACCTCCGGCAGCGGGCTTGAAAGACGGCGTCGTCCAGTTTGGCGATGAAGGCAGGGTCAGGCTCGAGGGAGCTCGCCGTGGTGTGGACGGCACCTACGCGCTTGTGATACACCGCTTCTTCTCCACAGAGCATGCAGATAGCCGAGAGCTTGGTCACTCGGTCAGCGATCGCCATAAGGGTCGGAATAGGGGTAAACGGCTTTCGGTCAAAGGTGAGGGCAAGACCGGTGATAATCACTTGTTTACCTCGGGAAAGCAGTGTTTCCACGACTTCGACGAGCTCTTCGCCCAAGTGTTGGGCTTCATCGATGCCGATAATATCCGTCTTTTTGTCTACCAAAGGAAGAATGTCTTTCGCCGATTTCACCATTTCGGAGTCAAAGGTATGACCTGCATGGGAATAGAGCTTTTTATCCCTCCCATAGCGTAAATCAATGGCGGGCTTGAAGACCTGCACTTTCTTTTTGCCGATCGTTGCCCGTTTGACCTGACGGATAAGCTCCTCGGTCTTGCCGCAGTACATGGGACCGGCAATGACTTCTAAGTAGCCCAGTCTTCTTTTCATGCACCCATTCTACCGTCTCTTTTTTCGTAAGAGAAGAAGGGAAAAAATGATAGAGTTTGATAGGATTGACAGATAGGATATTCGGGTATATTTTGGTAATAAACACATGATTTGCTAACTATGACAGAGACTATTGATGAGCAAGTTTCGGTAAATCTTTTATTTAACCATCTCAAGCGGTCCGTGGCGCCTACCTCTCTCTATTGGCGCGGGAGGCGGTATACGATTAGCAACGTTGGTTTACATCACATTACAAGAGAGGGCAGGACGATGCTCCATGTGTTTTCCGCGACAGACGGAACGACGGCATTTAAACTGGAGCTAAACACGGAGACGCTCCACTGGAAGCTTCTGGAGATAGCATCCCATGATGGCCTTTAACCCGAAACCGCCAACGGTTATGCATATCGATCTTAACTCTTGCTTTGCCACAGTAGAACAGCAGGCGAATCCTTTACTTCGCGGCAAGCCATTGGTGGTTGCAGCATACACGACCGGCAACGGCTGCATCCTGGCGTCATCGGTCGAAGCCAAGCGCTTGGGGGTTAAAACCGGCATGCGGGTTTGGGAAGGAAAAAATCTTTATCCACGCCTCGTCGTCCTGCCCCCGGATCCGGAGAAATACCGATGGGTCAACCGCAAACTCCGGGTGCTTCTCTCTTCGTATACGCCGTACCTCTCCGTCGAGTCCATTGACGAGATGGTGATGGATTTGGCAGGAACGCCAATGTTTAGACAAGCAAAACGATTCCCGGAATCGGGGAGCTTTGATTCCGGGAATCGCGTGGATGTAATGCTTATAATTGCCAAAGAAATAAAACAACGTATTAAGTCTGAAATCGGTGAGTGGCTTACGGTTTCCGTCGGCATTGCGCCAAACCGATACTTGGCTAAGGTGGCATCAGGACTTCATAAGCCAGATGGATTGGATGTGATCACCGAGGAGAATATTGAATCAGTTTTTCAAACCCTAAGACTTGAGGATTTATGTGGCATCAAAGAAGGGAACGCCGGTAGGCTTCGGTATGCCGCGATCAGGACGCCGGTTGAGCTCTGCCGAGCCTCACCGATTGCGCTCGTCAACGCCCTTCGCAGCAAAACCGGTTGGGATTGGTGGCAGCGCCTCCACGGCTGGGAAGACGGGGTGATGTACAAACATTTTAACCAACCTGAAGAAACTCAGAAGACCTACGGCCAGTCATTTGCCTTGGGTCTCGCGCGCATTCCCAGTGATCCGGAAATTGCAAAGATCATGGCCCAACTTATCGTTAAGATGGGCAGGAGACTGCGAACTGCGGGTTTTGTCGCCTATGGGATGAGTGTGTCTCTTCTGTTTACCGACTATTCCCATTGGGTGAAAAATGTGAGGACCCAGGGATCTTTATTTGCCGATAGTGATTTTTTGACCCACGCACGCGCGCTTCTTGCAGTGGCACCCGGTAAACCCATACGGATTATGGCAGTGACAAGCTTTAACCTAACCCCTCGAGGCACTGGACAGATTCCCCTCTGGAACACAGACGAGCGCAAGTGGAGGGTGACGGATGCGATAGACGCCATCGCCAACCGTTGGGGAGAATTTACGGTGACGCCTGGCCGCATGCTTGCTATCGAGCAAAAGGTTCTGGACCGCATCGCATTTGGCAGAGTACGGTCATAGCGACACTTCGTCTGCTTCTTGACAATGCGAGATCCACCGTGTTTACTAAAGACAACAAGTGAATATATCAAGAGAGGCGGAGAGTGAACTCGCACGATGATCCGTCCGGCAACCGACCCCCCCAGCTAGTCGAGGGATACGGTGCCCCAACGAGCCCCACAAAAAAGGGAGATGATAGGCCTGTATATACTGGGAAATTGAAAAAGCCTCTTTTTTGTGAGAGGTTTTTTTATTTTTCGTAGAATGGAGGAACATGCTGACACACTTTACTTCTGAATCTGTCGCAAGTGGACATCCAGACAAGATCTGTGATCAGATCTCTGATGCGATCGTTGATGCCGCGCTTTCGATAGATCCGATGTCGCGAGTGGCGATAGAAACATTAGTGACGACGAATCGGGTGGTATTAGCCGGTGAAGTGACGTGTCCAAAGCCTTTGCCCTACGAGCAGATTGCTCGTCATGTCATTAAGGATTTGGGTTACACAGACGGGATCTATAACTTTTCCGATCGCTCACCTATTTCGGTGTACATTCATGAACAGTCACCGGATATCGCTGTCGGGGTAGACAGCGGCGGTGCGGGAGACCAGGGGATGATGTTTGGCTACGCCTGCCTCGAGACGCCGGAGCTCATGCCGCTGCCGATTATTCTCGCCCACCGGCTCGTTGAGCGTCTGGATGAAATTCGGGAAGATAAAACTCTCTCATTTCTTCGTCCGGATGGCAAAAGCGAAGTGAAAGTATCGTATGAAAAAGGTAAGCCGGTAGGGGTTGAGCGGGTCGTTATTGCGGTGCCGCACGATCCCAAGGCATCTAACAAAGAGGTAAAGGACCAGCTTGTCAACCGGGTGATCAAGCCGGTGCTTACACAGTATGGATTTAAGACTCCCCAGGCAGCCGATATTATCGTCAACGGCACCGGCAAATGGGAAATCGGCGGGCCTGCCTCTGACACTGGTGTCACGGGAAGGAAAATAATCGTCGACACCTACGGGGCATTTGCGCGCCACGGTGGCGGGTGTTTCTCGGGCAAGGATCCCACAAAAGTAGACAGAAGCGCAGCCTATGCGTGTCGGTACATCGCAAAAAATATCGTCGCAGCCAAGTTAGCCGATCGGTGTGAGGTGCGGGTTGCCTACGTCATAGGGCAGCGGGAACCCATTTCCAAATTTGTCGAGTGTTTCGGGACCGAAAAGAAGACACTCAGATTCGTTCAAACATATGCATGGAAGCTCCTTAATCTTTCTGTGCCCGGGATTCTTACGGGACTTGATTTGCGACGACCGATATATCGAAAAACCGCTCGGTACGGGCACTTTGGCCGCGATGGATTCCCATGGGAAGCGGTGCTACAATAAGGTCTGATGAGCGATTCCCGTCCACTTGCTGATATCTTGCGACCAAAGACACTTGATGAAGTGATAGGCCAAGAACATCTCGTTGGAAAAGACGGAATCATACGAAAACTCCTCGCATCAAACTTTCTTCCCTCCATGGTTTTGTGGGGTCCACCCGGATGCGGGAAGACGACGCTTGCGTACTTACTTGCAAATTTAACCAATTCCTTTTTTGAGTCCCATTCAGCCGTTACTTCTGCATTAAACGACGTCCGACGTGTTGTAAAAGAAGCACAGGAACGACTTGATACTTCAGGGAAACGTACGGTACTTTTTCTTGACGAGATTCACCGGTTTAACAAAGCCCAACAAGATGCACTTTTGCCTCACGTAGAAAAAGGAACGATTATTTTTATCGGCGCGACGACTGAAAATCCGTCGTTTGAAGTCATTTCGCCTCTTTTGTCTCGTTGTCGTGTTTTGGTTCTCAAGGAATTATCGGACGATAATCTTCAAAACATTGCAAAGCGAGGCTTATCATATATAAAAAAGACGATAGACAAGGACGCAATGCAGTTTCTCCTTGAGGTTGCCAATGGAGACGCAAGGGCTCTTCTCACTATTCTTGAAATCGCTGCTAGTCTAGACCCTTTAAAGGTGGCACCTTTAAAGGTGCAAGATATTGAAGAAGCTGCGCAAAAGAAAATGCTGCAGTACGATCGAGTTGGTGAAGAGCATTATAATACGATAAGTGCATTTATTAAGTCGATGCGGGCAAGTGATGTCGACGCAGCGCTTTATTATCTCGCGCGTATGGTCGTTGCCGGTGAAGATCCATTGTTTATCGCCCGGCGCATGGTGATATTTGCATCCGAGGACATAGGACTCGTCCAGCCCACGGCGCTTGTAGTGGCCAACGCGGTCTTTGATGGCTGTCACAAAATTGGTTACCCGGAAGCACAGATTCTCCTAGCCCACGGTGTCGCGTATCTTGCCCTGGCGAAAAAGGATCGGAGCGCCTACGATGCTTTTTTTGCTGCAGTGGCTGATGTCAAACAGTTTGGCAACCTCCCGATTCCCCTGATGATCCGTAATGCCCCGACCAAGCTCATGAAAGGCCTGGGATACGGGAAAGGGTATGAACGGTATACGACAGAGAGCCTGTTACCTGATAAGATAAAGGGTAAGAAATACTTCAAAATTAAAACTTGAAACTTTAAACTTATCATAAAAGTTCGAATCTTTAAGTTTATAGTTTACATTTTGTTTTGATTGGTGGTGATAACAATGGACATACAAATCGGTAAAGTCACACATTTCTATGACAAGATCGCTGTGGCGGTCGTCGAGGTCAAGAATCAGCCGCTCAAATTCGGAGATACCGTCAAAATTTCAGGCCATGACAAGGAGTTCACCCAAAAGATTTCGTCTCTTCAGATAGAACACAAGCAGGTCAAAGAGGTTCCTGTCGGAGAAAGCTGTGGGATGAGGGTAGACCAACCGGTCAAAGTCGGCGATCTCCTATACCTCGTGACGAAGAAATAATAAACACGTGATGAAAGAACATGATGAACACCTCATGATCAAGGGTTGATCACGTTGTTTTTCATCATGTGCTAATCTCTTTTCCATGAAAACAGAAATATCATCAGGCGGAGTTGTCGTTTATAAAGGAAAAACCCAGTGGTATGTACTTCTCCTCAAAGACATGAACGATACCTGGACCTTCCCCAAAGGACTTATTGAAAAAGCTGAGAAACCAGAGGATGCTGCCATTCGGGAAATTCAGGAGGAGGTAGGAATTACCGGGCTCAAACTTCTGACACATCTCACCCCCATCCAATATTTTTACCAACGCAATGGGAAGATTAAAAAGATCGTTCATTACTTCATGTTTCAATCGAAGATACGTGCGCGACCTACCGTACAAAAAGAAGAAGGCATCCGTAGCGCGAGGTGGGTGGGTATTGACGAAGCAATAGGTATGGTAGGATACCGAGAGACGAATGTAAGTTTGCTCGAGGAAACGCAAAAAGCAATTACTCAAGGCCTGGCCCTATGAAAATTCAAGTATGGACGTAGAACCGGCACCGGATATCAAGAAGATCATGCGCCACGTACTTACGCGCACGCCATTTGATCACGTGAAGGCTTCGCAAATTACCTGCATGCGAAGTAAAGGCGCAAAAAGCCGTGCATACGCACGGATTTGGAGCTTCCCCAAGATTTGGCAAAAAGCCCTCTCACACCCGCCACATTACATCATAGAAGTCCTCGCCCACCACTTCGACAAACTCTCAGATGACGACAAAATCCGTACGGTCATCCATGAGCTGATGCACATCCCCAAGAATTTCTCAGGTGCTCTTGTCCCGCACCGCGGGAGGTACCATCGGATCGACCGAAAAACAGTGGAAAAGATGTTTCAGGTATATTGTGCAAATTCCAAATCACAAGCGCCAAGCATCAAACAAACGAAGAAATTTCCCATGAGCAACGTTCAAAACTTTCTTAATTTTTAGTTTAGAATTTGTCTCTCGACTGACTCAGGATGGTGGGCGAAGTCGAACCATTTGGAATTTGGTACTTAGGGCTCGTTCGTCCGGCTAAGCCGGACGACTACAGCCCTTTGTGCCGCACCGATATATTCAAGTTATTATCGGATGCGGCCTTGGTGCTTGGAATTTATGTTAATTTTACTCCATGGTGACCACACGGTCGCTTCTCGTTTAGAGCTTACGCGGCGCATTGAGGAAGCAAAAAAGCATGAGAAGGAAGTGCGTCTCCTAGACGGCAAGACTTCGGATGCGTTGACGCTCACTCAAGCGGTCGAGTCTTTCTCTCTTTTCGGTGGCACCGTACTCGTGGTCATTGAGGGCCTTTTGACAAAACTTGGTAAAAAAGAAAAACAGGTAACGCCGCTTACCGATATTCTCAAGCGCTCAGCCGATACGACGGATATCATCCTTTGGGAGGGTAAAGAAATCGGCAAGACCCTGACTGCGCTTTTGGGATCCAAAACTTCCGTACAATTGTTTAAGACTCCGGTCGTCCTATTTCAACTATTAGACGGTTTGGCACCCGGGAAAGCGGCATCCCTGGTGAGCCTGTTCCGCCAAGCACTTGTGCGTGATGCGGCGGAGCTTGTGTTCGCCCTTCTTGTTCGACGCATCCGTCAACTTATACAGCTTCGGGGTGGGGTGACCCCTGAAGGGCTTCAGGGCTGGCAGGCCGGGCGTTTGACAAGCCAAGCCAAGTTGTTTACCATGGATAGACTTCTCGCTATGGAGAAACAACTTCTGGCGATCGATGTTTCCATCAAAACCGGCTCCTCGCCGTTTAGCCTCACACAACATCTTGAGTTATTTTTTATTGACCTATGAAGCAAATTCCTGATCACGTATTTCGTGGGTATGACTTGCGAGGGCTCGTCGGCTCGGAGCTTAACGAGGAAACCGTTTCTTTATTGGGGAAAGTCTACGCCACCTGGTTACTCGAGCGTCGTATCTACGACTGCGTGATC
>Ga0155734_105_pt2 | contig 11558 bp, 10 predicted proteins | sample RifCSPlowO2_01_FD_107388 | JGI IMG/M metagenome (GOLD analysis project Ga0155734, IMG submission 107388) | Candidatus Gottesmanbacteria bacterium RIFCSPLOWO2_01_FULL_49_10
GGTCTGATCGGTGGCGGTACGCATCCGATGCCGGGAGAAATATCCCTTGCTCACCGGGGGGTCTTATTTTTGGACGAGTTTCCGGAATTCCCAAGGCACGTCCTCGAGGCGCTACGTCAACCGATGGAAGATGGTGTTGTCCATATCTCCCGGGCAGCAGGAACAGTTGATTACCCGGCCAAGTTTATGTTGGTTGGTGCTGCCAACCAATGTCCGTGTGGAAATTATGGCTCCGCCGAGAAACGCTGTACGTGTTTGCCCGGAGCCATAGGCCGGTATAGACAGAGGATTTCGGGACCAATTGTCGATCGCATTGATCTCCACGTACACGTGCCGGCGGTAAAAGTAGAGAAGTTGACATCCCCCGGAGGGAAAAGTGAGTCGTCGGCTTGGGTCAGGAGACGCGTCCAGAAGGCCAGAGACGTGCAGGTACGACGGTTTCGCAAGCTCGGCATCACCTCAAACGCTGAAATGTCGACGAGGATGGTGAAGGAATACTGCGCATTGTCAACGGATGTCCACGCATTTTTGCAACAGGCGGTCGTCAAAATGGGGTTGTCAGCGAGGGGTTACTACCGCGTCATAAAAGTCAGCCGATCAATCGCCGATTTAGAAAATGAAACGCATATTATCTTGTCGCATGTCGCGGAGGCGCTCCAGTACCGCCCAAAAGAAAACCCCATCTTTTGATAGGGTTCTCTTTCTTAGGATAATACAACTACCAATTCTTATCCGCCAATTTTATACATCCCTGTGCCACAGACAGGGCATTTGCCTTTCATAGCGGGTTTGCCGTTTTTCATGGTGACTTTTTGAGCATTGGGATCTTCACGCTTTGCGCGACATTTGACACAATACATGCTTGCCATAGTGTGTGTTCACCTCCTTTCGACAGGTAACGCGAGTCTTCATCCGTCTAAAAATTCTTCCTGTCCCCGTCACAATGGTTTCAGTGAAGGAGACGAGACAGGAAGAGCTCGACACTGACTGCGATAGCAGCCAGAATGACCGTTTTTATGAGATCTCGACGAATCTCGGCAAAGAGAATGGCGTCCTCTTTCGGTAGCTGGGTGGGGGCGCCGCGCGCAGGAAGCGGGGAAAATTGGTAAGAAAATGTGCCTTTTTCTTCTCTGTCAGAAGGTGTTGGAGTAGGCGGGTGCGGACTGTTTTGAACGACCGTGGGGGATAAGAGGAGTTTTCGCCGATATTCTGCAATGATTTTCTCCTTTTTAGTTTTTTTTGGCATGGTCTGCCTCAAATAGCTTCATTATTCGATGATGGTGGGAGCGTAGCACAGCCTCGGTAGAATTGTCAATCCCGTCGCGCGACCCTCAAAGCGTATGGTACCGTATGGCAATAAGGCTTATAGAATTATCTATTGTGTTAGATCAATAATTGTACTATAATACTACGTTCATGAAAGCGATCTTCGCGTATCTTTTGATTATTGGATTGTTACTACTGAATACTTCCAATATTTATGCATGGTACGGAGCTGGAATTACCCCTGGTTGGGCGAACGCATACGATGGTATTATAGGTTCTTTTATTTCATCTATAGAGACGCCACCGGCTGCGTATACAGTTGGTGTACCATTCTCACTCTCATTTCGATTGCAAAATCCAAGTAGTAATGTGACCGTCGGGCCCAAACCCCTTTATCTTAAGATCTTTCGAATAACCCATTCTCCGTTGACACAAAACCTCGGAGATCTATCTGCCGCGGATAGTGTATCAATATCAGAGAATACCCTTTATGTGAACAATCAAAACGGCAATGACGCACAAATCCTCTACCAGTCAATCCCTGCAGGCACGGTAACGGTAGCTCCCCAAACAAGCTACGATGCTGCAGTACCTCTTTTGATAAGCAATACCGGATATTATCAGTATGACCTGACGGATTTGAACGAAAATCAGTCATATATACCGGGTCATATTTATGCAGCGGGATATTTACGTGTCGTACAAGCAGCGTCTCCAGGGCCAACTGCAACACCAATACCCAGTGAGGCACAAACCACCTCCGAGACCACTACACAGAGTTCCCAAGCGAGCACTGCACTTACTCCGTCTACTGCGGATACAAATGTCTCATTGGGTCAAGGCGATTATGCTCGAGAGTCACAGGATGTAAACATACAGAATGAAGATTCTACATCAGGGGGTCCGAGCGTACTCGGACAAACGGCAGACATGCGTTCCTGTGAACGTTGCAATCAAAGCATGGTCATTGTCCTTCTGTATGTCGCTATAGCATTGATAAGCGTTTTCGTATTCCGCTTAAGGCCATATATATTTTTCGTTGGAATCCAGAGCGGCCTCTTTGGGGGCGCGATACTGTCACTGTTATTGGCTCAATGGGCTTGCTTTGTCGACAATAAGATTTCATTCCTTTATGTGCTCTGGAACGCTTGTAACCAATCAATTCTTATTGTATTTGGAAGTTTCGTTGTTTTTCTTATAGTACATCGCCTCATATGGCTGATCCCTGGTAAATAAAACTATGATGCGAACGTTATCAAAAGGGCTAACATTTTTCCGTGAGCACATACCCAGTGTGGTTTCTGATGTGGTTGCAGTTGTTTTCCTGACTATAGTATCGCTTTTTATCATATCGTTTTATTTTCCTGCGCAGTATCTAAATACCGGGTATCCAGACTGGTTGGTTCATGCCTACCGTGCCCGTGCGCTCTCGTTGTGGGGGTATACATCGTGGAATCACGTTTGGTCCAACGGCATCAATCTCTGGCAGGGATACCAATTTCTCCCCCATGTGCTGACAGCCGTTTTCGCGTCTGTTTTTAACGTGGAAATACCACGGATGATGGTCCTAGTTACCATCGTTTCGTTTGTATTATTGCGCCTCTTTCTCTACGGAATGTTACGAATACTCGGTATTGGCAAGGTACCTGCGCTCCTTAGTGCCTTGTGGTCTTTTGCAATTGGTCAGTACTGGAGTGGGGTCAACGAATATACTTTGCTCTTTGGATTTACTTTATTTCCTCTGATCGTCCTTTCTTTCATAGCACTTGTTCGGAGGGCCACGTACTTATATGTTTTTTTGAGTGCGATGACAATCTATATACACCCTATTTTTTCTTTCTACTCGATACTTTTGTGGGTTTGTTACCTTTTGGTGTCGGATCGGAAAATAATTTCCCTTTCAAGCATCGTCGAACTTGCCGTATATATGGGAACGACATCGTTTTTTTGGATTCCTGTGGTCACCAAGGGAGCGTATGGATTCACAAGCACTTTTTTTACACAACGGTCATTTCTCAATCTCGTCATCGCCAACTATGAATGGGCCGGCCTTAGTGCAACGCTGATTCTCCTTGCCATTGTCGGGTTTATTCGCATATTTACCCCACTTCGCGAGAAACATACGTGGGCCAATATGCTCACGGTTTATGCCGCAGGAATGAGTCTTTTGGTGGTTATCGGGACCCACATAGATTTGCCTGCCTTTATGAATGTTTTTCAGTATACGCGTGGTATTACATACATAGGGTTGAGCATCGTTATCATTACGTCAACTGTACTTGATGCACTGTGGAAATCACGAAATCTCCTCATAAGAAGTGTGATTGTATTCTGTTGCGTTATCGGTGTCACCGAAGGCATCTGGTTTGCAAGCGTCCACGCAGCGCCCGGGGCTCTGTCTCTTTCTGACCCCGTACGTGAAGCCCAGACGAACTATCCAGAGATACATCTAGAGTCAAATCGTGTTTGGACGCCGGATATCGGGACGTCAAGCTACCTTGGAGCAAATTTTGCAACATTTCCGTACTCATATATGAGCCATTTTGAATCAAATCAAATTCCCCTTCGTTTAACGACGCTTCTTCTGTATTATCCATTCAGTGAAAAAGTTCCTTCAGCCAGCATCCGCCGCATGGATGATTACTTTCGTGCAACGGCTACCCAATACGCTTTTTTTGACGAGCTTTCGGTATTGAGCCAAACACTTCTGGAACACAAAGAATATGGGTATACGTCTGTCGGTAAGGTAGAGTTGCCTTTGGCATCTTATCGTATATTTCGTACACCGTGGGTGGCCAGGAACGCAGAGCTTGTCGATGACAAAACGGTCGGTATGCTTACACGATTTCCCACGAATCTTAAAGAAACGGATGTTCGTGATCAGATAGAACTTGATGAGTACATCAAGCGTTTTTCAGACCTCCTCTATCAGGAGGGAAACACCCCATTGGCCATCCGTTATCCAAATCAAGAGGAATTGGAAGTTGTTATTCCCCAAAATCGAGCTTCCGATACCGTCTATATAGCAGAAAGTTACTCGCCATCGTGGAAAGCGTCACTCAGTAATGTTACGCAAACCATTACATCCGTTGGCCCCAATTACATGAGTGTTCATTTGTCCCTGCCTCGTACAGACGGGGGAACATTAACACTCGTTCACCGCTGGCCGATACAGATGTACATAGCAGCGGTAAGTGTGGTTTTTATAGGTATGGGGTGCGTAGGCGTAGCAGTTGGACAAAAGATACGGAGGAATTCATGAAAAGACCCAAACTCGGCCGAATACAAAATACAGTTGTGTTGTTTTTATTCGTAGTCCCATTTACGACGTTTTTTTACGCGTCGTATGTGTTTAACCCAATTCATGCGGGCAATATGACGCTTTATGTGTTGCAGGTGATCGCAGATGCCATAGCGATCACGACCGTCGGGACATTGTGGTTGACCATTTTACTTGACCTCATCGTTCCCGATCACCGACAGCGTGATCTTCTCTACAGACCGGAATGGGTTCGTTTGAAGCACGCAACCGTTGATATTTTCATACCCGTTTCTACAGAATCATTTTCTATTATAGAAAAAACACTTCGTCAGGTGAGTTCGCTACCGTATACAAAGAAATGCGTGTACGTTCTCGACGATGGTGGCTCAGAAAAGATACGCAATCTCGCATCAACTCTCGGTGTTTGCTACTTTTCCAGAAAGAAACATGAACGTACCTTTGCAAAATCAGGAAATATAAATTTCGGGTTGCGGCATGCGAAGGGCGAATTCGTCGTCATTTTTGATGCAGATCATGTACCTCATGAAAATTTTCTTGAGCGGCTCCTGCCGTTTTTTGAAAACGACCGTGTCGCACTCGTCCAGACGCCACAGCATTATAGCAATACCGATCATTTTATCCCAGCCGGTACGAGTCAAGCGCAAGAAATTTTTTATACGTATGTACAGCCAGCGAAAAATAGCTATAACGCTGCATTTTGTGTAGGTACGAATATGATTTTTCGCAGGAAAGCGCTTGACGCCATAGGTGGCGTCGCTCTTCGGAATCACTCTGAAGATATCTGGACTACGATCTACCTTCATGAAAACGGGTATGAATCTGTCTATGTAAACGAGGTTTTGGCATCAGGCCGGGCACCAGAAAATATTCCCGCGTATTTCAGACAACAAAACCGTTGGGCGCGTGGCGGGTTTACGCTTTTCTTTTACAAAAATCCGCTTTTTGTTACCGGATTAACGCTCGATCAGCGCATGCAATACTTTTTTTCGAATATTCACTATTTTAGTGGGTTTGCAATACTTATTTACCTACTTCTTCCTATCGTCTATCTCTTTTTTGATATCCATCCGATGAATCTACGGTATAGCCACGAACTCCTCATCCGTTATGTTCCGTACGCCGCGACGGTGTTTTTCCTCCCATGGTTTTTGCTTGGACGGATTCGTTTGGCAACGATTTCGACCTCGATTGTACTTTTTTCTGAATACATTCGAGCATTCCTTTCCGTTATAGGAAAGGAATCATACACATGGATAGCTACAGAGGGTGACGAGCGCGTCACTGAGAAACCCATAATGGTTTATATATGGCCACACGTGCTGTTCTTGGCTCTTGCTTTTCTCGCCATACTCGTTGGATGGTATAACCCCGCTGATTTTTCTGCGACGATACTGGCCACGCTCTGGATTGGGGTAAATTCATATTTTGTTTTTGAATTTTTGAATCGTGGCCTGATAACAAAGGAGACAGTATGATGCGACGATTTGTATCATTTTTGTTTAATTTCATGATTTTCGCAACTATTATCGTCGTTGCCCTCGCGGTCGCAACGGTGGGCCTCACGCGAAAGGTAAACAAATATCGTGAGGAGTATCGCAGGGGTGTGATGGCAACGGTATTTAAAGAAATTATTCCGATTTTGAGTTTTACTCGGGGGACAGTAAAAACGATCAATATACACGTCGGTCAGGAGGTAAAAAAAGGAGACGTACTCGTCGAGATAGATAATCCCGCTCTCCGAGGTAAAATCGCTGCCTTACAGCAGTATGGAGAAAACGTGTCAGCCCAAACAGAAGCACAAGTAGCACAAGTGGAGATTCGCTATTTTATTATCAGCGCACCAGCGGATGGCATTATCGGTGAAGTGCAGGTGACGGAGGGGTCTCCTGTGGAAGATTTTACACAACTTGCGGTGCTTTACGCCAATGAAAATACGAAATTCTTAAGTGAACTGACTGTCGATCAATATGCCGTGGTATCGAGATCGCCCACACTTCTGGCGTATAGCAAACGTCTGAACCAGCACATACGCCTGAAACCGGATATTCTCAAACCCGATCAAAAAGACCCAGAGCGTCAGGGAGCGGAAAAGAAAATCGGATTATATTTTACGCTTCTTGATAGTTCAGGTTCTGCTCAGTTAGTTCATAATGAAGATGTAGAATTACTTCTTTCGCCAACTAATGAGGGTGGTAAACGACCCATCGATTACTTTGTCGATTTCTGGAATGGAATGCTGGAAGAGAAAACGACGCTATGAAATCACGAACAAAATCTATTGGGGAAATTACGGTAGTCATTCTGCTCTTTGCCCTGTTGTTTTTGAGCATGAAGTATTATCGTTCTGACAGAACAGTGCAATTCCTTTGGAAGAAATGGTCCGACCAGTCTCAGCCTTCTCCGGTCGTTCACTCAAATCAATGGTATAGTTCCCTTTATACATCGTTTCCCACGTACCCACTCTATGCTCAACCCTTGGTATACAAAATCAGTCCGTCGTGTTTTGGAATTTCAAGCCCACCGATCACGGCATCATCGAATGCAGTTGTGGCTTCTTATCGCGAAGACTTTTGCGTTGAATTAGAAAGTCCATATGATGCGCCTCGCCTCGACCGTGTCGATGACTGGACAGTCAGTCTGGCCCTTGCGTCAGGAAAAAATGAATTAGGCAAAGTGACCATCGGTCACGGCGTACCGTATGCAATTTTTCAAACAAATTCATCGGAGGTCGTCATCAAATCCAAAAACGCTCTCGAGATCCCCTCTGGGAGAGGCGGGGGAGAAAATCTTGGAAAAACCATCTCGTCTGATACGATCGAATTTCATATAAATGGCAATAGATATGCACTGTATCTGCCTAAGGCGACAACGATCTCCATAACTAAGACATCGTTATTATTCTCTAAGCCCAAACGATTCCTTGTGGCACTTTTACCAGATACAAAATCTGCGGAGATATTTGATTCAATACGAAATTTAGAGATTGTCGGTACGCGGGTACATCACACGATAAAAGACGGACGATTAGTTACCGATTACACAGTAGAAACCCGTGGCAGCACTCCATTTCTTGCGCTTTATCCCCATCAGGTACAAGCACTGACATCCCCCTTGCAGGAGACTGGAACATACAAAACTATCCGTGGAGATTTGAAGCTGTTCCGGACAAATAAGTTCACTACTTCTCTAAATATACCCGCGATGCCTGTAACATTTCCATCGCTTGCCGATCCTCCTCGTGACCTTACTAATGCTATCCGTTCTGATGTGGCAACGTATATAAACGGTGTTGTGCCGGAAAGTCATGATTATTTTTTTGGTACGTGGCTGGGCCGTGGCGTCACCCTTTTTCAATTGGCTCAGGCGGTGGGGCTGCAGGAAGTTAGCGATCAGGTCTACCAATTTGTGAAACCTCTACTTCTGGAGCGACTCCAGTCATTTACTATAGACACCAAACAGCAAAGCCTTATATCAACCAGACCTGAATTCGGTAATGAAAAACTTAACGATCATCATCTTCACTATGGATATTTTATCAGGGCTGCGTCAGTATTTGGCGCCTATGACCCGGTGATTTTGCCAACAATTTCTCCACAAATTAGCGAAATGGTAGGCGATATAGCGACGACACAACGGACCGGAGCAACATATCCGTTTCTTCGTACGTTTGACATATATGAAGGACACTCATGGGCTGACGGCTATGCACAATTTCACGATGGAAATAATCAGGAATCCAGTTCAGAAGCGATACACGCATGGTACGCCGTTTTTCTCTGGGGGAAGCTGACGAATAATAGCGAACTCACGAGTTACGCCCAGTACTTATTTACCACCGAGGTCGATAGCGCTTTAGAATACTGGTTTAACCGAAATAATATATATCAATTACCATACCAGCATGCAATTGCCTCAATCGTATGGGGAGGAAAAGTTGATTTTGCAACGTGGTTTAGCCCTGATGTGGACAAAAAATACGGCATACAGCTGCTCCCCATCACCCCGGCATCTTTATATTTAGGAACGCTTTCTTCATGGGAAAAGTATGAAGAAGATTATCAGGAAAATGGCGGAAAAGAAACAGAAGGATGGGGGAATCTCTTTGCCATGTGGAAATCGTTTTATAAACCAGGTGAGGTTGATGGTATCGCTTCTCAAATACAAACCGGTGAGGAAAATCATCCGCGCTCGCTTCTCTTATACCTCATGGCTGTACAAAAAAATCATCCATTGTAGCGCGCACCCTCATTGACAAAGAATAAGTCGGGATCGTAAGATGATGAATACGCATGGTCGTGAGCCCAAGTATCGTTTTTGCACTTTTTATTCTGTTCGGTATGTGGTTGGGATCGCTTACCTATATGGTGTGGCGGACCGTATCACACTATAACCAGCTGACGAGAGGAGTGACGGGTAGCAGCGGGTTGACGGAAGTTCTTCGTACACTCCTGCACGATCAGGAGAGGGTTACGAAGAATATTGGGACCATTGAAGCCCAGCTTCGTCGACTGGATGAGGAAGCGAAAATACATATTCAACGTATCGGTATTGTTCGATTTAACCCGTTTTCTGATACCGGGGGTTCACAGAGTTTTACGCTTGCCTTTTTGGACGGAAACGACAACGGCATCGTGATGACATCGCTTTACGCGCGAAGCGGCAACCGGTGGTATGTAAAAGAGATCAGGCGAGGGAAAGGGAGAGAGCTTGAGCTTTCCAAAGAAGAGCTTACAGCGATGCGTCTGGCAGTACCAGTACGGTCATAAGAGAGAGATACAGAAGGATATGAATAAACAGCAGTTTATCACAGCGAGCGTTATAGGGTTGGCGCTGTATTTAATATCTACAGGGTTATCGTTTGCGGGATTTAGTTACTTCGTCGGCGCATCGACGGGAAAGCCCACTTCATCCTCAAGCGGGACTGACCCCAACTCCCTTCAGGGTCACTTTGCGATAGATCCGACCCTTCCAAAAACAGAAGCGTGTCCATTAAATGGCGTGCTGCGTACGAAGCCGGAGCGGGAAATTTGGGAAAAGCGAAGACCCATAGCAGTCATGATCGAAAATCACGCAGAGGCGCGACCGCAGTCCGGGCTTTCAACGGCCGATATCGTGTATGAGTCGGTGGCGGAAGGCGGCATAAGCCGTTTCATGGGTGTGTTTTATTGCGGGCTCGCAAGCCCCGTGACGCTTGCCCCGGTCCGCAGTGCCCGGACGTATTATTTGCCCTGGGTCCTTGAGTACGATGCGCTGTATAATCACGTCGGAGGCGCGGGTCGCTGTCAGGACGACACGGTCGATGATCGAGCAAAGGCGCTTTGTCAAATAGAGCAGTGGAAGATAAAAGACTTGGATCAATTTGGATTACCGTTTAAGACTTCAGACAAAAAAGACATTGTTTGTGTACGAAACTATGACCGGTTAGACCATCCGGTCGCAACCGAGCACACCATGGTATGCAATACCGTCGGGCTTTATAAAGTGGCCCAAGAGCGCGGTTGGACAAACGTAGACACGAAGGGCATCTCGTGGGACAAAAATTTTGTTCCTTGGAAATTTAAAGATGATGCCAAGCTTGACGAACGACCGGTATCATTTTCGGTCTCCTTTGTCGCTTGGAAGGGATATGAAAAGGAGTACGGAGTGACATGGAATTATGATCGGACGACCAACTCCTACAAGCGAGTCAATGGCGGACTTCCCCATACGGACCTTGAGAATAAACAGCAGCTTACCGCAAGTACGGTCGTTATACAATTTGCCAAAGAAGTGGGCCCGGTAGATGGGCACGCGCATCTCTTGTACGAAAATATCGGGAGCGGGGACGGCATACTTTTTCTGGACGGAAAGGCAGTCAAAATTTCCTGGAAAAAGCCAGACCGCATGTCACGGACGAAATTCCTCGATACGTCGGGGAAAGAATTGGCGTTTAATCGCGGACAAATTTGGATCGAGATGTTGCCCATTGGTACCTCCGTTAATTATCCGAAGTAACGGAGTGTTCCCAGTTTAGGCCGCATCCGATAATAACTTGAATATATCGGTGCGGCACAAAGGGCCGTAGTCGTCCGGCTGAGCCGGACGAACGAGCCCTTAGTATACTTAAATCCTCCTGCCCGGAAAGAGCGGTCTTATGATTCTTGAAGACATCATAATCTCGAGGGTCCGGGTAAAGATATTGACACTCTTGTTAACTAACTCCGGGATGATGTTTCACGTCCGTGATATTGTCCGCAAAATAAGCGAGGAGATTAACGCCGTCCGGCGGGAACTTGCGCACATGGAAAAAGCGGCAATGGTGACGAAGGAGCATCGCGCCAATAGACTGTTTTACACGTTTCGAAAAGATTACCCCCTCTACTACGAACTGATTGCGCTGGTCGGCAAAACTTCCGGATTTGGCTGGGACATCCTCAAGCAGAAAGCCAAGCTCGGCAAGATAAAATTTGCCATGCTGTCGGGGCGATATCTGCGAGGAATGCTCCGAAGGTCCTCAAGAGACGTCGACTTGTTGATCGTCGGAACGGTCGTGTTGCCTGAGCTTGCCCACATCGTCAAAGGCGAAGAGGTGAGGCGCGGTCGCGAGCTGAATTATACCGTCATGACCGAGGAGGAATTTGTTTTCCGTAAACGTCGCCGTGACCCTTTTGTGCTGTCGATCCTTTCAGGATCCAGAGTCATGATTGTAGGAGATGAAGAGGATCTGGTTGACGGTCTCTAGCCGTATGCTACAATACCCACATGTTTCGAAATCCCAGACGATTGTTTCTCGGTATTATCGTATTGACCCTCGTCGTTGCCGCGATTGATCTTCCACAGCAATATACTCTATCGTTGCCATTAGGAAAGACGCCGCTTACGTTTACGATCCATCCGCCTGATATCGATGGCAAGTTTTTGGGACTGGCTTTTCGTAAAACGTTTTCTACTCACCTGGGTCTTGATTTATCCGGTGGAACTCACGTGGTGTTAAACGCCGATATGAATGATATTGCGGTAGGCAAGCGCG
>Ga0155734_110_pt3 | contig 10867 bp, 13 predicted proteins | sample RifCSPlowO2_01_FD_107388 | JGI IMG/M metagenome (GOLD analysis project Ga0155734, IMG submission 107388) | Candidatus Gottesmanbacteria bacterium RIFCSPLOWO2_01_FULL_49_10
TTGGTTTGCCGCGGTTTTGAGCTTTCTCAATGTTCTCTCCGTTCTCCTCTTTTTTCCTGAAACACGCGCACGGGTAGAGGAGCGATTTGTCATCCGGTGGGGGCAGTCGGTCCATAACATCTATCGTGCATTTACCACGCGGGGCATACATACGCTTTTCATCACGTCACTTCTATTCCAGGGGGGGTTATCGTTTTTGTTTACATTTTTTAGCGTCTACCTTATTCGCAAGTTTTCCTTTACGCAAGGGAATATCGGCGACTATTTTGCCTACATCGGTCTCTGGGTGGTTATCACGCAGGCCGTCGTCACCCGCGCCATATCAAAGCGTTTCCCTGAAGCATTGGTTCTCCGAGTAACATTGTTGGGATGCGCTATTGCGACGTTTTGCTTCTTTCTCCCGAGTGCATGGTGGGGGCTCCTCGTGGTGACTCCGTTTTTTGCTATCAACAACGGCCTCACACAGGCAAATATGGTAAGCCTTATCAGTCGATCTGCCGATTCATCGATCCAGGGAGAAATGATGGGGATTAACGCAAGCGTTCAGGCGATTGCCCAAGCTGTCCCGCCCATCCTTTCGGGTTTGGTTGCCTCACAAATTAGTCCCGAGGCGCCCATCATTATCTCCTCACTGATCGTGGGAGCCTCCTGGCTGTTTTTTATGACGTCGTTTCGCCGGGAGCAGACGGCGTCTCGTGTACAATAGGAGATGGAGGGATATGCGAGAGGCACTTAGGGAGCGCGTATTTAGGGTTGCTGCACGGGCAAAGACGCTCGTGTACCACATGTTTTTTGCAGTGTACGCCGTTTTCATTTTGACACTTCTCGTAGGAAGCATTGCATTGGTTGGGGATCTCCCGTGGAGTGGGCAGATGTATGGGCTTGGCGTGTGGAGCGGGAGAGCGGCGGTGACGATCCTTGCGGCTGTTCTCGTTCCGGGAATACTCGGACGCTTTGGGATTCAGATTAAAGTCACACGGGTTATTACGTTCTACCGCAGACAACTGGGGATTACGACATTTCTCCTGGCATTCACCCACGGGATGCTCGTGCGGTGGGTGGCGCGGATTGCACTTGGCCAGTACCCGCTCTCGGCAGCGCCACTCTTTGAGTTTTTCGGTACGTTTGCGCTCTCACTTCTTTTTTTCCTCTTTGTGACGTCCAACGACACAAGTGTCAAGCGCTTGGGTCCCTGGTGGAAGCGGCTCCACCGTACGGTCTACATCATTGTATGGCTTGTTTTGTTCCATACCCTTTTGCAACGGGTAAGTGTATGGAGCGCATTGATCGGTGTGGTCGCCGTACTTGAGGTGGTATCGCTTCTTTACTCGAGAATATAAAAGGGTTTTTTATTTTATGTATTCGTCCCAGCAGAATTATCCCCAGCGTCTCCGGATAAAATGGATGTAATTGAATCAAAGAGGGCCCTAAGAACGCCTCCTTCGTGTTCTAGCGCTTCTTTCAGTGTCGAATGACCGGCGTGATCTCCCATAGCAGCAATCTGTTCTGGTGGTAGTCCAGCTTTTTGCGCATGAAGTAAGTACTCTGGTGCCTCTTTAGATTCAGGGGTATTTTCCATAAATTGATATATAAATTGATAGCTCTGGCTATAAATTGATATAAATTGGCTTCGCAAGGCCTGGCCTTGCGAAGCTAATTACATGAGATAACTGCTGTGTGCGTGGGTACTTCACCCAGATTGACTGCGGTGCGTTTTCCATTGAGCGACGCGCCGTCCAGTACGACGCGGATTTCAGGATCTACGGCGAATCGGAGAGTAAAGCCAAATGTTGTTACCGTGATGCCGTCCCGCGTAGTTCCGTCTATCGTTGCCCGAAGCGGTGGAACCGTGAGGGTCGCCGATTCTCCGTTCCTGATGGGGTCCGGTGGGATGGAGAGGCCAGGGAGGTTGATCGGGATATTGCCGGAGAGGGTCATCGTATCACAACCGTTGTTGGTGAGGGTCAGGGTGACCGCCGCGAGTTTGAGGTAGGCCACGAGTCCACCGAGAGCAAGTGTGCCAATGAGAAATGTGCCCAAGATGGTGTTCCCGAGCAATCCTCGACCCGCGAATTGTTTTGCGAGGCTTGCGATATCTCCCTTAAGCGCTTGACACGCCTGGTCGATGCCCTCCTTGGATTCATCGGTCAGTTTGAGCGCTTTTTTGATCTTTTTCAAGGTTTCCGGTGGCATATCGTCACCATACTCATTGAGGATCGGTTCAAGATGGTTTTTCAGGTACCCGTACCATTCGTTTGCTTTTACGAATTGGCCACAGGTGTGTTTGAGGTTTTTATGGAACCGAAGAAGCGCAGCTGCAATTTTTTTCCGTTTCTTTTTCCGGTCAGATGATGGGGTTGACTTCTGTGTCATACGTTACAAAGGTATGATGTCGTTTGTAACACAGCAGATCGATCAATTCAAGGATGGGAAGCGTTATGGTCCTTCTGCGTGGGTGGGTTCCGGGGTTGTGGGCGGTTGCGATTTCCCTGATCCACTGTTTGAATATTGATACATTCTTGGAGTTTCACGAGATTCAACGTTTTTTTGACTATTGAGAGATCCCGTGGGAGCGAGTTCATATCGATTTTTCATCATTTCGTTTTTCTGCATTTCCTGAGTTTTCCGGAGCTCCAGGAGGCGGTTTTGATTTTCTTTGGTGTATTCGAGTGCCTTTTGGAACCCCGGGCATTTTTCTGGGTACTGTTGGCACCACTGTCGGCATTCTTGTTCATTGCGACATCCGCTGGGTCCTAAAAATCCGGGTGTACCCGATGCAGTATTGGGTAATTGGTTTCTCATTTCGAGAGTTTTTTGGTACCCCGGGCATTCATTGGGGTGTTGTACACAGTAGTTTCGGCAGCTTTCCTCGTCAGTGCAGCCGCCCGGTCGGGCGAGAGATCGCAGCGTGCCGCCTCGGGAAGACTCTCGTGTTGCGTCGGATGGTCCTCTTGTTGGTCGATATTTGCGCGTAAATGCCATGCACACATCTTTGTTTTCCTCGCATTTTTGTCGACAGGATTCCATGGAATCACAGCCAAGCTCGGTTTTTGCTTTTTCGATAAGCGCTTGTTTTTCCGGGTCAACTGCTTCTTCTTCGGGTTTTCGCTGTGGTCTGTGGCGACGAGCAAACTCTTGGCATTTGACGGGATTTTGCTCGCACAACGTATGACAGCTGTCAAGCGATGTGCAGCCGAGTTCGGTTTGTGCCTGATTTACCAGTTCTTCTCTCTTGGTTTCGTCCTCAGGAGAAGGCTCGATCTCTTTATGGAATCCTTTCTTTTTGGCAAACGCAATACAGGCGTCTTGATGGTCACTACTGTCGCAGTAGGATTTACACTCGAGGGCGCTTGCACAGTTTCCGAGTTCCGCAATCGGGAAGGTGATGCCAAAGCTTTTTGCTTTTACCTCCATCACGCGCTTTTCATCCTCAGAAGGAGTAGACAGACCTAAGACCTTCTCGCCGACGACATAGTTCCCATACGACCAACAGGCAGCTTTGTTTTCAGGAATCTCGCAATACAAATAGCACTCTTTTGCATCTCTGCAGTAGCCCAGATCGGGGATCGGGTAGCTCAGGAGTGATTGGGCGGAGACAGAGGGTACATTAAAACTTAAAACTTTAAAATTAAAGATGATAAATACGAAAAGAAAAACAAAGAGTTTTAAGAAGTTTAAAGTTTTCATTTTTAAGTTTAAAGTTTGTATAGTTATCTCAGTGCCTCAAATGGATTCTGATACTCCCTTGATCCTGTTGGTGTTACCGAAAACGGGTTTTGATACGGGGTAGGAGTAGGTTCTGCAAATGGATTTATCGGGGTTGATGCCTCCGCTGACCCGCTCGTTTCGTTAAATGAGGACTGGGGTTTTTCTGCGAACGGATTCTGAAACGATGACGGAGCGCTTTGTTTTTCGGTTTGTGCAGCTTGTTTGTTCGGTGCAAGAATATACGCGTATAGAGCGTAGCCCGTTGCGCCGACGAGGCCAAAGAGTAAAAGTAAAATTACCGGGATTTTCCAATTCATAACAAAATGGTATCTTCTCCCATTGTATGAATACGCTACGGACGTTTGTCAATGGTGTCGGTCCCCGTCCTTACACTACCACTTGGGCTTAATAATGTAGCGCTTGGTGTTCATCCTACCGTTTTTGAGCGTCGTTGCGATGGTGAGGGATGCATCCGTAATGTTGGTATGGGGCGTGCAGACACCCTTGCTGCACGTTCCGAAGTAAAGGTCGCGCGTATCGCTTAACCTGCCGCTTGGAGAAAGTGTTCCTACAACTCCCTGCGGTATGCCATTTGCAGTATAACTTAACGTATAGCTTGCTTTACTGACTGTTCCCAGGTTTGTAAACGTCACAAGGACGCTATGTGTTGGACGGGAAAGCCTAGCGCTCGAGTAGGAGATGCCTACGGGAGCAAGAGACGATACTTTTCCTCGAACGCGCAGCTTTGCCGCTTCAGCCGGGCGACCGACGAGGGACAAAAATACAAGAAGACCGACGACAAAAACACTCCGGGACAGCATATAATATAATAAGTATATCACAGGTCATACGTGGGAAACGGGAGGAGTGTACTCCTTGCATCAGGGGAGTCTTATTAGCGATAATATCACTATGAATAAATATACGTGGCCCATCGTCATCGGGATTATCCTCGGCAGTACGCTTAGTATTGCATACCTTTGGCAGGTACGTCGGACCACGCCGGGGGCATCGGGGTTACCGACAGAGACTACGTCGTCAACTCCCGCGCCGACGCAAAAGCTTACGACATGGAACGATCAAGCCGGATTTGTGTTTCAATACCCAGATGGGTTGTCGGTCAACAAGCACGATGAGGATAACGAAAATTACGCACATATTGAGTTTATGAGTAAAACTCACCCCGGAGGACTTATCGTTTGGGCGAAAGATACTACCGCCCCCAATGTAAGCGCCTGGGTGCGGAGTGAAACGAGATTTACCGATGCCCCGGTCCTCGATACGGTGCTTGCATCCCAACCGGCTAAAAAAATCATGCTCACTTCTCCCAAGCGCATGCTTATCGTCGGCACGGTGTCGGAGGCGATCGTCTTTAGCGTTGAAGCAACGCTTGATGATAGTGATTACTGGACAGGTGTCCATAAAACCATAACAGATAGCTTTAAGTTTGCTCCGCTCCCCGGGGAGAAAGTGTCGAGCGCCCCCGGTCCAAGCTCGTCGCAAAATGCCGCGGGTGAGGAACCTGTAGACGAGGAAGAGGTGTTAGAGTAGCAAGGGAACGCCGTTATGTGGTATACTCACTCTCGACCTGGGAACAAAGTGCGAGACCGCGTCCTGTGAGGGCTTCGAAGATACACTTCTGGCTTTCTCTTTAGGCATCGTAGTGTCCCCTTCAAGACCTAAGGAGAAAGGAAACCAATACTATGGCTACCAATTTGTTTGTTGGGAATCTTCCCTACACCATGGACAGCGACGGTCTTGGGCAATTATTTGCACAAGCCGGTACCGTCACGTCTGCCAAAGTGATCTCGGATAAGTATTCCGGCCGGTCACGAGGCTTCGGGTTTGTCGAAATGGCAACCGACGAAGAGACGAAGAAGGCTATTGAATTACTCAATGGCAAAGACGTTGAGGGACGAGCGCTAGTTGTCAACGAAGCACGACCACGGGAAGAGCGACCGCGAAACTAATAGATACGCGTAGATTTGTAAAACAATAAACCCTGACAGAAATGTCGGGGTTTTTGTTTGCCAATACCCGGCTGTTTTGCTACCATACGGGACGTATGTTTCACAGTCCAACGCACGGCGCTCTCGAGCTTCCCCAGGTACGGGAGCGAATCCTTTTATTTCTCGCCGAAGAACCAGAACGGAAGTATCAGCTGGTCGTCGGGACCGACTCCCAACCACATAATGGCTCGGGGGTGGATTTTGTGACGACGATCGTCATCCACCGGATCGGGTACGGCGGCATTTACTTTTGGCAGCGTGTCGTGAACAAGAAAAAATATGTTCTTCGTCAGCGGATGTATGAGGAGGAAACGATGTCCCTGGCCATGGCAGAGATCGTTCTTGCACTTCTTCATAAAGACGGCGTCACCAAGTATGACGTGGAGATTCATGTGGACATTGGGCAGTTTGGCAAGACGCGGGAGATGATTACGGAGATTGTGGGTATGATCCGGGGGAGCGGGTATGCCGTGAAGATCAAACCGGAAAGTTACGCCGCGAGCAAGATCGCAGATCGGTATACTTAGACGGCAACAAGAGGAAGCTTCCGTTTTGCTATACGAGAAAGGATTTCCGGTGTCTTTTCTCCAAACTGGGTGAGCAAGATCATTGCGGCGATGATGAAAGGCTTGTAACCGGCCTGGGCATACGTTTCCTTCTTAAATGCATCAAAAACTGAAGCTTCAACTTCTCCTTGCTTACAGCTCACTCCGCTTATATCCGCCGGCAGGCAGTGCATGTAGAGGGCTTTCCCGTGCTTAGTCCGTCTCATTAAGTGTTGGGTACACGTCCAACTACTGTATTTGGCGTTTTGGGCAAGGGCTTCTTTTTCAAGCGCCAAAAGTTCTTTGTCGTCTTTTTTCTTGAGCAGTTCCGTACGTTTTTTCATGACACCGTAGGATGCCCACGATTTGGGGTAGACGATGTCCGCGCCGTCAAATGCTTCTTCCATATTGTTCATAATCCGGAATGCCCCGCCGCTTTTTTTTGCCTCCCGGCCGGCATACGCTTCAATTTCCGGAATCAGGTTGTAGCCCTTAGGGTAGGCGAGGGTCACATTCATCCCAAAGCGCGTCATGAGCGCGATCACGCCTTGCGGCACAGACATGGGTTTGCCGTAGGAAGGGGAGTATGCCCAGCTCATAGTTAGCTTTTTATCACGCAGTTTTTCTATCCCGCCGAAATAGTTGACGAGATGGAGCATGTCCGAGAGTGACTGCGTGGGATGATCTTCGTCACACTGGAGATTGATGACGCTTGGCCGTTGGTTCAGCACGCTGTTTTTGTATCCCCAGTCGGCGGCACTCGCGACCTCGACCATATACTGGTGGCCTACCCCAAGAAATATATCATCGCGGATGCCGATTGTGCGGGTAAGGAAGGAGAGCATATTGACCGTCTCCATAATCGTCTCACCGTGGGTGATCTGGGACTTTTTTTCGTCGAGGTCTTCTATCTCAAGTCCCAAGAGGTTGGCTGCTGCGGCATAGCTATACTTCGTGCGCGTGGATTTGTCCCGGAAGATGGAAACGGCGATACCTGTGTTGAACACTTTGGGTGATATGCCTTGTTTATGAAGGTCGCGTAAGGTTTGTGCCACAGCGAGCGTCGCCTTGAGATGGTCTACTGATTTATCCCACGTCCGCAGAAAGTCGTGGTCGTAGCTGGAGAGATTGAGATTGCTTACTGTCATACAACTCCTAAAAGATACACCACCAGCGCTTTTTGTGCATGTAGTCGATTTTCCGCTTGGTCAAATACAACGGATTGGGCTCCATCGATCACCTCGGCCGCCACCTCATTACCCCGATACGCAGGGAGATCATGCATAAAAATAGCGTCCGGTTTAGCATGCTTCATAAGCTTTTGGGTTACTTGATACGGTGCAAAAATCTGGAGGCGTTTGGTTTTTTCCGCTTCATCGCCCATGCTTATCCATGTATCCGTGTATACGACATCTGCGTCCGTTACCGCGCGGACGGGATTTGTGACTTGAATCATAGAACCACCTGATGTTTTCGCAAGTTTCGTCGCAGCTTGTGCGACTTGGGGTAGCATCGCGTAGCCCTTAGGAGAAGCCACGGAAAAATGGATACCCAACAAACCGGAGGCCAATGCAAGAGAATGCGTGACGTTATTTTCCCCATCGCCCACGAAGGCAAGCTTGAGACCAGCAAGCTTTTCTTTATACTCCGCGATGGTTAGAAGATCCGCAAGGATCTGGCAGGGATGCTCCATATCCGACAGTCCATTGATGACCGGCACGTGTGAGTGGCGGGCAAGTTCTACGACCGTTTCATGCTTGAACGTCCGGGCCATGATGATGTCTCCCATGCGGGAAGCGGCCTTGGCCACATCGGAGACTGATTCACGCACCCCTAACCCGATATCACTAGGCGCGAGATAAATGGCGTGCCCGCCAAGCTGCGTCATGCTGATCTCAAAAGAAAGGCGAGTTCTGAGACTGGGCTTTTCAAAGATCATGATGAGCGTTTTCCCTGATAGGATCTTACGAAGCTTTCCGGCTTTTACTTCCTTTTTGAGCTCATGGGCCTCCTCAAAAATTCGTTCCATGACAGGAACTGTGAAATCGGTGATGGAAAGAAAATGATGTTTGTTCATATATGACCTTTATTTGACTGTTTTTATCGTTTTATTTACGGTCCGCCGGAGCAGAGTGTGAGAATCTGAAAGCTTCTGTTTTTTGTGTAATACATTTCCTTGTAATATCCGAAGCTGTTTTTTGATCTTTTTGATCATATTTTTGACTTGTCCTGGCGCGGGCCCACCGAAGCTTGTATGCGCATTCACGCATGCGCGGGCAGTGGCTACCTCATTGATTTGTTCTTGGGTAACGACAATCGGTTTTTTTAATACTTCCATAGCTGTATCATTCACCATCTGGGGCGTTAATTCTATAAATGATGAAATCACGCCCTTCTTGATGATTGTTTTTACCACCTGGTACGCTTCACGGAAGCTTATCTTTCCACACACGGATAGCTGAATAGTTATATCAGGGGAAGTGGAAAAATGGATATTCGCAAGTTCTTCCATGCGTTTTGTGTTTGGCTCAATGGTCATAAGTATTCCGGTGACGACCGGCAACGTCGATTCCATTAATTCAACTGAGTCAAATAATATTTTTTTAGTAACTTGTGTATCACGATTAAAACCAGATGGGAGTGAATCCATTATCATAACGGTTTCCAAAGATGCTGCATGAATACGGGCCATATTCGCACGAACAACCTCAAGTGTATCGGGATTCGTTAAATTCGGTTGAGCAGTGCCACCCGTAGTGTAGGCTGTGCCGAGTGTAATCAATTGAAACTCATGACTGGAAAATAGTATTAGCTCATTCATTGTCCGGCGGATGTGCATGGCAAGAATGGTCAGTTCATGAAGCAATTTCGCCTCCTGTTCTCCCCGCTGATTGGCGGTATACAGGCTGTGGGAAGTAGCCTCAGAAAACCCCAATAACCGTGCGATGTACTGGCGGTCAATCGGCAAATGTGTCCCGGCCATCTCAAAAATTCCAAGCGGGCACTTATCAACCATGTCAAATATATTCAGAATATTTTTTATATCATCAATAACGTGGTATGCCTTTGCGGTTAACCAGTGACCAAAAGTAATAGGCTGTGAAATGCGTAAATGCGTATATCCGGGCATGATGGTTTTAGTATGCAGTGCAGCTTTTTCTACCAATCCAGAAATCAAAACAAGAAGCATATCACACATTCCCAATATATGCTCACGCATCCACATCCTCGTATCCGCATACACTTGATCATTGCGGGCAATACCTAAGTGCAAATAGCCACCTGTTGCAATACCTAGCCGGGAAATAAGTGTTTGTTCGATATTGCTATGTACGTCTTCAAGCGCAGGATTTAGAGCATATGCACCCCTTTTATGCTGGCGCTGTATCCAACGTAATCCTTCCAATAAAGATGTGCCCATTTGAGGAGAAATAAGATGCGTTTTTACAAGCATACACACGTGCGCCAAGTCAACCTCGCATTCATACGCAATAAATTGCTTGTCCAGAATTACATCTTCCCCGGCCGCATAACTCACCGCTATACTTCCATGCGTTGCATCTTTTGCGTCTTTCCAAAACGGCACGTCAGTTGACTCTGATTGATCCGATGGAATCCCAAGTTCTGAGAGCTGAATGGATAATCCGGTTTCCCTGTGTGGAATAACATGTTTCGTCGTTTTTACAGGATACGTTTTGTCGCTTAACCCCATGGCAACCACTTTTTCTTTCGATACCGGAATGTTTTTTCGACGTGGATACACGGTAATTGTGTCGTTACCAAGATAATCCACGAGCATACATGGTATTTTTGTAGCCCCTAGCTCTTTACAACTCTGGAGCCTATGGTGACCATCGAGCACGATGAGCGTCTGTTTGTCCACAACAATCGGCTCGGTAAACACTCCGGCGCCCATCATCATCGCTTTTACCTCTTCGACATGAGTAGCATCCACGCCCTCGTGAATAAGAATTTTATGTATCGGTGTAAGCTTCATACGTACTCCTTTATGGAACCGTCGGCCTTCCCTAGATGGTTGGAAAACACTTCCGCATGCACACTGGCAAAGCTGTATTCTTCAAACCCATAGGGCACTACATCCAACCCCTCGCGAAACTTGAGGCTTGTGGCGTCAATATTCACGAGTGACCCCACCGCTTTCCGTTTTACAACCGTCACCATACCTTTGAACAATTTTAGAGTAATGGTGCCATTCACGTACTTTTGTGTCGTATCGATAAACGACATAAGGGATTGAGCCAGTGGACTATACACTTGGGCGTGGTACACAAGCTTTGCCCATTTAGGATCAATAACCGTGTGCTTAAACCAAAGCGTCTCTTTGGGCAATACAAGCTTTTCTAATTCCTTATGCGCGTACATAATCGCCGTTGCCGCTGGCAGTTCGTATACCCATTTGAATTTATTACCATACAAGCCATTCTCAAGCATATCTACCCGTCCTATACCATGCTGGCCGGCCATCGTATTGAGTTTCAAGAACAAGTCTGCAAGATCAATCGATTCACTATTGATCTTTACAGGAAGTCCGTGTAAAAAGGTTAATTCGATGTATTCTGGTTTATTCGGCGCTTTTTCTACCGG
>Ga0155734_106_pt4 | contig 10860 bp, 12 predicted proteins | sample RifCSPlowO2_01_FD_107388 | JGI IMG/M metagenome (GOLD analysis project Ga0155734, IMG submission 107388) | Candidatus Gottesmanbacteria bacterium RIFCSPLOWO2_01_FULL_49_10
CCGTGTGTTACCAGAATGGGGAGTGCACGGAAAGGGAGACCATAAGGCTCGACTGTTTGCGTTCCTTGGAGTCTTGCTCCTTTTTGTCTTTCCTATAAGTGTCGGTTCTATGACCATCTGGAGATTTTGGGGCATTACGACGGATAAAACGGCTGACAATTTGGGCCGGGATATACTCGAAGCACTTCCCGCCAACGCAATTGTATTTGTGAGTCGCGATACGCCGCTTTTTGCCTCCCAGTACGTGCGCTACGCTTTGGGAATTCGGTCCGATGTCATCCTTATCCATGCCAACAGAATGTGGAGCCGGGATTATCAGGACGTTTTGCGAAGCGCCTTCCCGTTGATCGTCGTCCCCAAGACTGATCCCCCTTCGGTTTTTGCTCGAGAATTTATCGCTGCCAATAGCCCCGGTCACCCCATATATACCAACTCGAAATTTCCCCTTGAAAACGGAATGTATTGGGTACCGGAGGGACTGTTGTATCGGCTTACCAAAGAACATGAACTCCCGGTACTAAAAACACTTGAAGAAGTCAACGAAAAAATTTGGCAGTCATATCGCGATCCGACCACAGGAATTTTAGGCCGTTACAATCACTTGATGCTTTCTGATGTTCGCGGCGTGTATGCAGATGCCCGCTTGACGATGGGAAGGGTACTTTTACGCGGTGGTGCGACAGAGGGCGCTCGGGAGCAATTTATTGCATCTATCCATTATGGGAGTGACAGCGACGCGCCGGATGCGTATACCCTTTTGGGGTTGACTGAGCTATTCCTCAAGCACTGCGATGCTGCTCGGGCGGCGTTTGGTAAAGCGCGGGAAACAAGCTTTGTCCCCTCCCCCGTTCTTACCTATTACGAGGCAGTAAATTTTCGAGACTGTGACGTTGACAGCGCTAAGGCCAGTGAGCTGTTTTCCCGATATGAAAAAATAAAGCAATCAGAGGAAATCCCCATAGCACCCCAATGATAGCGATCGTGACAAGCGTTACTAATAATCCCAGCATAAACGATTGCGGTCGGTAGAAAAAAAGTATCTGGTGGGACCCTTTCGGTACGAGGACCCCGCGTTGCCGTATGTTTACCGCGTATACGGGGGTTCTCGATCCATCAAGCGTTGCCTGCCAACCGGGGTAGTAGGCATCAGTAAGGACGAGTACCCCATCGGTCGGATTATCGCCTACATCTACAGTAACTTGGTCGGGCGAAGGGTCTGTAACTGTTACGTGTGCTTTTTTTGTGGGGACTGCGGGTTGAGTCGGTAGCAAGAGCGGAAGATGGGTAAGGACGCTTGTGCCGGGGATAAATGATATATCCTCAAACGCGCTTCTGGCTTTAGCAAGCGAGGTGGCAACGATTGGTTGGGTCGCGATATAGGCGCGAGGGAGTGCGTCCTCATTGCGGAAGCGCGTAATGGTCGTTTGGCCTTGGGTGATGTCTGCCGTTTTCACGAGTCCAGGCGAGTTGAGCGGTACCGTCGAAATCAGGATATTTACCCCGAGAATGGTAAGATACTTTTCGGTTTTGGCGCTTATGGTCGCGATATTAGCTTCGATATGCATGCCGTGTGAGAGAAGTGTGTCAAAAAGCGCCGTGCGCTCAAGTGTTCGTGCGGTATAGACATCTTTTTGATATATGTTCCAGTAGACATTTGTATTGGGTGAGAGCGTATTACGCAGAAACGCGTAGGGTTCAATAGTTTTCCATCCTTCTTTCAAAAATATACTATTATGCGATGCCTCAGCGCCGATCGTCAGAACTCTGTCTTTTGGTGAGATCGCGGCGATAGTGGGTGGCGGAGAAAGCCACGCTGCAGCGGGTACGAACGCATGATAGTCTTGCCATGACTTTCCAAGGAGGAGAAGGTTTGCGCTAAGTATGATAAGGATCATGCTTGAAACGAGGCGGGATCGGGAAAATTTGTGCTCAATGGCGGTGGTCGTCAGGCATGCTTGAACGATGAGTGAAAGCACAAATATCGTAAGGAATCGTGATGGAACGCGAAAAAGGTTAAACGGCCAGAGAGAATAAATGAGGTAGAGTGGTGAATACTTTCCGGTCATAAGGAGGAGTGAGACGAGTGTCGCCCCCCAAAAAAACAGTTGCAGGGGTCGAAGGGACGTTTTTTTCAAGAGAAACACGACACCGAAGACTGCCAAAGCAATGGGTGCGAGGCCGATATATCCGGTATTTTCCCAGAATATGCTTCCGTCAAACGTCGAAAAGGGTGGGTAGGTGCCGAGCCGAGGATTGCCGAGTGCAAAAGGACTAAAGAGAGTCTTTAGGTGTTTCCATGGATAGGAAAAGTACGAGGCAGTTTCCGGAGGGAAGCCACCCCTTGCCGCGGTCGCCTGGAGAAATTCGTATGAGGGTACCAGCTGTACCGCACTAAGACCCAGCGCTCCAATGTACGAAAGAGACAGATACGCCAAAGACCGGAGCGGTCGGGGCGTACTATGCTTTATAAGGAAAAGGAAATACCCGAAGGAGAATACGATCGTGATGAATGTTATTTGAGGAAATCCGATCATGATCTGCTGAGATACGGCAAGTGCCAGAAGTGTACTTGAGGTGATTCTGGGTTTTCGCACGACAGCGTGCGTTGCCAGGAATATCCAGGGCATCATGCTGATGCTTTGGACTACGGTGTACTGTGTAAGTCGCGGAATCACAATGCCGGAAGCCATGGCCGTACATGCACCAAATAGTGAGGTCGGGCGGGTACACCCAAGGTACCGCAGCCACAGGTACATGCCGACACCAAACCATGCGAAGGTCACCATAAAGGAGACATTGTACGCAAGAACCGGGTTCGGGAGAAATTTAAACAGCAGCATATTTGGTATAAACAGAGCGCCTACTGGCCCTTCGGCAAACAGCGGAAATCCCATACCGATCCGGGGTTCCCAAAGTGGCAATCTATTAGACTGCAGAGACTGCCAAAGCATGAATTTTGACTGGAAACTGTAGTGCCAGCTGTCGCTTCGGCCAAAATCCGGTGTTACGAGAAGTTTCATCTCCGGCCACAGGAGTGGCACGAAATATACCAGGGCCAACAGGCACAAGACTGTTGCTATGGCGATATCGGGCCAGATTAAACGTAATTTTTTCATCGCGATCGGAGTATCCCAGGTTGATTCTCGCAGATAAATCCGAGATACTCAATATATGGATCGTATCGTGGCCTTTTTATTTGGAACGATCGTTGGATCATTCCTCAGCGTTCTTTCAGACCGATTGCCCCGGCATGAGCAGGTTGTCTGGGGAAGATCGTATTGCGATCATTGCAAAAAGCTACTTCGCTGGTATGAACTTGTCCCGATTGCATCGTACCTTGTACAGGGCGGGAGGTGCCGGCGCTGCAAGGGGAAGCTTTCGTTCCAGTATCCGGTGGTAGAATGCATGACGGGCATAGGATTTGTGCTCATAACCCAGAAATTTCTTCCTCCCTTGGTTTCTCTTTGTGTCATGGTGCTATTTTGTAGTCTCCTGGTCATTACGGTCAGCGACATGAAATATAAAATTATTCCGGATAGCATGGTGGTGTCGGGTATCGTTGCGGCTGGGTTTCTCCTCCTCATCAATAATAGCTCGACCTATGCTCTATATTTCGTTTCAGCGCTTGGTGCTGCTGCTTTTTTTCTCATATTATGGATGGCCACACGCGGGTGCGGGATGGGGTTGGGGGATGTCAAGCTTGCGTTTCTCTTGGGGTTATGGCTCGGTTTTCCATACATCGTTATTGCACTCTATCTTGCTTTCTTGACGGGTGCGACAACGGGTGTCATACTGATTCTAGCACAGAAAAAAACGCTAAAAAGCCGTATTCCCTTCGGACCATTTATGATTTTGGGGGCGGCGACGGCAGCTATTTGGAGTACGCAGGCCGGTATCCTGTGGAGAATATTTTTATGAGTATCATGAAACGCTTGGTCAGGTTTCGGGACAGATTGCGCCGTGACGGTTTTACGCTCATGGAGCTTTTGATCGTGATTGCTATTATCGGCATTATCATCGCGGTTTCAGCAGCATCGTATTCAACGGTCCAGAAGCGGTCCCGCGATAGTCGCCGTCAGGGCGACCTTAAGGCTTTCCAGAACGCGCTCGAGCAGTACTACTCGGCAAACAGTGCAAGCTACCCCGCTGGAGGTTATCCAAACAACGGAGCACTTCAACCGACCTATTTGCCAAACGGAGCACCTCTAGACCCGAAATCGAGTTGCAAATACAAGGATGTGACATGGACGACTAGTGCATATACCGTGTGTGCTGATCTTGAAAGTGATGGAACATTTATCTGTACTCCTACCACGTGTGATACGTGTGCACCGCAGCAGGATTATTGTGTCAGTTCTCTGCAATGAAAAAAGGATTTACGCTTATTGAAGTCCTCGTCGCGGCGACAATCATAGCAGTGCTTGTCGCAATCGGCATGGTTTCGTACGGCAATATCAATAAGCGTTCGCGGGATTCAAAGCGCAAAAGTGACCTTGAGCAAGTTCGGTCAGCCCTTGAGATGTACAGGTCTGATAACAATGCGTATCCCGCGGTCAATACCGGCGGATTTGCCACGGCTGCAAATCTCAATACCGGTAACCCCGCGACTGGACTTGTGAGTGCCTACACCCCCTCTATTCCAACCGACCCGACGAGTTCCCAGACGTATCGCTTTCGAGCGATTGCAGTCAGTGGCAGTTACGTTTCTTATTGTTTGTGCGGGAAGCTTGAGACCGAGTGCCTTAGTACTAGCTGTACAACGTGTACGGTGTCCCTGCCAGTGGAGTGTAACTACGGTGTCAAAAATCCTTAAACGCATTATGAGAAAAGTGAGGGGGTTCACCCTTATTGAGCTTTTGGTTGCCGTGGGTATTGCCATGCTTGTGACCGGAGGTGCTGTCGTCAACTACAATACCTATAATGACAAGCAGAGAATTCAACAGGCGCTCTCAACGCTCAAAAACGACTTGCGTGCCGTGCAATCAAAAGCACTCTCCGGATTAAAACCGCCCCCTCCTGCTGTTTGTAGCAGTCTTGCCGGTTACCAAGTGACGTTTAGCAATACGACAGTCGGTAACTATAGTACCCAGGCTCTGTGCGATAATAGCGGCACGGAGACATTGGTCGGCGATATTGAGACAAAGTCGCTCTCGAGTGGAGTTCTTTTTAACCCGTTGCCGTCAACCACGACGTTTTATTCGTTTAACCGCGGTATCTCTCCTACCCAATCAATCGTTCTTGCGGGAGCTGGATTATCATCGACTCTTTATATTTCCTCTTCCGGGAGTATCACCGATTTGGCTCCGACACCAACCCCCACACCGACACCAAACCCGACACCGACGCCACCTCCCGGAAGTACCCCGACACCGACGCCACCGGCAAGTACACCAACCCCAACATCGCCTCCACTACTTCCAGATGGAGACGGACTCAAGGGAGATTATTTTGACAAAAAAAACCTGACAGACCTTGTCGCAACGAGGATTGATCCGACGGTCAATTTTGATTGGGGAAGCGGGAAAGCACATCCATCGCTAAGCGGTGTTAACAAATTTTCGATCCGTTGGACTGGGCGCGTCCTATCAACGACCGCGGGCACGTATAAATTTTTTGTTGACTCAGACGACGGGAAGAAGCTTTGGGTAAATAATGTCCTTCTCATAGACAACTGGAATGACGGCAGCGGGGAGGATAATGGGTCAATTTCGCTTTCCGCCGGAACACTCTATTCCATAAAAGTAGAATATTACGAGAACACCGTCAACGCGTATGCTATATTGCGATGGAAACCTTCCGGTGGCAGTAAAGTCGTCATCCCTCAGGCAAAATTATTTTCATCATGATGCCGCTTATGCACAATGTTTCGGGTCCGAGCGATCATGGCCAGACGATTGTCGAGATTATCGTGGTTGTGGGTGTTGCGGTTATACTGGTGACTGCGCTTGTCGCAAGCAGTACGATTGCTCTGAAGTCCGGCCAGTTTGGCAAAATGAAAAGTACCGCAGTCCAATATGCCCAAGAGGCGCTTGAGATGACACGAAACATGCGGGATAAAAGCTGGGACGATTTTTATACGTACGGAGATAGTTTGCCAAGCGAAAACTGGTGCCTGGACAAACAGGGTACATGGACTCCACAAGTCATCTCTTGTCTCGTAAATATTGACTCGATTTATACGCGGACGGTGACGTTTGCCTGGCAAGATCCGCAGATGAAGGTTGATGTCGTGGTCTCTTGGGCAGATGGCGCAAAGGCGTATAATGCGACTCTTTCCACGTACTTTACGCAATGGCGGTAGTCTATCGTATGCATATGGCCTATGAAAGAGCGTAACGTTTTCTACCATCACGGATTTACGCTTATTGAACTTATTGTCACGATTACGATCATGAGCATGATCGGAATATTGATTGCACAAGTTTTTTTTACGACTTCACGCACCAATACAAAGACCGAACTCGTGAAGGAAGCCAAGCAAAACGGTGAGTATGCTTTGGGATTTATCGAGCGTATGATCCGAAACTCGAGATATGTGACGTCTGCATGTGCCGGGAGTGCAGACACCTCGATAACGATCACCAATCCCGACGCAGGGTCAACAACATTCCTGTGTGTTCAAGATGGCTCACTGTTTCGTATCGCTTCACAGAGCGCAAGCGGCATAGAATACCTTACCAGTAGAAGTGTCACGCTTGGGGGCGCGGATTGCGCATCGTCATCGCTCGTCATAACATGCACTCCGTCTGGTGGGAAACCCGCGTTTATTGGCGTTGCCTTTTCCTTGAGCCAGATCGGGACTCCTGTTGATCAGTTTCAAAAGGCAAGTGCATCATTTCAGACAGACATAACACTTCGTAACTAGCGTCATATTGTCAAAATGCATAGGAGCTTCTACAATGGATAACATGAGACATTCTTGGACACATCATCATGAGTCTGGTCAGATACTCCTCATTACCCTTCTCGTTCTTACTATCGCAACGACGGTGGTGCTTTCGCTTATCGGACGGACGACGACTGACGTCTCGATCAGTAATCAAATAGCCGAATCCTCCCGCGCCTTTAGTGCAGCTGAGGCAGGCATTGAAGCATCGCTTAAGTCAGGTACCACAGGTGTCCAAACACTCTCAGGAGCCACGTCCTTTGACGTCCAGCGAGCTGACATCGGAAACGCAGCCGGGATCTATCAATTTCCTAAAAAAGTCGTAAAAGGTACCACGGAAACGTTGTGGCTCGTTGATCACAACGCCAACGGAAGCCTCGATGAACACCCGACATTTACGGCATCGTCTCTGGATCTTTGTTGGAGCAGTGAGTCGACGATCCCCGCAATGGAAGTTACGGTACTCTATAAAACTGCGCCACCGACAAGCGAGTATCGCGTCGCTAAAGGCGCGTATGATCCTGATCCTGACGGGGCCCGACGTAGCGCAAATAATTTTTCCACCGTGACGGCCGCGACCGGCGGCTGCGGCGTGGGCACCAATACGACGTATCGACAGAGGATAACGTTTGGCAGCTTCTTTCCAGTAATCGATCCGACAAGCGATACGCTTCTTATGCTGCGCGTGCAGCCGGTGTACAGTGATGCCGCGATCGTTGTGAGTACCGTGGCCCCGCTTCCTCTTCAGGGAACGCAGATAACCTCGACGGGGTCAAGCGGTACCGGTGTCTCTCGGAAAATAGTCGTTTTTCAGCAGTTTCGTTCGCCTCCTTCGATCTTCGATTCAGTGATTTACAGTCAAGGATCGTTTTAACACTCATCTTGCCATGGCTTGGCATATATGAACTCTACCATCGGTCTTGATATCGGCTCCCATAGCATGAAGCTTGTGGAGATTATGCAAGGGAAACGTGATGTCTACACGGTTTTGGCTGCTGGAACGGCTCCGACTCCGCCTAAAGCACTTGCTTCTTCACTTCCTGCGGATCTGGAGGCGGTAAGCGCAGGTGTTAAAAAGCTCGTTCGTGACGCGGGGGTGAAAGGCCGGGAGGTAAATATCGCTCTCCCGGAGTCGCAAGTCTTCACGCGTGTCATTGAAGTGCCACAGCTATCAAGTCGTGAACTTTCCTCTGCGATCAAGTGGGAAGCTGAACAGTATATTCCTTTACCGCTTGATCAGGTCACGGTAGATTACACGATCCTTCGTGATACAAAAGAGACCGGATCCAATAAAATGGAGGTCTTGCTCGTGGCGAGCCCGAAATCGCTGGTAGAAAAGTATGTGACGATCCTTGAACTTGCAGAATTGACGCCTGTCGCCGTAGAAACAGAGATTATCGCCGCATCACGATCTCTTGTGCGATCTGCTCCTACCGTGAAGACGGCGATGATTGTATCAATCGGTGCGCAAACGACTGATCTTGCTATCCTGCGATCCGGCATGCTCGCATTCACGAGATCCATAAGCTCGGGCGGAGAGGCTCTCTCCCGCGTTCTTGCGCAAACGTTTGGATTTGATGTGTCCCAAGCAGAAGAGTACAAGAAAACCTATGGACTCGAAAAAGATAAGTTAGAAGGAAAAATAGTAGAAGCGGTACGGCCTATTATGGATACTATCGTCAGCGAGATCAAGCGAGCTGTTGCGTTTTACCAGGAAAAAAATAAAGACGAAAAGGTTGAAGTGCTTCTCCTCTCCGGCGGGACAGCGAGATTGCCTGGAATGGTCGTGTATCTGGCTCAGGCGGTCGGGATTGAGATTCAACTTGGTAATCCGTGGGTGGGGCTACGGCGAGACGAGCGGTTTGCCGTTCTTGACGCCGAAGGACCCGTGTTTTGCGTCGCCGTAGGACTTGCGCTACGATAGTGCTCTTATGAATCCTGCCACAGACATAAATCTCCTTAAGGCCAAAACCGCCCTCTCTCCGACGCTCGTCGTACTCGAGCGCCATCTCCATATCGCAAGCTACGTGGTATTGGTCGGCGCGTTATCTGCCAGTCTTTTCCTTGGGGTAGGCTATGTGATTTTACGATCAAAGCTTGGTCTGTTGATTTCGAATAAACAAAAGTACGTCTCTCTGATTGCCAATCAGTCCCGCAAGGAAGTGCTCCTCGTATTGATCAAGGACAGACTGAGTGTTTTGGATAAAATTATCGCCTCCCAGAAAAATTGGGTCGTCGCTTTTGACCTTATTGCCCGGGTTCTTGGAGGGCAGCCGCTGAACTCTTTTAGTGTCAATGACGAACAGCAGGTCAGTATGAGTATCACGGTCTTTAGTATCGAGGAGGCAATTTCCTTGGTTGATCGGATAGCGCTTGAGATGCACGAAAAAAAGCTCATTCGACCTACGCTTGAGTCGCTCCGTTACGGAACAGATGGAAGCGTCGACCTTTCCATCGTATTCATTCCTACGCTGTAGCCTATGGTTCTCATAAAACATATCATTCGCCAATACCATGGTTTCGTGATCGCAGGGAGCATCTTGGTATTTAGCGGGCTTGCTATATTTACCGCGGTCGTTCCGGGTATTCGAGTGACGCTTTCTCTGTATGAGCAGCTTCAAACGCTCACGCGCGAAACAGAGACGCTTGCATCGAAGCTTTCCTACCTTGAAAGTCTTGATGAGGATAAGTTAACACATCAACTCCAAGACCTTGTTGGGGCATTGCCACTGGATAAATCCATACCAAGCATATTTGCAACCATTGATGGGTTGGCCGCACAAAGCGGGGTTTCCATTACCGATATAGTTCTTGAGAGCCCCGGATCGATCGCGACTGGGTCAGCCATCAACGCCGCGGCGTTCAAATCAAGCGGTAGCCCGGAGTTGACGCTGTCGATAGCTGCACAGGGTACCCTTGACGAGATGCGACACCTTTTTGGGCAAATACAAAATGTTCGTCGACTCCTAAGTATCAAGAATTTCAATGTGAGTATCAATGCATCGGGATTTGTCAATTTCCGCGGAGGGCTGGTCACCTATTATCGTGCGTTACCTGCAAATTTGGATCAAAGCACCCAGGCTCTTCCCGTCATTACTGAGAAAGAAGAGGTTCTTATGGGAAAAGTTGCTTCTATGGAGTCTCTTTCCCAAGCCATGATCTCCCGTAGCCCAGTCGTATCCGGGACAGGGAAGACCGATCCTTTCTCACGATAAAGTGGATCAGAGAGGGGTGTTTAAGCGTTCTTACGAAGCAAATCAGCGCGGCGTTCCCGTGTGCGACCCAGGGCTTTTTCAGCTCGCCATTTTGTCATTAAGGCGTGATTTCCCGACAGAAGTATCTTCGGTACGGACATTCCCTGGTAGGTTTGGGGGCGGGTATACTGCGGATGCTCGAGGCGTGAGGGATCCGAAAACGACTCAAGCTGTACGGCTTGTGCGCGAGCGAGAACACGAGGGATAAGACGTATAACACTGTCAACAAGAACCATAGCAGGAATTTCCCCACCGGTCAGGATATAGTCTCCGACAGAGATGGATTCATCGACCAGCGCGCTTACCCGCTCGTCTACTCCTTCATAGTGGCCGCAGATGAGGATGAGATGGTCAAACCGGGATAATTCGCGTGCTTTGGCTTGCGTGTATGGGGTACCCTTCGGATCAAGAAAGATCGTTTTTTCTTTTAGGACATGTTTTTGCTCTTTGATCGCCCGATCAATGACATCGACCCTCATGATCATGCCGGTACCGCCGCCGTAGGGACGATCGTCCACAGATTTGTGCTTATCGGTTGCATAGTCGCGTATGTTGACGATGTTGATGGTGAGGAGCCCTTTTTGTTTTGCTCGTTTGACGATCGAGTGATCAAACGGCCCGACAAACATTTCCGGGAAGAGGGTGAGGATCGTAATGTGCATGGCGGGCGGTTAGTGCGCTTCTTCGGTAATCTCTACATCGACATAGATCGCCCGCTTG
>Ga0155734_148_pt1 | contig 10860 bp, 12 predicted proteins | sample RifCSPlowO2_01_FD_107388 | JGI IMG/M metagenome (GOLD analysis project Ga0155734, IMG submission 107388) | Candidatus Gottesmanbacteria bacterium RIFCSPLOWO2_01_FULL_49_10
AAACTTGCCGTTTCCGAACGGAATTTCTATCGCCACGACGTGCAGCCAATACAATCCACGGGTGGTTTTGTCAAACACCCACCCAGCAGCCCGGCCGGCCGCACGCATCCCTCGCAGCGCACTGCGGGGATTTTTTACGACGAATACACCGCTAGCGAGTAACAAAACCGCTGCGCCGACGATGAGAATTATTCCGCTCCAGTTCGAGCTCCTTGAAACAACGCGTTGCGAAACTTCTGCAACCGTCGTCTCCCCCACTAGGTCAAGCGGATTGACCCAGTAAACTGGCCCGATTGCGTCGGTAACCATTTGAGAATCAAAGCCTTGTGGCTGAGATACTCGTTGGCCGACGCTCAGATGCCAGTGAGCGCGGAATCGTTTTTCGACCCCATTCATCGACTCGACACCCAAGAGGGTGCTTTCGTCGACGATGGTGCCGACCTTGCTTTCCAGTCCTTGGGCGAAGGCGAGATGGAATACATCCATCACCCAACCTTCGCAGCTGCCCACGCCCTCGATGCGGACGTACGTCGTTACCAACCCCGAAGGATTGGGCTCCGTACCCGCATAGAGGACGCCCGGAAACATGGAGTAAATACTTCCAACCCCATCTAAGCCCGGGAGGGCGCCGTCGCCGACAGCATGCATCCCCGAGATAATGGAATCCTCAAGGCGCCGGCCGTCGCGGACGGGATTTGCAAACGTGCAAGATTCTGAAGCCTGTGCACGCGCAGGCGATACAGCTATAAAACTTGATAAAAACAGCCCTATGAGGGCTGTGACGAGAAGTGAGCGCATTGTGCGCATCTAACTCTCTCCTTTGCCCTCCAGGGCAACTTGGATCCCGCGATCGTTCAGCGGGTCGATACGATTTTATTTTGGCCGCTACCGCGGCCTTGGACGAATTTTGTTGTCTTCTTTTTTGCCTTTTTTCTTGGCCATTTCCTTTTTCCTCCTTATAGATTTTTTGTGTTTACGAATAGGAAGCAAGAGACAGGGATATACTCCCTATCCCCTCCTTCCTACCCGCAACACATGTCCCGGAGGAAACCGCCCAACCCCCCTCCTGCGCCCTCTTGTCGTTTGAGAAGTTCCTTCAAAGTCCAGAAAATGTACGGATCAATGTGCTATACTAACGTATATGAAACTCTATGCGTTTACTGCTGTTTTTACACCAGAAAAAGGTGAACCAGATGTCTATACGGTCACCGTCCCAGCCCTTCCAGAAATCGTCACATTCGGCCAGTCGCGACAGGAAGCACGATTTATGGCACAAGATGCTCTGGAGACGGTTGTCCATTCACGACTGGACGAAAATGAATCTATCCCACCAGATAAGCGCCCGTCCACACTCTCGCGTGGTTCATTTACGGAAGAAAAGAATGCATTTATTCATCTCGTGCAAACGAGCTCGTAAAGACTCTGAAGGAACTTCTCAAAACGACGTGTTTACTCGACCAGCGTCACCAACCACTCCCACAACCAGCTTTTGCGCTGTAATCCATTTAATAAATTTGTTCCTTCATTCACTTGTTAAAGAGCGTTAGCTCTGCCAACCCTTGCACCAACGCTCCTCGCGGGCGTGAGGCTGTAAGCCTCCGACGCGAGGTGAGTTTGGTGGCGGGGTTAAAGAGCAAACGTACTCCCGAATCTAGCGCGCTTTTGCGCCGCATCAGGGTTACGTACGTTTTCTGATGTTCCCATCAGAATTCGCTGGTGTATTCGTACACCACCGGATTCCGGATGACAACATCCCAAAATCCCTCAGTCAAGAGGGGTTCGGTATTGAAACTGATATGCCGGGCACGGCATAGACGATAAATAGGCAGGGTCCGCCTTCGTCCTTCAACAAGCGCAGGACTTCGGCGAGGCAGGGTCCGCCTTCGCACAAGGCTTCGGCGGACGAGACCCCCCGTCGCTAAAGCTATGGAGGGCGCGGCAGGAAGAACTAATCCTATAGCATAAATTCGCCTCAAAGTCAAAGCCGCTCCGCTCCTTTCCTCCCGCTCTTCCCTCCGCGTCAAACATACAATAAGTATGCTACTACGTAGTAACGTACTTTTTATCATGTTATGATAAAGAATACATAATCGAGAAATACGTATGAGACGACAGTACGAACAACCGGTCAAACGGCTTGAAAAGCTCTCCAAACAGGAAAAAGAGGAACTTTTAGGAGACCTGCTCATCGCTTTCCAATGTATCCAAAGCCCTCACGACGTGGTGCTATTCATCCAGGATCTCTTTACCCAGCGCGAGGTCGCGCACCTGGCCAAACGTTTGCGGATTGCCAAGCTCCTCCTGACCAATTGTACCTATGAAGAAATAGAAAAAGAGCTCCACGTCAGTCACTCTACCGTCGCCAAAGTCGGCGCATGGCTTACAGAGAAAGGCGACGGATTCCGCCATGTCATCAGTCATCTGCCGAAAGAAACCGAGCCTCAGGAGGAATCCGTGTGGGCGCCGATGGTTCGGGAGTGGCAAAGCATCAAACGACGCTATCCCCGCTATTATTGGCCGGAAATACTTCTTGAGGAAGTTATCAAACTCGCCAATAAACGGCAAAAAGAGCATCTGCGCCGGACGTTGTCATCGCTCGAGGCAACGCTTGAGGAAAAAAGTGATCTCCATAAGTCGTTGTCTACGCTCCTCTCCGCCCCTTATAAAAACAGAAAAAAGCGCAAAAAGTATGCTACTACGTAGTAGTATACTTTTTGCATATCTGACGCTAACCGCTACAGGAAGCAGCATCCCTGAATGGGAAGATTAAAGAGATAGGACCCGTATGCTATACTCTCCTCATGACGCTCTCATTTTGGTGTGACCGCGTGATCCGTGGGGGGTACTACCTCCTGTTTGCCCTCGTTCCCCTCCTCCTCACCCCCGTCAACTACGAACTGTTTGAGTACAACAAGATGATGGCCGTCTACGGGATTACGGTCGTTGTTACCGTGGCGTGGCTCGTCAAAATGATCTCGGCAGGCGAGGTGAGGATAGCCAAGACCCCCTTAGATATTCCGATCGTCCTATACTTGGGCTCCCAACTCGTCAGTTCCCTGTTCTCGATTGATCCCCACGTCTCCTGGTTTGGGTACTACAGCCGGTTTAACGGCGGGATGTGGTCCGTCATCTCCTATGTACTCTTGTACTATGCGTTTGTGAGTAACGTTGACCGAGTGATAAGCGATAAGCGAGACTTTTCACTTTTCACTTTTCACTTTTCACTCCTCAAGGTCGCCTTAGCAACCGGATCGGTTGTCGCCCTCTACGGCGTTGCCGAGCGGCTGGGCATTGACAAGCATCTCTGGGTCCAGGACGTGCAGAATCGGGTATTTTCAACACTAGGCCAGCCCAACTGGCTGGCAGCATACCTGGTAGCCTCATCCCGTTGGCCTCGGGATTCGGGCTCAAAGCTCAATTTCCAAACCATAATGACCAACAAGGAAAAAAAACTTTTTATTGGTCATTGGGATTTGTGATTTGGACATTGACCGCAGCACTCTTCTTCCTCGTTCTTCTCTTCACCCGTTCCCGCTCGGGGCTTTTAGGTTTTGCCGTCGCCGACCTCGTATTTTGGGGACTAGTTTTGTTTGGATCGTCACGGCTGCCTAAACAAAATCAAGGCACTGCCTTAAAACGCGTTGGAGTTCCCTTTTTCCTTTTACATTTTTCCTTCTTCCTTATTGTCTTTTTGAACGGCACGCACATCGATGCCGTCGACCGCTGGGCAACGCTAGGGGCGTGGAAAAGCCGCCTTTCCTCAACCGCCCAACCTGCTGACCACTCAGCCGTCACCAATGAGGCCACGGCCTCGGGGTACGTCGCTCCGCTCCTTGAATCCGGCGGCACGGAGTCGGGAAAAATACGACGCTATGTGTGGCAGGGCGCAATTTCTGCGTGGAGAAGCTCGACCAAAACCATGCTCATCGGTACCGGCACGGAAACATTTGCATTCGCCTTTTACCAATTTAAACCCAAGGGACATAACCTGACGAGCGAATGGGATTTCCTCTACAATAAAGCCCATAACGAGTACCTCAATTACCTGACGACGACCGGCGTTTTGGGGTTGGGGAGTTACTTGTTATTTTTCGGATCTTTTGTACTTTGGTTTGTAAAAGTTCAAATGTCAAAGCTCAAAGCTCAAAGCAATGTCAAAGCTCAAAGCTCAAAAAATTCTTTGGATTTTGGATTTGATTGGAAATTTGACATTTGGATTTTGGAATTGTCCCTCTTTGCCGCTTGGCTCTCGATTCTCGTCACCAACTTCTTCGGTTTCTCCGTTGTTGTTACCCAGCTTTTTCTTTTTTTGTTCCCGGCAATCATAATCGCGGGAAATATACGCTCTGATCAACATGCGGTATTGGTTTCGCTTCCGTTTCTCGCCTCTACCCATAAGAGACGGATCGCAGCTTTCATCGTGATGGTTGCGGGACTTGTGATCGCCACCCGCATCGGCCTCCTCTGGTACGCGGACACGCTGTTTGCGAGCGGCTATCGGGCAAGCCGCATCGACTCCTATGTGCAGGCAGCAGACAACATTGAACGTGCGATAGCCCTAAATCCCGGCGAGCCGCTCTACTATGATGAGGCAGGGAGTGCGCTTGCGGGTTTGGCGATCCTGGCAATCGAACAAAAAGACGCGACAGGGGCGGCTGCCTTCATCAAGCAAAGTGTCCGTGCCAGCGATACCGCAATCACGATCTCCCCCAACAACGTCAACTTCTGGAAAACCAGAACCAAAATATATTACACGTTCTCAGCCTTTGACGGGGCTTTCAACGACGCGGCGATAGAAGCACTCGAACACGCACAGAAGCTTTCCCCCGCCGATCCCAAAATCCCCTACAACCTCGCTATCCTGACCGGCAGGAACGGGCAAAATGATCGCTCGATTGAACTTTTAAAACACACGATTGACTTGAAGCAAAACTATCGAGACGCCTACTACGCGCTGTGGGTATTTTATAAAGAAATCAAAAAGCCCGAGCTCGGACGCGCCATACTCGCGGATTACCTGACGAAGGTAGACCCGGCGGATAAAGACTTTCAGGAAAGGATGAATGAATGAAAAAAGCCATTGTCCACGTCCCGGACAAAGTCTTGACAACTCCGGCCAAACCCGTGACATCCTTTGACGGGCGGCTGACGAAGCTCGTGGGGCAGATGAAAACGACCCTCCTATCGACCCGAAATCCCAAAGGGGTGGGGCTTGCCGCCGTCCAGATCGGCGAGCCCTGGCGCGTATTTATCACCAAACCCTGGGACAAATCAGAAATACGCGTGTTCGTCAATCCCGAGATAGTGAGCCGCTCCAAAAAAGAAACCGATGGCGTCCCCGAGCGTGACAATAGATTTGAAGGGTGTTTGTCGATCCCCAAAATCTGGGGGGTCGTGCACCGCGCGCGTATGGTGAAGCTGCGTTTCCAAGACGAAACGGGCAAAACCCACGAGGAGTCTTTTACCGGGTTCCTGGCAACCATTATCCAACACGAAACCGACCACACAAACGGCATCCTCTACACACAGCGCGTCCTTGAGCAAAAAGAAAAACTGTATCAATCGACCAAGGACAAAGACGACAAGGAAGTGTTAGAAGAAATTCCTCTGACATAATTGATATAGGCGTTTCATATGACAGGAGACCGCAGGCTCTCTTTTCTATTTTTCGGGTCAACGGCTGATTCCGTGATTGTACTCCGGTCGCTTTGTCATAATGCACCGATCACGTGTCAGGCAGTCATCACCCAACCCGCCCGACCTGTGGGCCGGCGCGGTGTCGTGACACCTACCCCAGTAGAACAATGGGCAAAGGGAGAGGGCACTAGTGTCGTTACGTTTGACAGTGACGGGGACAAGCCATGGCTTTTTGCAAACGAAGAGGATGTGGTAAATACCCTTCAAACCTTCAAAGCCGATTTTCTCGTCACCGCATGCTTTGGTCAAAAAATTCCGTTGGGGTTGATCGGGAGTACCCGCTTCGGCGGACTCAATGTCCATCCGTCGCTTCTGCCCCATTGGCGGGGAGCTGATCCCGTACCCTGGGCAATTCTCGCGGGCGACCGGGAGACCGGGGTCACGATCGCCACCCTCTCGGAGACATTTGACACAGGCCGCATCATTGCGCAGAAAAAGATAGCGATTACCGATACAGATACGTCAGGGGCGCTCCGTACGAAACTGTTTACGCTGGGTGCTGACCTCCTTGTGGCGATCCTCCCCACATATCTTTCAACAGGTCTTTCCCCCTCAAACCACCACACCTTTAAAGGTGGCACCTTACAAGGGTCCTATGCGAGAAGACTGACTAGAGATGATGGATTCCTTCCGTGGGAACTTATCTCCTCCGCAATCGGTGGCGCCCCCGCCAAATCCATGCAGCCGTATGGCCACATAGCCATTATCCGGGATTTTATGCATAATAACGAGCGCTGGATGGACGAAACGGCCATGGCAGTAGTCATCGAACGCTTCATCCGCGCCCTTTCGCCGTGGCCGGGAATATGGACCCTCCTTCGCCAAGTCCGCCTGCCGGCAGGACAGGGTTACGGAGGGCAAGCAAGAGAGAAACGCCTGAAAATTCTTGCGTGTCACGTGACGCCAGGCACCCAGCGCTTGACCATTGACTCTGTCCAACTAGAAGGCAAACAGCCGGTTTCCTATGTTCAATTTGCCGCCAACTACCGCTCCCCCTCTTCCCCCTCTTGACAGCGCCTTTCCCCGTGATCTACTCTGGAAGAGAGAGGGGGAAAGGCACTATGGCAAAACGAGCGAGTGGAAAAGCGGGTATCGCATTTTTGCGAGACGACTTGGCGTCGTGGAACTTCATCATCTTCTTGACGCTTGCCCTTATTTTACTCGTCGTCATCCTGTCTGCCATGAAAAATGTGACGCTAGACCTGCGCAGTCGTGCCGGCCTGGCCTGTCCGTCTGTTGACATTCAAAAAATCTCCTGCACGGGAAAAATCGTTGGCCGTCGCGATACCAACGGCTGCATAGCCTTCACCTGCGAGAATGAGTAACATCCCTGGGGATAACCAGAGCCAATCTTAGGAAGAGACAACGGGAAGAGGTTCTTGTTTCTTCAAATCAAACTTCACGCGTTTAATACACTTGGTACACGCATGCACCCTGGTCAGAACGCCACGCATAGGGAGGGATATCCAGTGGAGATTGGGCTTGAAGCTCCGTATGGTCGTCTGGGCACGCTTTTTCCACTGTCCGCCGGCAACCCCTGTGTGGTGGGTGTGCTGTTTTCCAGCGTAACTTTTTTTGTCACAGAGTTCACATCGATAGGCCATAGAGTGTATACTATACCACATGTTGTCTGATCTATTCAATAATCCGTTGGGGTTCTTCTTTTGGCTTCTGGCCTTGACTATCGCCATTACGATCCATGAATTCGCCCACGCCTGGGCAGCAGAACGCTTGGGAGACCCGACGCCGCGACTCATGGGACGCTTGACCTTGAATCCCCTGGCACACCTTGATCCAATCGGCACGATTATGCTTCTTATTGCCCGATTCGGCTGGGGCAAACCCGTCGTCTTTGACCCGTTTAACCTGCGTCACCCACGCCGGGATGGGGCGATCATCTCGATTGCCGGACCCCTCTCCAACCTCATCCTTGCGACCCTCTGCTCTCTGCTCCTCCAGATCCTTTTCCACGTCCGGCTGCCCTTTGTCAACTTTTCATTTATGGGATTATTCGTATACGTGTTGATCGGATTATTAAAGCCCATCATCATTCTTAACGTCGTCTTGGCGGTCTTTAACCTCGTCCCCATCCACCCCTTGGATGGATTTAAAATCGTGGGAGGCCTCCTGCCGGAGGAATACGCCCGACAGTGGGGGGAGCTTGAGCCCTACGGCATGATCTTCCTACTCTTCCTCATCCTCCCTATTGCCGGGACCTCGCCCATCCACTCCCTCATTTCGCCGGTCATCGACTTTATCGTCTCCATCCTCCTCCCGTCAGCACCGATTATATAACAGGAAAAAAGGAGTATGCATACGCGAGTAGAACTGGAACAAACCGCCCACACGGACCCCGCCTTGCCGCTTTGGGATACCTTTGTCGACCACGTCAGTGAATTTTCATTCCCAGCCGACCAACTCGAACAGCTCGCCCGTGACGTCCATACGTCGTTTCGGGCCGTGAAACTATTAAATCGCGGCGAACAGATCCCGGGAATTGATACAGACATTCTCCCAAATACGCTGCGCTATCATAACTGGGAACATACTGAACAGGTCGTCGCAAAAACCATGCAAATTCTCCCGGGATTCCTCAAAGACCTAGAATCGCAGGGCGTCGACATCAAGACACAGCTCCCGCACGTAAAGGGCATCCTGGTCGCGAGCATCTTTCACGAGATCGGCTACCTCAAGCGCAGAGCAGACGAAGGTACGTACAAAACCCAGGGCGAGCTGTACTTTGACCACGTCAATCGCGGTATCACATCAACGAAAGATCTACTGACGAAGCTTCACATCGGACTCACCGACCAGGACATGGTATTCATCGGGCAGATGATCAGAGCGACGGACTTTAACACACCCTGGCCGGTCAAAGAACAGGAAGAGGGCATGACCGGAACCATAAAGCAGTGGGGAAAAGTGTTGGAAGCTGCTGATTTTCTCTCTGCGTTTGCCCACCCCGACAATATCCCCGCTTTGGTATCCGGCCTCTATTGGGAAAACCTCTCCCGCGTCGTACAAAACGGAAAAGTAAAAGCGTTTGCCAGAAATGGCGACGGGTCACTTGTCCTGGACCATGAAGGGCGTCCGGTACTGACAGACGTGGCCGACGGACAAGACGGACGCGATACCTACACGACGATCCAGGAAGTAAAATTTGGCAATCCCGTGGACATTCGGGAACCGTACGAGGTAAAAGCCCAAACGCTCTATGAATTCGTTGCTTCGGAATTTATCATCAAATTCCAAAAACAGATGGAGCCGTACCTCGCCTATACCGATATGTGGTTCGGGGGGCGCTCGGCAAACGAAATACGCAAAAACTATCGTGTCAATCGTGAACGCATCCTACTCCTTCATAAGGCCATAGATACCCCCAAGACCGACCCATTTTCAATCTTTGAAGGAGGATTTACCGGACGGGATTTGTGTGTGTGGGTCGATGCGCTCAAACGCCAAGGGCTTCTATCACCGACATTTTCTCTTCGGGGCAAACACTTCCACGATATCGACCGAAGGGTGTTGGGAACCGACTCCGAAAATACGGCACTCTCGCGTCTGGTCACGGGCGAGCTCCAGGAAATACTCTCATCGACTTCTGGCGATAAAAGCCTCGCGATCTCGATACTTCTCGAACGATTTCGGGAAAAAATGAACGGAGAAAATATCCGCGATGTGTTTTTGAGTGTCGCACCCGGGGCCTACGTCAAAGAAGAGGGTGGTCCGTTTGAATCTGTGGAAGAATCCTACCGCGCATTTTCAGACGCATTCGGATCCCTGCCAGAACGAGGCGGACTCCCTGATCTCCACATGGTCTGGACTGTCCGGAGAAATCGCGATTTCGACCAGAATGGCGAAAGGATTCCAAGCCTCATGAAAGAGACCGCAAACACGATCACCCGTGCATTCACCGACAAAAAGATTGAGGGAATCGCTTTTTTGGGCGTTGAGCACGAATATCTTTCTCAGTTTGCCCGGTTTTTTGAAACTCTCGGTCACGACATCCCGATGACCATTATCGTCGGCCAGACATTCCCCGAACAGGATGAGGGGCTCTATGAGAGGAAAGACCGCTTCATCAAAAATATGCAGTTTATCGCCAAAACGCTTTCCCCTGCATTTCCCCGACTCGCTTTGTGGGGACTCCACGACAACGTCCTTCTGACCGAGGAAGAATTGGAAACGCTTAAAGACATTCTCCCTGCTCATCTGAAACTCATGATCACCCTGACCTACGACAGGCTTACGAGGCTGGCACCGGACTTTCGCCATCATCCGATCGATCGGTTGGTGAGTGGAAAGCCCGGAGCAGCAGTCTCTATAGCCACGGGCAACGGCGCATACGCAGGATTTTCTTCTGTGGTCCTGGACATGCTCTCACGCCTCTCTTCTTCTCATGCCTCAGAATCGGCGATCATAGACCTCCTCGAGCATAACCGGGGAGTATATACACCATAGTCCCCTCGTGATGGACAGAAATGCGCTCATCGCTACTAGGGCGAGGGTGCGAGGAATCCATGGCGAGATACTATAAACAGTAGTGCAGGGACCACGAATCCCGTTCATTCTTGGGAAAGCTCTGCGCAGACAATACCCAAACCCCGAGGAAACACTCCGAAGTACATCAAGAGTAATGTTACCCAATCGCTTCTCGCCTTCCGGTTGAGTGAGCGCCGAGGTCACCTTCAGGAGGCGTTTGAGCAACAGATTCTTGAGGCTCTTCATCGGCAACTCCGCACCGCGAACCGAGAGACCTTTCCGGATCTCCCTCAAGTGCTTGTCTCCACGCTTGTGCCCATGATCGACCTATTTCAGAAAATGTACTAGGCAAAAATATAACCATAGGAAATAATTTTTCGGAGTGTATCAGATTGTTGCAATCAACTCAATGGGGTGTTTTTAAACGGAGTTTTTGAACGAAGCAAACACTTGACAAAAACCGGTGTATGGGTCTATGATGGGATTGCCCGTGTGGAGTTCTGAAGTCTATTTTCCTCCACAAGTTCATTACATATGAGGTATCCCGCAGAATGCGGGAGACAGGACGAAGTTCTCTTTACCCTTGGGTGATGAGACAGTCCCACCGATTGAACACAATCGGGGAAAATACTTCAAAGATCCACCGGGCGAAATGATTTTTTCTCCTTCTTGACACCTTCG
>Ga0155734_112_pt3 | contig 10384 bp, 11 predicted proteins | sample RifCSPlowO2_01_FD_107388 | JGI IMG/M metagenome (GOLD analysis project Ga0155734, IMG submission 107388) | Candidatus Gottesmanbacteria bacterium RIFCSPLOWO2_01_FULL_49_10
CGCGCCATAGGGGAGAAGCATAAACATATCTAACGGATCTGCTCCGCCCAAAAGCGCCCGGAACAAAGCGTTCATGGGCTTCGTCAACGCAAAATCAAAATCTCCGCTCACGATAAGCGGTCGGAACCGGTATACCTCGCGATAGAGAAGTTGCGACACCGTATCGACCAGATTGTAGGATAAGTAAAAAAATATGATTTGTGTCCCTGTGTATCCTGCAAGATGTTCTGTACGCCCAAACAGGGTTACCAAAAACACGAGAAAAAACACAAATCGCAAAATTTTGCCGATCAGGAATACAGCTGCATTCAACCGCGTGAGAAACCCACTCATAAATGAGTTCATGGTAAGTTTCCACCAAATCCGTATGTACCGCTTCATCATGTTGACTCCTTATTTTCCTTCCGCCGCGTAAGCCCGTAAGCCCCTGTTCCAGACGACACTCGCGAGCATCCATAATGCTACTAGCCATACAAGTCCGATAATGAATCCTTGAGTAATCGCCATGACGGATAATTTCCCCAAATAGACCTTGAGCGGAAAATAGACAAAGTAGTAAAACGGCAGGCTTTGACTTAGGGTAAATAGCGGTATAGGGAGAATATCCAACGGAAAAAGCACGCCGGTAAAAAATTCTGCAAGAACGAACGATAAAAATCGCGGCGCCCACACATCAGGCGTCCAAAACCCAAGATATGATAATATCAAGCTGAAATAGAAAAACTGGATCATGCCCATAATGAGTGCAATACCGGCAAGAAGCAGAATCACCATATCTGTTTGAAAAAAGACCGGCGGTCGCAGCAAAAAAAATAATATAACGATCTCAACTACAGCAAAAATCACATTGAGAAGCTTATCTGCTATGTCACGACTCGCACAGAATTTGAGAAAGCTCACGGGACGAACAAGAAAATTAGATAGGTCGCCACTTCGTATGAGTTCTCCCACTTCCTGTGTCCGTGTACCCATAACGAACGGACGGACGAATGCGCTCAGTAGAATATAGGTCAGAATACTCGCCTGAGTGTAACCGAAGAGTTCCTGATGTTCAGCAAAAATCGCCCACCACATGAAGTAGACAATGAGAAGCTGTACGACGATCCGCACGCGCCAGAGAATAAAACTCAAGCGATACGTCGCGTACTCTTCGATCGTTCCTTTGATGATCTGAAGATAGCCCTTCATATCAACTACTGGCACTCGTGTAGGAGCGAAGAGATATCTTCCAAATCGATCTTGCCAGTATACTTAATACCGCACATACGCCTACTGCCTCGAGTGCTTGTCGCGCTGAAAAATCATGAAGCAATACTCGGGTTGCTGGTATCATAATAAACGTAAAAGGGATAAGTATGGCAAAAATAAATACGGAAACCTGCTTATACATTTCCCTTGGGTATCGACCTATTTCAGATATATGGAAAAGTAAATCGACGACGTTTGAGAGTCTCGGGTTAAATATAGTCAATGATATAACGGACAACCAAATGGAATATAAAATGCATAATCCCAACGCGATTGCACTTATATAAAGAACTACCTCAGTAAACCCTACTCCTAGATGCATGGCTTGCAAAAAGTACCAACTAAGTAATAACCCAACGACAATACGAGTCCCACTGATAAAATCAATTATCCAAAACGTTGCAGAGAACTGGGAATCTATCGGTTTAAGGAGTAAAAAATCCAATCTTCCGAAGTAAATTTCCTCAGCCAAACGAGCCATGTTTTGCGAAATGATCATGTGGTAAAACCCGATAAACACGCTATACGTGGAAGCAAGCAACAGAAGTTCGTAGCGAGACCATCCGAAAACCGATGGAACAGTGCTGGTCAAAAGAAGTATTGTAATGACATGATATGCAGAATAAAGCATGCTGGAAAACAGTTTTGTGAAAAAACTCGTCCGATACTCCACAAGGGCCTCCCAGTTAAGAAGAAGTAATGTTTTGTAAACAAATAGGTATTTTTTCATTGTCCCACTGATGAAAATTTTTTTATTCCCCGATTCCATAACAATAAATATACTCCATAAAGAATGATCAACCATGCCACTTGAGCCCCGAGAACCCGTAATAACTCGTATATCGATAGCATGCCTTCAACGGCAACAACTGGAAAATAAACGATATAGGCAAACGGTAACACCTGAGCAATGCGAGCAAAAACAGACGGATAGAGCACAAGAGGAGCTATTATTCCTCCGAATACGGAAAAGAGAAACTCTTCGATACTTAGCGTTCCCCAAAAATCAGTGGTCCAAAAGGCGGTAAGCCCAAGAACCATTTTAAATACGTAGGAAATGGCAAACGCTAAGACAAAAACTCCGCTTACCAATAAAATCTCGAGAGGCCTATGGACTATGGGTAAGGGAATGCCCACGATAAATCGAAAAAACAAAAAGACCACAATCGCAAGCAATCCCTGTATGACCCTCCAGGGAAGTTCTTCCATGAATTTAACTATGAAATACGAAAAAGGCCGCAGTAAGTACTTCACGAGTGCCCCATCTTTAATATCCCGAAAAGCGACATCTTCTTCGATATGTACGATAAGAAACGATGATGCTATCGCAATAAGCAGGTAATAGGAGGTGATTGCACTACTCGTCCATACGCCATACACCTCTCCATGTTCCCGTATGGCTCCTTGCCAAAAAAGAAGGAGGAGCATCGGGCTCGTCAGCGACAATAAGAAGTAAACGAACGAGCGCCCTCGACTGTGAAATGCATCCTGAAAGTGAAGGAGAAAAATCTTTCCATATCGCATACTACTTCTTAGGACTCGTAAACACATCCCGGATGATGTCTTCGATATCCGGCTCCTCGATGTTTAAATCATCCACCGGAAACTTCTGGAGGAGCTGGGCGGCGGCCACGTTAGAGGCGCTTCTGGGCACCCGGATGACTGCCTTGGGAAAATTGTATTCCACGAGCTCTCCCACGGTTTTAAGCTTATCCGGCGTCACGTACTCATCCAGAACGATCGAGAGTACTTTGTGTTTGGCGAACTTTTTAACCAAATTATCAAGCTTGCCGTCATAGAGAATCTTGCCGTGATCAATGATGATGACGCGTCGGGCAAGCTGCCGCACGTCTTCCATGTAGTGGGAAGTGAGAAGGATGGTCGACTTTTTCAGTTCATTATATGTTCTAACAAAATCGCGCATTTTCTTTTGCATCACCACATCCAGGCCAATCGTCGGCTCGTCGAGGAACAATACTTTTGGCGAATGGATAAGAGCCGCAATAAGCTCCATCTTCATTCGCTCACCCAAGGAAAGTTTACGCACTTGAACCTTGAGGAGAGACTCGACATCTAAAAGCTCGACCAGCTCATGGAGCGTCTGCTTGTACTTTTCGTTTTCAATTTCGTAGATTTCTTTATTGAGGAGGAACGTTTCCTGTGCCGGTAGGTCCCACCAGAGCTGATTCTTCTGGCCCATGACGAGGGCAATTTGCTTAAGATACGCATTTTTCCTTTCGAAAGGCGTGAACCCGAGGACAGACACAAAACCGCTCGTCGGATACAAAAGTCCGGAGAGGCACTTGAGGGTCGTCGTTTTTCCCGCGCCGTTTGGTCCGATAAACCCAACCAATTCTCCCTCGGCTATCTCAAAAGATAGATCATCAACGGCCCGTACCGTCTGATATTTCCGGACAAAGAGAGACCGGATGGAACCCATGAAACCAGCCTCTTTCTCGTGAACACGGTAGTACTTCTTAAGATGCGACAATGTGATAACCATAACCTCTAGTATACCACCCGCGCAAAAAAAGAGAGCTCCGCGCTGTGGCGTAGGAGCTTCTCCTTCGCGTGAATCTACCAATAGTCGTTACCGAACTACTTTCTTGAGTGCTTTTCCAGCGGTAAACCCTGGGGTTTTTCGTGCTGGAATATTGATCGTTGCACCGGTCTGAGGATTTCTCCCGGTTCGTGATTTTCTGGATCGAACCATAAAGGTACCAAAACCAGTCACGACCACCTTATCCCCTTTCTTCAATGCATCAGTCACTGCACCAAATACCGCAACGACTGCTTCCCGTGCTGCTTTTGCAGTAAGACTAGCTTTCTTTGCGACGACTTCAACGAGGTCTGCTTTTGTCATGGAGTACTTCACCTCCTTTTGAGCAGAAGATTAGAACAGGATAAAAAAAAATTCGGATTGCCAGAATAACCTCTAAAAGGCACTGTAAAGAATTTAGAGCGTAATGTCAAGATGGGAAATAAAAAATTATAGTTTATTTCGCAATTTCCGTAACCCGAAGCTCACGGACAACCGTGACTTTAATCTGTCCTGGGAAGGTCAGTTTTTGTTCTATTTCCTCTTTTATTTCCGTCGAGAGTATGGTCGCCGTCGCGTCATCGATCTTTCCGGGATCAACAATTACCCGTAACTCCCGACCTGCTTGAAATGCGTACACCTCTTTCACGCCATTTTTCGTCTTGGCAATATCCTCAAGGTCCGTCAATCGCTTTATGTACTCCTCATAATTTTCGTACCGCGCTCCCGGCCGACTACCGGAAATGGCATCTGCGATATACACAAGCACGGCATCGACCGACGAGAATGGTGAGTCTTCGTGATGCTGAGCGACACAATCGATAACCTTTGCCGGCATCGCGTATTTCTTGAGGAGTTGAACTCCCAGCTCTACATGACTGCCTTCCTGATCCGTGATCACTTTCCCTATATCATGCAAAAGGCACCCAAGCCGGACGACGTTGACGTCTGCTCCTACTTCCCCGGCAAGCGCGATACCTATCTTGGTCTCCTCCAGGGTGTGTGCGATCATATTTTGACCGTAGGAAAAACGGTACTTAAATCGCCCGAGGAGAGCCACTATTGGCGCCGGCAGATTGTATACCCCGACACCGTGAGCAAGCTTCTGACCTTCTTCAAAGATAATGCGATCGATCTCTTTTTTGACGATTTCTACGACTTCTTCTATCCTTCCGGGTTGCACCCGGCCATCCCGCATGAGACGCTCAAGTGCCACACGCGCAATTTCCCGCCTCACGGGATCAAACGATGAGAGGCGTATGATCCCCTCTTCATCCAGGTCCACATCGACACCTGTGGCTGTCTCAAATGCACGAATATTGCGGCCTTCCTTGCCGATAATGCGCCCTTTCACGTCCTCGTCTTTGATCTTAACGACCGATACGGTATATTCTGCGACATAATCAGTAGCCCCGTGACGCATGGCATCGACAAGAATTTCGCGGGCTTTAACTTCGCTTTCTTCGTGAGCGCGTGCCTGCGCTTCTCTGATTTCTTTTGCGATATCCTCAGTAAGCTTTGATCGAATATCTCCGAGGATGATCTCCTTTGCTTCCTCCCTAGTGAGGTGAGCTACGTGTTCTAATTTACTAAGTTCCTCCTGACGAATTTTTTCAATTTCTCCTAAACGGGCTTTCATCTCTTCCTCGCCGCGGATAACGTGCTTCTCCCGTTCATCCAGTGCTCCTTCTCGGCGATCAATGCCTTCGCTTTTCCGATGCAATTCTTCTTCTGTCTCACGTCGAAGCCGCAGTGCTTCATCCCTCGCTTCAAGAATTATTTCTTTTGCTTTGGCCTGGGCGACTGCTCGTTGCGATTCGGTGTCTGGGAGTGGGATAAATGCGGGAGCTACGCTTTGGACATCCTGTTGTTTCTTTTTGGGAGATACTTCCGGCCTCCGTGGACTCCCCGACGCGTTTTGACGAGGAGAGGGTTTTCTCGATTTTACTAAACCGGATAAGGTTTTAAGTACGTCAAACATGGTACCTCCTTATGGGAGTTTTTATCGAGGAAAAAGCACTCATTCACATCCTGTGCGTTTACTGCAAGGATAAGTGCGTAGGAGAGAATGATTGGTGGTATATGGTCGTCATGAAATCCTACAGCGTAGATGCTTTCTCGTCAGACAAAAACTTCTGTCTTTTATTTTACCTCACCGTAAACCACTTCGTCAATGACTCGATGGATTGTTTCAGTGTCAAAGCCGCGGCGACCTAAAAATCCGTAAATTTTCTTTTTTTGCTCAAGCTTGGGGAGCTTGTGCCAGAGCGGAAGCTTTTTTGTGAGAGCCTTTCGAGCGAGGTCAACTTCGTCAAGATGGAGATCCTTCACCTCTACCCCCTTGGCTTTGAGCTCTTGAGCGATGAGGCGGGCGCCTTTGGGCTTATGGGACTTCCTCTGATCCACCCACCATACGACAAATTTGGCATCATCAGCGTAGCCAAGCTCACGAAGGCGTACAACAACCCGATCAACGACATCTTGATCAGCAATCTTCCGTTTCTGAAGCTTCTTCTGAAGAAAATGTTGGATCTCTTTCTCACTCCGGGGACGGAAGGATACGAATCGCAACGAAGACTCGAGGAGTTTTTGGTAGAGATCCTCCATTAATTATTCTTCCTCCTCCACTCCCATCGCCACTTTGGTGTGGGCCTGACCGGTTTTGACAGCTTTCCAAATGACGTCGGTAATCTCGCGGGTCAACTTAGCGTTTTCCTTAAGGAAAAGCTTGGCTGCTTCCCTGCCCTGTCCGAGCATTTGCGTCCCGTATTTGAGGAACGCGCCGGATTTCGTCAAAATATTGAGTTCAAGCCCCACATCAATCAACCCACCTTCTTTGGAAATCCCGTCGTGCATAACGTCAAACTCCGCGACCCGAAATGGCGGGGAGACTTTGTTTTTGACGATCCGCACGCGGTGGCGGCTGCCGATCACCTTATCTCCATCCTTGAGCGACTCGATTTTGCGGCTGTCCATGCGGATGCTCGCGTAGAACTTAAGCGCCATCCCACCAGTCGTCGTCTCGGGATTACCAAACATGACCCCGATCTTCTGGCGGAGTTGATTGGTAAAAATCACAATCGTTTTGGACTTAGAGATTACCGCGGTTAGTTTTCGCAGAGCCTGAGACATGAGCCGCGCATGGACTCCCATCATGCTGTCCCCCATCTCGCCTTCGATTTCCGCTCTCGGCACAAGGGCAGCCACGGAATCGATAACGATGATATCAATGCCACCACTTCGGATGAGAGTTTCTGCAATCTCAAGTCCCTGCTCCCCGGTATCCGGTTGGGAGATAAGAAGATCATCAAGTTTAACTCCGAGAATTTCGGCCCACAGGGGATCGAGGGCATGTTCTGCATCGATAAATGCCGCCACTCCCCCGCCTTTTTGTGCTTCCGCGATGGTCGAAAGACATACAGTGGTTTTACCCGAGGCTTCCGGCCCGTAAATTTCTACGATCCTACCCCTCGGAAGTCCGCCCACGCCCAAACCTAAATCCAAGGGCAGGATTCCGGTCGAGATAACGTCAATGGTCATCTTCCCTGCTGTCTGCTCGCCTAGCTTCATGATAGATCCTTTGCCGTACTGTTTCTCAATTTGATCCATGGCGAGACGGATAGCTTGAAGTTTTTGATCTACTGGCATAAAGACTCCAAATTCTGGGCAAGAAGTTAGACTTTTTTATCGGAGGTCATCATTTTTATGGCATCATGTACTGTGGTCATGAATTGGGCGGGGAAAATGATGGTTGAATTTTTTTCGATACTTATTTCTGCCATGGTCTGAAGAGTACGAAGTTGCAAAGCCACCGGATGTTTTTGAATGAGATCAGCTGCTTTACCTAATTTCTCCGCTGCCTGAAATTCTCCTTCTGCTGCAACGATCTTGGCCCGGCGCTCCCGTTCTGCCTCTGCCTCTTTGGCCATCGCCCTTTGCATGTTGTCCGGCAATGTTATGTCTTTAATTTCTACAGCAGTCACCTGTACACCCCAGGGCTCGGTATGTTCGTCGATAACATTTTTTATTTGCAGATTAATATCCTTTGTTTTTGAAAGAAGCTGGTCCAACATAAATTGACCCACGACATTGCGAACCGTTGTTTGACTTATCTGGTTGACGGCATAACTTGCATCTTCTATAACCACAACTGACTTTTGCGGATTGACAATATGGTAATAGGCAACAGCCGCGATATCGATGGATACATTGTCTTTTGTAATAATTTTTTGTGAGGGAATATCCATCGTCACCGTCCGCAACGACACCTTCGTCATGGTTTCCAAAAACGGAACTAAGAGGATAAGCCCGGGCCCACGAACCCCGACAAAACGGCCTAAGAAAAAAACTACTCCGCGTTCGTACTCTTGTAGGATACGTATTGCTGCAGCAAGGACAATGAGGATTAATACGACAAAACCAATAGTTGTATATCCCATATGGATATCGTTTGTTTCATCCGCATTCTTACACAAAAAATGGTAGAATACAAGGATCAACACCGGGGTGTGGCGCAATTTCGTCCAGAGGACGATCAGCTTCTGGCTGAGGCTAGCGCACAAAAGAATGTGTTCACAATTTATATACTCAAGAGTCTCAAGAATGAGAAGTCTTATGTTGGGGTTACCGAAAAAAACGTTACCGAAAGAGTTAAGGAACACAATCAAGGTTCGAATGTTTGGACAAGACACAACAGACCATTTAAGCTGCGTTACTTTGAGACATACGTCTGTAAAGAAGACGCGATGTGAAGAGAGAAGTTTTTTAAATCTGGAGTGGGTAAGAAATTAAAGAAAATTATACTTGAAAATTTTAATTAACCGGGGTGTGGCGCAATTGGCTAGCGCATTCGCATGGGGTGCGAACGGTTGGCAGTTCAAGTCTGCCCACCCCGACACAGCGAGAAAAATCGAAAGTGTTGGAGGAGGCGCTCCGTGCGCCGCCGCCCGCACGGAGCGCCGAGAAGCCCTTTATATATTCTGCCGAGATCTGCCGATCAGATAAAAAGAAGTTCGAGCCGACACGTTTTGCAAAGAATGCTAATTCTTCGCAATTATTTTTTGCGCGCGCGATTTTTTGCGCCTGTAAGGCGCATTTTACGAATTCTCTCATAGGTTCGAGCCAACTCGAACCAGTATCTTCAACCTTGGTGATTTCTTCCTGAATTTTAAGTTTTGTTTCAAACATTTCGTTTTTCTTGGATTTATAAGTTTCAGGATCAACAACACTATCCAGATAACTGTCCAAAAGTGTGTTTTGTTTCCTATCTATCTCCTGAATTTCAGTTTTGAGATTTTGGATAGTTGCTTTTGATGATTGTCTTTCCTGTAATTCATCTCGCTCCAAAAATTTCAGCCATTTGTTAGCCCACGACTGCGGAAGCACGACATCAGAAACAACTTTTCTTATTTTCTCCTCCATTTCAAAACTGGTAATTGGAGTTTGAGAGCAAGGACCAAGTTTTTTGGTGCAGCGATAATAAATATAAGTAACTTTTCGATTAGTGGTTTTATAAAACTTTGTGTGTTGCTCTGCGGTGATGGCCGCGCCACATTCGCTGCACCTTGCCAGTCCCAAAAACGGAAAACGATAGGATTTCTTGAAATGTTTGCTTCTGCGCTGGATTTCCTCCTGCGCTTTTTGAAATAACTCTTTGGAGATAAGACATTTGTGATTTCCATTGTGGTATTCGCCGTTGTAAAACATAATCCCTACGTAAAATTTGTTGGAGAGTATCTGGCGGATTTCGTTGATATGCAGTGGTTTTTCGTTTTTGCGCATTAAACCAAACCTGCGAAGATATTTGGCAATATCCGTAAAAGTGCGATTCCCTTCCGCAAACATTTCAAAAACTCGTTTGATGGCTTTTGATTTTTCTGAGTCAACATCAATCCCTCTGGTTTTGGGGTTATTTACATAACCATAGGGAGCTTTTGCTGGCCAAACTCCGTTGCGAAGTTTTTGGCGCAATCCGCGCTTTACATTTTCGGAAAGATTGTCCACATAATATTTCGATTGGCCGAAGGCAATTGAGAGCATAAATTTTCCCTGCGGTGTATTCTCAAACCAGAAAGTCGGAAATTTCAAATCAATAAGTTTTCCAGTATCCAATAAATAGACAATCTTTCCACCGTCCATTGAATTTCTGGCCAATCTATCCGGGTGCCAGGCGAGAATACCGTTGGCATAACCTTTTTCAAGTTTTTTTATAACATCGGCAAACTTTTCGCGCCCTGGCATCTTTGCAGTTTTGGCTTCCTCGATAAATTCAACAATCTCTAAATGTTCTCGCTTGGCAAATTCTTTGAGTTCTGCAATTTGCGCTTCAATAGACAATACTTGTTTATCAGCCTCATCTCTGGATTTTCTGCAGTATGCGATATATTTTTTCATTTTGTTTTTTCCTCTTAAATTTTTGCGTTTTCTTTCCTTCTTTTTTCCGGCAGCTCTCGGCAGAATATAAAAAAGGCTTCTCGGCGCTCCGTGCGGGCGGCGGCGCACGGAGCGCCTCCTCCAACACTTTCGATTTTTCTCGCTGTGTCGAGATTTACGAAAAAGTTAGAACCGAATTTCGCAAAGGTTAGCTCGCCTCGCTCC
>Ga0155734_163_pt3 | contig 9747 bp, 13 predicted proteins | sample RifCSPlowO2_01_FD_107388 | JGI IMG/M metagenome (GOLD analysis project Ga0155734, IMG submission 107388) | Candidatus Gottesmanbacteria bacterium RIFCSPLOWO2_01_FULL_49_10
CGGCCGCGTCATGTTTACGCTCAAAGATCATCGCGGCAACACAGTCGGATTTTCCGGACGTCTTTTGGATCCTGATGCGAAGGAAGCCAAATACATCAACACTTCCGAAACACTGGTTTACAGCAAAAGTAACGTGCTCTACGGCCTGGATGTCACAAAGGCCGCCATCCAAAAGGAAGGGGAGGCGATTATCACGGAAGGAGAGTTTGACGTCATTTCCTCATTTCAGGCGGGAGTCGGCAACGTCGTTGCCATAAAGGGGTCGGCATTGACCGAAGGCCACGTCAATCTTTTGCGGCGTTTTGCCGAGCGGCTTGTGTTTGCTTTGGATAGTGACGTGGCAGGGGACGCGGCCTCACGGCGTGGGATCGAGGTTGCCGACCGAGCAGGACTCGACATGCGTGTCGTTACCCTTCCCTCCGGCAAGGATCCGGATGAAGCTGTTCGGGAAAACCCCGGGGCGCTAAAGTCCGCGATCAAGCACGCAATTCCCATCTACGATTATTTTATCGGATCAGCAATCAAGCGCTTCGATACTGCTTCGTCATTTGGTAAAAAGAAGGTGAGCGAGGAGCTCCTGCCGATTATTGCAAAGATAGATAACCCCATCGTGCAGGCGCACTACGTCAAAGAACTTGGGAAGGCGCTATCCGTATCAGAGGAGGCGATCGGCGAAGGGATCAAAAAAGCAAAGTCTACGGCTCTATCGTATACGCGCGACACGCGTGAGAAGAGAGAGGAACACGAGATGGCGTACCAAACAAGAGAGGAGAAATTAGAAGTATTCGTGTTGGCGCTTGTCCTTCAGGGGAAAACGAGCGAGCTTTTTGATGATCTCACTCAGGAAGAAGTCGCTGTGGCAGATTTTTCCCATCTGCCGGTTCGCCAGATTCTGGAGCGGATCGGTGCGTTTCTCCCTACACATCCGGTCTTTCTCGTGAAAGACTTTGCAGATAGTCTCCCCAAGGAACTGTTGCCGATCCTGGACGAGGCGTTTTTGTGGGATATCGGAGATGTCCTGACGGACGAAGAGCGCTTTGCGAAACAATGGGCGAAAGCGACCTACGAGTTGAAGCGCACGCTTCTCCGGCGCCAAATCCAGGAGTTGGCCCGCGGAAACGCTCGTTCGGAAAAGACTGACGAGCAGTCCCGGGTGATCCAGGGAAGACTAGGTGAGCTCACCGGGGCGCTTAAAGCCCTAGAAAACAAGCTCTAAATCTGCTATACTTACGGCTACGACAACGCGACGCCGCCTGTAATCCCCGTGTCAAACTGGCAAAAAAGTGCTGGTTTTCACAAGAGGTGCTACAGGGGTGATCGAAAGCCTATGCCAGGTAGTGAAACTTCGATTTCAATTTTTCTTTCGGAAAATCTTTTTTACGCGTTTATTCTGCGTATCTCCCCTAGCGTTGAGAAAGGAGAGGAAAATTTTGTAGTTAGCTCAAACTAACTATCGAAGTTCTACTACCTGGTATGCCGAAAGCAAAAACTCTCTCGAGTGTTGAGGATCTCATCCGTGAAGGCCGCGAAAACGGATTTGTCACGCAAGACGACATTCTCCTCCTCTACCCAAAGCCGGAAGAACACATTAGGGACATAGATAGTCTCTATGACCATCTTATCCGCGAAGGTGTTGATGTTTTTGAAACGACGTCTCAGGATATCGAGAAAGAAGCCAGTAAGAGTATCGCAGATTTAGAAAAAGAGATTGAGGCGCTTGCCCGCGCAAGTGCTGAGGGAGTTTCCGACCCGGTCCGGATGTACCTTAAAGAGATCGGGAGAATTCCGCTTCTGACCTTCGCCGATGAGATTTCCCTTGCCAAGCGCTACGAAAAAGGTGACAAGCGTGCTAAAAAGAAGCTCATTGAAAGTAACCTCCGTCTCGTCGTATCGATTGCCAAAAAGTATATCGGCCGCGGCATGAGCCTTTTAGACCTTATCCAAGAGGGCAATCAGGGGTTGATCCGTGCGGTCGAAAAGTATGACTGGCGAAAGGGGTACAAATTCAGCACCTACGCGACCTGGTGGATCCGGCAGGCCATTACCCGAGCAATAGCAGACCAGGCCCGCACCATCCGCATCCCGGTCCACATGGTCGAGACGATTAACCGTTTCGTCAGAGCCTCCCGCCGCCTCATGCAGGACTTGGGTCGGGAGCCATCGCCCGAGGAGATAGCGCGGGTCATGCAGATTGACGTCGTCAAAGTCCGGGAAATTCAGAAAGTATCCCAGGAACCCACGAGCCTTGAGACTCCGGTCGGGGACGAAGAAGACAGTCACTTGGGAGACTTTATTTCCGATCCTGGTCCATCGCCGTATGACCAGACCTCGCGACAACTCCTCAAAGAACACATGGAGGAAGTGTTGGCAACACTTTCAGATCGCGAAAAACGCGTCCTCATCCTTCGTTTTGGCTTGGAGGACGGGCGTCCCAGGACGCTTGAGGAGGTAGGTGCGCAGTTTGGCGTCACCCGTGAGCGCATCCGGCAGATCGAGGCAAAAGCCTTGAGGAAACTGCGCCATCCGAGTAGGAGTAAAAAGCTTCGCGACTACCTTGAGTAACCCGACGCCCTTGTTGCAATTTTCCACTATTTTTGTACGATAGAAGATATGAAGGGATTTGTTGTGGGTCTTCTCCTTTTCTTTCTTCTGGGGTTTGGCGGATTTTTCGTCTATCAAAAATTTTTCTCAAAGCCGGCGACGCCTACGACTTCTTTTCAGACAACGGCAACGACCAAAGTAGGAGTTCTTCAAAAAGCGACATCTGCGTCATCTGATTATTCGCACATTCTTCTTTCGGAAGGAAAATCTGTCGGTGTCGCGGGCCCAAGCGTCAATCTGGATTCCTACGTCGGGAAAAAGGTGGAAATTATCGGCCAGTATTCCGGTACGACGCTTTACGTAGATACGGTGAAGCTGTCGCCATAAAGGGGTAAATTGACAATCGTTTGCATTTCAGATTAAATGGGGTGAGGAGGTACACATATGGCATTTGCTGATAAGAACCCGAAGGGTGTCACCTATTATCTGCACACGATGGTCGTCCGGCTCAAAGGGAGCGGCAAAAAGCAGACGATCTACTATTTTGCCCGGAAAGTCGGAAGGAACGCGCTCGACAGAGTGCCATCCGGATACAAAGTGATCCACAGCAGGCGCACGGGGTTGCCGCTTCTTAAAAAGGGATAAAACTTTATAAGCCGACCGGGGACTCGGTAGATCTTTGAAGCATGAGGAGGAGCTTGGCCGTTCCGACACTCCCGTCGGATTGCGTGATAGAAACCTCTTGGTCCAGCGGATAAAGCTTCACGGGATTATTTTGCCGATAGACTCCCTTGAGATTCATGAGCGATCCCACGACCGCTTCCAGGTGCGCTGGTTGGTGATTCACAAACACGTCAAAGAAAGCAGGACGCGCTGCGTTATTGGGCAACTGGGTCATCATCTGTATTTCAAAAAATACGTCAAAGAACGAGTTGGCCGGACACTGGAGGGCCGAAGGGCATTTTTTTGATTTTTCCTCGACCCTGCCGATACTTCTATTTGACCTACTGCTATTGAGATTGACGGCCAGGCCTTGTGGGTCAGAACCGTTCAGATTCATGGAAAGAATTTCCGTCGCGACACTTCTTGGTCCGGTGCGGTTTATCCCCACCGTCTCACCACCTTGTACCTGAACAGGGCCGGAAAGAAGTACTGACATAGGCGGTTTTCCCCGAAGGTTAAGCTGTAGTAACGCCTGTGCGTTAAAAAACACGTCAAAGGCCAAGGCCTGGTGGGGGAGGGCCAAGAGTACAGCGGACAGGAGGATAAAGAGGAAACAAGAGAAAAATTTCTGTATCATGTGGCACTACTTTAGCAGTGGACTATAGTAATTGTCAATAGGATTTACCAGGGGGCATGGATGACTTGTTGGGCTTTTCAAACACCCTGTGTTATAATTTTCGGGTTCCTTTACATTCCTCTGTAGCTTAATAATACTGTATCAAATTTTCGCTCCGGCGTGGCGCAATGGTAGCGCGGTTCCCTGTTAAGGAAAAGGTTACAGGTTCGAATCCTGTCGCCGGAGCCAAGATTTGGTACTAGTAAAAATTACAGGTTCGTTTACTCCGAAAAACTTGTTTCAAATTTATTTGGAGTTTACTCAGAACTCGATTCTGAGAATCCTGCCGTGGGAGCCAAGCACCAGTCGGTGCATGGCTTCACATTGTAAATAATGCGAAGCTACGAATTTCAATTGACCTTAATCAAGGAAGGTGCGTGAGGGATGTGCCGACTGGTACATCCCACCATGTTGAAAGAATTCTTTTTGGATAAGAAAGAATAGGTTTAAAGCTATTCAACCCGTCGGGTTGATGTCCATTGATGTCCAGTTGATGTCCACGGGTTGATGTCCATTGATGTCCAGGGTTGATGTCCATTGATGTCCACCACGGGTTGATGTCCACATCATAAAAAGAATGATGCCCAAGATATACCCGATCAACCAAAGAAAAACCCCCACCCAACAGCATCCTTAAAAATTTGCATATGTACTATAGTATATCAGGAGACGTTACGATCTTTTTAGTCTTGATTCTCGTCGTAAGATAATGTTCCGAATATAGATAAACAGCGCGAGAAATTGTCCGGCGATAAACACAGGGTCTCCGCGTTTCAGGGCGTAAATCAGTATCATCACAGATCCGATGACGCTCAGATACCAAAAACTCATTGGAATAACGCTTTGTTTCTGTTTTTCCGATTGGAGCCACTGCACAAAAAATCGGAGAAAGAAGACAAATTGCGCGGAAAAACCAAACAGGACCCACCAATCTAGTATGACGTTCATATATTATTCAATGACGTCTGCCACGGGATAATCATCGACAGAAAGCTTATAGCTTGTGATTAACTCTGCAAGCAGTCCCGTGAAAACGAGCTGGATGCCAAAAAGAAATAAGAGTATGCCGAACAGGAGAAGCGGACGCGTTCCGATTTTTTCACCTATGAAGTGCAGGACGGAAAGATAGACGAGGATTGCTGTCCCACTGGAGATGAACACTGACCCCCAAGCGCCGAAGAGATTCATGGGTTGATATTTGAAGGAAAGAAGAAATAATGTGGTGACAAGATCTAAACCTCCGTGGAATATCCGTCCGATGCCAAATTTTGATGACCCGTATTTTCTCGGATAATGAGTGATGGGAATCTCTGCAACGGTAAATCCTCTCGCGTGAGCGAGAAGGGGCGTATAACGGTGTAGCTCTCCATATAGTTTGATTTCTCTGATAACCTGTCGGGTATAACATTTCAGACCAACGTTAAAGTCGTGAATCGGTATTCCCGACACCATTGATACGACCGTGTTAAAGACACGGGAAAGAAGAAGTTTGTGCCACACATCGCGTCGATGTCTGCGCCACCCCACTACCACATCATATCCTTCATGGAGTTTATCAATCAGAGCGGGAATGTTTTGAGGATCATCCTGTAGGTCTGCATCCAGCGTGATAATGATGTCACCGTTTGTGTGCGCAAAGCCCACTGCCAGTACTGCTGATTTACCCAAGTGTTTGCGCAGGCGAATGAGGATGATATGAGCGGATGAAGATTTTTTGATTGTTTGGAGCGCCTCAAACGAACCGTCTGTGCTTCCATCGTCCACGTAGACACATTCGAAAGAAGCGTGATATTTCTGAAATACGCTCTCAATTTCTTTTTGCAGTTCAACGATACTTTTCTTTTCGTTGAAAACGGGAACGACCACGCTCACATCGGTTTTCATCATAGGATTATGTTATTTTTTTATCGTACCTCTATCGCTTTATATAGTATTCTCACGCCGCCCGGATCTAAAAAATCTTTAAGCGGTGTCTCGTGAGGAAATTTATCACCATCGGTAATAAGAAGTGATCCTTTGGGAAAAAACGCGGATGGGGAGGCGAAGTCTTTCGTTGCCTGACTGAAATCACCAAATATCACATTCCCTAACGAGATAACCGGAACGGTATTGTACGTCTCCTGTCTTTTTGAAGAAGCGAGGACGAGCGCTGGATCAATTTGTGCAAAAAAAGCGTACATTATCCGCCACCGCCCATTGATAAACACGTGGGGATAGGCTTGTTTTTTTTCAATAACAAAACGAATCGCATCGTCCTGTTGTTTGGACCACCACTCTGATGCATACACAGGGTAGTCAAAAAAATAAGTAAACAAAAAGCTTGTGACATATAGACATAGTATTCCTGCTCTCAAGACGAAAAAAATCCTGCGAATATTATTGCTACAACGTTCAAGCCGTCGCATCATTGACGAGAATCCAAGAGCTGATATGGCAAGTGGTGCTGGCAACATAAGGACAGACCGCAACGGACTATTCGTTGTCGTTAGGCCGCCGGGGAGGGCTCCGATCATGAGCCACAGGAGAAACAAAGTGCCCCCAGCAGCGTTTCCGGATAACATAGCAGCCAAGCCGAAAAAAAATAGCGGGAGTTCAAACAGAAAAAATTCTCCATGCCGCGCTACAGAGTGCTGGAGATTCCCCGCGCCGTTTACGAAAAACCAATTCAAAGAAAATATGCTTGCATAACTGGTAATGACATTTTTGATGATCACGGTGACTTTATTATGAAATATACCCGATAGCCAAAGCGGCGCAGTCGTCAGTTCGCGTTCCGTATTCACTGTTCCAGAAATATCCGCCCAACGGAATATGCTTACCGCATTAAAGTCATTCACCTGTAGATTGAAAAACGTTGTATGGAGCATGAAAGCATATCCGAGCACCATCACGAGGAGAAATATTCCGACGACCTTCGGGGCTCTCCATAATTTTTTTCTGTAGAGAAGCATAAGAGCCAGGAGAAACGGTGGTAGGAAAATTTTCGGCGCATCATAGGAAAATAATGATGCGATAAAACATGCGGCCGCTATCAGATACGGCCATATCCGATCTTTTCCCCGAACAAACGCATAGACTCCGGTAAGCACAAAAAACAATGTGATGGATTCAAGAAGAGCCTGTCGGGATATCTGAATGGCCCAGGGGTTAAACGCAAACAACAACGCTCCCGCCTTGGACACCAATGCAGATGCAAATACGCGTTGCAGAAGAAGATAAAATATGAGAACTGAGAAAATTCCGAATAGTGCAGATGGCAGGCGTATGGCGAACGGAGTCAAACCAAAAAGCATAACGGAAGGCACTGCGCTGTAAATATACAGCGGCGGCCGTGATCCTCCCGACGTTTCCTGTATAGCAAATATGTTGGTATCGCCATACGGCGATACGCCAATTTTTCCGAGACTATACGCAATATACCCGATTTCCACCTCATCGCTAAGCACCCCGGAAGGAATAGTTCCAAGTTGCCACAACCGAAGAGTCGCCGCAAAAAAGAGAATAGCGATTATATATATATCGACGCGAGGAAATCGAAAAGTTTTCATTCTTGGCCCAGCTTTTTTTGGACTGTGTGCTCGCATACTTCATAGCTCCGGGCGATAGGGAAGATTCGGTGCCAGAAACATATGATCACACACGCTGGTAATCCATCATAGCGTTTTTTTTATCAATTGGGTAATAGTCATTACGGATATCCCCTCGCTATTTGTCTCCGGGCAATGGATGGGGGTACAAATTTATTTTCCCTTGAAGATGACTAATTTGTAACCATCCGGATCACGGATGACAAATTCCCGGTTACCCCAGGGCCAATTCCGTGGTTTGGTTGAGGGCTTGAGGCCTTTGGCGAGCAGTTCTTTATGGAAGACGTCGACGTTATCGACACTCAGATACAGGTAGAGCCCCGTGCCTTTGTCAAGGGAGTGAGCTTCTTTTTGAAATTCTGGTTTATCCTCTTTGTTTATCAGAAGGAAGTCGATCCAGAACCAATTCACATACGCGGTGATGTGGTTGGGCTCATTCACTTTAATGTGGAACCCTAAAGCCTCATAAAATTTAGCAGTTTTTTGTAGGTCCTGAACATAACAGGTTATACCGGAAACACTTTTCACTTTCATATGTTAAGTATATCAGAAATTAATTAATGCGGTTGGCGCAGAAGCAAAGCATCAACTTATGCTCACTGACGAAAATTCTCTTTGGGGAGCAGATATTTATATCGATGTTTCCAAAAAAGTCCCCGATGCTCAAATGGCTACACTTACCGGCACGTTTTTAACGAAAGTGTTTGAAGGTCCGTATCAAAATGTCGGTAAGTGGTCAGAGGAAATGAAAAAATATGTTAAAAATAAAGGAAAAAATCTAAAGAAATTGTATTTTTCATACACTACTTGCCCGAAATGTGCCAAAGCATACGGAAAAAACTACGTTGTGCTTTTTGCGCAAATATATTAAGCATCAGTAGCTTGAGTAAATAGTTTTAATAGTCTCTACGAGAAGTTTTTTTACTATTTCCGAATTTTCTTTCATTCTCTGCATGACTAAATCATAGGATACTGATTCTTCATTTTTCCTCCAACAATCATAATCGGTGACCATAGCAACTGATTGATAGGGAATTCCCAGCTCGTTTGCCAAAATTACTTCAGGAACAGTAGACATATTTATGAGGTCAGCGCCAATTTTTTTAAACATGAAAGATTCTGCTCTTGTGGAAAATCTTGGCCCTTCTATCGTAACAATGGTTCCTTTTTCGTGATGTCTCAAATGAAGCTTCTTGGCTACTTTTATTAAGATCCGTCTTAAATAGAGATCAAAGGGGTCTGCCATTTGAGTGTGCACTACCTTGTTTTCAAAAAAGGTTAGCGCCCGTAGTTTAGTAAAATCTATAAACTGGTCTATAAATACCAAATCTCCCGGTTTCATTTTTTCTCTTAATGAGCCACAAGCCGTTGTTGCCAAAATATGGGTGCAACCAACGCTCTTTAACGCCCAGACATTTGCTCTAAAAGGGATCTTTGTTGGTGATATGGTATGCCCCTTGGCGTGCCTTGCCAGCATAACCACTTCTCCAGCTCCCATGGTTCCAATCGTCAATGTATCCGATGGCTTACCGTACGGAGTATGTATATCTTTTATTTTTACCTCGTCGAACAATTGGGGATCATCCATCCCGCTGCCGCCGATAATTCCAATTTTGATTTTATTCTGAATCATAGCTCATCAGATAACTCGTTTTATATTTACGCATTTTCTTGCTGCCTCCCAAAAAAGGCAAATCAATCAATAAACTTATTCCGACGACCCTGCCTCCTAATCTCTCAATTAACGTTACGGCGGCCTGGGCAGTCCCGCCGGTTGCCAACACATCATCAACCAAGAGTACCATTTCGTTCGGTTTTATCGTATCTTTATGTATGGCGAGTGTATCCAACCCATATTCCTTCTGACAACTCTCTTCGAGAGTTTCATATGGCAACTTGCCCTTTTTTCTGATAAGGCAAACTCCACAGTCCAATATGTACGCAATGGGAGCTGCTAAGAGAAACCCCCTTGCATCAATAGCCACCACTTTGTCGATCTTTAGGGAAATATAAGGCTCCGCCATTTTGTCAACCACGTACCTAAATATCTTTTTATTTTCCAAAAGAGTCGTTATATCTTTGAAATTCACTCCCTTTTTCGGCCAGTCCGGTATTGACCGTATGTATTTTTTCAGATTCATGTTCACCTGGTAAGCATAATAGATCTGTACATGATTTTCCACTCAGCGCTCAATTCTCCGTAAATATCCGGCATGACCAGTAGAATATGGTCATGAACAACATCACTAAGATCACGCTTGCCTGGGAACTGGCCGAAGT
>Ga0155734_169_pt6 | contig 9621 bp, 8 predicted proteins | sample RifCSPlowO2_01_FD_107388 | JGI IMG/M metagenome (GOLD analysis project Ga0155734, IMG submission 107388) | Candidatus Gottesmanbacteria bacterium RIFCSPLOWO2_01_FULL_49_10
TTCCCCAGGGTATCAACCATAGAAGAAAGTGTCTCTGTGGTCGTTGATTGGACGGCTCCCTCACCAAATACGCTGATAAGCTTCCGTTTAAACTTGGCAACCGTATCTTTGCCTGAAGTATCCGCCAAACGTCCAACCAGACTGGTCAGTTTATCGCTGTCTAGATGATGCTTCCCAAACCGATACGTCAAAGAGCCAACGAGACTCGCATCATCAGAACCCCCGTGAGCGACAATCTGCATAAGATCTTCTTGCTTGATAGAGGCAAGCGACCGGACGTGACAGGTGTGATCATTCATGTCTACAACGATTCCCTCCGGTGTAGCCCGCAGTGAAAAAACAAAGTGCTCCCCTACCACTGGTTTGGCAAGTTTATCGGGAGGATCAGCAGGGATGAGGAGCTCTCCCAGGGTGTGCTCGCCGGCCGTGTCGGTGAACACATACCATGAGTCAAGACCGCCCCATTTCGAAACGGAAGAGGATGGGTTGGTCAACCAGTCGGTGAGTCGTGCGCCATCCGGATCCCCCTGACCCACGTCAACACTTCCATACGGCGAATTGAGTGCGTCCGGCTCACCACCGGAGATGCTTCCATACGCACTCCTCGGCCAAACGCCGTGACCTTTTCGGCGCAATGCTTCCACCAGTGTCTGTACGTCTCTTTTGACGTCATCTCGGTCCCTCCCCCGAAGGGGAACAATCGCCGTGGGAATACTGATGGCGGTCGGAAACGCATGGTTGATAAATGCAGCATCCCGTGCTTTCACGGTATCATAATGGTCGGCTTTGGCGATAGCTTCATGACACTGACGAAGCATATCTTCCCGTGCGCGGGAGTCCTTGCTCAACACAAACATGGCCCAGGCATTATCTGTACCGTTTCGCTCCCGCCATGCCTCAAGAAGCGCGCCGATTCCAGAGGGTATTTCCTGTGATTTACCCAAGGCAAGCATACCGAGGAAAAGTTCGCCGTGCGCGCTATCAATCGACACCATTGCCCCTTCCTCGACCGCCGTGGCAGAAAAAATCGCTGTCCGACTGGGCCCCGTGCCCGGAGGAACGGTCTCAAGACATCCCATGATACACGGGACGTTGAGTGCCCGCGCAACGAGAGCAATGTGACTCGATGGCGTCCCTGTGGTCGTCACAAGCCCTCCAAGTCCACCGAGGACATCCACATCATTAGGATTAAAGTGTTCACACAAGAGGATCACTTTCTCTCCGCGTCCTACGGCCGATCGCGCTGCTTCCACGGAAAAAACCAGTCTCCCCGTCGCCACACCGGTACTGGTTGGGAGTCCGGTTGTGAGCAAACGACCGCTCGCGCGGGCCTGGTCCTTAGCCTCCGAATCAAACGACTGCCGGACGACCGCTTCAATATCCATGGGGCGTATCCTTGAGAGCGCTTCGCTAAGCTCCAGTCGTCCTTCACGATGAAACGCTTCAGCATATGCAAGCGTCGCGTAGGAGGGGAGTTTGGCTTTACGCGCCTGGAGAAAGGAAAGCCGCCCATTTTCCCAGGTCACTTCTATGTCGCCGACCCATCCGACAATATCTTCGATAGTCGCCATGTGTCGGGAAAGTTGCTTCCGGATATTGTTGGGTAACACCTCGACAGACAGCGCCCCCGATTCGGCACCAGCGACGATTTGTTCTCCTTGAGCGTTTGGCATAAAGTACCCTTCCCACTCGTGGTGTCGCGCCGGATCAGTGTGACGCGTGTAGATAACCGCCGTACCGGACTGCCCGGTACCATTGCCAAACACCATTTCCTGGACCGTCACTGCAGTACCCACCTCCCCAGGGATGCCGTGCATAGAACGGTACTGGATGGCTGATGGATTCATCCAGGAACGAAAAACTGCTTTAACACTTTCCGTCAGCTGTTTTTCGGCGTTTTGTTCGAACGGATGCCCGGCGTCTGATGCGTAAAGATCTTTCACACTATCCAAAAGGCCTTCAAGCTCTTTGGTTGAAAGCTGTTCATCGCGTCTGACGCCACCACGTTGCCTGGCTAACTGACGCACGCGTTTAAAGTGGTGATGCGGTACCCCATCGACAGCAACGCCGTACATTTCTATAAGTCGAATATATGATAGGATAGCTCCGCTTCTGCCGATGCGCTCACTGACAGAGGGCAATGTGGCATCGGTGATACCGACGTTAAGGACTGTCTCCATCATCCCAGGCATAGAAACAGGAGCCCCGGAGCGCACCGATACAATGAGAGGACGATGAGGATCTCCTAAGGCGCTGTCAGTTTTTGCGCCAAGTTCATGGGTTGCACGGCCAAGCTCACGGGCTACGGCCAACTCAAGCTCACCGCCTCCCACGACGCGGTCCGTACACGCTCGGGTCGTCAAAGTAAACCCCTTTGGGATAGGCAAACCCGCCTCATGCATGCGGGCCAAATAGTACCCTTTGCCGCCAAGGAGAGACAGATCTTCTTTCGTGGGTGTACTCTGTTCGTCGATGAATCGAAGCCATTCGTAGGGGCGTTGGATGGTTTCTACCTCTCGTATTTTTTCACCTTCCAAAGTCATAAAATGCAGCCCTGACAATCCAAAGTATAGCCCGAGTCTATCACCAGAAGCCTCTCTGGTCAAATGCTCCTGTCAAGAGAACATCTTCATCCCTTATTGTCGTACAATCGTTACCATGAAGAGATTTCTTCTTGCCATAAGCGTCGCTGTCGCATGCGGAACCTTCTTTGGGCTCATGTATATGTATACGAGGGTCACACTCTATAGTAGGAGCACCCCGCCACAAATAAGTCCAACGCCGAGTACTATTCACACAGTCATAAACCCGAAACAATTTTTCGATATAACGCAAGACAACCGATCGTTTCGAATTGCATGGTTTACCGTACAAAACCCGGACACCATCTCCCTCATCCCGAATTTTCGTGAACAGAATACGTCACGAGCAGCATTGGAAACATCGCACTGCCTGGATCTTGTGAACGGAGGATTTTATACACAAGAAAAAAAACCAACGGGTTTATTCGTAACACATGGAGAAACCGAGGAAGTATTTCAACCGAACACTCTCCTAAACGGTATTTTTTCAATAACCACCCAAGGACAAGTGAGTATTACCTCTGAGCCGCCAAAAGAATCACTCCGGATTGCGCTTCAGACCGGACCGGTACTTTTTCGAAACGGCTACCCTCAGAAACTTCGTCTCATAGAAGATGAATTTGCTCGCCGCAGTGTGGTTGCGACAACGGTAACCAACGCTGTTCTTTTTTTTGTCCTGTATGACCGAGAAAATCCTTACCAGGGACCGCTCCTTTCTGAAGTCCCGTTTCTCCTTACCCAGTGGCAAAAACAAACGACACAGGAGGTACGTGACGCCATAAACCTCGACGGAGGCTCTGCTTCGGCCTGGTATAGCGAGGGATTTTTTCTCCAGGAATTGACAGCCGTTGGGAGCTTCTTTTGCGTATTGCAATAAAAATGAGCTCCTGGTCAACGAAGATAGGACGCGATGTTTTGTTCGTGCTCTTCAATCGTCCTTGCATAATGCGCGCTGCCACGAGGGTCATGAAGGTAATACCAGTAATTACTATCTTCGGGATAAATAACCGCTTTGATAGAGGCAAGGCCGGGATTGGCGATCGGTTTAGGAGGAAGGTTCGGATGGAGATATGTGTTATATGGTGATGCAATTTTTTTGTCGTCATTGGTCAAAACCTTTTTCCACCATGTTTTTTCATACACCTGATATCCGAGTGCGTATTGAAGTGTGGCGTCTGTCTGAAGTGGCCAATCGGCCTTAAGTCGCTTGAGGAGAATCCCCGCAATCACTGGCCTGTCTTCATCTGTCCTCCCCTCTCGCTCAACAATCGAAGCCAACACGATAACTTCGTCAAACGATAATCCCGTCTTTTTTACATCTATATGAAATTGAGGAGGTACTTTCACATCAAAGGTAGTTCGAAACATTGCCGCGATTGCGGCCGGTGTCGCGTCGCGAGGTATGAGATACGTATCAGGAAACATGTATCCTTCGCGCGCATATTTGAGAAATTCAGTCTCAGGAATATTCAGGTCTTTTGCCAATTTTGATGCTATTTCCTCGACTCGCCATCCTTCGAGAGTGGTCACCCAGACGTCAAGAATGCCGTGTGTCAACTCTTTTGCGATGGCGCGAGCATCCATCGCGGAATTTAATCTGAAGTCTCCTGCCTCAAGATCTCGCTCGATCCGCATAAACTTGACGAGTAAAAAAAATCCCGTAGAACTTCGTATGAAGCGCTCCTGTGAAAGTCTCGCCGCAATGCTTTTGACTCCTTCTCCTCGATGAACGACAAAGATACGGGGACTAGGATCACGGGTGTCAACCGGAGCTACTGCGTCTTGCCACCAGAGGATTCCCCCACCGATACCTATCCCTATGACGAGGAGCAGTAGAGTAAACCGTAGTACGAATGAGTTATTTGACTTCATCTAGTCGTGCGCGACGAAACACCCGAGCATCGCTGTCATACATATAGACACGACCACAGTGGCACGTCACCCGCGCAAGTCCTTTATTATTCTTTCCCTCAAGCGCCCTTCCGCACCCCACGCACTTCCCTTGAGATAATAGCCAAGCCTGTACTGGAGCAATGATATTTTTAAACATACGATGAACTTTAAACTTTAAAATGTAAACTTTAAAATGTTTTGGGAAAGTTTTAAGTTTAAAGTTTGAATTTTTAAGTTATTTATTATTCTACTGTGTACACCGGCACGCTTTTGAGAGTCGCGACCGCCTCTTTTAACCTCCATTGATCGGAACTATAGAGCGTACATAGTATATCACCTTTGTCCACCACGTCCTCGAGTTTTCGCACTAAAAACATCCCTGCCTTTTTATCTGTGGGACAACCGAGTATGCGACATATCACGGTGATCTGTGCGTTGTGTAAATGACTGATTCGTCCTTTTTGAGAAGACTTCATATCGAAACTGAACTTTCCGGGCATAAGTCGATTATGATCAATGTCCGGATCTCCACCTTGCATACGAACAATCTCTTTCATCTTTGCAAGTGCTTTGCCGCTTATAAGTATTTCTCTCGCAATGTCTTCTCCATTTCGGAGTGTATTGTCTGGGCTATCGGCAAAACACAGGGAGAGGAGTTTACCAGCCAACCGGAGTGCTTTTGCCTCAAGTGCAAGCGGTCGATCAGGCAATTGCTCGAGTACGGCAAATACGTCGCGCGCCTCAAGTACTGGCCCTACGCCACGACCGGCATTTTGATACGTTTCGTTCACGTCGAAAACGACTCGTATACCAAATTTGTGTGCAAGAAAAGAAAATTTGCGCACAATGACATCGGCGTCATGAAAATGATGTATCTTCATGGTGGGGCCAACGGGTATATCAAGTACGATGTGTGTCGAACCGGATGCAATCTTTTTTGCCATGATTGAAACAATAATCTTATCAAATGATTCAAACGCAAGTGGTTGTTCGATCTGAATGATGATGTCGTCAGCAGGCGCAAGACCCAGGTGTCCTCCCCAAACAATGCACCCACCGACCTTCGCAACGATTCGTTCGATCTGCCGAGGAGAAAATGTCACAGGAGCAACGACCTCCATGGTATCTGCAGTTCCTGCTGGAGACGTGATGGCCCGGGAAGAATTTTTCGGAATCTGAAAACCCGCGGCCGCTACAATGGGGACCAGAATCATGGTCGTCCTCGTCCCTGCCACCCCACCAGTAGAATGTTTATCTGCGACAATGCCCGAAAAATGGAGACGCGGCCCGGTCGCAACCATTGCGCTCGTCAAAAAATAAAGCTCTTCATCGGAGAAACCCTCTTTAAATCCGGCAGCAGCAAAATATGTCGTCAACACGGGGCCAAGTCGTTCGTTCGCAATCTCATCCATTATGGCAAATATTTCCGGATATGAGAGCGACTTGCCGATAAGCTTTTTCTTTATTGCTTCAATCGCTAGCTGTTGACGTTCTTCTGCCATATCGATAGATATATCGTTTGTTTGCATTAGGAATTTTCAGGTTTTACGAGACGCGCCTTGACGTTCAGGCGTTCCCACAGCGTACCCGGAGGCACACAAGTCACAAGCGTGATATACGAATCATCAAACCGCTGCTCCAGGGGAGAGAGATCTGTGGGTTTTGTCACAATCATGTCAAATACTTTATAGCGGTATCGTACCCCATCGTAGGTAACGTATATATCATCCCCAATTTTCATCGACGGTAACGTAGAAAAAATTGATTTGTAATTCGTCCCACTAAAAAACTGCGGGAGCACAGAATGGCCGAAGACAACTGCCGTCCCGTACTCCCCCGGGAGACCTGTGCCACCATAGTGAATAAGACTTTTTTGCAGATCGTCGCCCCCGATAATGACGGCTGCATCTCTAATACCAAGTTTTGGGATCGACAATGTGTACGCAGTAACTGAAGTAACGATCTTTTTTTGCGGCTTGGTGGGAAACCACGTATTTGCATTCGTTGTTTCCAGAGTGCTTTCGTCTTCTGCTCCTATGCCGATCGCGAGAGCACCCAGAGAAGAAAATAATCGAGATTGATCTCCTGAATTCTCGTCATTTTGTACCGGTGAAACGACAGCAGAAAGCACTGGGGAAGTAAACAATGAAAATGACACAATTGGCCAAAAAACCCATACAAGAATCATCATTCCTAATCCGATCAATGCGTACGAATAAATACTTCGGGATTGCTTTTGCCCGAGTAAAGGGTGGGGAGGACTCGCGTGAGGCTCCGGAGGAACATCACAAGGTACATCGTCCAAAGGATCCCCGCGACCGGCTTCAAATGTGCGCATTTGGGGCTTTGACTTGACAAACTGATACATTGACATAAGGGGCTTACCCCCGAGCTCACTCGAGGAGCTCGGCGGCTATCGTAATATTCCGAGCATTTGAAGGAATTTTATCTTTCCACAGTGACCTTGTAATACGAATCGATATACCACCAACGCCGGTCACCCCTTTCGCATAATCAACCGCCCCAGGTACGCGTTTACCGACAAGAGCTTTTTTGATAACCGGCATATCAAGGGTCGGCAGCGCAATCCCTCGATACGAAACCACAGCGCCGATCGACCCATCTTTTTTTACCTGAATATTGGAAGCAGTTACCCCTCCAGATTTCTCACTCAATACATAGCCCGTCGGGACCTTCGTACCAATAAGCTCTTGAAAAAGCTGACCGACGTCTGTATCGTTATACGAAATACCAGAAACATTCACGGTAAGTTTTCCATGAAGCTCTGTTGCTTCTTGATCTAACTCTTGACTGAATTGCTTCTCGGTAACCGTCGTTTTAATCGTGTCGTCAATAAGCCGTTCGCTCCCGCTTACGCTTCCGGCAAGTTCTGTTTTGGCTTTTATGACCAGGTCCTCCGTCAAAGATTTCACCAGCGCGTCGTAGTCTGCACGGGATACGACCGTCACCTGTTTACTTGTGCCTCCGGTGAGAGGCTGATCATTTCTCGCAACCGCAAGGGCAGTACCCGTATCTTTAAACGCAAATTCTGTGCCTGCCGGGAGGTTACTTTGACTTCCTATCTGAAACGCGGTGACGGCAACCGGTGCTTTCCCAAATGTAATCGACCCAATGCTCTCGCTCGCCGACGCAACTGAGACATCGGTATCAAGAGTAAACTGAAGCGATCCGACAGTAAGGATCGTACCCTTCTTAAACGTTTTACTCGACAGCGACTTGTTATAAATGACTGCAGTTCCCTTGGAGGGATCACCAATTGCCTTCTTTCCGGATACCGCGATTGTTTTCTCGCCGCTGACAGATCGCTCCTGCTTTTTCCCAGGGATAGTCTTCGACTGAGAATCAACGACAGTCGCGGTCGGACTAATCGCAACAGTCCCGGCTTCCTGTATTGAATACGGCACCTCGTAAAGAATGATTGTTGCGTGAGGAAAAAACCACACCAACGAAAAAGCAACAATACCACACAGGAGTACTAGTCCTATAAGCGGAAGAGCCAATCGAGGAAAACCCCCAGATAAAAAGATAGGCACAGCAGCGGGAACGCGCATAGCGCGAAAAAAAGACGCTAATTGGTTTCGTATGATAAATCGTGGCTGCTTCTTACCGAGAGGGTTCTCTTCGGGGGTGTGATGTTGGCCGCGATCGGATATCTCTTCGGTTGTCCCAATGGTTTCTTTCTCTTCGGATTCTTCTAACACATCGACATCTCTTTTAAATCCGAGGGACTCCGGTTCAACCAGCGCGATGTTTTCATCAATCTCTTCGGTGATAAACGATTCGCGAGGTTGTATACCCTCCTTCTGTCCTTGCGTATCTTCTACCGGTATTTCCTCACTGGTCACCCCTTGGTCTTTATGGACGCTCCGTGCCGTCTCCCCTCCTTCTCCCACATCACTCTGTGACTGCTCTTCTGGTTCATCTTGTATGGTCATGGCAAGCTCACTTGCCCCCGCAAGGGATACTGCAGTTCCCAACAGGTGTGTCGGTAAAATGTCTATTTTGGGGTAATGCAGAAAATTTGCGCGCGTGGGCCATGGGTGCTTGAGAAGCTCTTGCTTGACTGTTTCAAGCGATTTCCCGTCAAATCCCCACAGGAGTATTCGTGACGGCAAAACCTCAAGCTCCTTAAAGCTCTTGAGAACTACTTCAAGGTTGACTGCGATATTTTCTTTCTCAATAGTTTTTTGTCCTTGGTTGTTCCCAACTTTATAGAGTACGACTGATGCAGTCGGCTCAGAGACGCCGACCAGTATGACACTGGGGGGCACTCCTTCATCCACCTTCAACATATGAAGAATTGCCTGATGGAGGGGAACAAATCCTATGGGCGTCAGCTCAAGCTCTTCGGTAAGCTTTTTCGCTTTTGGCCGTATGGAGGCGTCAATATCATCCGAGCTTGACAAGTAGTGCGACGGAAACCCTAACACGACTTTTTCGATGACGTCTGCTTGTTCTTGTTGTGCCACGACTGCGATCGCCCGGTCGCATGATTCTCCTCGAGATTCCCAGCTATCCTCAACAACCGCCTCAGTGGAGACGTGACCAACGCGTGCTTTGCCGCTCTTCTCAATATCCCATAGCGCTGCCTGTACAAAACGAACATCCAGGAGAAGCGAGAGGAACATCTCCTTTTTTTCAGGTTTTCGATTGAGGAACTGCTGAAATACCTCGGGCAGCTTCATATGGGGCAACGGTTGCATAGATACGCCGCACTCCGGCGCCTGCTGACTCTTCTTTAACTATTGTAAAGTGACCCAAGCTCCCTGTAAAGGATACGTGGGGCCCACCGCAGATCTCCCGACTAAACGCACCCATAGAGTAAACGTTTACTTTCTCGCCATAGCGCTCACCGAAAAATGCCAGTGCGCCGCTTTTGAGCGCCTCTTGGGTATCCATACTAGCCAAGGATACAGGAAGGTTTTCTTTGATTTTCTCATTCACTAATCCTTCTACTCCCTCTAATTCCTCTTTCGTAAGTTTAGTGGGGTGCGAAAAATCAAATCTCAGCCGCTCGGCAGTGATATTACTGCCCTTCTGCTGCACGTGATCTCCAAGTATCGTGCGGAGTGCCGCATGAAGAAGATGCGTCACGGAATGGAGTTTGGTCGTTTCTTCGCTTCTA
>Ga0155734_132_pt2 | contig 9111 bp, 9 predicted proteins | sample RifCSPlowO2_01_FD_107388 | JGI IMG/M metagenome (GOLD analysis project Ga0155734, IMG submission 107388) | Candidatus Gottesmanbacteria bacterium RIFCSPLOWO2_01_FULL_49_10
CCCCAATCTTCCCGCAATCCATCCAGCCCATATGCTGCAATGACGCTTAGCGAAAAACTGGTGAGGATAATGATCCTTGCTGCATAGCTTGTGGAGATTGCAGGTAACTTAAGCCAGACAATAAGCGCATTGACAGGAGAAGGGGTTGCGATAAGAAGTGAGGTGACGGCAAGTCCCAGAAAAAATCCTATATGCTTACTCCGTCGCACCACGGCGTACACCGCCAATAGAAGCGGCACGACGCCGACATAAGACGCCCATTCCGCGTAAAACCCAAACCAGTCGTTACGCGTCACGGGATTGCCGTAAAAATCAGGCGCAAATAGAGTAATGATATATTGCCATGAGATGCCGCCGACCTGTGTAAATAATTCGCTTCGTACTGACCGGCCGTACGCATCAAGCGAAGGAAGGATTTGTGGTGCGCTAAGGAGTAGGCCTAACACTGTTGCCAATATTAACTCAACACCCGCCTTCTTTCGTTTCGTTCGTATGGACTGGTAGACAACAAACGCCAACGTTGCAACCAGTACATAAACGCTCATTTGGAAATGCCCGGAAAAAAACGACCATGCAAGAGCGAGCGAAACAATGACAGGATTCCACCATGATGGCTTACTCATGTGTCTAACTACTGCTGCAAAAAGAAGCGGAAGCCAAAGCACCGCCCACCCGAGCGTCCCGTACGCCATCCAGACGGTCAAAAATCCGCAGAACATAAAAGAAATCGATCCTATGAGACTTGCTTCCTGCGACCGATCTGAACAACGAAGAAGGAGGTACATGAATATCCCCGCAAGGAGTGGCTGAAGGAGGATAGAGATACTCCACGCATCGATGAACGGTAATATGAAGTAGAGGAGATTGGCGGGAGAAAACACAGCCGTCTGATAGTTGGCCGCATGCGGCGTACCGGAGAAGCTATAAGGGTTCCATAACGGAACTTGTCCCTGTTTCCAACTATCGATAGTGATCCTCTTCCATGGGTAAATCTGGGTGACGACGTCCGGCATCGCGTTGTTTTTGAGCGGCATGCCATACTGGGCGCTCCACGGCGGAAAAAACGTGACCAGGTATTTACTCGGAAACGGCACGAGGCCTTTGAGGAAATACGACGACGCGAAGATAAACCAGACTGAAAAAATAAAAAAAATCGGCATTAATCGTATCAAAAAATGTTTCATTGATTAGTTTTTCAATCTCTTTATGTACGGTAAATAATTCTTCTTTGAAACTATTGACCTCCCGAGACGTTTTTCCAGATTTCTCCTGGCTCCTCCTGCTATTTCTCCACCGGCTTTGGCATCGGACTTTAGCTTTGGAACTCCCCTGGAATGTTCATTGCGGTGAATTTCCATGGTCGAGCGCTCTCCGAGCATTGTAAAGATCAACTCCAGGTCGTCCATGTGGTCACGCAGATTTTCCCTCTTTAATCTTTTTAAATCTTTATACTGACTCGGAGTAACACCAAAGGTTGCTTTGGAAATTTCTGCGGTCAATATCTCGTAGTCTCTTTGCTCCTGCGCCCCACGTTTCTGCCATTCATCCGTGAGTTCCTCACGGATTGCGATACCACGCATGCGCTTTTCAATCCAGTCATCAGGATACCCCTTCAGCTTGTATAGCATTCTCGTCCTCTTGGTTGCTAATTCCGGATCTTCAATTTCCTTCACTCGTTCGTATCCAATGCGCGCCAACCACCGTTTGAACGGTTCAGCTTTAGGAGATGGTATTGATTGGATGATGCGAAATATTCCTTCGGTGTTGGCGCAAATCATTTTTTGCTTACCACCGGACGTTTCCATAAAAAGGGTATGTACAATTTGTACCCACCCTTTAGATAATTCCGAATCGCGATTTTTCATCCTCTGGATATATTGTTTTGGATCATTAGAATCAATGAGCGCCAAAACTACATCTTCCACCACAAACCACCATTCTCGTTGATACAGCGTTCTCCGTATTCTTCTCCCCTTAAACAGAGCAATTCGTGTAGTATCCTCAAGTTGTCTTTTCATATACTAAAATGTTGAAGTAATTTTTGTGCAGTATCCTCTGGAAAAAGATGAGTATTGTCTATAATTTCATCATACCCTTTAAATGCCCTTTGTTGATCATAAAGCATTTTTACCTCACCCTCTTTCAACCGAGGGGGGCGAATTATATTCCTTCTTAGAATTTCTTCATACGTCGGAAGTAACAAAAGGATTTTTACATTGCTTTTTTGGAGTTGTTTTCTGTAAAGCTTTGCAGTGTCGGTTGTTAATACGTCAAGAATAATCACTTCATATCCTTCTTTAAGAAAATTATTTGCCACCAAGCAGGTATTTTGCACACCGAGCAATTGCTGTTTCTTGCCCGCCTCTCCTTCCCACGGCGCCTTATGCGGCTGAAGAATCATCCATCTAACCAAATCCACATCAATCACCGCACATTGATTTTTTTGTTTTGCAATTATCTGTGCGATGGTATTCTTCCCCGCTCCTGGTGGTCCGGTCAGAACGATGACTCTCATAACCTTTTTTTGTGTTGTAACTCCCACAATTTTGCGTACGTGATAAACATGCTGAAGGCTTGATAGATGCTCTCGATCCACCCCACAACACCTACTCGCCAGCCCCCTTGCCTGATAAAGGAATCAAAAAACGCCGTCAGCATAACCCGCACGAATCGCCACCAAACAACAGGTGGATGCCCGGCATCAAACCGAAGCTTCGCCTCAACAGTCGACCACTCATTGGTTTTTGCAACCATCTCCGTAAGCGACCGATGAGTGTCATGAAGTATTGGAGCGTTTAGCCTGCCCTTTTCACCCTGAACGCGGGCAGTTTCATGGAGTTCTCCGTACCACTGCCCGAGTGCGTCTTTGCGCATCAATCGAAGAATATGCTCGTCTCCCGGCCACTCGTGACCCAAGTAATAATTTTTCCTTCTGATTTCATACCCGCTGACCGCTGACCGCTGACCGCTGACCGCTTTTTTAATCTCCTTGGCAAGCTCTTGCGTCACAGTTTCATCAGCATCGATATACAAAAGCCATTCGCCATGAGCTTTCTCCTTACCAATATTGCGAAGCTTGGCAAAATCACGAGTTTTTCCGGAGGAGATAACGGTCGCTCCTTGTTTTTGGGCTATTCCCCGCGTGTTATCTGTGGATCCATTGTCAACAACAACGATATCATCAACCCATGCAAGGGATGACAAACATTTTTCTATCCTCGCTTCTTCATTTCTTGTTATAATTATTGCTGATATTTTCATGCTTTTCCCCATCTTCCAATCATAGCGTCCACAACTCCTTTTCGACGGATAGAGGGTCCCATCATCCCCATGCGCAAGGCTTCCCTAATGAGCGCAAATTTTGTCCGCAGGCGCGCATAGCGCATACCGACGAGTAGCCGATTGCGCGTCATATAGTATTGATGAAGCTGACTGCCAACGCCGCTTGAACCGGCATTATTGTGCCAAATTATTGATTGCGGCACATAAAGTAGCTTATATCCCATTTGTTTTGCTCGTAAACAAAAATCTAGATCTTCTAGATACGCAAAAAACTTCTCATCGAGTAATCCGATTTTTTCAAATACTTGCTTTTTGACCATCATCGAACAACCGGTGACAAACGGAGTCTCTTCTATCTTGTCATATTGACCTTTATCCACTTCATCGACTCCGCGATGCGACGCGTACATATTGTTCCAGTCAATGATGCCTCCTGCATACCATAGGACTTGCCCGCTGTCTTTCTTCTCATATCGCTCCTTGTGATATTCCCGCCCCGGCGCAAAATAGATCTTGGAGCCTACGACACCCACATCAGGCTGTGTAAAGGCTTCAAGAAGGGCTGATAACGCGTTTTCATCAACGACCGTATCGTTATTGAGAAGCCACACCAAATCCGTGCCATGCTCGAGCGCCCGACGGATGCCGACGTTATTTCCTCCCGAAAACCCAAGATTCCGACCAGTTTCTATAACGTCAACCTCAGGAAAACTCTTCTTGATTGCCGCTACGGAATCATCGCTTGAACCATTGTCCACCACAATAACTTTGAACTTTGCATCTGCCTCGCCGGCGGGCGGGCTTTTAACTTTAAACTTGCCGAGAGAAGCGAGACACGCAAGAGTATCCTCTTTACCGTTCCAATTGACGAGGATGATAGATACGCTGTTCATGTCAATAGGTAACGATTCGAAGCCTCGCATTTTCGACGTTTGCTTCATATCGGAGTGTCGATAGTCCCATGATTCTGTACGTTTTTAACCCTTGCTCAAGCGCAACAGATACTTCCTTTTTCGTAAGAACAGGCCCCTCGGAAAACACTTCGCTAAACCACACATCGTGTTTATCTGTGACGTTAAAAAGCTTGGCGCGGATTTGTCCATTGGCGGTCGGAATCTTAAGGTACACTTCAAGTGTTACTGATTTTATCGGCGGATAATTTCTCGTATCCACCGTTGCTTCGGCACCAGCGACATCTTGCCACGAATCGCTTTTCACAACGCCTGACCCGATCGGAATGACGTATTCCTTGGCAGCAACCGGTACGGACGATATTTGATCCGATTCTTGATTGGATGGTGTTGAGGATAACACACGGACTGCTTGCTCACGCGCAATAAGCGCTCTGCACGAATTGGGGCAATCGGTGTCAAGGATAGATTGAGGAGCGGGAGTTGCGACGGTGCTCACATTCTCGGGGACGAATTTTTTCGGTAAAAAAATCACGAAGTCCAAAAATGCTATATTGACTGCAACAAGGAGCAAAAACGATATCACCAACATGACATTAACGCTTCGCGACATAATGACGTTTGAGCTTAAGTCCTATACGCAACAGAAAATTTTTCGTTCGTCTCATCTGGTTTGTGAGCATCCAGTACTCTATGTCTCTTCCCGCACGATGAAACTCCCCAGATACATCCGATATGTCCACGTCTCTCTGTCCAAAACCGCTTTGTTCCCAAAGCTTGACAAATACGATAAACGAGTAAAAAGCCTGCAACATGCTTAAAACTAAACCGTGTAGTCCGTCTTTATACCCTTCTTGTGCAAAATACGTTTTGAGAAAATCAGACATGGGAAACCGTACAGCATCATACCAATTCAGTCGATAATCAGCCGCCAGAAGATTCTTTACTTCACTTTCTGTGTAGAGCGTGTCCATTTTGCGAATGAACTGAGATACAGACTGATAGTTGTGGTGAATAAACGGCTGGGTAAGGGTCAGGGTCGGGCCGTCTACCTCGATCGACTCATGCACATGTTTGCCGGGAAACTTCCCTCTGTTTCTTCTAAAGAGGCGAAGCTGTTTATCGGGCCACCAAATTCCGTGCTGTATCCATTTTCCAAAAATAATATTCTTTCGCGGAATCCAGAACCCCACCACTGAAGCTCCTTCTGTAGCTGACCTAATTTCCCCAACGAGTGCTTGGGGGAGCTCTTCATCAGCGTCCAAGGAAAGAATCCACTCTCCTGATGCCTTGCCGAATCCGAAATTCTTGTTCACGTTAAGCATGGGATTATTGGGACGGCTGAAGATATGATTCGTGTATTTTTTCGCGACCGTGACGGTATCATCCATCGACGAACTGTCAACGACAATTACTTCATGAGCCCACGTACACGTCGTGAGACATCGGTCTAATCTATATCCTTCGTTAAAGGCAGAAATGACTATCGAGACTGTTTCCATGGCAAAAGTATTTGCATGTCGCGTATAATCACCTGTAGGGTATTTCTCTCAAATCGCCACACAAATACTATGTAGAGTATACCACCCATCGTTATCGCAAGAAGATTCCATACGAATCCGTTTCCAAACACTACTCTCCCTGCCAAAGGAAATAGTCCCATGATACATACGCCAACTGTTGGGACCCTGATGCTTCGCCAAAAAGAAAAAGGTACGATGCGCTTCACAAGTGCGACCACAATGACCAAAGTACTTGCTATAAAGAGCAATGCTGCGCTTACACCGTGAAAACCAAACAAACGGATAAAAAGCACGGTTACCACCCACGTCAACGATGTCCATAGCACCATGAGCCACAGAGTTATTTTTATTTTCCCTATAGCGTTTAGTGCATTCGTAAGCGGTGTAGATAAACACGCAAGAACCGAGGATAATGCAAACAGATAAAATGAGAGAAGTGCCGGTTCCCACTTATGGTATCTGGGGATTACATCAATCATCGGCCGTACGAGGGTTGCGATGACGACCGTCAAAGGAAATATCGTCACAGAAAGACCAAATAGTGTGCGTTCTATGGCGCGGCCCAAAAGCGTCATATCCTGTTGCAACCGGGAAAACGCCGGAAACGCCACGCGTACCACGCTGTCCATGACGAGCCGAAGCGGCACTTCAGCCCATTTTTTCGCCCATCCGATATATCCCACTTCGGTAAATGGCAACACTTTCCCTAAAAATACCGTCAAAAGATCGTCTTTTATGAGAGCCAAAAAAGAGTTAATCTGAAATGGAACACCAAAGCGCAGGAGCCTAGTTGCAACGCGCTTGGATATACCCATCCCAACGCGCCAGGGTTCAATACTATATACTGCAACCAAACCGACCACAGCCCTGACTAATACTCCCGCGGTAAAGCTCGAAATGCCAAACCCCCTCCAAGCCAGAATCACTGCAACCAAGTAAAACCCTATGGTCTCAAGAATATTGGGGATGACGAGTTTATGAAACTCAAGCCTCCTCTCCAGAAGAACAGAAGGAATGGTTTTCAAAGACGATAGGAAAAAAGAGATGATAAGTGCCTGAAGAAGATACACTCCTGCGCTGTCTAACCGATAAAAATCCGCAATGCGACCCGACAAGAGAAAGGAAATAATGCTGACAAGGCCTACAAGGAACTGCTGGATCGTAAACGTCGTAACCAGATCCTCTCGGGTAAGGTCATCTTTTTTTTGAATAAGCGCTGCAGCAAGACCAACGTCAGAAAAATATCCCAAAAATGAAATGACCGCGGATACGACATAAAATACTCCAAAAATCGCAGGGCTTAAAAAAATCGTCAAAAGAAACGTCGCGCCAAAAGCGACCAGTTGAAGAAATAACGTGCGAGAAAATAGAGCGGCAATCCCGGAAAATGATTTTTTCTTAATCGAAGCGATATCAATATCAGACATAGTACTCCCTTCACCATGGCCGGGTGATAAAAAGCCGCAAAAGTCCAAAAAGATCTCCTTGTGCGGTCTTCATCACCCGTACCGTCGAACCTGGGTTATCAACCCAGGTCACGGGCTCTTCATAAATCCGGTATCCCTTTTTCTCAGCCAAAATCAACAGCTCTGTATCAAAAAACCATTCATTGTCAACTATGGAAGGAGTAACAGCCTCAACAACACGGCGACTTACTGCTTTAAACCCGCACTGTGCATCGGAAAAATGAACCCAAAAAAACAATTTGATAAGGAGCATGTATCCAATGGAAGTAATGGTACGCAGAATATTTCTCCCGTATACGCGGGCACCACGGGCGTTTCGTGAACCTATCGCGACATCGTACCCGCCCAAAAGAGACCGTACCATGGGAGAAAAATGTTTGAGATCCGTCGACAGATCAACGTCCATATAACTCACGAAATCTGAGTGATCGCTCTGCCAAGCAGTCTTTACCGCTCTCCCTCTGCCCTTTTGGTCCAGATGAAGGACGTATATGTGCGAGAGGCTTCGTGCGAGTTTGTGTGCGATCGCAAGCGTCCGATCAGTCGATGCGTTGTCTGCTATGGTAATGTTCCAATCAAAATCCGATAGATGATCCGTCAGATAGCGATGAACTGCTCTGACGCTCTTGTCAAGTTCTACTTCTTCATTGTACACAGGTATAACGACGTTAAGCGATGGTTTTTTTGCCATAGAGAAAGAGGAGCACAGACAACGTCCCAATGCTCAGTACATTTCCTATCAATCGGGAAATCGTGTTGGTAAATCGCAACTCCAGCACACTATTCCCAGATTCGAGCACTACATGTGGAATATTACTGACGACCCGCGGGTTTACTTCGCTTCCGTTTACATAATATCTCCATCCGGGAAAATATGCTCTATTAAGGGCGACCTCTTGTCGTTTACTGCTTACGACATAAGAGCGAACGTATGTCTCAGTATCAATATCTGTTCCTTCGTTAACATCATAGTCGCCTTCAATAAGCGTTTTGGGTAAGTCATTGATCGAGCTTGGTCGTGTAAAAGAACCCGGTAGGTACTCATCGGAAATCTTCGATACCCTCCAACGAAGCTCTTCGTTTGTCTCAAGAGTGTCAGGACCGATTGCATACAAATACTGCGGTGAAAAGAGTTTTCCATAGTGAAATACGGTTAGCACCATAAAGCCAAAGACGACGAACCACCGAAGAGCTCGCGAGGAAATCCACTGGACTAATGATGCCGATAGCATCGATAGCCCAAAAACTGCAAACACCAGGAATCGCCACGGATACTGTATAAACGAAAATCGGGGCAGAAGCTGCCAGAGAGGTCCTGATACCGGAAGCATAAGCAATATGGCACACAAACTGATCCCGATGGCCACAACGATATACCTTCTGCTAAGGCCTACAGGACGCCTAATAAAAAGAAGCACTACGGCTAATACCGCAAGCACGATATGAAGTTTTCCAAGTCGAAACGACATGCCGTCTGTACATCCGGACGCAGAGCCGCCGAAGCCCCAAGCGCTGTTCCATAATTGGGAAATACAAACAAAGTGATCAGAAAAGCGGGCCGTTGGCCCTATCTGATTGATAACGTTTGTTTCATGCATTTCTGCCATCGCCGGAAGCCAAAAGAATGCTGAGAGCGATAGCCCGACTGCAACGATTGCTCCCTGCGACAGGAACGCAAGTTTATCACGGTCCCCTCTTGCCAGCCGGACGATCCAATAGAATACAACGCTCACCGTTACCCCCAAAGCAGTCACATACCCCAACACGGTGTGGGAAAGAATGACTCCCGATAGACCCAAGGCCCCGACAAGCACCGCCGTTTTCTGATGGGTTCTTTGTGAAGAAAGAAGAAATCCCAACACAAGAAGCGGGAGAAAGACAAAAACCCAGGTCTCTCCAACTGCCCCTCTCACATATGCATCAACCGCG
>Ga0155734_116_pt1 | contig 8956 bp, 8 predicted proteins | sample RifCSPlowO2_01_FD_107388 | JGI IMG/M metagenome (GOLD analysis project Ga0155734, IMG submission 107388) | Candidatus Gottesmanbacteria bacterium RIFCSPLOWO2_01_FULL_49_10
ATGAAGATAACGTCTGCATCCGTGCCGGACACCACTGCGCTATGCCGCTCCATGAATATTTGAAGATTCCTGCCACCGCCCGCGCCTCATTTTACGTCTACACGATGAAAGCAGACGTCGATTCACTGATTGAGGGACTGGAGAAGATCAGGAAAATTTTCGCATAGTATGGATCTCTATCGCGATCTTATTCTCGATCACTACAAACATCCGCGTAATTTCGGTCACCTGGAGAAGCCGGATGTCGTGATGGAGGAAGGCAACGTCACCTGTGGCGACCGAATTAGTATGGAAATAAAGTTAAAAGTTAAAAGCCCGCCCGCCGGCGAGGCAGGTTTAAAGTTTAAAGTTATTGAAGCGGTACGCTTCAATGGCGAAGGTTGCGCCATAAGCCAGGCCAGCGCCTCTATGCTCACAGAAAAGGTGAAGGGGATGAGTGCGGCTCGGGTGCAAAAGTTCTCCCGCAAGGATATTGAGGATATGCTTGGGACGACGCTCACACCATCACGAGTGAAATGTGCAATGCTTTCTCTTGATATCTTGCAAAAAGCCGTTGCTTCCATATAAAATCACTGCATGGATGATAATGATCCAAAAGTAAAAAGAAAAATACGTAAGCTCACGATGCGCATAGACCGCAATCTTTGCATCGGGGCGGCCACGTGTGTGGCAATTGCTCCTAAAGCATGGGCGCTGGACGACGAGGCGAAGGCGATTATCCTCGATAGTAGCGAAGAAGAAAATGATGACGCGCTCATTGAAGCTGCCAAAGGCTGCCCCGTGTTGGCCATTTTCATTACCGATGAAAACGGGAAGCAGTTATATCCCTGATTGTTCTACGAGAAACCTGCGAAATCCTGAGGGTCGAGAGAACGCGATAACAGCTTCAATTCCATGATTTTTGGCGTAGAGGAGTGCATGCTCGATCAGGAGGATGGCTGGTGAAGGAGCGTTACTACGAACAATTTTCGTATTTTCGTCAATCGTCGGGTACTTCATGAGTACGTTGTAGCCCATGGCTTCTTTATCTTCCGGCCTGCCGTTTTCCAGGATTTTCCAAACTGTCGCCCCCGGTATACCGCCTTTTGGTTTGCGATGAAATTCAAGAACGTGATCTTTTGTTGAGTTAACGTATTCTTTGATGTGAATCTTAGCCAAGTCTTGCGGTACCTCTCCCGTATGTTTTTGAGTTTTTGTGGATTGAACAGATATTGATATGCAAAGAAGTGTGCCGCCTTTCGGATTGTGATTTGACAGGGTACCGTTTGCTGATGCTTCATTCCACGACTTAATTTTTTCTGCGTGAGAAACTTGCACACATGAGAGTGATCCGATAAGGCCTTTGTGTTCTTCAAAAACGCCAAAAAAGAGACCATTTTGTGCTCGAACATTAAATTCCTCCAATGTTGATGGAACGAATGTAAACCTTGCGTTGTTTATTCCCAGAGCTCGTTTAATGATTTCTGTCTCATGATCATCAATTTCCCGGACATAGTAGTGCTTGGGATGTTCTTTTTTGATAAGCTCGGCAACTGCTTTTTTTACTTCCACACGCTGGATTTTGCCGGTTGAGGTTTTCGGGAGACTATCAAAAACAAACACCTTTTTGGGCACTTCGTATCGGGAAAGCCCTGGGATTGTACCGTTTTGGGCGGCATCGAGGATGCGATTGACGATCACGTCATTCCCGGAATCGGAGGAGCTTTGATTTCGGGAATGGCCGAGCACGACTACTGCTGCAATTTCTTCTCCCATTCGCTCATCTGGGTAGCCTACGACACTTACTTCATCAATCTCGGGGAACGCTTTAAGGAGAGCGTCTTCAATGGCTGATGGTGACAGGTTGACACCCCCCTTGATGATAATTTCCTTGATTCGGCCGATGATAAAGTAATACTTTTGACGATTCCCGGAATCGGGGGAGCTTTGATTCCGGGAATCGTTTATGTATTTCCAATACCCCAAGTCTCCGGAGTGGAACCAGCCGTTTTTAAACGATCTGGCCGTTTCTGCCGGATTATTGAGATACCCGTCGGCAAGAATCTGGCCCGCAATGCAAATTTCTCCTTCTTCACCCTCTCCTTTTTTATTGTTACCCTCGTCCATGATGGCAAGTTCATTGTTGGTGAGCTTGGTGCCGATCGTATTATTCTTGACGAGCTCCCGATACGTGGATTCATCCACATCCACCGGTACACCGGCGACCCGGAGCGCGGTTTCCGTCTGCCCGTACCCCTGGGTGAGGCGAACGCCGAACGTGTCATAGAAGCGGATTGTTTCTTCAGGCAGAACCGGCGCGGATCCTATACAGATGCGTTTGAGTGAGGAAATATCCAGTTTGGACTGCCTAAACTCGTCAGAGCGCGTAAGGAGATCATGGAGGATGGTCGGGACGATACTCGTGTTGGTTGCCCGGAAACGACGTACGATGTGCCAAAACTTACTCGCTGAATAGCGGCTGTTTAGGATGATCGTACCGCCGACGAGTATCATGCTGAGGCAGAATTCTGTAGAGTTTATGTGATGGAGCGGGAGTACGATGTTGAAGCGATCATTATCGGTAAATTGTTGCCACTTGATGATTCCCATGGCGTTTGCGAGGCATGCCCGGGTAGAAAGCAAAACTCCTTTTGGGAGTGCTGTCGTTCCTGAGGTATACAAAATGACATAGTGACTAGACATTGATCCCTGGGTAGGAAGTGTCGAAAGGGGTGGTAAGCTCTTAAGGAGCTCGTCCAGAGATGACCATGTCACTATATGAAGAGAGGGTATTTCTTTTTGTATGGAAGAGGCATCGAGGGTTTCGTTTTTTTCCGATTTGATAAATAGCGCGCGCGCGCCAGTGTCTTTGAGTTTAAAAACTTTCCGATCAAGCGTATCGCGATTGAAGTCCAATGGGACTGTCGCAATACCCAAAAGTGCTCCCGCAAGTTCAAAGAGAAGTACTTCGGGTGCATTATGCATGAGGATTGCGAATCGGTCCCCCTTTTTCATGCCGAGGGTCACAAGGTATGTTGCGATTGCCCCAACAACGTCATTGAGCTGTCTGTAGGAGATGGCTATAGACGTATCCGTATCCGGGTCTATGGCGATAATTGCATCTTTTTCACCCCTCTCCCGGGCATGCTTGGCGAGTTGTTCCTCAAGTGGGTTATAGGCCCGCAGGTTCTCGCGTAGATCTTTTTTCATATCCCGTATTATCGCATATCTTCCCAATCCGGCGAAGGTATGATAGGGTAACGTATGTGAAGGATAGCGTCACATGGAAGATAGGCGGAGAGGCTGGTTTTGGGATTATGTCGTCCGGTACGATCCTTGCCCGGGCGTTTTCTCGGGCTGGATATTGTGTTTTTGCGACGAATGAGTACCCATCGCTTATTCGTGGCGGGCACAATATCGTAACCGTGAGGATCGCCACAAGGGAGATTCATGCTCTGGAGGGGGTCGTCGATATTCTCATGGCTCTCAATCAAGAGACTGTGGATCTGCATAAACAAGAGCTTCATGACGGTTCGATCGTCGTGTTTGATCCGAAAGACTATGATTGGCAAGCTTCGGACTTTTCCAATAAACCCGTGTTGGTGCCGGTGCCGCTTCGTGGGCTCGTCGAGCAGGGCGCCGGAGAGCCTGTTATGAGAAATACGATTGCGCTCGGGGTAACCGTCGGGCTTCTCGGCGTAGATTTTATTCTTGTAGAGTCGGTGATTCATGATCAGTTTACGAAGAAGGGTGACGAAGTAGTACGGCGTAACCTCGCATTTGCGCGGTCCGGGTACGATTTCGTGAAGACAAACTTGCCGGCACTTCAGGGGTGTCATATTGCCCCGACCACCAAGAAAGAGGACGTTCTCGTCCTAAGCGGAAGTGAAGCCGTAGGCTTGGGGGCGGTGCGCGCAGGGATGAGATTTGCTGCAATTTATCCTATGACCCCCATTAATTCGCTCATCACGTTTCTTGCGGATCACGCAAAAGAGCTTCGTATTGTCTATAAACAGCCAGAAGATGAAATAGCCGGTATCAATATGGCGATAGGAGCTTCGATTGCGGGTGTTCGGAGCATGGTCGCCACATCAGGCGGAGGTTTTGCGCTTATGGTAGAAGGGTTGTCGCTTGCCGGCATGGTGGAGGCGCCACTGGTCATTGATTTGGGGATGCGTGTCGGCCCCGCAACCGGCATGCCGACCTGGACGGAGCAGGGAGAGCTTCAGTTTGTCATCCATGCAGGACACGGCGAATTTCCTCGCGTTGTTTTGGCACCGGCGGATGCGGCGGAAGCATATACTCTTACGATAGAAGCGTTTCAGTTGGCAGATAAGTATCAGGTGCCGGTGTTTCTCCTGACTGATAAATACATTAACGAAAGTCAATGGTGCGTGCCAAAGACACATTTTCAGGGCGACGTTCTTCTGGATAGAGGAAAAATCGCTCAAACAGAGGCACTAGCCTCTGATGTGTCATTTTCTCGATATAGTCTGGGCAACGATGACGGCATTTCACCACGCAGTTTTCCGGGCCAGAAGCATGGTCAGTATTTTGCAAACTCATATGAACATAACGAAGTAGGTCATGTCTCAGAAGAACCGATGAATCGGAAAGCCATGGTACAGAAGCGCTTGAAAAAACTCTCCGCGATGAGCCGCGACATCCTCCCGCCATCAGTGTATGGTGATCCCGAGGCAGGTGTCACCTGTGTCACGTGGGGATCGACGAGAGGTCCAGTGCTTGAGGCGCTTGAACGAGTCGGTTTTGCTGTCGGCGGTACACGGGTAAATGTCGTTCACTTTTCATGGATATATCCGTTCCCCGCTGCCCAAGCGGCTGCGCTGCTCTCGAAATCGACCCGCATTATAGATGTAGAACAGAATGCGACCGGTCAATTATCGTCACTTATCCGCGAGCACACCGGGATTCTCATACAAGAAAAATTGTTAAAATACGACGGCAGACCATTTTTTCCAGAGGAGATACTCGATAAAGTGCAAAGTGTAAAGTGAAAAGTGTATAGAGGAAACAGTAACATTTTACGCTCTACACTCCTGACTTATGACTATTACTGCTGACTCCTTTAAAACCGGTTATCTTCCCACCTGGTGTCCGGGGTGCGGAGATTATGGCATTTGGATGTCTCTCAAAAATGCCCTCGGAGAGCTTAGTATCGGTCCGGACGACGGACTTATTGTGTATGGCATCGGATGCCACGGGAATATGTACGACTGGATGCGCACCTACGGTTTTATCGGGCTCCACGGGCGTGCTCTTCCGGTAGCCCAGGGAGCCAAGCTCGCCAATCACCGCCTACCGGTCATCGTAGTATCCGGTGACGGCGATTGTCTCGGTGAAGGAGGCAATCACTTTATACACGCGGCAAAGCGCAATCCTGATATCAACGTGATTATTCACGATAATCAGGTCTACGGGTTAACCACGGGCCAAGCCTCGCCAACTGCAAAGGCAGGATTTAAAACAAAATCGACTCCCGAGGGAGTCGTGGATGAACCAATGAACCCCTTGACGCTTGCGATAGTATCAGGCGCAACATTCGTTGCCCGCGGTTTTGCCGGAGACCCCCTAGGGCTTACCAAGCTTATGGTTGAGGCAGTCCGCCACAAAGGATTTTCCGTTCTTGACGTTTTGCAGCCCTGCGTGACCTTTGACAAGGTCCACACGTATGGGTGGTATCGATCCCGTTTATATTCGCTCTCTGCAAGCGACTATGCACCAACCGATAAGCTTCGGGCGCTTACGAAAGCAGTCGAATGGGGCGATCACATTCCCGTTGGTATTTTTTACCGGGAAGAGAAGCCAACAAGTGAAGATAGGGAACCGGCCCTAGCAGAAGGGCCGCTCGTATCTCAGCGCGAATCACAGGGCAACCTTGACTCACTTTTGGAAGAATTTCAATAGGACAATTATCCTCTTGACGCGAGGGTTTAGCACTTGTTATACTTGAGTGCCAAAATAGATATGGATATACTACCACGATCCGAACATATGCTCCCTGTGGTTCCGATACGGGACGGGATAGTTTTTCCGGGGACAGAGATGATCCTGACGTTCGGACGTCAACGGTCGGTCTCTGCTATAGAGGCGGCTCAATCTTCTGGTAAGCGCGTCGTCCTCGTCATGCAGCGCAATCCCAACGTCAACGATCCCACACAAACAGATCTATACACTACCGCAACGGTCGGCGAGATTGTGCAAATGATGAAAAACGAAGGAGAGATCAACGCGCTTGTTCGCGGGATTGCAAAAGTTGATATTGTCTCATACGAAGCGCTCGATCCATTTTTTGTCGCGAGGATCGTGACTCTTGAAGATACGGTTGAAGAAACAGATGAAATTAAAGCCCTGACCAAACACCTCACCAATGAACTTCGCCGGGCAGTAAACATGGGCAAGTCCATGGATTTTTTGACGTTTATGAACATTATGTCCGGATTAGGGAGCCTTCAACTGTCGTATCAGATAGCTGGAATTCTAGATATTAAGCCCAGTGAACGACAGGATCTTCTTGAGATCACGAATGTACGGGATCGCCTCGAAAAGGAAATTTCTCACCTGTCCCGTGAGGTAAAAATCCTTGAGCTTGAAAAAAAGATTGCCAGTAAAACCCAAGAAAAGTTTGACAAAAACGTTCGCGACCAGGTGCTTCGCGAGCGCATGAAGACCATAGAAAAAGAGTTAGGCGAAGAAAGTGAAAGCAAGGATGTAAAAGAACTGGCAGACAAGATTAAACACGCAGGCATGCCCGGTGAGGTACGAGAGAAAGCAGAGAAAGAACTATCTCGGCTTGCCCAAATGTCCCAGTACAATCCGGAAGCGTCCTACGTGCGCACATACTTGGATTGGCTTATAGAGGTTCCCTGGGCGATCGCAAGTCCCAATAACGTCAACATAAAGGAGGCAGAAGCTGTCCTTAATGAAGATCATTATGGGCTCGCCAAGATCAAGGAGCGGATCTTGGAATACCTTGCCGTTATGAAGCTTCGTGCACACGCGGCAGATATGGAGGCGGTCCAAGTTCCAGAGCAAAAAGTCGACACGAAAGAGAAGCCCGCATCTGACCCCAGGAAAAAGAACGATAAATCCGCGCCAACCATCCTGTGTTTTGTGGGCCCACCGGGAGTTGGAAAAACCTCGATAGGCAAATCTATCGCCCGTTCCCTCGGGAGAAAATTTGTAAAGATGTCTCTTGGAGGAATCCGTGATGAAGCGGAAATCCGCGGGCATAGGCGTACGTACGTCGGAGCACTGCCGGGGAGAATTATACAAGGCATTAAACAGGCAGGGACAAAAAATCCGGTATTTATGCTTGATGAAATCGACAAAGTTGGTACTGATTTTCGAGGTGACCCGTCGGCCGCACTTCTTGAGGCGCTTGACCCTGAACAGAACTTTGCGTTTTCTGATCACTACCTGGAAGTTTCATTTGATCTCTCGGACGTGTTTTTTATTACCACGTGCAACGTGCTTGATACTATACCCCCGGCGCTTCGAGACAGGCTCGAAGTCATCCATTTTCCGGGTTATACTGAGGAGGAAAAGTTTCATATCGCCCGTGACTTCCTTTTTGAAAAACAGCGCGTTATTCACGGCATACCCGATGGGGTGGTAAAGCTTACTGATGATGCCGTCTATGAAATTATACGGCGATATACCCGTGAGGCTGGTGTACGGAATCTCGAGAGAGAAATTGCAAAACTTTTCAGAAAAATCGCGAAAAGAATCGCCGATGTCGATCGCGAAAACGTGAAACACTGGAGAGTCGACACGAGGGATCTGCACCAATATTTAGGTCCGTACAAATATACCTCATACCTTGCCGAAAAAAACGACGAGGTCGGGATGTCAACGGGACTGGCATGGACAGAGGCAGGTGGAGACATCTTATTTATTGAAGTTGCGCTCATGCCGGGCAAAGGCAGCCTCACCCTTACCGGGCAACTAGGCGACGTCATGAAGGAATCCGGACAGGCAGCGTTTTCGTATGTCAGGAGTAGGTGGCGAACGCTCGGGTTGCCGGAGAAATTTTTTCAAAAACTCGATATCCACATTCACGTCCCCGAGGGAGCAGTACCCAAGGATGGGCCGTCGGCAGGGGCCGCAATCTGTACCGCTCTGGTTTCTGCTCTTACTAAGATTCCCGTCCGCAGGATCGTAGCGATGACGGGTGAGATTACGCTTCGCGGCAGAGTACTTGAAATTGGCGGTGTAAAAGAAAAAATAATCGCCGCGCATCGGGCCGGTATCAAAAAAGTAATTTTGCCAAAAAACAACAAAAAAGACTTAGAAGATATACCCAAAAGCGTGTTGACTGACTTGTCGTTTCACTTTGTCGAGCACATGGATGAAGTGCTAAAGGTCGCCCTCGCCAAGCCAATTCTTGTGGAACATCCCCTGTCAGTTACTCCTGGGCCGGCGCGCCTTACCGCGTAACACCGGTCATTTCAGATACTCATACACTGCTTTGGATATTTCTGCGGCGATCTGGGCGGACTCCTTATCATCGGTTATGTCGCTTGAGAGGATGCCGATGAAATACACAAGCGGTGATTGTTCAACGATGCCTACATCATGGAGGACTCCTATCTCATTGCCGATTTTGTGGTATACGGATGTTTCCTCCGGCAAGAGTGCGGGAATACGATCTTCAAAGTCCGTGTGCTTGAAGAATGCAAGCATTTCCTGTGTGGAGCTGGGACTGGTCAGTTGACCCGTATATATTTTTTCAAAAAGGAGCTCCATGTCTTTATTTGACGTTTTGTTGTTGACGATATCCGTCTGGGTCAGGCCCCAGCTGTTTATAAGTGTTTGAATTTTGTCTACCCCGATGACGTGGTTTGCCAGTATGTACGCTGCCGTGTTATCGCTTTGTCCAATCATGAGTTTGGCAAGGGTTTTCAGCGAATAGACGCTGCCGGGAGATTCGTACCGGAGGGATCCCGTGCCAAAGTCC
>Ga0155734_104_pt12 | contig 8906 bp, 6 predicted proteins | sample RifCSPlowO2_01_FD_107388 | JGI IMG/M metagenome (GOLD analysis project Ga0155734, IMG submission 107388) | Candidatus Gottesmanbacteria bacterium RIFCSPLOWO2_01_FULL_49_10
TTTATCCCCCAACAGTCACCGCTTCGTTTTTCCGAGATGATCCCGCACGTGCCATTGGCTGTGCTAACGGCGTATCTATTTTTTGATCTTAGGCAGCGCGCTTTGGTCGGTGTGCCGTGGTTCTCGCCCCGTCAAGGTCCAGACCATTCTTTCGTCCATCACCGCCCTTTCGCTAAGGCCATGACGGGGCTCGAAACGGCGCGCCTCCCCGCGCGCCTCTTTTTATATGTCATGTATCATGTGTCATTTGTCATTCCCACTGGCCTTATTCTTTTGGGTGGCGGGGTCATGTATTCCTCATGGCTCTGGCAACGGGATTTCGTCGATCACAAGATGCGCTCGTCCTATCCCTTGGTTCCGACAGGGAGTTACGTCATGTACCCACTCAAAGACTTTGTCCTTGCTATGAAATTCCTGCAGGACGCAACCAGCAGAGATACCGTTATCCTTTCTGAAACGACCGCCGGCAATTATATGCCGGTCTATAGCGGCAACCGCGTGTACGTGGGCCACGCAAATACCGTCAAAGCAGAGGAGAAAGAGGCAGCGGTGAGGTTTTTTTTCCGCGGAAGCATGACTGCCGGGAGCGCCAAAGATTGGCTTCGGAAGGAGCGTTTGTCCTGGATCTTTTTCGGTCCGCAGGAGATGGAGGAAGCAGGAACCGGCGATTTGGCAAACATATATCCGTTTCTCGTCCCATCGTATAAAAACAGCTACGTAACGGTCTACCATCTGCCATAATCGTCCCTTCCCAGAGGAGACACCAATGTCATTGACGTATAAATCACGATACTTTCAGGTTATCGAGAAGAATGAAAGAAACCATTTTTGGTTTGCTGCTAGGAATAGGCTGCTCGGAAACCTTTTGACCCGTTTTGTCCCCAGTCCCAACGGTAAGGCATACATAGAAGTCGGTTGCGGCACGGGCGTCGTCCTCCCGCTCCTCATAAAATTGGGATTTACGGTCACCGGACTTGATGTCAACAGTAGGGCGATCCTCTACGCCAGAAAGAAAACAAATGCCAGACTTGTCCGTCAGTCACTGTACTCGTATAAAACAAAGGAGAAATACGATTGTGTCGGCGTGTTTGATGTTCTGGAGCACCAGACGAATGACCGTTTGTTTCTCAGGCGTTGCTTTGATTTGCTTGTGCCCGGCGGGTACATCTTCCTTACCGTTCCAGCCGGGAAGTGGTTATGGACGAGGATCGATGCCGAGTCAGGGCATAAGCGCCGCTACGAGGCTGCAGAACTTGTGCGGGTCGTCCGGCGCGCGGGTTTCGACGTCGAGTTTTGGAACTACTGGAACGCGCTCCCCCTGCCGTTTTTTTTGGCCAAGCGCGCAATTTCTTCTCTCGGCCGGTCGCAGGGGACGATTGCGCGGTACGTCAATCGGCCACCCTGGCTTATCAACAGCTTTCTGTATGTGCTTCTCGTCCTTGAGGCAACATATATGTTTACGGTTCACTATCCCGTCGGCGCAAGCTTTGTTTTGTGTGCCAAGCGCCCCAGGAGTCCCGATTATCGCCCATGAAACGTTTTTCTAGAATTTTCTTGAATCTTCCCCTCCCGTTTTTGGCATACGGGGTCGTGATCGCGATCGTCTGGGGGAGGACGCTCGTGCCAGGAAATGAGCTTCTCTTCGGAGACGATATCCATCGTCAATACTACTTTTACCGACAGTTTGTGAATAGCTTCCTCCGGCAGGGGATATTCCCCTGGTGGAACCCGTACAACTTCTCCGGAACGCCGTTTATGGCCAATGCCATCACCAATATCTGGTATCCGCCGACGTGGCTGTTTTTCTTTCTGCCTCTCAACCTCGCGTACAGTTGGCACATTGCCCTCCACATCCTGTGGGCGATGATAGGGATGTATTGCGCCATCCGCGCAATGTCAAATGTCAAATGTCGCGCCGTCGCCGAAGCGGCTATGGCGCGTCGGCGACAAATGTCAAATGTGGGTGCGTGGCTCGCCGGTCTGGTCTTCGGGTTGTCCGGATTTTTTAGCGCCCGCGTATGGGCAGGGCACGTGGATGTGATTGCCGCGGCCGCTTGGATGCCGTGGGTGTTTGGGGCGTATTGGAGGATGATGGCGCGTCCATCGCGGAAAAATATCGTGATAAGTGCGTCCGTTTTTGCGCTCCAACTCTTTGCCGGATACCAGACCATGGCATTTTTTACTTTGGAGGCGGTCTTTATCGCGTGCGCCGTCCATTGTTATTGCGCCAAAAGTCTTCGGCCGCTTGGCGCATGTATTGTGGCAAGTGTTTTGGGCGTGGGACTTGCCGGATTACAGGTTGTGCCGGTGCAGGAATTTTTCCGGCAAAGTATTCGAACGTACACCCTCCCGTACCAGTGGCACGCATACGGCTCCTTGACCTTTGATAGTATGAGGCAGCTCCTAACACCCTTTCCCTTCGGCGATCAGGTGAGCTATCGGGGACCCCCTCCCAATTATCCCGAACACGCGATGTATGTGGGGGTCGTGGCACTGGCGTTTCTTGGTCTGGCACTTATCGCAAAGAGGAAAGGGCGACCACTCCTCGTCGTTTTTGGATCGATCACCCTCTTTGCTCTCTGGGTGTCTCTCGGACCCAATGCGCCCTTTGATCTCCAGTATCTACTGTGGAAAGCAGTGCCCATGTATCACTACCTCCGGTTTCCGCCGCGGCACCTCATCCTGTTTGTTTTTGGCGCAAGCGCACTTTGCGGCATCGGATTATCACTCGTCCGTGGGAGATTTATGCAGCTTGTGGTTACAGGAATCATTCTTGTTGAACTCATTCCCTTTGCCAGGCACTTTATTGCGCTCCGGCCGACGCCCGAGATGCGGCACGATAGGGAACTTGTAAAAATTCTTACTCGCGATAAAGAGCCGTATCGATCCTTGCAAAATTTCGGCGTCTGGGTGCCGCCCCGGGACGCCCTGGATTTTGACGCGACCATGCAGTATCGGATATATTCCGCGACCGGCTACGACCCGTCGATTCTTCGAAGCTACTACGCATTTATTGATGCGGCAAACGGGGCTACTGCGCCAAGCATCCTAGACCACGACGTGCAAGTGCCGTACCTTAATGTGTTTTCGACCGCGACGGATTTTCTTAACATCAAATACATCCTTGTCCCGCGCGCATACGACCCTCTCTATGGGGTGAAAAGCGATCGGTTTGTCCTGCTGCGGGAAGATATAAGCCGCGACTGGCGGCTCTACGAAAACAAAAGTGTGTTGCCTCGGTATAACGTTTTCGACCAAGTTGAGTTTGGGGAGGAGGGTGAGATCAGTCAAAAGATCAGGCTCGGGCAGAAGGACCTGCGGGCGAGTGTCCTTATTCAGGCAAATCCCGTGAATGCCCCTCAGGCCAATTGCGGTCCCGGTGATACGAAGGATATTCGCGTGACTTCCTATACACCCAACTCCGTGGGGGTAACGACTGCGACGACGTGCAACGCATACCTCGTAAGTTCTGACGTCTATTACCCTGGATGGCACGCGTACATCGATGGAAAAGAAACACCTATTTATAAAGGAAATATGTCTTTTCGAACAATTTATATACCCAAAGGAGAACACACGATAGAGTTCAAATTTACGCCGACCATTTTTATCCTCGGCGGCTTAGTGACCCTTGTTTCCATTGGTATTTCTCTCCTACTATGGCGTCCTGGTTGAAACGTATTCTCAAATACCATGTAGGGATAGGCATTTCATTGCTGTTTTTTACTATCGGTATCGCCACCTTGCCTTCCTATGGAATTACCTGGGATGAACCGGAAAACTTTTTTGTCGGACGGGTGAACCTCAACATCATTGCAACCGGTAACCTCCGATATCTGGATGATCCGAATGATCTTCGTGTCGCGCCCCCGCTCCAGTTTCGTGCGGACACCCATTGGGAGCGGTATCCACCATTTGCCAGTACCGTTGCCTCGACTTTTTCTTGGCTACTGGCCGAAAAACTCGCGCTCATCCATCCTATTGATGCGCACCACGCGGGAGTGGTGCTCTTTGGTGCACTCGCCGTGTGGGCGACGCATGCCCTGGCTCTTGAGTTGACCGGCTCTTTCGTGGTCGGAGTCATTGCTGCATTCACCCTATTCTTCTTTCCGCAATTTTTTGCTCATAGCCATAATAATGTGAAAGACATCCCGTTGACCGCGCTCTTCGTCACGGCACTTCTCTATATCGTGCGCGCGGTACGTGTTGGGCGGATGCGCGATGTTTTGACCGCATCGGTGGTCACCGGTATTGCGGGAGCTACAAAATATAATGCAGTATTTCTGTTTCCCATCGCCTTGTTGTTAATGGTTTGTGTGAAGGGGAAGACCATTATGAATCAACGTTCCTCGCACGTAGGAAAAGGAGTCATATTTCTATGTATCAGTGTCATAAGCCTTTTTTTGGCTTGGCCATGGGTCGCCATACATCCTGCTGACTCTCTTCGTCTTATATACCAATATGTGAGTACCGTAGGGAGAAACCTTTCAGTGTTATTTGACGGGAAGACCTACGGCGCTGGTTTTGATGTGCCCTGGTATTACGCTCCAGCGATGCTTGCAGTCGTGACACCTCTGCCAGCGCTGGCATTTTGTATTGTAGGAATTTGTACAAGCGTAGGATTCGGATTTGCCAAAGATGCGCATACCAGAGCGAAGGCGTTGCCCTTATTGTGGATCAGTGTCGTTCTTGTACGATATCTTCTCCCTTCAACCGTTGTCTACAATGGCATCCGGCATTTCTTCGAAGTTGCTCCGGCGCTCTCTGTCCTTACCGCGTATGGAATAGTTTGGGTAGGAAACTGGTTGGCTCGTCGCATCGGTCGGGGTAAAAGGCAAATTATTATACTGTGTTTAGCACTGTTTGTGATCGGGCATGAAATATACGTCACTGTTGTGATGCATCCGTATCAGGCGGTCTATTTTAATGAGATTGTGGGTGGACCCAAGTACGCCTCAGAGAGATTCGAGTTTGATTATTGGGGATTCTCGGTGAAAGAATTAGTGCAGTGGGTGAACACTCATGAGAGCAATCGAAAAAAAACACTGACCGTCAATTGGATTGGTTTTAGCAGTAAGTATTTTCCTGGGAATAGTTTTGATTTGATTACGAGTGGTAGTGCTACTGATTATGTCATCATCCCCCACAGCAACAACTTCTTTTCCGGGGCCCAATCATATTGGCGTGAGAGAGGAACGTTACTCTATGCCGTGCAACGCATGGGGGCGGATATTGGATATTTATATGCTACGGGAATACGCTAAGCGAGAACAGAGCGTTTGATGGAGCAAGATGAGCACTTGTAATTTACGTCTCATCGGCTTAGAGTGTGTATCACATGAAATTATTGCTTTTCGGCGGAGCTGGATTTATCGGGACCAATATAGTACGGGAAGCCCTGTCTCGCGGACACGGGGTCGTCGTCTTTGACAATCTCGAGCGCAAAGGCGTTGACCGGAACCTGTCCTTTTTTTCCTCTGAAAAATGGCTTACCTTTATAAAAGGAGATATCAGAAACGAGAAAGACTTGGGGAAGATTCCGACGAACATTGATTGCATCATAAACCTTGCGGCAAATCCTTCGGTTCCGAGAAGTATCATCGATCCTCTGTATGATTTTCAGATCAATGTCGTGGGTCACCTCACGGTTCTGGAATACGCGAGGAAAAACGGGAATATCCCGGTCATTTTGGCCTCCAGCAATAAAGTCTATACTGACAAGCTCAATACCTACCAGCTCGTCGAGACTGCTACCAGATATAGATTTCGTGACAAGCGGCTTGTCCACGGGGTCGACGAGACCGCCGACGTAGACGGATGGGACGGATTTACCAATTCTCCCTACGGGGTGGCCAAGCTGGCAGCGGAAAAATATAGCCGCGAGTACTGGAGGCATTATGGCGTTCCTGTGGTCATAAACCGGATGGGTTGTGTCTATGGAGAGTTTCAGAAAGGTGTTGAGGAGCAGGGGTGGGTCGATTGGTTTCTCCGGGCAAAGCGTGGGGGTCACACTCTTACGATCTACGGAGACGGAAAGCAGGTGCGCGACGTACTCTTCGGCGCTGATGTGGCGCGACTTTACATTGATGAAGCAGAAAAGATGAGTACGCTATCCGGGGCTACGTTCAATGTAGGCGGCGGCACGCGGCCCGGGTATCATACAAGTTTACTTGAGCTTATTGGGCTTATTGACGACATGTTCCCTGGGAAAAAACTCGTCCTTCGATATGCGCCCTGGAGGTCAAGTGACCAGCGAGTGTACCTTTCTGATATCCGGCGCGTGACCCGGGCGACTGGTTGGAAGCCGACGACCAGGATCAAGCGTGGCCTTCGGCGCATGTGGGAAGCATACGAACGCTATGGTGAGTAGAATAACGATTCTCATCCCGGCCAGGGGTGAAGAATCTGTGATCGTTGATACTCTGGAAGCACTCCGAAAAACGGTACAAACGCCCCATAACATCCTTGTCGTCAACGACCGCGTGAGTCTTTCTGACCGGACCGCACAAGTCGTCCGCTCGTATGCAAAAACACACACAAATGTTTCCGTTGTGGTCCTCACCCGTATCGGCGCCCAAACTCCCGGTTTTGGGGCAGCACTCCGGGCCGGATTTGCCAGAGTCCGGACGCCATGCGTGGTCGTCGTCATGGCTGATTTGTCCGACGACGCCGCCACAATTGACCGGATGTATCAAAAGATGAGAAGCCGTATCAAAACCCATGGGGTGCGGGTCCTGCCAGGCGTTCCCCCCCAAGAATACCCACAAGGGGACCCCTTCTTGGGGGTCCCCCTACGCCTGTCACCCGCACAGTCGAGTCAGCGTGGTGGTTTTGATATATGTTCTAGATATGGGTGGGACGTGGTCGGTGGCTGCCGCTATTGCCCCGGTGGCAGAAAAATCGGTGGACCGAAGCTTCAGGGAATTTTTTCAAGACTTCTCAATACAGCTCTGTTTTACATCGGGTTTCCCACGCGGGATAGCACCAACGCGTTTAAGATGTATCGAACCCAGGCTGTTCGCGAGGTTCCTATTAAAGAGGAGAGCGGCACAGAGGCGAGCCTTACCCTTCTTGTGGATCTCTATAGTCGCGGGGCACGCATGGTCGATATCCCGACCGATTGGCGCGGAAGGAAAAAGGGATCGCCTAAGTTTTCAATCCTCAAGCGCACTATTCCGTATGCAAAACTCCTCTGGAAGGCTTTTATTATCTCTTGCCGTCTACTTAAGACCGGGCTCACCAATACTTGATGATGCAGGGATCTTCTCCCGTCCACCACGGTTTCTGCCTGGGGAATTTTCCGAGACTGTTTCCGTATACCCAGGTCATGGGAACACCAAAGCGGGCAACAGTGAACACAGGTTTTCTCCGCAAGAAGTACTCCCAACTATACAGGTATCGGTAGAAAAATGATTGTCGGTTGAGGACGACGACGTAGTAAATATCAGAGGATCAAGACCATCATACTCGTGATAGAATGACTATAGAGATTTTTGGTTTTTTTTAGCCTAGGGAAAATTATGTAGTCCAGAACTCTGCGAAGCGGGTTGAAAGTTAGAAAATCTATTTTTTAGGACAAACAGTTTTAATACTGAAAAAGGGTAATATATATGCAGTTTAATCGATTACCTCGTCATATTATTTTTCATAGTATATTAATATTTATATTATTTTTAGTTATCGTAATTCCGGCTGCTTATCATTCACAAAAAATAAGTCCAGGCAATGTTCCGACCTTCTCTAATCTAAATAATATCGACTATTTTTTTTATCTATCCAATATAAGACAAGGTGGTGATTTCGGAAAGGATTACGACCTCTTCACCACAGAGTTACCGTCTGATGCAGCGGCCCAATTCCATAGATATTATATCTACTTAGGTAAAATAGGTGCGTTTTTTGGACTAGAGCCGATGTACATGTATTATGCAGGGTTGTTTTTTGCCGATGTTTTATATTATTTTTTCTGTTGGAAAATAACAGGAATAATTTTTCCTAAGAAATCTAGATGGAGATGGCTTGCTATGGTGTTAGTTTACTTCTTGAGTCCTTTGCCACGATATACAATTAATATTTTCGGAACTCCCGTATTTATCGGCACGACATGGTGGACGTATTTAGATCCATATAGCCGTCTTTTGGCAGTCCCGCATCATATGCTTGGACAAGCATTCATGTTAGGACAAGTATACTTTTTTTTACGGTATCTTACAGATCGTCGTTTTTTTTATGCTGTGGGTGTGTCGCTATGCGTGGTATTTGGGGTATTATTTTATATTTTCCCAACCCTCTCATTTTTATCTGCTTTAGGAGCAATGACGATATTCATTGTGTTTTATGAAATGAGAGAAAACAACATGAGAGTTCTAATACGAAAGCATTTTGGACTTGTAGCAATTTTATTGATATCTCTATGCTCGTTATTACTCTATTATTTTTCCTATCGAATGGTGGGTCCAATATGGGCTAAGTTATTTGCTAATGAACATTTAGTTTATAACCACAGACCAATTGAGATATGGCCCTATACTATTTGGCAGCTTTTAATTTCCTATGGAGTGCTACTATTGATAATTCCTTCAGCGGTTATTTTTATTATCTGTAAGACGAGAATATTTAACAGACATATAGTTTTTTTAGTAATTATTTTTGTCGTGCCCTTTATTCTTTACTATCTATCAGCACACTATGTTATTGTTCTTATGAAAATTAGGTTCGCCCATGTTGCGGGATACGCGATAGGTGGTATTCTGCTAACAGATTTTGTACGAGAACTGATCGACAATATATCTTCGAAGGTGTTGCGCCCGCTTTTATTTTTGTTAGTTGCTCCTTTTTGTACAATTATCATCCTGTTAGGATGGAACGATTATTGGTTCGACCAATTTAAAAATCCTTCAAAGTTT
>Ga0155734_137_pt1 | contig 8892 bp, 8 predicted proteins | sample RifCSPlowO2_01_FD_107388 | JGI IMG/M metagenome (GOLD analysis project Ga0155734, IMG submission 107388) | Candidatus Gottesmanbacteria bacterium RIFCSPLOWO2_01_FULL_49_10
CATCCGTTCATACCGAAAAAATATTGTCCGAATCACGACGATACTCTCTGGAAGATCCAAATACGTTATCCGACAGATTGAACGGGATATGGAGCAATCAGCCAAAAGCCTCCGGTTTGAGGAGGCGACGGCACTGCGTCAGGAACTTTTGGAACTTCGAGCCCTGATCACGAGACCATTTGACCCGCACATATTCTCCGACGAGCGTTTGATCCCGGGAGATAAACATCTGGATCGTCTTGGCGCATTATCCAAATTCCTCAAGAAGTCGCTGCCCGATGTGGGAACCATAATCCGCATCGAATGTATCGACATCGCCCATATTGGGGGGTCATGGACGACCGGATCACTCGTCGTTTTTACACAAGGCTCACCTGATACCTCGTTGTATCGTCGTTTCCGTATAAAAATGCCCCAAAGCACGCATGACGCCAGTCGGATCCGAGAGATTATCGTACGCCGCATGAAGCACACGGAGTGGGATATGCCCGGGCTCGTGGTCGTTGATGGCGGCAAGCCACAAGTACGGGCGGCCTACGATGCACTGGGCAGCTTGTCTATCCCTATTCCCGTTATCGGGCTCTCCAAGCGCTTCGAAGAAATCATTCTCTTTGACGGCACGAAATTTAACGTTTGCCGGCTTCCCCTTGACAGTCAAGCGCTATTACTCCTTCAGCACCTCCGTGATGAGGCACACCGGTTCGCCCGATCCTACCATACGAAGCTTCGTGCATTGTCGTTTAATGTATGAATGGCTATAGATCCGCAATTGTTTGACCTCTCCTTCCTTCATCTGATACGATAAGAGACGTGATGAAACGGATCGTACGATCTTTTCTTTTCCATGTCTTTGCACTGTGGATGACGAGCCAGCTTACCGCGGGAATCGTCATCCTCGGCAACTGGCAGAGCCTGTTTATTGCGGGTTTTATCCTCTCGGTCCTTGTGTTTCTGGTTCGCCCGCTTTTATCCATATTATTTATCCCTATCAATATCCTCACATTTGGACTTCTTTCGTGGGTGGTCAACGTCATCATCTTGTATCTTTTGACCCTCGTCGTTACCGTTGTTGAAGTACACCCGTGGGTGTTTTCTGGTATCTCTTGGGCCGGTTTTGTCATTCCCCAGGCTCAAATCGGGTATATCACCTCTCTTGTTATCGCGTCTTTTCTCGTGACCGGTACGGTGCAACTGCTTACCTGGGTTAATCAGTAATCCCATTATGGTATCTCAGAGGAAAAACGGCACAAAGAAGCACGACCATTTTGTCTGTATTGGGGGGGGAACGGGTACGTTTGTTGTGCTTCGGGGACTTAAACTCTACCCCAACCGCTTAAGCGCAATTGTGGCTATGAGCGATAGCGGCGGAAGCAATAAACGGATAAGAGACGAATTTGGACTTCTTCCGACCTCTGATATACGACAGTGTTTTGTCGCGCTTTCCGAGGATAACACCGGGGGGGCGGGGCTTCTGCGCAAGCTATTCATGTACCGATTTGAAAAAGGCAATGGTATCTCAGGCATGACATTTGGAAATCTGTTTATGGCGGCACTGACCGAGATCCTCGGTTCCCAGGAAGAAGCGATCCGGCAGACCGGCAAAGTGCTTCGAACAAAAGGGGCCGTCATCCCCGTGTCCTTCACCGACACAAACCTTATCGCGACGTATGAGGACGGTACGACGGTGTCGGAAGAACACTTCATTGATGAACCCGCCCACGACGGGACCATCCGAATCCGTCGCGTGTCTCTCAAGCCCGAGGCTCACCCAAATCCCGAAGCTATTGCCGCAATCGATGCTGCAGACGTCATTGTGTTGGGTCCGGGCGATCTTTATACAAGTCTGATCCCTAACCTTTTGGTCAAAGGAATAGACGATGCACTGAGGCGTACAAAAGCCCAGATTGTCTATGTCCTGAATCTCATGACGAAGTACGGACAAACGTATGGTTTTTCGGCAGCTGATCACATGAGTGCCCTTGAGACCTACATCGGTAAATCCGTCAATATCGTCCTCCTCAACACATCTCGTCTTTCTCCTCAGGCGCTTACCCTTTATGCCAAATTTCACGAATACCCAGTCGTCAATGATTTACCCCGAAACAGTTACTTTCGCGTGGTGAAGGCTCCCATTTCCGGCAAACAACTTGTACAAAAATCCAAAAGTGATACACTAGTGCGAAGCCTCATACGGCACGACAGCGACGCATTGGCAAGAGTCTTGATGCATATCGCAACAACCCAAAGAGGAAAATTATGAAACTTTTGTTTCTCATACTCCACAGTGTCGTTTCTGTCCTCTTAGTGACGTTTGTACTCCTTCAGTCGAGTCAAGGGGGTCTAGGAAGCGCGTTTGGCGGCGGGGAGTTTTACCGAACCAAGCGCGGAGCTGAGCGGGTCATTTTTACTGCAACGATCGTCACTGCCGTCGCCTTTTTCATCACATCGATTGTCAATCTCATCGCACGCTAAGGGCTCGTTCCTAAATAATCCGTACGATTATTTAGGATTACGGCCCTTTGTGGTGAATCTACCAGCGAAAAAATGTACAAATTATTTTGGAGTTGGGCCTAGGCGTTTCTACCGATCCCCCGTATGGCCACCACAATACGAAGAGGCAGGTACTACTGGAGACTCATTCGAGAGCTCGCCCACGCGCACACCGCGTGGCTCGTTGTTGGCTTCTTGGTCGGTCTTATTGGATCGTTCGTATCGGTACGACTATTTCCCTCAGTGCCGTCACAAATGACCCTTCCGACTATACGAACGGCGCTTGTCGGGGATTTTACGTCGAGCGCATTGCCTCCCTCTATACAACAGCTTGTAAGTCGTGGTCTTACCCAACTGGATGATGAGGGTTTACCCAAACCTGCGCTTTCGCTCTCATGGCAGGCAACAGACAGCGGCAGAACATATGAATTTATCCTCAATCCTCTCTATGTTTGGCATAACGGGAAACCAGTCGATGCAGGAGATGTGAATTATAATATCCGTGATGTCACATTCTCCGTAAAAGACAAGACAACATTGCGTGCCAGCCTCAAAGAACCGTTTAGCCCTTTTTTAAGTCTTGTTGCCAAACCGCTCTTTCAGTCGGGGCTGCGAGGTTTTGGCCCGTATAAAGTCGATACCATTCGCCTGAAGGGGGATTCCGTCCAGTACCTGAAGCTCACAAGCGCCGGCCCCGAGAGGCTACCAGTTCGGGAGTACCGGTTCTATAAAACAGAGGCGCAGGCAATCACGGCGTTTAAACTTGGGGACATAGACAGGATCGATGAACTCACGAACGCCGATGATCTGAAGGCAATTTCTCAAGGACAAAAAAAAGAGACCGTACGGTATGATCGCGTGGTCGCGTTGTATTTTAACACGGGCGATCCGTTTGTGAGCGAAAAATCCATCCGACAGGCGCTGGCGTATGCCGTTCCGACCTTTCCGGAGGAGCGCGCACGATCTCCCATCAGTATAAAGTCCTGGGGGTATACCGATGAGGTTCGTCTCTACGATTTCGATGCCGCGCAGGCTAAAAAGCTGTTGACCAAGGCCGGTGTCGCGACGAGATCCGCCACCCTCACCCTGACCACATTCCCCGCATATGTTGATGTGGCACAGGCTATTGCAAAGAGCTGGACTTCCCTGGGTGTTGCAACGCTCGTCAAAGTCGAAACAAGCGTCACGAGCGGATTTCAAGTGCTCCTGGGGGCACAAAACATCCCTCCCGATCCGGATCAATACCCCCTCTGGCACCAGACACAAAAACAAACAAACCTCACGGGATACGCTAACGTAAAAATTGACAAGCTTCTTGAGGACGGACGTCGGGAGCTCGATATTGAAAAAAGGAAAAAAATCTATGCCGACTTTGCCAAACGATTGGTCGAAGACGCTCCGGCGGTTTTCCTCTACTACCCCAAAACATATACGATCTCAAGGCGCTGACCCCGAGCTATGGTATAATTTCCCCGTCATACGTCGAATCGGGCCGAAGTGGCGGAATTGGTATACGCGTACGCTTCAGGAGCGTATGGGGAAACCCATGGAGGTTCAACTCCTCTCTTCGGCACAAAAGGAAAAACTGATATAATAAGTTTTCTTGAGCGGACGTGGCGGAATTGGTATACGCGCAGCCTTGAGGAGGCTGTGCCGCAAGGCATGGAGGTTCAACTCCTCTCGTCCGCACCAGGGACGATTAGCTCAACGGCTAGAGCACCTCGTTTACACCGCGCCTGCCTTAGTGCGATGGATCCGTAGCTCAGTGGTAGAGCGTTCGGCTTACATCCGAAAGGTCAGAGGTTCGATACCTCTCGGATCCACTAAGTACGACGGGCAGGTCGAAGGTCTGCCGGCAGGCAGAGACGAGGTTCTCAGCCAAAGGCTGATCCGCCTCTGGTGGAGAATCCACTATCGTCCACGCCGAGATGGCCGAGGTAGTCAAGGCGCGTGTCTGAAAAACACGTTATCTGGGTGCAATTCCTAGTCTCGGCACCGAACAATTTTAGGAAAAATTTTCGGTGTAAACACTGAAGATCAAGAGCGTTTACGCAGAAAATTTTGTTTTCAAAATTATTCCGCGGCGGTAGTTCACCGGTAGAATGTCTCCTTGCCAAGGAGAAGGTAGCGGGTTCAATTCCCGTCCGCCGCTCCCAATTACAGACTTATTATTGCCGGGCGGTGTAGCGGTAACACCCCGCATCCGACCAAAGCTCGGTACGGGGCGAGCGCCTGCCGACACCTGTCCCGCATCGCGCTGGGGGATCGTCTAATGGTAGGACAACAGTCTTTGGAGCTGTTCATCCAGGTCCGAATCCTGGTCCCCCAGCCTGGTGCGGGAGAGCAGGAGTTGCTAGATCGTTTACTCCGAAAAATTTGTCTTCAAATTTGTTTGGAGATCCCTAGCCCGGCAGCACTTCGATTCGCTTCGCTCACTCAGTGCTATAGCTGAAGCGAAGAGATGGTCTCGAGCGAATGGTGAGCGAAGTCGAACCAGAGTCGAGAGATAATTAGGACATGTCTTACCCATGTCTCTATCCTTCATACTTCCTCAAATACTCTTTATATTGGCCAGACCAATAATCTTGAAAAACGCCTAGAAGAGCACCAGGATAAAACCAGTAAATCCGCAAGGTATATCCGCTATTTTGATTCGTTTAAGTTGGTGTATCAAGAAATATATGAAACCAGATTGGAAGTCATGAGAAGAAAGTTGCAGTTGAAGAAGTGGTCTAAGGCCAAGAAAGAAGCATTAATTTCTGGAAATTTACATTTGCTTAAAAAGATTTAAGAAATGCGGTCAAGCGTGATAGAATTTGGTTTTGTAGCGGATACGTACTTTAGTGGATGGAGTTTCGGACGATCTGTAACACAAAATCGTCCATCGTCATGCCGTGAGCGACGATTGAGGCAGTCATGGCATCCCGTGGATTAGGGTCAAATCCTGCATTCGCATTGGCCTCCAGAAAATACCACTGCCGGAGTTTCGGATTATACCGCAGATCAAAGCGTGCGTAGTCGCGCAGTCCCAGCGCATAAAAAGCACGAATCGAGTCTTTCTTTATCTGCGTATCGATATCACGCCTAAGCTCTCGTGGAGGAGCGACAAAATGACAGCTTTTATAGACGGGCAAGTGCTTGCTCCACTTTTCATCAAATCCGTAGATATTCCATTTGTTTTTCACTTTCCCTCGAAAGGCAATCTCCGCAATGGGCAGCGCATACGTTTTGGTCGGGGTTTCGAGGACCGTCACCTGCAGTTCCTTGCCGGGGACAAATTCCTCCGTCAGAAGAGCCTGGTGGTGCTTTTTTCGTAATGCCCGAACGATTGTTTTGAATTTGTCGTAATTGGTCGCGATTGAGCTATCTGTTATGCCGATACTACAGTGCTCAAATGCCGGCTTCACGATGACAGGAAATTTTCCCGGGACGAGACTGCGACGCAGGCGGTCGGTTAAACGAATGATAGAATAGTTCGGTGTCGGAAGAAGATTTTTCTGAAACACGGTCTTTGTTTTTAACTTATTATTGGTCGTTTGGATTGCCCGAAACGATGAACCGGAATAAGGAATTTTGAGCCGACCCAAGACTCTGGCTATTTCAAGTTCCATTTTCTTGCTATCCACGAGATTAAAAACAAAATCCGCCTTGAGTTTTTTAAGTCCTGACAAATCTTCCGGCTCCACCTTAATAACCTGCACATGATACCCGCGCCTGAGGAAAAGCCGCTTCATATAGTGAACGATCTCATCCGTCTGGTTATCAACCAGAGCATGTTCATGGCTGAAGTACTTGTCGGTTATTGTTTTGGGAACGTAATGATAAAGAAGCGCAATGGTCGCGCGCTTCGTACGATTCATGGTTCTTTTCATAGATATATCCTAATCAATTAGTTAGGCAGGTATTACTTCAAATGTCAACAACGCGATTCATATTTGGTACAATACCAGAGACTCCTTATGCCGGGGTGGTGAAATTGGTATACACGTAGGACTTAAAATCCTATGGACGTAAAATCGTCCGTGTGGGTTCGACCCCCACCCTCGGCACACCATTACGCCGAAGGCTACGTGGTGCGCCACATAGCTTTAGCGTCGTGGCGCCACTTCGTCATGCATTACGTTTACATTCTCAAGCTTTCCAACGGTAAGTACTATATGGGCAGAAGCGACGACTTAAGGAGAAGAGTCAAGGAACACATGTTAGGACAAGAGCGAACTACAAAAAGATTTTTACCCTGCAAACTAGTATGCTATATGGCTTTCGACGAGAGAAAAACAGCAGTTGCTTTTGAAGCATATCTTAAGACTGGTTCTGATTTCGCTTTTCGCAATAGACATCTGGTATGACAAAAGACTTTTTCAATCGTGTCTACGAGGTCGTCCAACGGATCCCACTAGGAAAGGTGGCGACCTACAGATTAGTGGCTGATATTCTCGATACGCGCGACGCCCGGCGTGTGGGGCACGCGCTCCATGCCAATCCAGACGGGTCAAGGACGCCGTGTCATCGCGTCGTCTTCTCCGACGGCAGGCTTGCTCCTGGCTACGCCTTCGGCGGCCCCAATGAACAGCACCGGAGACTCGAGCTTGAAGGTATTAGCTTTTCATCCGATGACAAAGTCGACCTCTCTCTCCACCTCTGGCACCCTGACTGAATCATTCTGTGATTTTTGATACAATAAACAGGAACGGGGACTAGCTCAGTTGGTAGAGCGCCTCATCGGAGACCCACCGAAGAGGCGGGAGCGCAGGGATTGCACATGAAAACTTAGTCGGGGTGTAGCTCAATTGGCAGAGTGCACGCTTTGGGAGCGTGAGGTTCCGAGTTCAACTCTCGGCACCCCGACTAAATTTCCAGTGTAAAGGTTTATGAGGTCGGGAGTTTTTACACAGAAAATTTTTCCAAAAAATTGTTCTGGGCGAGCCTCCCGTCCCCAACAAATGAAAAAACTTATCGTCATTGCAACCGTCGTTGTCGGAATATTCACTCTCTGGTTTTATTCCAGGCATCCACTGCAAACGACGGTAACAATCCAAAACACCACGTTTGTCGTTGACCTTGCAGTTACCAATAAGGAGAAAGAACGGGGTCTCGGTGGCAGGGACAGCCTAGCACCAAATCATGGCATGCTGTTCGTCTATGATCATAAGGAGCCGTACTCTTATTGGATGAAAGACGTGCGCTTCCCTATCGACATCATCTGGATAGACGATAAGACCATTGTCGACATCACGAGGAATGTCGCGCTATCCGATAAGCCGCTTGAGCAACTTCCCATCTACCACCCTTTAGCACCGGTAAATAAAGTACTTGAGCTAAACGCCGGTACCGTAGATCGCCTTGGTATTCAAATAGGGGAACTAGTCAAAATCACGCAATAAGGCGTTTACGCAGAAAATTTTGTCTATAAAATTGTTCTGCGTCCCTAGAAGGAATCGAACCTTCATTTCCTCTTTAGAAGAGAGGTGCTCTATCCGTTGAGCTATAGGGACACTGATTGTAATTATACAACCATAAGCATTATATCGCGCTTTGGCAGGCGGGGAAGGGAACTGCTCAATCCATTGAGCTACGGGAGCCCTTCGACAAGTTTACACTGAGTGTCATCGAAGTGCTTATGATAACCTTTTGAGCCAATCTATCAGTAAGCTCGTACTAATTTTATCAGAAATTCATAAACTTTGCCGTCGCGGAAAAATATTTGGTGTATACTGTATTTAGTTGCCTTTGTTACTAAATACCATGAATCCAAAACTGCTAATTCCTCTCGTTACCGCAGTTGGTGTTTTCTTCATTGCATTTTTTCCTGCGAACCAAGTAGTTGGCGCAACTCTTACTCCCACCCCTACCCCTGCTCTCACCATGGAATTCGGAAAAGTTGAAACTGTCTATGACTACGACTGGAGCCCAGACGGGAACAGCAAGCAAAGTTGTGATGAATTGGATCACCCGGACATCGTGGCAAAAGCACTAATTGATGCCGACGGCAATGTTCAGCTATACGCTACAAGCAGTGTCAGCAACAGAAAGAGTATGGGCGACAATCTTTCTGATGTGGTTCACCAATGCCCCCGTATTTTTGCAAACCATGATAATCCCAACCTCCGAATGTATGATGACAATAATTGGCTGATGTCCCCTTACACTCTGGACGGAAAGACAATTTACGGACTGGTGCATATGGAATATCATGGATGGGAACCCGCCAGCCAATTGAGAACAGGGCAGCGTGCTTGCAATGTTCCTTCTACTCTCATGCTACACCCCCCTGCATGCTGGTGGAACGCCATCAACCTGGCAAAATCAACTGATAAAGGTGATTCATTCGTTTACGCAACACTCCCGGACCAAAATGTGGCTAATACGTCCGTTGATTACGACCCTAATTATCCGTATAAC
>Ga0155734_115_pt1 | contig 8870 bp, 9 predicted proteins | sample RifCSPlowO2_01_FD_107388 | JGI IMG/M metagenome (GOLD analysis project Ga0155734, IMG submission 107388) | Candidatus Gottesmanbacteria bacterium RIFCSPLOWO2_01_FULL_49_10
TAGTGGCAAATCCAACCAATGGAAAGTATCAAAGCTCGACGAAGTTTATGAAGAAGCCTGAAGTGTGGGTATCGCGCATGCCCCACCGGGGCAATCGCTGGTGCCAAGAAACGTCGTCAGATCTTCCCCGCCGCCTACGAAAATGACGGTAGAGTTTTCGTTCTTTTTATCTTTTGGCGCGTGCGCTTCAATAAACTTTTCCTCTGTTCCGGATACGACTGCCTGGTATGCTTCCCACCAATCCATCACTGCCATCCGCGCTTCATCCGCAGCAAGCGCCGTCACAGGGTTAATGTAATCAACAAAAGAAAACTTCTTTTTCTGTGTTGCGACTGGCGACTCGACAGCTAGAGCAGCTGCAGGATTCTCTGCTGGAGCAGCCTGTGCAGTATCTACCGGAGTCGTTGCTACCGACGCTCCAGTATCCGGAGTTGCCGATGGTGCAGCTTGTCCTCTCCGTTTAGCAAAAACCTCTCTCACCTTCCCGCTGATTCCTTCAACGCCTACCACGGCCATTGTTCCCACTGTCGAGGTCGTAAAGTGCCGAAGCTTGAGCTTGGGAAGCGCTTCACCCAAATTCTTGTTAACCACAGTATAGAGAGCGCCCACCAAGCCATCATTGAGGAGTGCGTCAAGCAAAGGATGAAGTTCAAGTTTTTCGACCCCAATCTTTCTAAATACAGTCGGCCTGACAAATTCTAAAAGCCTTTCACCCCCCACCCCGATCGCCCCGACAGCCAACGCACCGCCGAGTCTCGTTAGTGGTTTCGCACCCTCTTCATGAGCATTGCCGGCCAGAGCGTGAGCGCGAAAGATATTTTCAGGGAGCGTTCGTTCAGGGGTCTCTATCATAATGGGCGGACTATACCACCGTCCTAATCGCCCTGTCAAATCAATCCTCTTTTTTGTTATGTCATTTTTCTGCGTTCTTGTTTACCCAGTTCCGGCCGGGACATATTGACCAGGATCATGCGCGCGTTTTCAGGCGTCGCAGACGCCATGGGTTCGGAATGCCGGCGTGTGGGAGTCGCCTCTCCACCGCCCCAAATCCGCTCGGCGACGGCGTCGACTGAGCCTACGGCAAATCGTGCAGGTCCGCTCTCAACCACATGAGGCATTATCTTGCTGCCGATGTTGAGGACGGTAGACAAATAGGCCTCCGCCCCGCGAGCCATAACCCCAACGATCGGCAGAGGCAGGACTTTTACGGTCTCAAGTGCCAGTGCCGACCCGGTCATCGGAACCTTAAGGACATCCATCATGCGGCCACCCATGGTTTTGGCGGCTCCTTCCGGGAGCGCACCGTGGATACTCTGAAGCCACGTGGCGTAGGACCGCATGAGCGGACTTTTGTCGATGGCTTTATCAAGAATCCCGGTGGTCCGATCGCGGACGCCATGCTTCAAAGCATCGGGGTCGCGGACTATGTATTCAACGGGTTTTTGCCCTTCTCCGGCTTCCGCCATATATATCTACCGTACACAAAATATCAGGTGGAGGCAAGGGAGTCGTCGTAAAGGAAATATTACAAAAGCGTCGAAGATGGATGGACGTTGGGAGATACCAATCCGCCGGTACCCGCGTCGGGGAGCGACCCCAAGGCAATCATCTGGACGATCTGGTCGACGCGATTTGCGTGTTCGGGCTGGTCAAATGCCCGCGCCGCATCACGGCCCGACGGCGTTGCAAAAAATGCTTCCTGCTTGGCTCCTTTGATACGAATGGCTGCACGTGCCACTTCGCTTGCTGACGGGCCAAACAGTCCATATCCGGTAAAAAATGCGCCCATGGCGCCATGAAGCAGAGTAAAGGGTGGCGCGAGGGCACCCACAGCCATAAATCCGATCCCTGCGCCGGTAAAAATCACCCGCTGCACCAGTGTACCGAAAAATGTTTGTCGGTCCTGAACGTTAAGGAGTTCGCGCAGCCGCGGCTGGAATCGCTCCATACTTTGTCGCAATCCCCCTTCGGGGAGCACCTTCATAATCCGGCTAAATTGTTCCGCCGTCTCGGTAGATACCGGATGGAGCATCCGGTCAATCCGAAGGCGTATGCGGTCGGCGATACCGTCTTTTTTCTTTTCTCCCAGGGATAGCTCTTGTCCTTCTGCCATAATATTCCAAGGATAGTATTAGAACATATATCAAAACCTCCACACAGACTCGAATGTGCGGGTGACAGGCGTAGGGGGACCCCCAGAGAAGCGAGGTCCCCTTGTGGGTATTCTTGGGGGAAAACGCCTGGCAGGACCCGCACCCGATGGGTCTTGACAGCTTCTTGTCTCCAATACTACCATCAGTGCTCGTGCCAGTGCAACTCTACCTTCCCCGTGCTACTGCCTCATACACCTGGTGATCACCCAGTGATCCGTTTTCCGCCTTATTCTCGGATTTACCATTCCCGTTTGGGGGTTTTTTATTAATCTGCCGGAAGTCGACGACCTGCTCGGCAATTGTTTCAAAGACCGGGTCGTGGGTGATCGCCACGACCGTCATCTCCGGGCGCTTCTTCCGAAGGTTCTGGATTATGTTCATGACACTTCGCGCAGACTCCTGATCCAGGTGGGTCGTCGGCTCGTCCAGAAACAAAATCTGCGGGTCTTTAAGAAGTGCCCGTGCCAAGCCGATCATCCGAAGCTCCCCTCCGGAGAAATGAAAGCGCTTCTTCGTATCCAGGTCTCCCAAAAATTTCTCCATCCCCAGGTCACCGAGCACTTGGGTAATCTTCTCATCGGGCACTTCCCGCCGGGACCAAAGAAGGAGATTTTCGCGCAGGCTCATGCCTTCAAAAAACTGCGGAGACTGGTTGGCGTAGGCAAGTTTGGTATAGATAGACTCATCACCGTATTTTTTCACACTTTCCAGGTCCATCCCTCCGTACTGCACCACCCCGGCGGGCGCCTCGTACAACCCCAACAGATGCCGCAGAAGCGTCGTCTTGCCCTCGCCTTTGGGCCCCTTGATCGTGACGAAAGATCCTTCGGGGATATCAAGCGAGACGCCCGCGAGAATATCTTTATACGATAAATCTTTGACGCTTATAGCCAAATTGGGAAGCGAAGAAACCGCGACTCTCGCCCGCTCCTTGGGCCCATCCGGCTTATCAAGCGCGTCGTATGGACCCAGGAGCTTTTCCATCTGACGGATATTCTGAATCGCAGCTTTTATATGCCCCTGGTAAACGGCGATCAGCGCTTCTGTGTGATGCTCAAGGGCACCTTGGCTTCTGCTGGCTTCCGAGTAGCGCTGGAGGAGAAGGGGGACGGTATTGATGGCGTTTGCGTAAGACCATTTACGCCCCGGGGCTCCTTGAGATAATTCTTTCTGTGGCAGCAGTACCTCATCAAAACCTCCTCCTAATGTATACTGCCCTTTGTCCGTGAGAGTCTTTTGTGTCATAGGATCTACTCCAAACCCATCTGGTGTTTGTGTTGGTTTTGATCGGGGAACTTCATCAAACGGTCCACCCAAAGGGGCTTGAACATAGGATGGTTTTGTCTTGTGTTTCCTCTGCTCCTTCCACATCGCCCACCCGGTGCCCACGATCGGCACGGTGACGTTAAAAATCTGGGAAATCGTATTGCGCTTTTTCCCCGCTGCAGTTTCCGCGCGTTCTGCCCCATAGAGGAGCTCATCACGCGAGCTCATGGCGTCCCGGAGCGCTTCGGCCGCATGTTGGGCGTCATCGGTTTTGACAAGTTCAGCACTCTCTACCATCGAGTAAATTTTGGCATTGATCGCGGCGTGTCGGTTGCCTTCTTCTTTTTGTTGGGCGAGAGCCTCCCGCACTGCTTCCTGCGATCCTTTCAGAAGAAACGGCAGGCGCAGGAGGCTAAGCAAAGCTACCGGCCAATTCATCAAAAATTCCGGGATCGTCGCGCCGCCCAAAAGTCCAAGCCTCGGGATTATATCGGTGTACGTTTTGGATAGCAGGGTGACGACACCATTTTTGCCCAGTTCAATGCGCTGGAAGATCTCGGCAGCCGGCCGGTCGTGGATAAACTCAAAATCCCGCATAAAAAGCGAGTTGGCTACCCGCTCGTTTACTTTCCTTCTCACATTCATAAACTCCCGACCGAACTGTTCGTTAATCCGGTGATCAATCTGAAACAGCGGGATCGTCGTAAAAGACAGGAGAAACGGCGCGAGCTGCTTTAGGGTATAGCGCGCAAGCACCCCGGACTCCTCGCTTGTGAGTTTTGGGAGTGACCCGCGCCGGAGCTTTCCTTCCACTTGAATTTTTTCGAGAGTCTGTTGGCTTGCCTGGTCCATAGGCCGCTCGGTGATAAATCGGTGTGCTATGTGATACGGCCCCCATCCTTCTACAAATGCCGTGGCTATCCGCGCGCCTTCAAGCGCTCCGAGCTTTGCCTTGATATCACCCAACCCATAGAGATCGGAGACGTATTGAAAGGTCGAGAGATAATCGTTAAAGTCTATGTCCTCTCTCCCCTTTTTCTTTGTTTCCTTCCGGGGCAGCTCTCCCGAGCTGGGAGCCCGAAACAGTCGCCTCGTCATTTTGCGCCAGCCTTTCTCTTCCTGTTTTGTGAGAGGGGTACCCTGCTCTTTCAGGGTTTGGGAAATGACGTCCAGAATTTTTTTCACCGCTTCCGGGTCAACGGGTTTACCCGCTTCAAGCGCTTCTGCGACCCGCGCGGAAGGCTCGAGCGCTTCTTCGGGGATCGGTGATCCGGGTACGGCTGCTTCCGGCTTATGCGCGACATCAGGAGATACTGGTTGTGGGGAACCGCTTTGCTCTGCTTCCATACGATACCTTTAGAATACCACGGAGTTCCCGCTCCTGTAAGCGGCAGAACACACGGAAAACATTATTTGGGAAAAACTGAATGGACTCGAGAGGATGTCTTAGGCCCCTTGCGGCTGTGGGTGGTACTCGCCACTTATCGTCGGGACATTGTCCTGGGTCATCCGTCTCACAATGCGGTTCACTTGAGTCGTCAATGCTTCGCCCTCCCCTGTCCCTTTCCCCCATGCCGCGCGCTTGCCGGCTTCCGTGCGGTAATAGGTTTTCATGCGGCGAGCGTATTGTCTTACCCATCCTTTTTCTGCATTACCGACATTTCCGAGCCCCGTAGCACCCCACGCCATGATCCCGACCCCCAATAACCCGTTGACTACCGCAGCTCCTCGCGTACCAGGGATAGGAATCTGTCCGTCATCAGCTCTGACTTCTCGCTGCCACCTGGGTCTATCTGAATTTGTCAATATAAAAGCACCAAAACCAGTCTTGAGAGCCGTAATGAACAGATTTCTGACTACGGCACTTCTGTCTACCTTTTGTAACCCTTCTTCTATCTCCGGTCGCAGGGTGTGAATCGAGGCAGCAAGTGGAGAGCCCTCAACAACTGCCATAACATCGCCTAGCTCGGCCATAGCATCACGGGAAACAGGGTGAAGGTAAGCATCAATCCGCTCTGCGATACCAGCTCGCACGCGGTCGACTAGTGATGGCTGAAAAACTTCCGGTCCGACTGACGGGGTAGCCTCTGCTTCTCTCATAATAATTGGCCGATTATACCAACCGATTTTTGAAATGTCAAATTACTACAGGACAGGCTTGGGTTAAAAAAGAGTCCTCCCGCCGAGGCGAATCTTATGCTATAGTGTATCCATGGAACAAAAACTTCTGGCAATCGTCACCAAAATCGAAAAATCAAGCCTCACCCCGGAGGAAAAAGAGGCCCTCTACGACACGATCGCCGCTGCACTTAGGAGCGCGGTGTGGCCGGCGCTCTACCAACACATGCCCAAAGACAAACTCGAAACGCTCACCCATCTGGTAGGGAAAGCCGCGGTTGATATGACGACAGAAATTCTCTCTGATGCAGTGAAAGACCCCAGTGTCTATGAGGACGCAAACAAGCTGTTCGATCTGCTTTTCGTGGAAGTCAACAAAGCCTTGGCCGCCGAGGGCATAAGCTAGAGACCTGTCCGAAAGAAAGGAAGTTCTATGTCTGAAGTAAAAATCATCCCGCCCCAGGAAACGACGCTCACGACCCGCGTGGGACGGATCCAGGACCGCCTGGGCAAGTGGCTCCATAGTATCTCGCCCAAAGGCAGGTACGAAACATACATGACCAAATACCGTGATTCGCTGGAGACCCAGTCCCCCGAACAGCATTACCGGACCAGAAAGCAGCTCGAGACGGACGCTGCCAAATTCGCACGCGACACGATGGTGCGGGACTTTGTCGTCGGCACCGCAGTCGTCGGCGGGACGATCCTTTTGGGTACAGAACTCCTCACCCACAAGCCAAGTACCGCGCTTAGGGCCTTCCGTGGGGAACTAATGAGAAACCTTGAAAAAACATCCATTAATGCTGCGGGTCATGTGATTGCGTATGGTGGCGCATTCGGTAAGATGGTTGGGGACATGGCAACAAAAGCAGCAACGAGCGCCGTGACAGAAGCATCTGTTCACGTCGGCGCCGCCACACAAGCGGTAGCGGAAACTGCTGCAAAAGCCGTGGTAGAAAGAACGCAACAAAGGATAATGAGACCGATTATCGAGGCTGTTGACCAAGCTACAATACCTGCTCGACTACAATCAGCTAAATTACAAGTCAGAGCTTGGGAAATAATTGGAAAGATCCTCGGCAAACCCAAATCCGGCGCGTAACGAAGAAGGGCCTACCCGGAAGCTGCAAGGAAACTTTTGATAAATTCCACAAAGGCAGAAGGGCTTCATGCAAGGGTGGTCGCAAGATGCGCTTGCACATAGTCGTAGAACTCCGAGAGCTTGGCCCGTTCCGGGATCGGGACGAACGGCCGGAGGTCTTGGATAAAATCAGCAACGGAAAAGCTATTGCAACGCGACATGATAGCTGTGGAATCTGCTCGTTTCATACGATAGTAGTCAAACTTTTTTTGGACCATTGCCGCCTCCGGACGAACGCCAAGTGTAGACAAATACCACAGATCGTAGAGGTCCCTGCCCTTCTTTCTCGTCATAATCGCCCGTATTTTTTCCGCGAATAGCTCTTCTTTTGACAAATGCCACACAAACCCGGTGAATGTGATCGGGAAGTCACTGGTAATGGGAGACTTTTCCGGCTGGAGCACGTCTTCCCGGAATGAAAAATCAAGATTGATGAATGTAGGCGGATACCCGGGGAGATCGTTTGTACTCATCATATACCGCCTACCTGCTATGGTCTTGCGTTCCTTAAACAGAAGTCGTTCATGTTTTGTAAGGTGTGTAAACGTTTCGTCAAGCGTCTTGGTAAACGCCTCCCGAGGTAGCTCCACGGTGAAATCTAGATCTTCTGAAAATCGCGGCGCACGATAGATAATGTGAATCGCCGTTCCGCCTTTAAAATAGATGCGAGAACTGGAGGGATGCGCGTATAGCACGCTTAAAAAAAGGTGCTGCAAATACTCACGCAGCGCCGTCATCTCATTGGTTTTGAGCGCGTTCGCTATGGAACGCATCTGGTCCGTGGTTATCATCCTAACACCTCCTTTTGTATCTGCTGCAGGAACGCCTGCACCGGTGGCGCATGAGGCATGCGTTTCATATACGAGGCAAGCTGCGTCCTGTCTACTCGGGTAAGATCGTATTCATCCACAGAGAATTGTCGCAGTCCCCGAGCGGCAAAATACGCCTGATCGAGGAGTGCTTTTTCAGGATGCGCGACGAGCGCACCGCGAACTTTTTCATACCCCCAATACAGCGATGGCTGTATGTGCGCATAGGAGTAGAACCGATCCTGCACCGTCTTTTGTAACGGTTTGTTGGTTGTGACACTGGTCACTTCATAGGGAAACTGTGACAACATACCATGCATATTAAGCGCCGATTCAAATGAAACATACGAAGGACCGTGTAGGACATTGGCCATGAGGAATGCATCCGGGATGCGATGAGCGAGCACGTATATCCCCCGCTCGAGCTTCACGAGTATCCTCATGCGGGTCAGCTTACGCAGATACAAATAAAAGGTGTCCGGAGAGTTGATTTCAAAAATATCCCGAAGCGTCTTTATGGTGAAGACAACGAGGTCGGATTCATACAGAAGCTTGGCGGCAGAAGTTGTATTCAATGTTTCCATTAACTGTATATATTACACAGTTTCTCGAAACATGTCAAGAGAAAAATTGGTTTTTATGAGACTATATACTTCTTCACAAACTCCACAAAGGCTGCTGTTGGGATGAATGCCTTTCTTCCGTCACCTAGCTCTTCCATCGTCACCATTCCGTGATCGACCAATCGCCATATCCCTTCTCGATCTACCTCAAACCCATTTGACGCTTGAAATCCGACGAATTGACCCTTCTCCATAAGTATTGGCGTCCACTTGCCAAACTTTCTCGCAAACCCTACGAGAACTCCTGCCAGATGTTCTGCCTGAGAGTTGTTAAGCACAGAACCTGACAGTCTAAGCCTCCCCGCATCCTTTAAAAGATCTTTGGAGGGGTGTGCTTGATTGAGCGCATCAAGTGGTTCAGATTGAAAAGCGCCGAGTATCGCCCCTAGCTCAACGGGGGGGGCTTGTTCTACGCCTCCTGGCTTCACTCTGGACACCATTCCGGCCACAAATCCGCCTAATTTATCCGACACCGTACGGATTTGGTTAACAAATAATACAAAAGCTTCATGTGTACGATGATATTCTACCTTTACGTTATTAAGTGCGCGATCATATCGCGCCTGTGTTTTTTCAGGTGTTAAATCATACATTTTTTTGCCTAATGCGCTGGCTGATCTACCTATCCTCTCGCGTTGATTATATGCCAGCCCTCCCGCTCCCGCAGCACTAACGATGATCGCCACATCCCGCACGACACTTTTTACTGCTGCGCTACGGGAGGCCTCGTAGAGCTCTTCCATCTTTGCGATCCGCTCCT
>Ga0155734_158_pt2 | contig 8582 bp, 8 predicted proteins | sample RifCSPlowO2_01_FD_107388 | JGI IMG/M metagenome (GOLD analysis project Ga0155734, IMG submission 107388) | Candidatus Gottesmanbacteria bacterium RIFCSPLOWO2_01_FULL_49_10
AGTCTTCCCGGTGACATGATTTAAAGCACGAGTTCTGTATCTGTCTGGAGGGGAAACTTCTTCCGTTCCCTGCCGTTAAGCTTGATCGTGTACTCCTCCTTATCTGTACCCGGCTGTTTTTGGATAAGAAGTCGATATTTGCGATCCGAGGATGAAATCTTGGATGTGTACGTCAGATCCAACCGAGCCGTTCCAAGCGGATTGACAATCATAAACCCCTCAAATACTGTTTTCCCCAGGCTCTCATAGGTGTCCATCGACACGGGCTTGCCGTCTTTTGGTGAAGCGACGCCTTTACTCTCAACAAGCGTGGATTGGACGGGTACGTAGACGCGAACCCAGTTTCGAAGCGGAGCATTCAGGCACAACCCGCCGCTCTCGAGACCACAATCACTCCCTGGATAGGGATTTTTGTATTCAATCGTCAGCTTCGTTGTCAACACGCCATCGCCACCAACCGTCACGTCTTTGGTTACCTTGCTATTCACGAACATGTTTGCTTTAGCACCCGCCATATTACTATTGTTGACGTGAAGGTAGTCCCATCCTTGCCCTTCTTGATATGTTAGGAGTGTCGCGGTTTCCGATGCCGTCATGATGCGCCCTGCGAGGTTAAAGCTTTCGGCCGCTTTCTGAGCATCGGGATCGTGAAAGTACGCGATTACATGCTTTTCGTTAATTTCAGCAATAACCATCTGGAACAATCGTCCCCAATACTGTGACGGAGACACGCCAAGGGCTTTTTGAAGAATCGACTGAAGGAGAACGCCAATAATGTCCTTTCGCGCTTCTCGTACGTAGCCCACGGGTCGCGTGGAGTAATCCTCGAGCTCATAGACTGCCTTGGGACAATCGCACCTTTTATCAATATCTGCGCTAAATTCTCTCCCGTAAACATTCATGGAACCCAAAATTCTTAGCGCTTCAACCAAGACGTGTGTATCCACAGCCCAAATACCATCAATGGGTTCTGCGCCGCTTGCCGACTCGTAAAGCGATTCAAATGTACGCATCGACTCTTTGAAGTCTGGTGAAAGATTGGAGTCTCTTATATTAAAGTTGTAGACTCCTTTGTGGAAGGTCAGTATTTCCCGAGGTGCAGGAGTAGTTTTTTTCCTTGATGCATCAAGTGCGTAAATGTCATCTGCCTTTTCTAATATCGCTTTGCCCCGGACAAAACGAAACTGCGCATATGCCGTGATGAATCCTCCCGTAGCCCGCAGTTCCTTATCGTTTTGGAATAAAACGAGGTAACGCTTTTCCTTCGGATCTCCGAGAAGCTTTGGCAGATTAATAAGGAGAGGCTGCGCATTCACGAAAAGGTTTGCGGCATTGTCTACGACGTCTTTGGCCGATTCGATCCGTTCCCGTACCAGGGTTTTCCCTATGGACTTTGGATATCGATCAGGATCAATGGCGTCCACTTCACTCCTCACCCTGTCAACGGCTATTGCCATGTCGTTTATCTTGGGAGTAAGCGCGGTCATGGTTTTTACCGCGGTTTGTATGCGATCATCAGCAGATCCCGCGACAAAGGTGCTCGTTCCCTTTAGCCCCAAAAGGTCAGCGTTTGGCTCAAGAGCCTCAATGGCTTTTTGTGTTGCTTCAAGTGCACCAAATCCGGCGTTTACGAGGTGCTCCCCATCGCGTATGTATGCACCCAAAAAGGGTACATATTTCAGATAGAGAACTTTCCCGTATTCGTCGCGAAGCTTCGTTAAATCATTTCTGGTTTGGGAAAGTGCAGTTTTTGCTTTTTCAAGGTCCTGATTTTTGGCAGCAGTGCCGAGTTCTCGACCAGAGCCCATCACGGTTTTGGCGCTCTGCACTATACCGCCAAAGGGCAACAGAAGAATTCCTACGACAACGGCAACGAGAAGAAGTACCGCCAGAGGTACTCCAATGACCGACCAGTAAAATTTTCTGGGTTTCTTGACCGCTATTTCCTTTTGTGGAGGATCCTCGACCGTTAAATCGATCTTTTTGAGACCATCAGCCATAGGTAATATTGTTCACTGTAAAACAACAATTGTCAACCACGAACAACACCAGTTACACAGCGCCTCTTCCTGATATCATCGCACCCGGACTCTTTAACAGAATAACACAATCAAAGACAACGGACTGCTTCCTGACGTAGTCAGCATCCATTTTAATCCGTTTATCAAAATTTACCTCACTTCGTCCGGATACCTGCCAGTGTCCGGTAATACCGGGTTTTGCGGAGAGCACTATCTTCACGAGATTCTGGGTGTGCGGATACTTCTTCTGCTGTTCGATAAGTTCATCCTGGTAGTATGGTCGTGGTCCCACAAGACTCATTTCCCCTCGAAATACGTTGATAAGCTGCGGGATTTCATCGATTGAGTGCTTCCGAATAAAACGACCGACCCGGGTAACGCGCGGATCTTGTTTGAGTTTATAACTATTTTTCTTGTACTCCGTATAGAGGGATGCGAATTTGGGATCTGTGCGAAGTTTTTTGTGTGCGTTGATGACCATAGAACGGAACTTAAACAGCTTAAAAAGTTTTCCGTTTTGCCCGACTCGGCGTGGTGTGTCTGCAAGAACCGGTCCGGGACTATCAAAAAGTATGGCAATAGCCGTGACGATTGCTATCGGGGAAAAAAGCATCCCCAATAACACGCTTCCCGTAATGTCTATGAACCTCTTCATCATGGAATACACCATATGCCAAAAACATTATGTGAGGTGGTCATGTTGTGTGCCGGACATGCTTTCGACGAGTTTTTTTATTTTCGGAACCGAATCTTTTCGACATACGAGCACCACATCTTTTGTATTCACGACAAATATGCCGTCCACATCTATCGTGACGACCAGCTGATCGGTATAGTTATAGACGAGGCAGTCCTCGGTCTGTGTCAATAAGACTTTACCCTGTGTGACGTTTTTATCCTGGGAATGCTCTAGCGCCTCTTTGAGCGCTTCCCATGCACCGATGTCGCTCCACTCGATGTTTTCCGAAATCACGAGCGCCTGGGAGGGATCTAACTTTTCTAAAATCGCGTTGTCAAAATGAATTTTCTCAAGTGTCGGGTAAATCTCGCGCAATAGATCGCCGTATCGGGGAGTCTGCCAGGCATCGGCAATCCGCGACAAACCCTCGTAGACATTGGGGACGAACCGCTTGTACTGGGAGAGGAGAAATCTCGGCGTTGTCACGAAATACCCGAGATTCCATGCGTGGTAGCCACTGGTAAAGTATCGCTGCGCAGTCGCCTTATCCGGCCGATACTGAAAATCGACGAATGCATGAAATGCAATTTCCTCCTCTTTTACCTCTTCTTTTCCGTATTCTATCCATCCCAGATTCTCGCTGGCAAATCGTGGCTTCTGGGCGACAAATACGACTTTGTCGGGGTCTTTTTTCATGCGATCACCGGCAACCCGTAAAATCTTCCGAAATAGTGCCTCTCTACGAACTAAGTGGTCACTCCAGAGGATAACCATGGGCTCCTCGGGCGCCGTTTGGGCAAGAATTGCGGTCATCAAGCCCACGGCGGGGCCTACATCGCGCATCTCCGGTTCGCCGATCACGTGATCTGGGGGGAGCTTGGGTAATTGATTCTGAACAATTGACACGTACGCTTCACCGGTTGAGACGTAGACATTCTCCCAAGAAAAATCCGGCTGTAACCGATCGGCGGCAAGCTGAAGCGTGGATTTATTCCCGATAATCTTTTCGAATTGTTTTGGGGATTTTTTTCGTGACAGCGGCCACAGCCGCGTTCCGACCCCGCCTGCAAATATTACAGCATTCATAGTGCGCGCGCGGAAACGAGTCTTTTCATCGTCTCTTTCATACGTTTCTGAAAGATATCTTTCGAAAATCGTTCGGCGTTTATCCTACACGCAGTATTGGTAAATTTCATTTTTTCAAACTTCTCTAATGCGTCGACAAGCGATTCCCGAGTCTGAGCGCTAAACAGCATTCCCGTTATCCCTTCTTGGACAATTTCTGAAACACCGCTGTGGCGATAGCAAATGACTGGTTTACCGGCGGCCTGCGCCTCAACCGCTGCTATACCAAAATCTTCATCTGCCGCGGAAATAAAAGCGCGACAACTTTCATAATAGGCACCTAGCTCGGCGTCTGTCAAATGTCGCGAGACGAATGAGATGGTATCAGATGCCCGCTCGCCAAGCAACCGCTCTTCATACCCTGAACCTATGATGACCAACGGCAGCCGAAGCTCGTTGAGAGCTTCCACAATGAGATCTATACGTTTATATCTAACTAATCTTGATACCACAAGAAAATAATCGTCTTTTCCCGTTTGCCTTTTCCCGTTTGCCTTTTCCCGTTCAAATATTTCTGTCTCGACCGGCGGGTATATAACCGCCGCAACTTCCCTCCCGTAATACTTCTCTATCCGAGCCTTAACCCTCTCTGATATGGCGATGTAGTAGTCCGGCCGGCTGCTGCCAATGGCATCCCAGCGCTTGAGCATGGGAAGCATCGCGGGAAACACCCGACGAGCAACCGGCTCCGCACTCCCAAGTCCTGGCGTGGTTCGATACGTTTCCTCCTCGCTCCAGAGGTACCGCGTGGGCGTCAGACAATAACAGATGTGCAGGGTATGCGGCTTGGTGATCACAAACTTTGCTTCTGCAGAGGTTACGCTGATAACGACATCATAATCATCGAACGTAAACGACTCAAACGCCATGGGGGTAAGCCACGGAAACCACTCGTGGTAGTGTTTCGCAAACGGAACGTATTGCATGAAGGATGGTTTCACTGCAAATACGTTCGCCCACCCGGCCCGATCCGGATCATAGACGGCAGTAAAAAGCGGCGCCTCCGGCCAAAGTTCATGAAGAGCCAGTAGCACCCGCTCCGCCCCGCCCCACTTGTTTACCCGATCATAAACAAACGCTATGCGTGGTTGTTTTATCATTCGCTTAATCTCTTTCTCTCTTTCGGCAGATAATTTGAAGACTCGATGATATTGCGACTGGTTTCTTTTTCAAGTTTTTTCCTCGCGACTCCTGCTACGCCACCACCTCTCCGAGCAACCACGCGATGTTGAGGAAAAGATCGTGGTTGTTCCTTTTTGCTTATTTCAGTCGTAGACGCTTCAGCAAGCATGGTAAGCACTAATTCGAGATTGGTCATGTGATCGCGCAGATTTTCTTTCTTGAGATTCTTATGCCTCTTATAGTCACGCGTCTTCATGCCGGCCCAAGCACGAGTAATATCGTCGGTGAGAATGGCAAATTCCGAACCTTCTTTGACTCCGTGCTCTTCCCACTCGTTTGTCAATTCTTTCCTGATTTCGATGCTTTTGAGACGCTGGTTGATCCAGTCATCGCTTCTACCAAGGCTCCGATACGCTTTTAGCGCTCTATTGATCGCCTGCTCCGGATCTTGAGCTTCTTCCACCCGTTCGTATCCCACGCGCGCAAGCCAAAGTTTAAATGGCTCGGCGTTGGGAGAAGGTATGGATTGAATAATACGAAACATTATTTTTGTGTCTGCGCAATCCGTGAGGTAAAATTTCCCGTCAGAGGAGTCCAATTTCAGTTGGTGACATTTTGTCACCGACTCACTTCCTTCATCTCGCAATCGTTGAGCTAGCTTATTCCAATACTTTCTTGGGTCAACGCTGTCACTTAACGCTCCTACCACGTCCACGACAGAAAACCACCATTTCTCATTCTCTTCATCCCATTGCCGTCGAATCCGCTTCCCTTCAAACAGCGCAACTCTCGCAATTTTCTTGCTGGGCATATGGAGGTTATTTTAACATATATTCACATAGACCCTGAGCGTTTCAGAGGAAAGCGTGGACCATGAGTATCGGGTAAGTAGTCGGCTGACTTTATCTTGATTTATGGCGCTTCGTTTGGCAACAGCAGCAGACAACTTCTGAGCTAGTTCTTTGAAGTCCGATGGATGGAAGTACGTAGCTTGATCGCCAAGTATCTCATGAAAAACCGGTATATCAGACACGATCACCGGGCATCCAAGGGCAAGCGCTTCAAGTGCCGGGAGGCCAAAGCCTTCCATGAGCGACGGAAAAACGAGCGCGATTGCATGGGCGTAGAGGTTAGCGAGCTGCCTATCGTCGGCTTGCCCAAAAAAGATAACGTTATCATCGAGATTTAAGTTGTGAACATATTCCATTATCCTCCGATAAAAAAAGTCATCTTTACCTACCAATACAAGCCGTACCTGATTGGAACTTGTAGGAACTTGTAGGAACTTGTTGAAAGCGCGCAGTAACGTTTCCAGACTCTTGTGTGGGTACGCATTGCCAACATATAAAAAATAAGGATTTTCAATGAGTGGTTTTTGACTTTTGACTTTTGACTTTTGACTTTTGACTTTTTCATCCACTCCCTCATACGCCACAATAATTTTCATAGGATCAATACCGAAATGATCAACGACTTCCTGCTTGGTTGTTTTTGATACAGCCAATATAGCCCTCGCCCGCCGAAGTCCCAACTCAAGGGCAATCCTGTACCCCAATCGTCGGAATTTATAAAACAATAACGGCAATGTTGTCGCCTTCCCTGTATCGAAATGAAGGATGGTCAAATCATGAATGGTCGCCACCATCCTGCCGGGGTAAAAGATCGGTATATTGAAGTATGGGATATGGACAAGATCAAGCCGGGCGTTGAAAAGTATCCATGGCATGATCAGTTGTTCGGCAAACGTATGCCATGGGACTTCCGCAAGCGCTTTTGACCACCGTGCGTTTGGAGGACTGAAGGAGTCGTATGCGCTCGCTCGTAAAAACACGACGTACTCATTCGTTTTGTCTTGCGTGGCAAGCTCACCCACGAGATTTCTGATATATCTTCCCACGCCGGTTTCACGTATGAGTCTTGCGTCTATACCGATCTTCATAGCAGTGAACGAAGTTTGATACCCAATAACACGAGTGAAGACAGAAGCCAGCCATAGCGGTATCGGTAATGTTTGTTATAAAAAAGCCGCATTGCGTCATAAAAATGCTTCCTCGTATCTGCTCTCAAGGATTCGTCAGCATGTGCCAGTCCACTCTGATGCTTTTTATGGAGCACCGAGAGACCCGGGTAAAACTGAATACCCCATCCGGCCTCTTTTATACGGTAGCACCAGTCTATATCCTCTCCATACATGAAAAACGCCTCATCTAATAGACCAACCTGATCGATGACCTCCCGCCGTACGAAAAAAAACGCTCCGGAAATACAGTCTACGTCATGAATCTCACTCATCGGCTTATACCCCTCATGATACTGCCCAAAAAGTCGGAATGACGGAAATAATTTCTCAAGCCCTATAAAATACGTTAAGGATGCCCATGGTGTCGGAAATCCTCGATGACACGCGGGATCCATGGAACCGTCGGTAAGCTTCACGAGGCACGTCAGCACTCCCACGTCTCGGTGCTCATCCATGTAGCGGATAAGCTCGCCCAACGTGCCGGGAGCAACTTCCGCATCCGAGTTAAGAAGCAGGACGTACCGCCCAGGTGAAGCCCTGATGCCACGGTTGTTGGCCGCCGCGAAACCTAAGTTAACTTTGTTGGTAATCAAATGGATCTTTACACTTTTGACTTTAGACTTTAGACTTTTGACTTCTTCCGGGCTTCCGTCACTAGATGCATTATCCACGACGATTATTTCCCACCGATCATTCTTCTTGTGGGATAGCGCGATGGACCCCAAACACGCACGGAGAAGCTCCCGCGTGTTGTAATTGACGATAACGATGGAAAGATCAGGTATTCCTTTTTGCTGTTTCATACCAGACGCGATCCATGGCTTTGGCGATATTGTCCCAATCATATTCTTGTTCTATAGTCCTCCGTGCTTCCTTCGCTATCTCGATTCGCTTCCCGGAAGGCGAAAGGAGTCTATCAACGGCTGCGACGAGCTCTGCTTCCGTGTTTGCGATAAGCAATTCCTTGCCATCCGTCACATTGAGTCCTGCGGCTCCCAGTATCGTCGTGACCACGGGCAATCCACTCGCCATGGCCTCCAGTATTTTAAAGCTTGTCCCCCCACCGATTCTAATTGGCGCGAGTAAAAGATCTGCAGCATGAAATTCTTCTTCGATATTCTCCACATGCTCAAGCACTATCGCCTGATGGTTAACCGCGAGCTTTCGGATGGCAGAGGGTATACTTCGTCCCACAATCCGCAGCGTAGCCCCAGGATGACGCTTCTGAAGTAAAGGCCAAATTGATTGTACTAACCACGCGACTGCATCACGGTTCTGCATCCAGGTAAAGCTCCCTACAAACAGAAATACTGGAGTATCCCCAGCTTTTTTAAATTTATAACGAAACGACCTAATGTCGACACCATTTGGAACCACACTTACTGGGGAGGTAGACCCAATTTTTTCCCGAATGACGCGGGCGTCATCCTCTGATACCGCAATAACGTGTGACGCACGCCTCCACACACGCTCTTCCCAAAACGCAAGCTTTAAAACATCCCAATAATATCCAGGGCGCAGGAGCACAAAAGGAGTCCTGCGTACGTATTCCATATAGACCGCGTATTCTATGTTGTGCGTGGCAACGACAATCGGAACGGTCGTTATTGGAACA
>Ga0155734_118_pt2 | contig 8555 bp, 9 predicted proteins | sample RifCSPlowO2_01_FD_107388 | JGI IMG/M metagenome (GOLD analysis project Ga0155734, IMG submission 107388) | Candidatus Gottesmanbacteria bacterium RIFCSPLOWO2_01_FULL_49_10
GCTCTTTCTCCCGTCCGGCAACCACCGATATACATTTTCTTCTCTCCAAAACGGTAAAACGATCGAGGCGCCCTCGTATGTGGTCGAGGTGCCATGAAAGGGGAGATTTACTCCTTACGGTAAATCGGCTGTTTGCGCCTGAAGCGAGAGTGGTCCGACCCACGCCGGCGGTGGGGAAACCGGAGGAAGGACGCTCGGGTCATTGGTAAGAGTGGTCAGAAGTTCGGCAATGAGCGCTCCGTTTCGCTCACCCGTGGCAAGCGCGGAAGCCACCACCTTCCCGTGATCTACAGTACCACTGCCCTCCCCCACACTGTCAGTCGGCAGGACAACTACAAGAAGCGAAAAATCGGGCTCGGTGTACGTTTGGGCTGGATCATCGACATGGGTTTTTTGGATCACTTGCCTTACCGTATCAACGTCAAAAGAAAGCGCCATGTCATAGAAAAGCGACGGCACTTCCCCCTCTCCGAATAGTTCTTCCGTCAGCGCCGTAAGACCGATTGCTTTGGCTCGGTCAAAAAGGGTGAGCGCCAGGGCGCGTTCGCCGATCCCCTGGTACGAGGTCGTCCCCATGGTACCGACGGCCAGGACGCCGCCGACCCTGATACCACGATCGCGGGCGAGTTTGGTAAACAGTTGCGTAATGGGTTTATCCGATGCCCGCCCTGCCTTGGGCTCAAAGCGGTTGCCCGTCATCCGGTCCAGAATGTCGTGAGGCCCTGCACCTGGCGAAAGTCCTGCCCTGCCGCCAGAAAGCTCGAGGTGATCGATGACGACCCCCAGGTCCCCGGGCTTAAGCGGAGAATCCTCGTCCACCCCGGTCAAGTACGTCAGGATGACGGCCGATTCTACTCCCCGCTCACGGCCCCGACGCATAAGCTCGCGGACGACCGCAAGCGGACGGCTATAGAGCATTTCCGCGTATTCCTTCCCCACCCCGCCGTACGTATGACTTCTGCCTTCAAAAAGTAGGGCGCTATGCCCGCGGCCGAGGGCGATCGCCGATCCCTTTCCGCTGTGACCGCCGATGTCTGCTTTCGGAAAATGCTCAAACGGTCCATCTTCGCCGTATTTCCCAAGCTCGATCGCGCTGTCGGGCGCGGTAAACCCGGCAGTATAGAACACAAAAAGAGTGGGAGTGGGGAGATCTTTCTCTTTGAACGCTTCCTCTATGCGATCTGCGGATTCCTGTATATGGAGGATCTCAATAAGTTGCGCCGTCTCATCGCGCTGGGCTAGTGTATCCGGCGAGAGCGCACCGAGGACGTCGCGTAGCATACTCCTCTCCAAACCCGAAGCCCGGGAGCCTTGCGGTTCATCGGAATACGTAATTCCTACTTCAGAGCTTGCGAATGCCTCAACGATTGCCATAGTTATTGTGCGTGTTATAGCGAAAATTGTGTCTCGTGTCAAACACCCGTGGTATGTGGTAACGTAAGAAGTATGTGGCAGCTGTTGCTTCTTTTGGTTGCCGTGTTTCGTCTGGTGACCCCATTGTACCTATCCTTCTATCCGTTTGAAATAACCCTCGCAAGCCTCTTCCTGGACGCGGTCGACGGATACCTGGCATTCCGCGCGCGCTGGAGCCACCACGCCTACCACATGTACGACAAAACCATGGACTACTGGTGGTATGTGGGGATCCTCCTTTTTGCGACGGATTTACCGATATTTCCGGTCATATTTATCCTATTCGTCTACCGCACCGTCGGACAAATTGTGAGCATTGCGCTTTATAAACCCCTGACGCTTGCCTGGTTTCCCAATATTCTCGAAAATTACTTCATCGCCTACCTCATGACCTGGATGTTCCCGAGTTGGTCAACATATTTTATCGACAAAAATCAGATATATCCCTTGGTCATCTGTGGCGCAGTCGCAATAATCCGTGAATACATTATCCACATACGAAAAATCACCATCGGCAATTATTTTGGACTCAAGTTCCATTGGGAAAAAAACGGTCCCAGAAGATAAACCACTCTATCTCTCCCTCCCCCATCTGCGCCAGTTATTGTTGATGTGGCCGAGCATAAAAAGGTCATCGGCGATATCAAAGATATAGTGGATAAACATGGCACCAAATAAGATGACTCCGACACGCCACTCAATAAACGATGACACGAAGCCGCTCCCCAAAAGGATCGCCATAAAGTAATAGTTATGAGATGCCAGGCCCGTCTGATTTTTGTGCCCGTTTTCCATAAAAAGCGCGAGATTTCGCCATTCGCCGGATCTCAAAAGCCCGAGGACACGTCTGCTGTACGTGTCGCGCTTGCCGTAGGTCAAAAAGTAGAGGAGATGATCCACGTCTGGCAAAAGCGAGGCAAACAGAGACAGCCAAATCCACCTGCCGTTAAACTCGTGCCAGCGCTCGCGCAAAAACCACGCCCACAGGAGCCCGAGCGTCAGGTGGTACAACTCGTGGCGTGCGTGCCAAAAAATAAATCCGATTCCTTTGATCCGGGCGACGCTTCGTCGCATATCTATATAGTATCAGGCATCAGGGGTCAGGGATCAAGTCCTCTTTTATTCTCTTGACATCCCGATAGCCGACCCGTGATACTACCAGTATGGCCATAGGCCTCAAGCTGTCCAAACACGAATCCTCGTGGATCCGTATTTTTGGATTCTTATCTGTCCTTATCCTCGCGGTTCTGTTTATCAGACCGCTTCTGCCGGCTTCCTATCACACCGACGAGCCACTTGCAGATAAAGAATCTTTGGAAAAACTCGTGAACGGTCAGGATCTCCCGGTCCCCATAGACGATAGCTATGCGGTATTTCACAACAACGAGGTGACGCCTCCGACGAGCGCCCAACTTGCCGACATTTCCCTCCCTGCGCCGGTTTTGGGATCAACTTCAGAGGATAAACGCATCGAGGTAGACCTTTCTCACCAAAAAGTATACGCCTACCAGGGAGAACAAAAAGTCTACGAGTTTACGGTCTCAACCGGCAAGTGGTACCCGACCCCGACGGGAGAATTTCGGATCTGGACTAAAGTCCGTAGCCAGCTCATGAAGGGCGGTGACCGGACAATCGGCACGTACTACTACCTGCCCAATGTGCCCTACGTCATGTTTTTTGCCAATGACCAGGTGAGAAAAATGCGCGGGTTTAGCTTGCATGGGGCCTACTGGCACAATAACTTCGGCCACCCCATGAGTCACGGATGCATCAATATGAAAATTGAAGACGCCCACACGCTCTACGACTGGGCGCAGCCCACCGTCACAAACCCCAAAGCCTGGTCGACGAACGCCACCGCCGATAACCCCGGGACGAGGGTCGTCATCTACGGCCAAACGCCCAAAGAGTAACTCTTGAAAAAACAGAAATTGCTTTTTGAAACAAGCTATATATAATACCTCCAACGACGTGTCATCTGTGCGCTAATAAAACGGTAGACGCGCTAAGACGCTACAGATGGCAAATAATCCGTATACCACTCCATATGCTTACTGAACAAAAGGGAAGTCTCCCGGTACTGCAAGGGTATGACGTCCAGCCTGTACTGGATAAACCGTTACTGTTCGGCGATATCGCCGCCGTCACCGGAGGGGAATCTCTATGCAGCGCCCGTTGCCTGGGATGCTATGACACAGCGGGAAAATTTACTCTCGAGGCAATAAGGACGGGACGGCAACCCCTGACAACGGAACAATGGCTGGAAGTCATAGATGAGCTGGGTCCCTACATTCAAACGCTCATGCTCTCAAGCACCGCAGAGCCGACCAGCATAACCAATTGGCCAGGCCATCAGCGTATGATTGATCAGGCGCTGGAAGATGGGCTTTTTGTCATCTTATACACCAATGGACTAACAATGAACCAACCTATGGTTGATTGGATAAAAGCACGGGACGGACTCTCGGTGAATGGCAAGTGGTATCACCCCGACCCAAAGACAAACGACCGGATGATGGGTCTCAAACGACTCGAGGAGGCGTATGTAGTGCGCGACGGCCAGACGATCCCACTTCATCTGGCGCTTTTACTCGATGCCGGATTAACCGAAAGAAGCTACAGGCTTGGCGCGGGCAATACCCTCTATCAGCAAAACGCGGATGCTGTGCCGGATATGTGGAGTTGGCTTAGGGAACACCATATCATCCCGACGTTTTCCTGGCCCGTCCGGACCGGCGCGGGAGCAATTGCCGCAAGAAGATTCGGGATACCCCCGGAACAGCTGGAAAAACTAACACGAAGGTGTCACGAGATCGACGGGGAGCAAGGCATCCTATGGGAGCTTGGTATGGGTCCCCACATTGGCGCGACTGCTTGTGCAGATCATTGGATGTTATTCCTCGGTCCTTTCGGCGATGCCCTGCAGTGTGCATCAAGTAGACAACCCCCTTTTGGTAATGTTATGGATGACGGCGGCGTCGCCGAGCTTATCAGACGAAAAGCATTGTATGATGCAGATCTTGCGCCTATGCGCGCCGGCGCATCAGGTCGGGCCACCTGTGTGTGCAATGAATGCGCTACGGGCATAGGAGCTCCCGGACCCCTCAATGTCGTATACGTAAACGAATCGTCTAATCTATGAATCCAAAATCCCTCAAAAACCCGATGAGAAACGAGAGACCCTGATCTCCTTTGATCGCTTGATTCCCGGTATCGTGTGTGGGGTTATAAAAGATTGAGAGACTAATAGAATTTGCTTTTTGAAACAATCTGCATATAATACCCACAAGAACTGCTCGCCTGTTTATGCAACCCTTGATAGAACGGCTTTGCAACGGCCCCGTACTTCGTCTCGATGGCGCGTTTGGCTCTGTCGCGATACAGCGAGGCTGGCCAAAGAAAGATATGCCTCCGGTCACCATAAATGCCACTGACCCGAAGCAAATCATGGGACTGCATCAGGAGTATATAAGGGCTGGAGCGAATGCAGTTTTAACCACCACCTTTGGCGCTGTCTTCGATAATCTTCATCCTTATTTGCCCGAGGAAATTACTTCACCAGCAGATGTTGTTGTCTTTAACAGAAATACAGCGCTACGGGCCAGGGAAGCTGCCAAGCAAATTGGAGTAGACAATACCACCTATGTTATCGGCAGCATGGCGCCACTTACTCAAGAAGCTGCATACAAAGACATGGTCGCTGCGTACCTACCTCAGGCTCAGGGGTTGTTTGAGGCAGGAGTCGATGGGGTCGTCGTGGAAACAGCGTTTGATCCAGCGATGTTCGCCGCAGCAGTCGAAGCGTGGAATCAAGCTGATCCAAACGGCACCGTGCCTCTCGGTGTCACTGCTTCGTTTACCACACACAACGAAAAAAATAACGGGTGGTTTACCATGTACGGTCTCTCTCCCCAAGGTTTGGGATGGTTTGCCCTTGGCGCGCAAGCGGCCGGACGACCGTTGGCGTGGATTGGTCTCAACTGTGGCCAGGGTTACGAGGGTGTGGGCTATATCGTACGACAACTCAACCGCCTCTCTCCTCATGTTCCGATATGGGTCAAACCCAATGCAGGACCACCTGTACTCCAAGGAGAAACTACCACCTATCCGGATGCCACATTGACTCAAGCGTATCCGTGTATGCAAGACGCGCTTCGTGAAGGTGCTGATGCTTTTGGTTTGTGCTGCGGGAGCAATCCAGCACTCATGGGTGAACTCTACGCTAGGGCAGACGTTACCGAAGGCATGTCGGATAAACAATTGTGAAAAATTCCACCTCCGGTAAGGTATAGCTTCGTTCGGAAAATATAATCAAAACTTCACCTATGACTTCACTTGTAGAACAACCCGCATACGCAGAACGGTACGGAAAAAACGAGCTCAACTTCGCCAGAACCACGGAGGGGGCGAACGTTCTGGCCTGCATGCCCTTTGCGGACGAACTTAGCCAATTTGATAGACTCGAGTATCTCGCTATCGCAGGCGCCGGACAAATCCTCGATACACTCGCGCTTGTTGAAACCCAGAATCCAGGGAGCATTGAGCGCGTTGACCTCATAGACGATAACCCGTGCCAGCTATTATGTGTCGCGCGAATGCTGTGGGCCGTCGCATCATCCGATACCTGCGACAACGCCAGAAATCGCCTCCTCACTGCGACACCAACAGATGTTGAGCATGAGTGGCATGCGATCTTTCAAACGTTTCCTGACCTTACGGCGTTGCGTAAACATAAAGGCATCCGGTGGGATGCATTCAACAGAAATCTTGCTGGTACTTGCAACGACAGACCTAGAGACGCGGGCATACCATTGTCGCACGTATCGCCACAATCACTTCGGCAGTACGTCCTTCAAAACGACCAACTCTTCGGCGCGCTCAAGGGGCTTGTGATACGGCAACCTCGTGTTTTTCATTTCCATGAAGCGAGCTTTGAACACTTCACCCACCCCGAAGGGAGGACATATCAGGCGATATACGGCTCAGATATCCATGCGTGGACAAGCGAGACTGCGCTTCTGGGTACCCTACAGAGCCAGCTCGCACCCGGCGGCATGGCCATGTTTACTTTGTACGGATCTACGACACCCGAAGAAGATGAGGAACACCGAAAAAGAGATACGTCATTCCTTGCGGAGATACGGGCATCAGATGCATTTGTCCAGATTATCTATACGCCGCTGGATATACAACAACGACTTGAGACGGTAAAAGCTATGCTCAACATCGAAAATGGTGCGCCGTGGGAACAGTTCGTGCTCGACGGAAGTGGCGGGTTACCGGTTAAGCAAACGAACGTCCTGCGTCTCGTCAAAAAGGAAGAAAAGTCCGGTTCCACCTCCGGTATGGCGTAGCATCGACACCTATGGTTGTTCGGCTAAGACGGCTTCAGAAGTCTCCGTTTATGATATGGTTTGATCGCTTGATTCCCGGTATCGTGCGTGGTATTTTCATAGTATATGCCCGCACGTGCTGTCATATTTATTCCCGACGGGTGCTACCATGTATACAACCGCGGCTCGGAAAAACGGTCGATTTTCCAGTCTAAGCGAGACTACAAAAAATTCCTCTATCGCGCCAAAGAAAATGCACAAAAGTTTTCCATCAATATCCTCTGCTATTGTCTGATGCCCAATCACTTCCATTTTCTCCTCCAGCAAACCTCCGAGGCCTCAGTCGCCTCATTTATGAACGTACTTCAACTGGGCCACGCAAAATTTTTCAATACAAAATACGAGAGGATTGGCCCGCTTTACCAAGGAAGATTTAAAGCTAAATCCGTCATGTCAGACGAGTACTTGCTTCAACTGTCTGCCTACATCCACAGAAACCCCGTCGGTCATGCCGATTCCGGGAATCCTCGGGATTCCCGGAATCTTATAGCGCTCCTTCGTTCGTACCCGTATTCTTCTTATCACGAATACCTTGGATTAGCACTAAAACCACTGTCGAAGCCGGACATGATTTTGGCTTACTTTTCCAAAACACAACCACAACTGAGTTACCCAGCGTTTGTAGAAAGATTCGAGCCTGACCTCGAAGCGCTTGCGCCGCTTCTGGCGCATAATTAACCTTCACAAAGCAGTGATGAGCCTGATTCCCGGTATCAAAGCTAAGTGAAGATATATTTTGACCTATTTATCCCCGGTATCGTGGGTGGATATTACAACTTGAGGCTTTTGAGGTATTCCCGGAAGTCGCCGTTTAAATCCCGGTGCTGCAGGGCAAACTCGACGACGGTCTTGAGGTACTCGAGCTTATTGCCCGTGTCGTAGTATTTGCCATCCACAATCTCACACGCATAGACCGGCCGCTTTTTGAGAAGCTCGCGGATAGCATCCGGAAGCCAAATCTCCCCGTCTTTGCCGGGAGCCAAGTTCTCCAGTACCGGAAATATATCCGGTGTCAGGACGTAGCACCCGTGGGCCGCGAGGTTACTCGGGGCTTCCTCACGAGTGGGCTTCTCCACCATCCGCTTGATCTGCCAAATGTTTTTCTCAATATTGGTGGCATCCACGATCCCGTAGCGTGTGACGGTTTCCTTAGGCACCCGAACCGCCGAAATCACTGGATCACCGTATTTTTCAAACACTTCAATACACTGCTTTGCCCGCGGGGGTTTGCTGTAGATAAACTCGTCGCCCCAGATCGCCACAAACGGCTCTTCGCCGACAACCGATCTAGCACAAAGGACCGGCGTGCCGTTACCGTACGGGCCTTTTTGCCGGATATAGATAAAGTTAGCCAAGGATGCCGTGTGTTTGACTTCCTCGAGGAGTTTCTCCTTCTTCTGCATCTCGAGCATCTTAATGAGCTCAAAGGGGTAGTCAAAGTGATCCTCTATCGCGCGTTTGTGCCAACCGGTAACGATGACGATATCGGTAATCCCGCTCTCTACGAGCTCCTCGACGACGTACTGGATGACGGGCTTGTCCACAATCGGAAGCATTTCCTTAGGCATGGCCTTGGTCTGCGGAAGGAAGCGAGTACCGAAGCCCGCCGCGGGAATCACTGCTTTTCGGATAGTGGGACTACGAGATTTCATACATCATGATCATCTGACTGAACTCGGCCGCCCCGTAGTCGCGACACCGTGACGCGATCCGCCAGCTGGCGGATCGGGAACGGCGAGCACAGTACTG
>Ga0155734_153_pt1 | contig 7960 bp, 3 predicted proteins | sample RifCSPlowO2_01_FD_107388 | JGI IMG/M metagenome (GOLD analysis project Ga0155734, IMG submission 107388) | Candidatus Gottesmanbacteria bacterium RIFCSPLOWO2_01_FULL_49_10
GAGAAGTGTGGGCTGATGAAAGTAGGGGAAGACCGAAATTGCCAATCCCCAGACCAGCGCACTCTTCCATTGATCCACGAACTTTTTGTGTTCATTTATGACAATCCAGAGCATAAAGAACATGACGACTGCAAACGCGAGCGCCAGGTGTCGCTGGTTCGTGTAGATGTTGAGATTCCAAAACGCCGTAATGACGCCGTGGTCCCATGGACCGAATGAGGGAAATGCACTTGCATGGACGATATCCCGAAAGGTGTGGATCGAGATGGGATGTGTGGAAAAAAATTTCATAAACGAAAGCGAACCGTTAAAGAGAAAAAAAAGTATGGACAGCAGGGCAGTCAGGCGACTGTGAAAGAGCTTCTTGGCGAGAAGATAGATGCCAGCGAGGAGTCCGAAGAAGCCAAGAGCACTGGGGATATTGATGGCCCAGTCAATCCGAAGGCCCATACTCTCCAGGATTCCGACCAGCATATAGAAGAGGAAGTGGTACCGGATGGGCTCACCCGGATAGATCGGATACTGCGGTGCGAGACCGCGAAGCATCCGCGACAGGTTGTCGCCCATGGAAAACGACCGGATCAGGGGAATGTGGGCAGCAAAATCGCTCCAAAGCCTCGAAGATATGAGGATCGCGTGTCGCTCGGGCTTGTAGGAAAACGTGTGTATCATGAGCCAGAAGGAGAAGGAGAAAAAGACCATGAACAGAAGTATTTCGACGATTATTAACGGACGAAGGATTTTTTGCATAGAATGTAAGGAATAATCTTAAGAATTATTATAGCGATAACACAACCGGTTTATCGTTTGGTCGATCGAGGACCACGGTATAGCCCCTGAGAAGGTCCCATTCCGGATCCGCTACCGCGGATACACATGCGAGCGGTTGCGTCAGGGCATATTGCGGATAGGCGCTCGGAAACGAGAATGCAGACTCTATGCGTTCGGCGAGTTTGAGCTCGTCACAATTGGCTATCAGAATATCGGCGTGTTGTTCTGATGCAAAGCGGACCAGGGCGTTTTGTTTTGTGATGGGGTGAAGGATTTGTGTGTTGTAGAAGAGCCCGTCCGGACCATTAGGGTCAATATCGTTTGCATAGAACTCCTCGCCGCGGATGTATGTTGTGCCAAGGGCGCGACTTAAGGGATCAAGAGAAGAAACGTTTGCGACGATAGTCAATGCAATAACTTCTGCTATAAAGAGTATTTTCAATATGCGGGGTGTGGCAAGGACAAACAGCGAAAAGAAAAATACAAGACACAGGAGTAAGGGAATACCATAGCGCGGTATGGTCCACGTCGGGAATGTGAGCGCCAGGAGTCCATATGTGACGCTTATCCAGAGAAGCGTATGGATGAACCGTTTCTGTTTATCTGTTTGGGCAAAGCGCCGATATTTGTAGACGATCCATAGAATGAGTGTATCAACGGTGAGTATCCACTGGAAGTTGAGCCCGAACGTGTTAAAAATATTTTGAAGAAAGTACTGATTGAAAATTTTAAGCGTTATCACATTAGTAAGAGTTAGCATGTATGAACTCATCTGCGTTTCCTCAAATATATGCGCTCGCCATTCAGATGCGCCGACTCCTTGAAGGATTCCTTGCCAAATAAGAAACAAGAGAAGCGTTGGGAGGTAGATGAGGCTGTTCTGAGAGATTGCATGTACTTTTGTTCGAAACGCTACGCGGTGAAACCCTATCGCGACGGATGAATAGAGAAAAAATGCGAGTGGTATGGCAAGAGCAGTTTCTTTAAGAGTGACCATGGCGGCGCATACGAGAGCAAATACCCACCGCTTCCCCAGAATATAGGTGCGAAGTACAAAAACGAGGAATACCAGGATAACCATGTCGTAGTTGAGGTAAAACGAGTTGATGATGACCTGAGGGTTGCAAAAAAGGAGGAGTGTCGCGAGTGCGGCCAGGTGCTTGTTCCAGATATCCCGAAGTGTTCGGTAGAGCGTATAGGAGGCGACGAGTAGTGCAGCGAGTCCGACCCCGTTGTACGTCGTCGGGGAATTTCCGAAAAAGAAGAATGCAACTGCATTGACGAGAAACAGAAGCGGTGGGTGTATGAATGGTGCATCGCGGATGGTGGGCAGGATGCCGCCATGGAAAAGGATTGTTGACTGTCGATACATAATCATAGGGTCCAAGGCCGGTGTTTGTCCCCAGTAGGGGTAGGTAACAATAATAAGGAAGACCGGAGGGATCGTGTAGGCGTAGTCGATAAGAATGTCAAAAATACGAGCGAATGATCGATGAAGGATAGATAAACGGGAAGAAGTATAGTTACCTGTCGCGTGTTGCCCGACCATGATGAGATTGTTTCATATTTTCCATAATTCTGATAGCTGCTTTTTTCCCGAGCTCCACCGCATAATTGGTTCCCCGGTCCCAAGGGAAGATGCTGTCCATATTGGCAAGGTAGATGCCGGGTCCACCAGCTGGCGGATCGAGCTTGGGGGCAATCTGAGAATAATGCAGCTGGTGGACGGGCTGGGCATACATGCCAGTGAAAAGCTGACAGCTGACAGCTGACAGCTGACAGCTTGGATTCAGGCGGTTGATAAATGGTAAAAATTTCTTGAGGAGTTGTTCCTTGCTCATGGTGAGGAATGGGTGGCCGGGGGGCAAGTAGTTGCCAAAGTACGTAAGGTGGTGGCCGCCGTAGTGCTTCTTATCCATAAAATTCGTGTGAGCAACGACAGCTAGGAACGGGAAGGTGCGGTCGGTGATATTGAGCCAATAGACGTCCTTAAGGATCGGTTCTTTTGTCTCGAGGATCAGGGTTTGGGCGTGAAGATGGGGAATAGATAGGGGGAGTGAAAAGTGAGAAGTGAAAAGTGAAAAGTTGGGAATGAGTTTGGCGGCGAAGGGTGTGGGGACGGTGAGGAGGAGGCGGTCAAAAGCGATGTGTGAAAAAGAATTGTAAATAGCGTTGCGACCGCAGACGTAAATACAATTCTTTTTTATGCTGATTGATTGCAGCGGGACGCCGGTCAGGATCGTGCCGCCGTATCGTTTGATAGCTTTTTCTAGCGCGGTGACCAGCGTATGAAATCCTCCTTCAATGTAACAGAGCTTGGGAGTCCGTTTTTTAATCCTCGCCCAGAGCCAGGAGGCGGGTACCTGGTGATATAGCGCTCCGAATTTGCCGTACATCAATGGCTTCCAGATCTCTTCCCACGCGCGCCTTCCGCCGACTGCCGTAAAAAATTCTTCTGCACTGACTCCTTCCAGAATTTGCCAAAACGGAAATAGTTTGCAAAATAGGGCAAGCATTCCGGTGCGCAGTTTGTCAATGAGCGGAAGCCCCGGGAAGAGGAGGAGATGCATCGGGGCGTCGAATTGGTAGAGCGCTTGGTTCCAGAGCGTCGCCGTAATCGGGCGCTTCGTGATGAGGCGGTCGGCAAGGCCAAGTTCTTTCATGAGGCCGATGATGGCGGTGTCGTTGGTAAATAAGTGGTGATAGGCAGCCTCGAGGTGCCAGCTCCAGCTTTTCTCCTTGAATCCGTGGGCTAGTCCACCGAGAACCGTATCTTTTTCAAACACAGTTACCTTGTGCCCCTTTTTTACTAGTTCATATGCGGCGGTAAGCCCCGTAAACCCGCCTCCGATAATTGCAACCTTCATATGGTAGTTTCCTTACCTTTTGGCGACGAAATATGTTTGTCTCGCGTAATGAAGTCATCTACGGCTGGGCAAGCCCGCCGCCGATAATACCGACGCGCATGGGTAGCATTATAGCATGCGTTTACCTCGTCCTTATTCCCATGTATGATATGCAGTAAGGAGGGACGAGGTGCTTATGACAGGACGAACGGAATGGGTAAAAAACGGCATAGTCTTTTTGAGTATCTCTGGATTTGTGGCTTTACTATTCTCCCCGTTGACCCATGGGCTCGTCCTCCTCCCCCTTGACCTTCTGGTCAGTCGCTACGGGCCGTGGTTTTCGGCCGGAACGATACTCCTAAAAAATTCCTACATGCAAGACAGCGTCATACAGATGTATCCCTGGAAGCAGTTTGTCTGGGCCTCACTTCGCAGCGGATTTCTCCCGTTTTGGAATCCCTATCAGCTCATGGGTATGCCGTTTCTTGCGGGACTAAAGCCCATGGTATTTTATCCAATCACCTGGTTTGGCCTTTTGGGTGACATACCCGGATGGAACATCCTCCTCGTTTCCCAAGTATTCCTCTCTTTTTTCTTTGCGTATCTATTCGGGCGGACGTTTGCCATGTCCCGTGTGGCGAGCATCCTGGTCGCGTTGGCATTTTCCATGAATTCACTCATGGTCGGCGTTTTGCAGTTTGGATCGGAAGGACATGTCCTCTTGTGGTTGCCGTTTCTGTTCGTGTGCGTCAAGAAATTTATCGATCGGGATAATGCGTGGTATCTATTGGGGTTGAGTCTTGGGGTCGGGCTGTCTATTTTTGCCGGACAGCTTCAGTATACGGCTTACATGCTGCTTCTTGTGGGTAGCTTTGTTCTCTATGACGGATACCACGAGCATGTTCCCTTTACCTGGTACGTCTGGATCGGTGGCAGTATGCTCTTGGGAGTAACGCTCACAGCCGTACAACTGGGGCCAGCCGTTGAACTATTTGCCCACTCGTTTCGTGGCATCGTTTCTGACCCCTCGATATACACCCGTGGTCTTATGGCCCCATATAGTTTACTACGGCTTTTTGCCCCGGATCTGTTCGGGAACCCAGTGACTGGCGACTTGACCATCGGATACATAGAAACGAGCGGCTATTTCGGGGTATTACCGGTCCTATTTGCGCTGTGGGCGCTAGGCAACCGAAGGAAACTTCCTCCCGTTGCCATATTTTTTTGCGGATCATTCCTTGTGGCCATCCTCCTGTCGCTTCGCGTCATAGGAGAGCTCGTGGTTTTTTTCCATGTTCCGGTCATTACGAGCGGTTCGGCAGAGCGCATCTTTAGTATCGTGCATTTTTCAGGAGCCGTCCTTGCCGGGTATGGATTGGATTATCTCCTGGGGCGAAAGGACTACGCCGGTCGGAGGAGATTTCTCCTCTGGTGTAGCCTTTTTTTCGGCGCATTTCTGTTGTTGTCTGTCGCATTTCATAGAGCAATCGGAGCCGGGAGCCTATGGGCGATGCTCTGGAACATACGCTATACAGTCGTCGTGGTTGGGGCATTTATTATTGGGAGCTTCGTCGTGGGTCTTATGCACAACCGGATCCGAAGGCTCGCGCCGGTTATCCTGTCTCTTTTTGTCATTATCCTCACCTATGGTGATTTGTATCGCATGGCATATCGCTTTTTGACGTTTTCTAACACAAAGTTTCTCTATCCCCGTATTGGCGTTATCGACTACGTAGAGAAGGCAACGCGTACGACCCTCTCCCGGGTCTACGGCATGACGGAACCGGAGATACCAACGATCTTGGGTCTTTATACCGCTGAAACATATAATCCGTTGTACCTCGGGCGTTCCGGATACTTTCTGAACGCCCTACTGGGCAAGCAATCGGAGGAGTTGCCCGTGAATAAGTATCTTTTGGCCCCCGGTAACAGGAGGCTTAAGTATGCACTCGATGTCCTCGGTGTTTCGACCATTGTCATAGAAAGTATCCAAAATGCGTCGTCTTCCTACTTTGGGACAGAGGAGTTTGCCGCAAATTTAACGCCAGTCTACAAAGACGAAAAGTATAGCGTCTATACCAATGTGGACGCTCACCCCCGATTTGGTTTGTACTACGCGGCAGAGGTAAAAGCCGATGAGGGCCAAGTGCTTGATGCAATCCTCAGCCGTAAAGTGGACCTGACACGAACACTACTCCTGGAAGAACGTCTTCCGTTTGACACCCATGTCGGTACGGGATCAGCCCAGCTAGTGGGAAGTAGCCCTAATGGGCAGCGGTTTGCCGTAACAAGCGACACGCCCGCGGCTCTGTATGTGTCTGATACGTTTTTCCCCGGATGGAAGGCAACGGTCGACGGCACAAAGACGCCGATACTGCGGGCCAACTATCTGTTCCGGGCAGTTGTGGTACCCCAGGGGACGTCTCTCGTTGAGTTCACCTACGAGCCGACACATTGGAAGCTGTGGGTTGCGGTGAGTGTGGCAAGCTGTATACTCATACTATTTCTTCCGGTGGGATTTGGCCGTCGTAGGAAAAATACTCACTGATTATGCCCTCACAAGATTTTTTCATCGTTTTGAGGTGGTGGGGAAGCCTGTTCTTGGTGGGAGCTGTGGCATATCCCTTGACCAAGCGCCTATTTGCCGAGTGGTTTGATCATGGGTATTTTTTTTCCAAAGCTGTTGGATTTGCGGTCGTGACATGGATCGTTTTTGTGCTCAGTACCATCAGGCTATTGCCATTTACCAACACAGCCATCGGTTTTTCGCTTTTCACACTTTTTATCGTTGGAGTCGTCCTTCAAATCAAAGCTACAACTCAAAACGTAAATTTGAAAGTCGGATCCTTGATTCGGTCAGGGATGACAGACAGACGATGGGTTTTAATTTTTGTTGAAGAGTTATTTTTCTTCTTCGCGCTACTTCTTTGGTCTTGGGTGAAGGCACATGAACCCAGCATTCGGGGACTCGAGAAGTTTATGGATTACGGTTTCATGCAGTCGATTCTCAACTCCTCTTATTTCCCGCCGGCGGACATGTGGTACGCGGGATATCCCATCAATTATTACTACTTCGGCCATATGGTGGTAGCCGTATTGACGAAGCTGTCCGGATTAGATCTCGCGTACACATTTAACCTGATGCTTGCGACCATTTTTGCCATGACTTTGACGATGAGCTTTAGCATAGGTGTACAGCTATCAGCGATCAGCTATCAGCGATCAGCTAAGCTGAAAGCTCTGTTTTCCGGTATTCTCACCGCCCTTCTCGTCACCCTTGCCGGAAATTTGCAAACGATCTACGTATTCACCCGAGGGTACACCGGGGAAAATGTTAGGCCGTTCTGGGAGCTTACCTGGCCTCTCGTTGAGCTTTGGAAGCGGATTCCTGAGGGCATGCAGACCTACTGGTATGCCAATGCGACACGCTTTATCCCGTTTACGATCCACGAATTTCCCAGTTACTCGTTTGTCGTTTCCGATATCCACGGACACGTACTCTCATTGCCGTTTGTGCTCTTGGCGATTGGAATGCTCATACAGCTATCAGTCGTCAGCTATCAGTCGTCAGCATGGCGGAAAGCTGAAAGCTGGAAGCTGATGACTATTTTTTATGGGTTTCTTGTTGGCATCCTCCTTATGACCAATGCGCTTGATGGACCGATATACTTCGGACTCCTTGCGGTCGTCCTCGGAGTGCAAGGTGCAAAGTGGAAAGTGCAAAGTTGGAAAACATGGGGAATAACAATATCTATAGTGTTGATAATTGCCGGAATTACCAGTCTGCCGTTTCTTGTTCATTTTAAATCCTTCGTTACCGGGCTTGCGGTCAACTGTCCGCCAAAATTTTTCGCCAACAGTCATTTCGGTCCTCTCCTTTTTGAGGGAGTAGAGAAGTGCCAGATTTCGCCTCTCTGGATGTGGCTCCTCCTTTGGGGATTTTTTCTCTACTGCGGGGGATGGTTGATAATGAGAAATGCTCAATGCCAAATGATACATGCTAAATTATGGTACAAAAAGATACTAGTGAGTATAGAATTAACTCAGACTGAGAAACTCCTTATTGTTTTTTTCTTCTTTTCCCTGGCGCTTGTCATTTTTCCTGAATTCTTTTACTTCAAAGACATTTACCCCGCACACTTTAGGAGCAACACGATGTTTAAGTTGGGGTACCAAGCATTTGTTCTGTTCAGTATAGTTTCTGGTTATACGATCATGTCAATGATATTTAGAAGCTCGTTTTTCAAAGAAGAGAAACCCCAAACCCCAAACCCCAAACCCCAAACAAATTTTAAATTCAAAATTCTCAATACAAAACGACTCTTTTTTCTTTTTTTCCTCCC
>Ga0155734_122_pt1 | contig 7914 bp, 8 predicted proteins | sample RifCSPlowO2_01_FD_107388 | JGI IMG/M metagenome (GOLD analysis project Ga0155734, IMG submission 107388) | Candidatus Gottesmanbacteria bacterium RIFCSPLOWO2_01_FULL_49_10
TTTGTATGTATCAATGATTGCCGTGTCGAGAGCATCCCGGAATTCTTTGTTGTTCCAAACGCGTGCTCGTAAATTGCCATAATCAATAATCATCGCGATAGCCTCATTGTCATGAATACCCGACCATTCCAAATCGAGAAGCTCGATCGTATTATCATCATGGATATATAGATTGTCCGGCGAAAGGTCTCCGTGAACTAAAACCCTTTTCTTTTTCTCCTCCGCCGTAATAACTTCTCGGAAGCCAGTCAGTAACTCGAGAACTTTTTTGTGAAAGCCAGCGACTCCTAAGCGACGGTCCATAACTGATCCATAGTCTTGCGCTTCGCCCCCCGTATCAAGAGCAGACACTCTTTTTTCTAAGTCTTGTCTGACAATAAGGTCAAAAAACTCGTCGGTTTTACCGGTGAGATCACGGAGGGAGGAAGCGACAACCACTGGTATCGTGTCTATATCGATGGCGTGGAGCTGTTCCAGGGCTTCGATACAGTCTCGAGCCATCTCTGGGGTGAGAGCCATCATTTCCTTAGGATTGAACTGCGAAATAAAGCCAATTTCTGCCTCACCTTTTTCGTAGGTTTCTATAATGGCAAAGGGCAGACCGCGAGTTCGATCGAGATTCTCAGCAACGACATCTCTTGTATTTATTCCTCGTGATTTTAGGAATTTACCCACGCGGACCTGCCGTTCAAATAACCTGTCTATTTCCTCCGACTTCCAAATAGGAATTTTTAAAAACCGTCTGACACCAGTTCCATTCTCATCATGTACCCCTAAGACAGAAATATACCGATCGTTTTTCTCAATCTGTTCCAGCATTCTGGCTCTTGCTTCTGTGTCCAGAGAAAACGACTGTTCTATCAGGACTTGTTCCACTGCCGCCCGAAAGTCGTTTTTTGGTCCTTCCTCAGCCCTTATCTCCATATTTTTTTGCTCGTGGGAGTCTAAATCTATTTCGATTATTTTAACATAATACTTCGCCTGCTAAAGCCACACTGATTTCTCAGTCGGTAGAAATGACCGTCAATATTTTCCAACCGAGGAGATTTTGAAAAAGCGAGGTAAATTTGACGAGGATAGATCGTGTCGGCGAAGCTGGCTAATATCCTGCGCGGCCAGAAAAATCGCGCGCGCAAAAAAATAATGGCCATGAACTCTCAACCATGGCCAAAAAAAAGTCAGCTCGAACTATTCTTTATTTAATCGGCGGCTCTCGGCGGACTTGAATTTTCACTTTGCGGCGCTCGCATCGGGCGGCGGCGACGCGAGCGCCGCACCCAATGATTTCGCAATTTCCCAAATGGTGCTGGGACCAAGATTCGAACTTGGGTAGCCCTTTCGAGCGCACTGAAAATTTGTACTTTAGTGTCGCGGGGAGGATTCGAACCTCCGTAGCCCTTTCGGGCGCGAGTTTTACAGACTCGTACATTTGGCCGCTCTGTCACCGCGACATCAAGACAAATTTTTAGTGTGCGATTGTCCACTCCGCCATCCCAGCAGTATGTGCATTATAGCAAAAAATCATACAAATATGAGTATGATATATTTAGTATACCCTATAAAAAATTCACCCCTTGCGTACCGGGAATTCTTATCGCTATACTCCTCTTTATGACAGAAGAAACCAATGATAAGTCTCCACAAGAAAGCTCAACACTCTACTACGTTATCGGAGCCGTACTTCTGGTCGTTATAGTCGCTGCGGGATACTTCCTCCGACCGAAACCCGCAAATACACCGGGCGCAGCCACCGCACAAACAGTCCCGGTCAATACGCCCACACCGGGACCAATCACCGGACTTGCATGTGGTAAACAATACTACAATCCGGCTATTTCACTTCCGCGTTACTACTTTACATCGGAAGGAGAAGATTTGATGACGACCAAAAAAGTTCATTGTACGTTCACGATGAATCAAGCGGGGAAAGTCGTCGCAACCACAAGTGCAGAAGCCACACTGGTAGAAGCGCCCGGCCGTGGCGGCGGGACATTCCGTTGTGATACAAAAGATATGCAATTAGAGGCAAATATCCCGACAGTGGTTGATGTCGTCATCAAAAACGACAAACAAGAAATCGCAGCCTGTACCCAAAATTTCGTCCTTCCCCCACAGTAACCTCAGGAGAGTTTGTATCACGCGCAATCTACCAAATGAGGAAAAAACTTGCTACAATCGTACCGAGGTGGCATGGCCCGGATAGTTTGAGTGGCAAAAACTGCCCGCTCAATTTGCCGTCGTGGCTCAGTGGTAGAGCATCTTCTTGGCCCGCCCGCGTGCCGCCGGCATAGCCTTTGGCGACGCACGGCCAAAGCGCCCAGATAGTTCAGTGGCAGAACGCTTTCTTGGTAAGAAAGAGGTCGAGGGTCCAATTCCCTCTCTGGGCTCAAATAGGCGCGTCGGGCGCGGTAAGAAGGAGGTCGTGGGTTTCTGGCGAAGCCAGATCACGCTCCGCGTGACAATTCCCACTGGCGGCGGCTCAAACAAATTTTGGCGGGAGGTCGAGAGTTTACACTAGAAATTTTCCCCAGTAAAATTTTCATGTGTCCAATTCCCTCTCTGGGCTCCAAACCATACACTCCCCTTGACACGATCCACAAAATATCTTTAGCTACAATATATATGCTGCATAATCCTAATCCCCATGAAAAGGACCATTATGGCCAGGAGCTCATCATTAATTTGTATGAGTGTCACTTGGGTAAAATTTCCTCCGGCCTTGCGATAAAAAAGTTTATCATCACCCTCTGCGACCGCGTCATAAAAATGAAGCGCTACGGCGAGCCCCTTATCCCTCACTTCGGCCATGAAAATCCACTGACCTCCGGCTACTCCATGGTACAGCTTATAGAGACGAGCTCGGTCACCGGTCACTTTTCCGAACACAAAAAAAGCGCATACATCAACATTTTTTCCTGCGCGTGGTTTGACACGGAAAAAACAGCACAGTTTTGCCAAGATTACTTTGATGCCAAACGTGTGGAGGTCACCTTTCTCAAACGCCCCTAAATTGTGTATCATGGATTCATGAACCTATCCTCCCTCTTGATCTCGGTAGTTCTTGCGGCAGAATCGATTATCTCCCCCCTGGGCGATGGAAGCGTACTGGGGGTGACGAACGAGTCATTTCCTCGCATTTCCTTCCAAGAGATCACCGCTCGGGTAAACCAAACCGTGGCCGATGGGGTAAAAAATTCGGGGCTCGGTCGCCTGACCAGCTTGATTGCCGGCACGGGAACAATAAGCGCAACCATCATCCCCGGGCAGGTAGCGCTCGTCCAAACGAGGATCACAAAAAAGCCCACGATGACGATTGCTGCAATCGGCGACTCGATGATCGATACCCTTGGGCCGGATCTGCCACACTTGCGGGATGCGTTGAAGAACGTCTACCCGGACACAACATTTACCATGCTCAACTACGGCGTAGGAGGCACGAACATCGACTACGGTCTGGAGAGGCTCCTCAAAGACTATACGTATGAAGGCAAACAGTTCCCCGCACTTGTTTCGACCAACCCTGATCTCGTCATCGTCGAATCGTTTGCATACAATCCCTATTCGTACGATACCGGTGCTCTGACCCAGCATTGGCTTTCTCTTGCGTTTATGATAGATACTCTTCGGGCGAACGTCCCAACTGCCAAGATCGCAATTGCCGCAACCATCGCGCCGGATAAAAATACGTTTGGCGACGGCGCGCCGGGGCTTTCCTATAACCCTGAGGATAAATACAAAAAAACACGCATCTTCCACTCGTATCTGGAAAACACGATCCGCTTTGCCCAGAGCCAACGCCTGCCGCTTGCTGACGTCTACCACGCAAGCATGGACAGCACGGGCAATGGCCGGGCTATCTACATAAATCCCGGTGATCACATCCACTACTCCGATGAAGGGAGAAGACTTTTTGCCGCCAAAGTCACCGAAACCATTGTCGAGAACCGACTCCTGGAGTAGCCCCCTCTTGGCGAGTACGGGGTGAGTACGGTATAATCCCCTTTATATGGCAAAAAAGGAACAGCGCGTCGTCGTAGCCCTCGTCTGCACCGTGTGTAAACGTCAAAACTACGTCACCAACCGAAACAAGATCAATACGCCCGAAAAGCTTGCACTCAACAAATTCTGCCGTCGCTGTCGGAAGGTGACCGCACACAAAGAAACAGGAAAGCTTGACTAGTCCCTTTATGCCACGCAATACCTACCTGCTCGTCAGCGTTCTGGCCGTTATCGTGGCATTGGTTGTGGGCGTCAACATCGGTCGCAGGGTCGGCAACCCATCGGGCAAACCAACGATATCACAAACTCCCGCCGCCTCCTCCGTGTCGCCGTCTCCCGGTCCCATAGCGGTCGCCAACACAGAAGTGTATACCAATCCCTTTTGCCGTATCTCCTTTGACTATCCGGCTGGATACACCAAGCTCGACAGCGCAACCACAAGCGCCGCATTTACCGACCCGGTAAACCAAAATAACGGCGTCCTCGTCACATGTCAAAAGAATATTCCCCGCCCGGCGGTGGCCGAGGAGAATATTGAAACAACCAATGTGGGATCCGTATCCGCCAAAATTTTCCATGCGACCTCGCCCAAAGACGGCACAGCCATCGATAGCTTCATCGTCCGCCACCCCAAAACGGGTCTTGATATCTTTATCGCCGGCATCGGTCCGGCCTTCCAACAGATCACCAAATCCCTCAAGCTCCTCCCGTAGACTCCTCCCGCAGAGAGAAAATTGGTATAATACGGTCATAGGGCTGTGATGAAATGGTATCATGGCGGTCTCCAACCCGCCAAAAATTTAGGTCCGTAGGTTAATGGTAGACCGGGGGTCTCCAAAACCCCTAGTGGAGGTTCGATTCCTCCCGGACCTGCCACGTTCAGCTCGCATAGCTCGTAAACGTGGTAAACCATAAATTGAAATTAAATCTAGTAGAAACGCGAGCATGAACGTGGCCTGCTACAATGTTTTACTTTTACATTCTCCGTAGCCTTAAGAATAAAAAACTTTATCTTGGTCAAACCACTGATTTAAAAGAACGACTAATATCACACAACAATTTAGAAAACAAAGCTACCAAACCTAATGCTCCATATGAATTGATCTTTTATTCCGCATTTAATAACCAAAAAGATGCAATAAATTGTGAACAATACTTTAAAACCACTCCCGGTTGGAAAAGATTACGTAGGATGTTAATAAATACTTTAAGTATGTAGTTTGTTTCTCTTCGCATTTACGGCCATAAAAAAACGGCCACTTGTGCCGTACTGGATTACGAACTTTTTTCTCGCTCCAAGTTTTGCTCGGAGAACTCATTTGGATTGAGTTGAATTTAGAGTAACAAATCCCAGGTGCCTTGTCAACTATAGGTCATCTCTCGTTAAACTCTAATGATTAAAATTCTTTGCTAGCAATAGATTACTACTCAGAGAATTGATAAAGTAAAAGTATGATTCAAAATCTTTGGCGAAAACTAAATCCAACAGGTTTCATATTTCGTTATTATCTTGCAACTTTTTTTAGTGGTTTAATGTTCTACATTTCGGTTCTGGTTCCGTTCTATACCGAATGGGGACACCTTAGTCTTACCCAAGTTCAAATTCTACAATCCTGGTTAATGATCTGGATGTTTATCTTAAATATCCCGACTGGTGTTCTTGCCGATCGTATTGGTAGAAAAATCTCCATTGCCTTAGGTGGTTTAAGTCTTGCAGCTTCGTGCATCCTTTATGTTCTCATCCCTGGATTTTACCCATTCCTTGTTGCTGAATTTCTAGCAGCTCTCGGAACCTCTTTTGTTATCGGAGCAAGTAGTGCTCTTGTCTATGAGTTCCTGAAACAAAATAATCGTGAAAGCGAAAGCAAACATATCCTCGGTCGGTCATCTGCCATTAGTAGTTTAGGGACAGTAATCGCTGCTCCAATTGGGAGTGTCGTCGCTGCTAATTTTGGTATCAAAGCACCGATGTTACTTTCAGCCATACCTTTGTTAATCGCATCATTTATCATCCTAACGGTGCACGAAACCAGGATTCAAGAAAAAATCTCACGTCCAAATCTCCTCGACTCCATTAAAAAGGGTGTTGGTTTTCTCTTAAAAAACAAAAACCTCCAGTATTTGGTATTTAATGACATTCTTGTTTGGATCGGGGCTTATTTCTTGGTTTGGCTTTACCAACCCATGCTCATTAAAGTTGGGCTGGCAATCGTCTATTTTGGATTAATTAGGTCAGCCTTTTCTTTAGCGGGTATGATTGCAACTTTCAATATCCATCTAACCGAAAAACTCTTTAGATCAGAAAAGATGTTCATCAACGCTACCGCCCTCATAGTATCAGCATCTTTAATTTTGGTTGCTGTTTTACCGAGTGTCGTTGCGGTGATTATTGCAATAATTCTTATCGGTGGGTTTGCTTCGGCAAGAACATCCTACCTCAACACAACTATGAATGAGCTTATCCCAACAGAACAGAGGGCTACTGTCTTATCAACCACATCCACCGTTAATATGCTTATTTTCGCTATCGCCAATCCAATTGTAGGATTTATCGCCGACCACTCACTACGCTTGGCATTCGTCGGAGTTGGGTTATTGCCGCTTGCAGCTTTCTTTTTACTTCGATATTCACCAAGCCTGAAAAACAAAACAGTTCTTATCGGGGAAAGCACTTTGTTGAGCTAAACAACCCGACGGGTTGATTCCCCAGAACAACGTTAATAACGATGCTCAAAGACTTCTTGAGTAAATAATGGCCTAGCCAGATACTGAAATAGTATCTTGTACCTGACTCCCACCACCCCCTGAAAATTGTTATACTTTAAGATGAAATCAAAATTATGTGGTTTTATGCAGCTCTTTTAACATCGGTTATTACCGCAATTATCGCGATTATCAGTAAGAAACTTGTATTGAATGTAAGTGCATCTGTCTTAACCTGGGCTACCTTAGTGCTGGCCACACCGATTATTTTCATTTTTGTTCTGAGAGAAGGGATACCACAACTAAACTATTTATTTCTTTTTGGCGTAACGGGATCGGTAATATTTTATATAGCTTCCCAGATTACGGGTTTTAAGGCAATGAGAATAGCCGACTTGTCAGCAATCTGGCCGTTAATTTCACTAGGCCCGATTTTTACTTTGCTTATTGCCCTCCTACCGCCACTATCAGAAAGACCAAGTTTAATGGCAACGGTGGGAGTTTTTGTAACTTTAGCTGGGATATACATCTTAAACGCAACCAAGTCAAAGGAAGGACTATTAGAACCAATCAAATCTCTATTTAGAAATAGGGCTTCTTTTTTGATGATGGTTTCAGTCTTAACCAATAGCGTCGTTATTGTTTTTGATAAACTGGCAATCAATAATACTCTTCCCCAAAACACAACGTTTACACTTTTCATTGAGAACTTGATGGTAATATTTGGATTACTGCCCTTGCTCTATGTTAGAAACAAAAAATTTTATCGGCAAATTACGAGTAACACTAAATTATTTCTTCTTTTGGGCATATTAAACGCCTTCTCAACCATATTAGCTTTTTGGGCTGTTGGTGGTGGTAATGTCGGGCTTGTCGCTACGGTCTTAAAAACACAAGTGCTTTTCGTTTTACTTTTCAGCTATATAACCTTTAAAGATAAACCTAAATTAGAAACACTCATTGGGAGTGTCGTTATGATAGCGGGAGTGATTTTCATAAAGATTGGGTTGTAAATTTTAATGGATATAAGACAAGACAGGAATCTCGACATAATTTGAAATGAAATAGGTTCAAGCATCGTCCATCAGGTGCTTTACACCAAGTGTCCGAGACTACGTCGGCGAGGAGGTTTTGAAAACTCCTTCTCATGTAGAGCGTAAAGTCGGGTTATATAAGGACCGTCCCTATTTACAGGTATGATTACGTAAATCG
>Ga0155734_158_pt3 | contig 7893 bp, 6 predicted proteins | sample RifCSPlowO2_01_FD_107388 | JGI IMG/M metagenome (GOLD analysis project Ga0155734, IMG submission 107388) | Candidatus Gottesmanbacteria bacterium RIFCSPLOWO2_01_FULL_49_10
ATATGTTCCACGGCTCGATATGAACAAGATCATAATCTCCAGTTGACAATTCATCTGCAATCTCTTCTTTAAGAGATGCGTGATCATACGACGTTAAAAGGAGAGGCTTGGGCCCTATCAAGGAGCGCGCTACGTATCCTGGTTGCCAGGCGTGACCGCGATACCCGGTAATGATTTTTTTACAAAACGGGAGATCATTCTCATATCGTTTTTCTGAAAGATTTCGTAAAAACGTGACCAGCGTTATCTTGTGATTTTTACTCAAGCGGGAAAGGAGATTATACACGCGCACTTGCCCCCCTGAATACAACGGGTACGGCATAAGTGCGGAAACGAAAAGGACGTTCATAACTTCGGTTTGGTCAGGTCAATGATGGCGAATTTTTCGTTTCTGACCAGCACTGTATATTGATTTGCAAGATCCCGTGTTTCCCAATCATTATCCGTGGGAGATACCGTCACATAATGCGTTGCTCCCATCTGCAGCTTCTTGTCAATGTCAAACCCAAGTGGCCATCCCTGACGATTCGTCTGATAAAGAAACGTGGTGTCGCCGTTATACGGTGCGATAACTTTCGCATCTTTTGGGATGAGTCGGTCTGCCGTCTGTCCTGCCTCGACAATATCCGGTCGGTTGATCCAGTAGTATGTTCGGATCGTATACCAGGAAAAGGCAAGCATGAGTAAAAAGCTAATAGCTGCCAGCTGATAGCTTATGGCTTTAGAAAACACATTGTTTGACAAAAGAAAAGCCAACCCCTTACCGAGATAGACACTGATGACCGGTAATAAAAGAATCTGATAATAGTCGTGCTGCACGTTGCCACGGGCAATAATCACCAAGTATAGAAGTCCACCTCCGAGCCACCAACGAAACAACCATCCTTCTTTATTTGAAACAGGAGCCAGGATCCCCAAACCGAAAGGCAACAACCCCCAGTATCCCATAATGAGCTCCCCCAAGCGCTTGGCAAACAACCAGTAAAACCATGCACCTTTAAATCGTATGTTGCCTTCGTTCAAAAGCCACGCATACACGGGTATCCCTTCGGGGTACTGGAGGATCCACTGCCTCCACCACCACAAGGGGAATAAACAAATAAGCGAATAAACGAATAATCCAATAAACAAACGCCAAGATACACCGAACCGCCGAAAAAAAAGGTACGGAACAGGTAAAAGAAGAAACACACCGAACGGCTTGACAAGAAGAGCCAGTGCAGCGGATATGCCAGATAAAACCAGAAGCACCAAGTACCGTGTATCGTCTTTCTTATCACTCTTGTCCTTCTTCTGGGTCGCCTGAAAAACCAAGAAAACGCTTAGGACTGCCCAAAAGACCATGAACGGATCGGGGAGAATTGACCTGCCATAGTACATCCCGTAGGGGAGAACGGCATAGACAAATGCCGAAAGCATGGCGACAGACACGCTGACCGTTGGCGCCACAAGAAGATAGAGAATGATAAGCGTCCCGATGGAGGCGGCGATGGTTACAAGTCTAAGGACTACTTCCACACGGACACGCGGCACAAGTCGCCAAGCGCCATACGCGACGGACTGATAGAAGGGAAACTCGACCATCCTCCACCCCATCGGATTGTCTTTACCCGAAGGTATATTGGAAAGATCATCAAACCGCGGATGCAACGGGTCAAAACCAAACTTCGAAAAGTTTCGCGCAACCGCCGCCGTATCATTCTGGCGCCAGCTATGCCAGTCTGCTATGGGATTAGTCAAACCATACAAACGAACCGAAACCGCAACAACCGAAATAATCACCAAAAAAAAGTATTCTATCTTCTTTACTGTGAAATGCGTAGTTTTCTCCTTTCGATGAGTTCGCCAGATGAGACGAACTCAAATACTTTTTGATTTTTCGCATCGTAGTCGACGGCATCAAATGCCGCGACCACCGTAGGCCAGGAGAATACCCGTATATTAGGATTACGGAAAACAAGCCATAACGCGTCCGGTAGCCCCACTGGAAATACCCACGCCTCTCCGACACGGATAGGCACATTCACGAAATGAAACTCCATGGGTTCGCTCTTCCAATAGTCTTCATATGCCCTATCCATCGCCACAACAAATTTTCGTGTCGCTTCCCCGGCGTCATACCAATCACTTTGCATTTGCTGATGCTGTATAAGCTGGAAAAGCCCGAACGTACTTGAAATAATGATGACTATCAACACGGCAATTGCCCTGCCATTACCCAATAAAAATAGATACGTCTTTTTAAGAAGATACACCAACAGAAGAGCGACAGCCACGGAGGATAAGTAGCTATACCGCGACGTCATGTTCCCCAGGCCAATAAACGGCAGGAGGGAAATGAGAAAAAATCCGACGCCGAAGAACCATATTCTTTTGTCTTCTTTTCCCATCATGCCCTCATATCTCTTCCATGCCCAGATAGAACCGAACCCTATCGCCATAACGCCCACAGCAGCAACGATCATGTGGGATCTAGCGGCACTCCGAATAATCTGCACGATGGGAAGAGAAACCGGACCCAGAACCCCGAGAGACGCATATCCGATAGCGTTACCGATCGCGTTAAACGGTAACTTCAGAAGGTTGTAATTATAGTCCCCGCTCAACCAATGACTGGAAGCCAAATACCGCACTGCCAAATAAATGGGTATCGGAACAAATAATAGACCATGGCGCACATTTCCCACTCGTTTTCGCATCTCCCCCCAACCTTCAGAACTCAACGAATACAACAGATAAAACAATGGCGTCACGATTCCCAACTCATGAAATAAAAGAGACAAAACAAAAAATACAAGCGTCAACAAAAAGTAGACCCGCTTTCCCTGATCCTGCCAAGATATGTAACTTAAGAGACTTGATAGAGAAAAAAACGCGGTAAACAGAAAACCTGTTGCTGAAACCCAAAATATTGGTTCAGCGTGTCCGCTAAGCATGAGGAAGGCAAACGAAGCGAGCGCACCAAGCCAGGAACTTCTCAAGACTTTCCTGGCGAGCAGAAAGACGAGGAGCGTCACGCCGAAATGAAGTGCCACCGATACAGCATGGTAGATGCTTTGATTGAGCCAGAATACCCAATACATGATAAGGAAATAAATTTTTGCGCCGGGCCGATAGAAAAACCCGTCCGCCTGGGTAAAATAGCGCACTATCGTCTGAACGTTTACGTTGCAGCGCTGCGACACCTCATTACTGCCGCAGTCTGCCGCCCAACGAAACCACGTAAAGTCATCTCCCACGAAATTATTGCGCATGATGGACGAATACAAAACCACGGTAAAAATAAGTAGATAGAAAACGACTGCAATCGGAGACATGAGTGCTGCCTTAAGCAGTTTATATAAATCCAAGACCCTGCGTCCGTAGAGATGAAGCGTCCCAAGTGTCACGCCAAACAAAAGCCACAGAACGAACGCAACTTTCGATGCTTCAAAAACATCGATAAAAAAGGCATTGATCGCCAATCCCCCAACCCCTGCGACAAAACCGATAATGAAGCTCCGTGTTTTATAATCATTAACATCGGGCAAGGTCTTTCGGATATACATCACCGTCAATGCAAATATTGCCAAGAATGTACCAAATCCCAATAATCCCACCTCAGCTAACATCCGCAGATAACTGTTGTCCACAGCAAGCCCCACTGATCCGTATCCGCTCCCAAACAAGATATTCCTCCTAAATGTGTCCATTGCGCGTGGCCATTCTCCCTGAAATCTGGTCGTAAACGACAGATCATATGCCAACACTTTTTTGAGTAAAAAATTACCATTGATCACATATACATCTGCCGATGTCGTCGCTACTTTGAGTATCGGCTCAAAGTAAAAATGCCCGAGCTTGCGGGTCACGGGGGAAAGCGATAGATTTATATATCCTGTGCCTTGCGGTAAGTTTTCACCGGTCGGTGCGTTTGGTTCTATGAAAAGCACCGGGTCCGCTTCCAGAAGCGTGTACGGAATAACGAGCGCCGCAGAGGAACTTGCATGAGCATAAATATTAGTAATGTTACTACTAAATAGTTGTCGAACAGTTTTTTGGGCAAAATACGTGTTTGACACATTGGTAGAATGGCCGACCGCTTCGCCTGTGGCAGCATCCACCAACACATCAATCTCCTTGACCGTACTTCCGAAGCGCTCGACAATACTCGGTGAGATACTTACCATAATAAGTGCCACAAGCATGATGATGGGAAGAGAAACGAGGACAAGCTTTTTCTTCTGCACAAATACGACAAGTCCGACGGCAGCAACAAGCGCAAGCAGCGAAATTCTGGACACAGTCATCACCATCACGATGAACCCCAAAAGTGCAGAAACGACGAGCACCCCCCGCGCTACCCAATTTCTGATCCCAAACACCATGCTGACCAGTATCGGAAGGACAAGCACCAGATACGCAGCCAAGTCATAGTGCCCACTAAATGTGGATGACACGCGGGAGAGTCCTGATAACCGTATGGGAATGCCCTTGGCAAACTCCTCATTCATGGTCAAAAACGCCGGAAACCCCACATACTTTTGTCCGATCCCGTAGAGAGTGACCCCGAGGACAGTCACGGTCAACGCGACAAGAACCCAAGGTAGAAATCGTTTGTCGCGCATGGCGCTAAAGGCCACAAAAAACAAACTCATATATTCTATGCGCCGCAGCATACTCAAAAATGCAACGTTTCCGTGTACATCTCCGAGATTCGGAAAAACGAGCAGTATCCCGTGGATTGTCGCGACAGCCCCGATAAACCAAAAAAGTAATATCGGAACGGTGAGAGGTGTGATCAGACTATTTTTATGACGTAGTGCAGTGATCCCCCAGAAAAAAAGGACAAAAACAACGACGAAATCTTCTATACGGACATACACCCATGTATGCCTGATGTCCACAAGCGGAAGCTTAGGATACAACGGAATAAACACAAGGAGCGCAAGCGTCAGTAGAAATAACACGTTCGCTTTACAAAATTGAAAGAGCTTCTTCATATGTTTGCACAACTGGTGGCCTCCCTATCATACGTCCCGCAAGGATTACTGCCAAGGCTTTCACACGTAACATGCCTCGCAATATCGCAATTGCAAATCGACCACGATGTTTTTTGTAAAAATAGACAAGCCCTCGATAAATATTCACGACCGGCGTACGGCGCTCCCCGCTACTTGCAGCCCCGGTATGGATAAATTGTGCTTCGGGCACGAAAAACGTTCCGTATCCCTTTTCCCTAGCCCGATACAATAATTCTATTTCTTCCATATACATGAAGATTTTCTCATCAAAAAGCCCGACGCTCAAAAAAGAAGATTTTCGCCCGATCAGGCACGCCCCGGAAACCCAATCCACTCGTTGTGCTTGATTGGGTGAATATCGCGTCGCTCCCCAATAGTCTCCTTTTGCAAACAACATAAGTGCCACCACGGGAAGACTGTAAAATGGTCCGCAGGAGGGCTGAGATGAACCGTCTTCGTTGAAAAGCTTTCCACCTGCAAATGCTTTATTTTTATCTTTAATAAACTTGTACAACGTGCCGATGGCGTTGTCTTGAACAACTATGTCAGAGTTAAGTAAGAGCACATACTCTCCCTTTGCCATTTTTATCGCTTGATTATTCGCTTTTCCGTACCCTGTGTTCTCTGTATTGCGCACTAAATATACTTGAGGAAATTTTTTATTCACGATCGCCAAAGAGCCGTCTGATGAGGCATTATCTACCACGATCACCTCGTAAAAAAACGGTGTCTCTTTGAGGGAAAAAAACACGGAAGAAAGACAGCGATCCAATAGCTCTTTGGTATTAAAACTCGGGATGACAATGGAAAGATCCATGGGGATTCTACTGAAATAACCGCGCAAATTTGAGCGTATAGCGCATGTCCTTAGCACGGTAACGGATGTGTTTGGCGGGTACGCCGACGACAAGGCTGTAGGGCTCCACATCATGCGTTACGACCGCACCGCTTCCCACCGCTGCTCCTTTTCCTATGTGCACGCCTGGAAGTATCGTTACCCGCGTTCCTATCACCACAAAGTCATCGATAGCCACTTCTCCTTCTACTTCCTTAAAGTCCGGATCGTCAATATCATGCTGCATGGTGTAGATTCTCACTTCGCCGGCAATCGAAACGTTATTACCGATGCGAAGCGGCCTTCTGTTCGGCTTCAAGAACTCCCCAACGTATGTGGCAGCCTTCTTTTGCCCGCCCGCCCATCGTCTATAGAATCGCCCATCGAGGAATGCGTCGTTGCCGATGATCGTATTATGTCCGATCTCAACGCCTGAAGGCAGGTTGAACCGTGCCAGCCAATGAATGGAACTATCCTTCCCTATCCTCACCCGGAAAAAGTGCCGGTACAAAAAAAGTCGAATCGTATGACTCGGAATAAGCCCGGTCAGCGTGCAAAAAAATACCCAGAAGTCTATAACCCATCTCATGCGTTCGCCCTCCCGACGTTCAAAAGAATGTTCAGTGTTTCTTTTGCAGCTCTCTCCCAGGTAAACTTCTTTGCTTGAGCCAAACCGCGGGCAATTCTATCTTTTCCCTGGCGAAGATCCCGCTCACGAACGGCAACAAGAAGGCCGTTGGCGATGCTCTGGGTACTTTTCGGATCGACATAGATACCGGCTTCTCCTGCAATCTCTGGTAGGCTTGATACCTGACTCACAACCACAGGACATCCCATCGCCATAGACTCAAGAACCGGCAACCCAAACCCTTCATATAGGCTTGGCAATGCCAAACAAAGCGCCTCCTTATAAAGAACCGACAAATCCTCGTCAGGCACATAGTCCAAAAACTTGACGCGATCGGCAACGCCAAATCGCGCTGGCGCGGCAAGAATCTCTTCATAAAGCCACCCCTTCTTCCCCACGATCACCAAATCCATGTCGACGGATTTTTGTTTGTTTTCTCTGAGAAAAAGCGAGAATGCCTCTGTGAGCCGGACAAAATTTTTCCTTGGCTGAAGCGTCCCAACGGACAATATATAATGGTCAGATAGATTGTATTTTCGTGCTATATCTTGTTTGATCATTGTAATTTTGGATTTGTGATTTGTTAAACCCGGGTATGTCACTACGACCTTTTCCGAAGGCACACCGTATGCTTTGATTATAGCACCCTTACTAAACTCGCTGATGGTAAATATCCTAGCTGCATGAGCCGCGGAATATGCAGTCCAGTGCGTAAGCTGATAAAGATCATCGGGCTTAAAAAGCTCCGGGTAATGGAGGTACGATACATCCATAATCGACATGACCCGCCGTAGGCGGGTAAAGCGTGGTATATAGTGCGTAGGAGAAAATATTACATCAGCTTTGGGCCGATCAGACGCCAATGCAAACGGCAAGCGAAAAAGCGTCCAGAGCTTCTTTGGTTGCAATATCCGATATTGCCACCACGGCGTTTCCGGCGGCATATCGGAAAGAGGAGAGTTTGGAAGATAAATACGATATGTGTGATGCGTATCATGTAGTAAATACAGATATCGTAATATTTCGTACGCGTAGCGGCCGATTCCAACCCGCTCAGGAACATTTGCTTCATAACCGTCAATCGCAATCATCATCCAGGTAGTAGATTTTCAGGCAAAACGCCGCGTAAAGAGATACTCTCTTACTCGACGCCTGAGCAATCTCCCTCCTTGACTGGTTTTAAGATAATATTCTCGGCGTTTTGCATCTTTATTATCCAACCAGGTAGTCGAAGCTTCGCTTTCACTACCTGGTTCTGAAAATTCACTACCTGGTCATATAAATCCAGGATACACAACCTGCAATTTGTTTTGTGGGATGCCGACCAAATCCATGATATCCCTCTTCGTCGCTTCCGAATCACAAAGAACTGCCTTGCATTCGCGTTTCACCCAACGAAGACGTCTCTTTTGCACGTCAACCATCAT
>Ga0155734_123_pt1 | contig 7754 bp, 10 predicted proteins | sample RifCSPlowO2_01_FD_107388 | JGI IMG/M metagenome (GOLD analysis project Ga0155734, IMG submission 107388) | Candidatus Gottesmanbacteria bacterium RIFCSPLOWO2_01_FULL_49_10
CGCTTGCTGTTTGCTTTTTGCTGTTTGCTGTAACTGCAACCCCAGTACTTCATCAAAATCCAGGATGAGATCGTATTTATCCGGTGACGGAATGTTGGACTTAACGACCTCCCAAGCTACCGCGAGAGCCTGTGGCATATTAAGGTCGTGAGAGAGCGCCTTATCAAATTTCTTCCTATACGCATCCACCTTTTCCAATTTTTCTTCTGATAATGTTGTTCTCTCTGACTGTTGACGGCTGATAGCTGATAGCTGAAGACGCAATTCACTAAGAGCGTTTTGCGCAGCCGTAAGGGCTTCCCACGTAAAGTTCATAGGCTTCCTATAATGCGCCGTGAGATAAAAATACCGAAGCGCAAGTGGATCAAAACCCTTATTCACAACATCCTCGACAGAAACAATATTGCCAAGTGACTTGCTCATCTTGGCCCCGTCCATCATGAGGTGTCCGTGGTGGATCCAGTAGCGAACGAACTGCTTACCCGTGGCTCCCTCACTTTGAGCAATCTCATTGGGGTGATGGACGGCCGTGTGCTCGATGCCACCAGTGTGGATGTCTATCGTGTCACCCAGGTACTTCATCGCCATTGCCGAACACTCGATGTGCCAACCAGGGAAGCCATCCCCGAACGGACTCTCCCAATGCATGACATGATCAGCAAACCGGCCCGTGCGCTTAAACCACAACGCAAAGTCGGGAGGATGCTTTTTATGGCTGCCCGTCTGTACATCGCTTCGTGCCGCAACCTGCTTTTCCGAAAGCTTTTGTCCGAAAAGCGAACCGTAACCCTTGAACTTCGTCACATCAAAGTACACCGCTTCCGGCGTGTCGTAGGCAACCCCTTTCGCCAGAAGTTTTTCGATAAGAGCGATCTGTTCGGGGATATGCTCGGTCGCTTTGCAGATAGTGGTCGGGCGAAGAATCCCGAGCTTGTCCATGGAATCGTAGAAGTGTTTGGTGAAAAACTCAGCCACTTGCCAAACCGTCTTGCCGGTTTTTTTGGCCCCTTTTTCGAGCTTATCCTCTCCCTCATCCGCGTCGCTCACCAGATGTCCCACGTCTGTGACGTTTTGCACATGGGTGACCTCATAGCCGAATCTCGTGAGTACCCGGCGTAACATATCATCTCCCACATATTTCCTGCCGTGGCCGATGTGTGTGTAGTCATATACCGTCTGACCGCAGGTATAGAGGCCAACCTTGGGCGGATGGACAGGTATAAAGTCAACGATAGTTTTCGTGAGTGTGTTATAGAGCGATAGCATGTGGCTATTATCTCACAAGGAGCGTTATCTGTGCGAGAGGCGGTCGTTTAAACGATTGGCAATCGATGCGAACTCATTGCCCAAAGACACATCCTGACTCGCCCATTCCTGTTCTTCGCGGGATAACCACCCATTAGCCTCCATGCGGGTGACGATCTGAGCAATCCTAGAAATTCGCGTTCTGATAATGTCATTGATCCGGTCAACGTCGTCTTTGTTGCCCTCGTAGAAGGGCTGAAATGATTTGAGCTGGTTCCATCCGGTCTCAACGTCCCCAAGTGCCCCGAGTGCGCTCTTCCACGAGGCAATTTGCTCTTTGGTGTAGTTGGGCGGGACGTAGCCCGCCAGATGTTGGACGATAATCTTTGTGGGGCAGCCGTGACGCACCCCGTCCACTTCTGCAATACCAATGTCCTGAAACTGCCCGTTTAACAGGAATGCTTTTGACTGAGGAAACGCAAACTGATTATCAATAAGTTCCTCAGCCTCATAATGCCCGGATGCGTACGTCTCTCCCCAAACGATATTACTGTAACCGCTGCCCTCCATCGCACGCGCCTGGGTAAAACCGCTGCGCGTTGCTTCAAAAGAGAAATCGTCGTACTTGAGCATGGTCTCTCCACGCTTTTTGGCAGATACCACAAGCTTTACCTCGAGTCGAAACGGCGCTTTGCCCGCTTCTTTTCGTTTCGCATTTAAAAGGTCAATATACGCTTCCACATCAAGCGAAATTTTCTGTGAGGGATCGAGGTCATTCGTCGCATCATGCCAGACGTTGCTTAATGTTCCGATCTGTTTTTGGTACGGGAGAACATGATCGATATCGCGGAAGTCGACGAGTCCGAGCTCGTGGCGTGAGTCCAAGCTCCCTTTCCGATTATCTCCCATCACAAACAGCTTCCCGTCCGGAACCGTTAACGGCGTACAATCAGAAAGCACAGACCCGCCGAACGTTGATCGCCCTCGTGCCGTGTATGGCTCTCTTTGCGGTTCATTATTGATAAAAAGAATTCCGTCCCGGACCTCAACCGTATCTCCAGGCAATGCGATAGTTCTCTTGAGAAAACCGGTCGGCGTCCCGATATCTTCTTGGGTAATCGATCGCGTTTTATCATTGATAAATGAGACGATATCTCCCCGTCCGAGGATGTAGTTAAAATAGCGTTTCCCGCCAAACTCAAACCCCGTGGGATAGCGCATCATGCCCTGGGTACTGACCACTTCACGGGATAGTTCTTCAAGCGTCTTACCGTGACCCTTGGGAAACGACGGATACATGGAGCCGGTGCCGCTTATGGCAATACGGTCGTTGACGAAGTTAAATGCATATTTGACCGTGTCATAGAGTGATGTGACGCCCCGGGTCCATACCACGAGGCACACTGCTTCAAGAAATATGAGAAGAGGTATTTTCTGCCACCGCGAGGCGCGCTTCCCTGACCCAAACCCCACGCGCGTCACATAAAGGAATGGTAGGGCGATGGGCAAAAACAAAAACAAGATGACGAGTGATACCGGCGCAAACAGAACTCGCAGCCACATGGATCGCGGCGTCGTCCCCGTCAAAAACGACACGAGCGCACCTATACAGTATGCCCCACACCCGATGCCGATCGCGGCACTCGTAACGACCATGACCGTTGTCGCCTTCTGGGCGACAACATCCGGGTGATTGCGAAAATAGGAAATAGAGAGGGCTGCAGCGCCTAAACCCAAAACACCAAAGGCAAACGATACCCAGGTAATGGTTCGCCGAAATCGGGATGCCGTTGATTGCGTTCGTATACGCATGGGGCAGGCCTCGTTAGTCTTGTCGGGTATTTTTCATTTCTGCCGGATTTCTTTTTGCTTTGATACCAAAAAGGTCACCTCGTTTGCGTTTCGATTGGACGTTGGGCAATTGCGACTTAGCCGTCTGTGTTTGTTGTTGCTGTTGTGTTTGTTTTTTCTGTTCGTTTTCCATCTCGAGCCGCTCGCGGACGGAAGGCTCTCTTTGTTTTGGTTTGACTCCGGCAAGCTCGGCAAGGGCCGCCCGCGCGATCGCTTCTTTTGTCTTTTTATCTTTTTCTTGTTCAAACTGCCCAAGCGCGGGCTTATCTCCTGGGGCACTCCCGGCTTGCGCCTTTTGACCGCTTTGCTTCTTGCCACCCGTTGTCCCCAGGCTCTCCAGGGCTTTGCCTGCAATGTCCTTGGGTACATTTGCCACTTCCCGGACCACCTGTTTCCCAAGTTCTCCAAGCTCATCAGTAAATGCGCCGATAATACTACCAGGCTGTGGCATGAAAATTTAAAATGAAAACTTCAAACTTGAAACTTTATTATGTTCGTATTCCAAAGTTTAAAGTTTACATTTTTAAGTTTAGAGTGTTCATACGAACCCCAGTTGCGCTTTGGCGTCCTCGCTTACCCGATCCATACTCCATGGCGGCTCAAATGTCAGATCGACATCGATATGCCCAACTCCGGGGAGCTTCCCCAGTTCTTCGCGGATCGGGCTGGCAATAAGATCAAAGAGCGGGCAGCCGATCGAGGTCAAGGTCATAAGGATCCGGATGCTCCCTGTTTTTTTGTCAATATCGATCTCGTAAATAAGCCCCAGGTCCCATAGCGAGACCCCAATCTCGGGATCGGGAATCGTCTTCAACACTTCTTCTACTTGTTTTTTGGTAACCATATCCATAAATCACAAAACTCAAATCACAATGACCAACACGGAATGACGATTTTTATTTGGATATTGAGATTTGTAATTTGAGATTTTTTAATACTCCCTTCTCCCCTCAAGTGCGCGCGAGAGCGTCACTTCGTCGGCATACTCGATATCCGCACCGACCGGTAGGCCGTGGGCAAGCCGCGTAATTTTAAGTTTTGCGTTTTGCGCTTTGAGTTGTTTTGTGAGGTACATAGCAGTCGCTTCGCCTTCCATATTGGGGTTTGTGGCAAGGATGATTTCCTTGATCCCAGATTCCGGGAATCCCCGGGATTCCCGGAATCGAACTCGTTTCAGGAGATCTTCAATGTATATCTCATCCGGGCCGATGTTGTTGAGCGGATCTATCGCTCCGTGGAGCACATGGTAGAGGCCTTTGTACTTCCCTGTTTTTTCGACAGAAAGGACATCCGTCGGGTTCTCGACGACACAGACCATGGACTGGTCGCGCGAGGGATCGCTACAAATACTGCACGGATCTTCTTCGGCAACATTTTTACACACCGAACACAAAACGGTGTGCGATTTTAGCGCTATAAGTCTATCTGCAAATGCTTTCAGTTCCTCTTCCGGAACATGAAGAAGGTAAAACGCAAGTCTCTGGGCCGTCTTGGGCCCGATGCCCGGTAATTTTTCAAAGGATTCTATTAAGCGGGAGAGAGCTTTGGGAAGTAACGCCATATGCTTTTAAGCACCAAATTCCAATATTCAAGCATCAAACAATAGCAAAGCATCAAACGAAAACAAATAAGAAGTAACTCGTGTTGTTTATATATTGGTGCTTGTATTCGTTTGTTTAATACTTGGTTCTTGATGCTTGGAATTTATGAATGCCGGTACTTGTATTCTACTTGATCATCGAGGAAATCGCATCTGCTAAAAGCGGGGCCACGGAAACGATCGTGAGCTTATTGAATCGTTTCTCTTTTGGTATCGCAATCGTGTCAGTCACCACCACCTGATCAATAGGACTTGCCGCAAGTTTCTCTGCGGCGTCACCTGCTAGGACCGCGTGGGTAGCGAGAAAAAATATTCGCTTTGCCCCGTGGACTTTGAGAAAGGCACTCGTTTTTATAGCGGTTGCGCCGGTATTGATGATATCGTCAAAGATAACCACGTCTCTACCACCCACGTCTCCGCTGATACCGGTCACCGTCACCTTCCCCGTCGCCTTATCCCGGTCTTTCTCCAAGTAGACAATGGGCAACCCCACCGTTTTGGCAAACCTGGAGGATCGGGATTTACCGCCGGCGTCAGGAGAAACAACCGTAGCCTCAAGGGCAGGCCTTGAGGCTAGAACTTTTCCCAACAACTCGTGTGTTGTGAACTCTCTCACGGGAATGTGGAAAAAAGGCACCACGTTTTCGGAGTGAAGCTCGCAGGTGATTACCCTGTCAAAACCGGCGACTTCGATAAACTTGGCAACCAGAGAAGCCGACACCGCCTCACCGCGGCGAAACGCTTTATCCTGCTTGCTATAGCCCATCCACGGGATGACGGCAGTCACGCGCCTTGCGCCCAACGACTTGGCCGCTTGTCCCATGAGGCTAAGTTCGACCAAATGCTGGTCAGCAACGGCTGAAAGCGACTGCAGGACGAAAATGTCTTTCCCCTTCACGGCCTGGGTAATGTACACGCGACATTCATTATCCATAAACCGCGTGATTTCAATAGCTCCGAGGGAAACACCGATACTACTTGCGACCTTTTGCGCAAGAGGCTCGTTTGAAGTTCCGGAAAACAGCATACCCGTGTTCATTGGGAAAGTTTTTGTTCGAGCTTTGGGAGCGTATCGACGACGACGACATCCTTTTTGAGTTTAGCCATATCTTGCTCAAGCGAAAGGACGTCATCGCCCGCCGTAAGCCTGGTCGCACGGGAAGCCTGGCTCACGGTCGTTTGGGTTTGACTCATGAGATAGTACATCGCGATACCCGTGCCAAAAAGAACCAACAGAAAAAGAAAAAACGGAACTGAGTAAAAAAATGCAAAATGTTTTTGTTTGAGATACATAAAGACACTCACTCCTTAGTTGCCCTCAACGGTCAGCTGTTGTATGGTCGCGGTCTCCTGGGCAAATGCAGACTCGAGAGACGCAATGGTTGCCCGGAGATTCGTTGTTTTGGATTTTGCTAACTGCTTTTTTGCGGTATCAAACTTTGCCGCGCGATAGTAATCATTCCATGATGTATTGGCCGGCGCAACCGATGTCCGAAGTGACGCCAGTGTCGCATCAGTCCTCTGGATGAGGGTATCAAACGGTCCGACTTCCTTTCCGCTATCAACCAATTTTTGGCGACGCGACTTTACTTTATCCTGAAATACGGTGTAGTCGGCGGCAAGGCGGTTAAGGCGTGACTGAACTGTCCCATCTTTCACGAGTTTTTTCATGGTTACTCCCTTTTTGCCCGCCACCATTTCTACTGCTACACCTGCATCTTCGTCCCCGACCGGACACCCGCACCCGTCGTATCCGCACGCATCAGCACAACGGGGATCGCCGGTTTGTTGCAAAACCTTTACGTCTTGGGCGAGAAGTTGTTGCTTGAAAACAATCGAAAGAGAAAAAAGAATAAGCACCAGAGAAAGTACTTTAAGAGGCAATTTCATAAACGATATTCCCTAAGAGCATTAGACACTAGGCCGCTCCTTCTTGTCAAGCCGATTAACCCCAAACATCCCAAGGACACGCGGGTCCATAAGGGAGTCAACAAGAAGGTCAGGACGCTCTTTTGCAAGCATTCCCCGGTCATGTCCACCGGTCGTGACCCCGATCGTAACGGCTCCGATTGCCCTCCCGCACCGAATATCGTGCACCGTGTCCCCGATGACGACGATATCTCCTCCGGTCAAGCGAACGCCCAACTCTTGGAAAGCTTTATCAAACACCAGATGACTAAGCGCAATCCGATCATCGGCTTCCTCTCCGTACAACCCAAAATGAAATACATCTGGAACTCCTGCGTGAGATAATTTCCATAGAGCGATAGACGTGGCATTCCCCGTCAGAACCCCAACGATATACCGATCCGGATGTGCCCCAAGACGCCGAGCAAGCGTGCATGCATCGGGGATCGCTTTGTAAAGCTGCTCGACCCCGGCGTCCTCGTCAAATAACGCGACGCGACGCTTGAGGTAACGGGGAAACTTCGCACGTATTGTTTGCCTGTTTATACCCAATGGAGATAATTCTTCCCAGGCAATTTTTTGCTCTATTGATCCCTCGTGCTTTCCGATCGGATCAAATGGAAGCACCTTTACCCCATATACCTCATTTAGCGCCTGGGTGTAGCGCGTCACCCACGACGTCTTTCTCCCCACGTGGTAGATAAGCGTGCCGTCGATGTCAAAAAGCACGAGTTTCTTAGATTTCATTTGGAAAAAAATCCCTTCAGCCGCTTCAGGCCATCAATAAGGACAGCATCCTCAACAGCAAAGGAGATGCGGAAGTGTCCCTCGCCGCCTGCGCCAAAAAAGCTCCCAGGGACGACGGCGACTTTTGCCTTGGTCAAAAGATCTTCACAAAGATCAACGCTTTTGCGATTGCCTTCATAACGCACAAACGCATAATATGCCCCGGCAACCGTCGGGAGCCTCAGTTGGTCAATACCGGAAATAGCCTCGATCGTCATCTGTCGCCGCCTGGCATAGGCTACCTTGCTCTGGACGACAAAATCCTGGCTGGCGGTGAGGGCGGCAATTGCGGCTCGCTGGGAAATCTTCGGCACACACCCGACCAGGCTATCATGGACTTTCGCAAACGTCTTAAGGGTTTCTT
>Ga0155734_126_pt2 | contig 7490 bp, 6 predicted proteins | sample RifCSPlowO2_01_FD_107388 | JGI IMG/M metagenome (GOLD analysis project Ga0155734, IMG submission 107388) | Candidatus Gottesmanbacteria bacterium RIFCSPLOWO2_01_FULL_49_10
GCGGTCAAGCTCTTCTTGGGAGGCTCTAGCAAGGAGCGGCTTATCCTGGACCTCCTCCTCTTTCTCAACCAGACGTTCCCGGATGGGCTTGGTGATTCCCTGGGGGATGATCCCGTGTACTTTATTGTAGGCAAGTTGAACGTGTCGGCGGCGTCCTACCTCACCAATTGCCGCATTCATGGAATCCGTCATGCGGTCCGCATACATGATTACTTCCCCAGACACGTGCCGGGCAGCTCTGCCCATTGTTTGGACGAGACTTGTGCGGCTTCGAAGGAATCCTTCCTTATCCGCATCAAGAATTGCAACCAGGGAGACTTCGGGAAGATCAAGGCCTTCGCGGAGAAGATTGATGCCGACAATGACATCGTATGCCCCGCGACGCAGATCGGCAAGGATATCTGAGCGATCTAGGGTAACGATGTCTGAATGGAGATAGTGGACCTTTATGTTTTCATTGGCAAGGTAGGAGGCAAGATCCTCAGCCATGCGCTTGGTAAGCGTCGTCACCAACACGCGTTCATGGCGCTCGACCCTTGTTTTAATTTCCTTCATTAAATCATCAATCTGACCTTGTATCGGGCGCACTGTCACCTTTGGATCGACTAAACCGGTCGGTCGCACGAGTTGCTCCACAATACCGTCTCTTTGGCCAGCCCTTTTACCGTTTTTCTTTTGTCTTTTGCCGTTGATCGCGTTTTCCTGAACGCGAGCGATCTCCCACTCGTCAGGCGTGGCCGAGACATAGATGGTTTGGGGCATTCGTCGCAGAAATTCCTCAAACCGCAGGGGTCGATTATCTAAAGCTGCCGGCAGCCGAAAACCAAAGTCTATAAGTGTCTGCTTTCGGCTCCGGTCGCCGTTATACATGCCTCGTATCTGCGGCATGGTCATATGAGATTCATCGATAAACAAGAGCCAGTCGTTCCGGGACGCGTGGGAAAAGTAATCAAGGAGTGTATACGGGGGCTCCCCGATTTTTCGTCCGTCAAAATACCGTGAGTAGTTTTCGATCCCGTTGACGTAGCCCAACTCTGCAATCATCTCAAGGTCATAGGTGACGCGTTGCTCAATCCGATGCGCTTCGAGGAGCTTTCCCTGATTTTTGAGTGCCTGGGAATGCCGTGCGAGATCCTGTCGTATTATGGGAAATACTTCCTTGTATTTTTGCGGGTCGGTCATGTAGTGTTTGGCGGGATAGATCAACGTGCCAGAGAGATTCTCTATGATCTTGCCGGTCAATGGATCAAATTTTTCTAATTTGGCCAGTTTGTCCGCTTTTGTGACAAAGCGAAGTCCCCTATCTTCATACGCAGGAAAAAGATCTATCGTGTCTCCCCGTACGCGAAACGTCCCCCGGTGAAAACTATAGTCACTTCGTTCGTACTGCAGTTGCACAAGGCGCGTAAGGATACCTTCTCGCGATACCTTCATCCCGACAGAGAGCTCAAGGACGAAGTGCCCATATTCCTTGGGAGAACCGATATTGTAGATACAGGAGACGGACGCGACGACGATCGTATCCGGACGCGTCATGAGATTGGTCGTTGCCCCAAGACGCAGCTTGTCGATCTCTTCGTTTATCTCCGTCTCCTTTTCGATGTAGGTATCTGTCTGTGGTATATATGCCTCCGGTTGGTAGTAATCATAGTAGGAGACAAAGTAGCTGACGGCATTTTGGGGGAAAAAGTCTCTGAACTCCTGGTATAGCTGTGCTGCCAAGGTTTTGTTATGAGAAATAATTAGCGTGGGTTTTTGTATTTTTTCTATGACGCTTGCCATGGTAAAGGTCTTGCCGCTCCCGGTCACGCCGAGCAGAACCTGCTCCTTGTCACCTGCGGCCACATTGGATACGAGCTTCTCGATCGCCTGCGGCTGGTCTCCGCTCGGAAGAAATTGCGTGGTGAGTCGAAATCGATTCATATTACGTTTTATTATGGGAAATGATATAGTTTGATTGTATAAAATGTAGTTGACAATTCGGTTTAAATTTAGTTTACTAGCAACATCCTATCATTATTTTTAGATGGGATTCAAGAGGAACATTATGCCAGCAATCCTATACCCAAAAGAACGACAGCTTCTCGATTTTATCACGCAATTCATCCAGCGGTACGGGTATGCGCCTACCCTCAAAGAAATCGGGCTTGCCATGGGCATTCATTCTCCGGCTACGGTCCATGAGCACATCGACAAGCTCAGAATCAAGGGCTTTATCAATAAACTGGACGGCACTGCCCGAGGACTTGAGGTGGTGAAAGATACATTCCGGTCCGGAGCAAACGAAGGAGCCGTTGAGCTACCCGTCCTGGGTTTTATCGCAGCCGGGGTCCCCCTTGAGCCCTATACCGATCCCAATTACTACGTATCGGTAGCTCCCAGCATGATAGCTTCCGGCAAGCCACATTATATATTACAAGTGAAGGGAACCTCGATGATTGATGACGGGATTCTGGACGGAGACTTCGTCGTCATTCAACATCAGCAAGATGCCAAAAACGGGGATATCGTGGTCGCGCTGTTACCCAATGGTCTGGCGACTCTCAAGCGCATCTACTTTGAAAATGATCGCATTAAGCTCATGCCGGCAAATGCCCAAATGTCGCCCATATTTACCACCCATGTGAAGATTCAGGGGAGGGTGGTCGGCCTCATACGAAGATACAGCGCATAAATTAGGACATCCGAAAGATTTTTTTTACCCGTTTTTTTAACCCGTCACGCCTATCCTGGTCTATGAGAAAATGGATAGCAATGGGCAAAACCGATCCGAAAATGATAATGAGGATGACGAGCTCGTAGTTATGCTTGACGAGGGGGATATTCCCCAAAAAGTACCCGAGTGAGGAAATTCCGACCGCCCACAGGAGCCCACCCAGAAGGTTATATTTCATAAACGTCGGGTAGTGCATATCAGCCGTTCCGGCAACAATCGGAGCAAATGTTCGGACAAAAGGCATGAAGCGTGCAAGGACGATGGTCTTGGCACCATGCTGATTATAAAAATTTTGTGCGTCAATGAGGTGATGTTTCTTGAAAAACAGGCTGTCTTCCTTTTGGAACAACTTTTTTCCCACCTTGTGGCCGAACCAATACCCCACATTATCTCCGAGCACTGCTCCCACGTAGCTGACGAGAAGAAGAAGCGGAAAGCTTAGTAAACCCTGCGACGAGAGGACACCCGCGGTAAAAAGCAGACTATCACCGGGGAGGAAAAACCCAAAAAAAAGTCCGGACTCGGCAAATAATACGCCAAATACGCCGACCAGCCCGGCCGTTCTAATGAGGAGTTCCGGTTTTAGGAAAAAATCAAACATGCTGTTTTTCAAAAAGAAAAGCGCCGTATGCGCTATAATTATTGTATGGGAACACTCTCCATAGTGTCAACACCGATCGGGAACCTGGCGGATATCACCATCCGCGCCATCAAAACGCTTTTTTCTGTCGACATCATCGCTTGCGAGGATACCAGGAGAACCGGAATGCTTCTTCAAGAACTTAAAAAGAGATACGGAAGTATAGCACTACATAGTAATATACTTTCTACACAAAAGCTTGTTCGTTTCGATGACCGCCAAGAACAGTCCCAGACACCGCTTCTTATTGAATACCTTCAACAGGGAAAAAACGTCGCATTGGTCAGTGACGCCGGAACTCCACTTATTTCCGATCCCGGCTACAAACTGGTGAGTGAAGCGCTTAAACGCGGCATCCAGGTGGTAAGCATCCCCGGCCCGACGGCTGCAATCGCCGCACTTACTTCCTCGGGCCTACCCACCAATCAATTTCTTTTTCTTGGTTATCCGCCGGAAAAAGAAAAACATAGATTTGACCTTTTCCAAAGTCTTTTAACCATGAAACCATCGAACCATCCAACGATTATTTTTTATTGTGCTCCTCACAAACTACACCAAATCCTGACAGACATGCAAACCGTCATGGGCGACATCCCCATCGTCATCGCACGGGAACTTACGAAGGTTCACGAAGAAGTCTGGCGGGGTAAGTCGTCAGAGGCGCTTCAAAAATTTGAAAATCCACAGGGTGAATTTGTGATCCTTTTGTCTATAAACTCCGTTTAGGCACTGATTAACAGATTACGTCGCAGAAATTTCGGGAAATACATTAATAGGTATTGCCTGTTCTACTTGAATACTATGCGCAGGATCATGCTCCCTGTGATGAGCATTACTAATTTCTTCTGGTGGAGGAAAATAGCGAGCTACTACTTCTCCGTCCCTTGGCAATAGCGTAATTTCTGGAGATCTCCAGGGAGGATTCTCATCGCATTTGTAAATAACCTGATAGCCAGTTTTAATCATTAATATTCCTCAAGCGTACTCGTATCCCCAATAGGCAGACCCATTTCTTTTGCTTTCAAAATCCTTCTCATTATTTTTCCGGAGCGGGTTTTAGGAAGCTTGTCGATGAATTCTACCTCACGCGGATAGGCATGTCCAGCCAGATGCTTTTTTACATACTGAGAAAGCTCCTCCCTGAGGGCTTTCTTGTCCGATTCCGGGAATCCAACGGATTCCCGGAATCTTTTACGGAGGTACTTTTTATCCAGCACTACGAATGCCTTGATGATCTCTCCGCGCATCGCGTCCGGCTTGCCGATGACTCCTGCCTCGACGACCGCAGGATGGGACACAAGGGCTGATTCCACTTCAAATGGCCCCACGCGCTCCCCCGCGGTTTTGATGACATCATCTGCCCTTCCAATGAACCAAAAGTAGCCATCTTTATCTCTCATGCCGCGATCTCCGCTTATGTACCATCCGCCGGTAAAGTAACTCTCGTATTTATGGGGACGACGCCAGATGGTATGCATCATGGATGGCCACTTGGGTTTAAGAGCGATATTTCCTTCATTCCCATCGGGGACTTTGTGACCTTGGTCATCCACGATTGCCGCGGTAATGCCCGGGACGGGTTTGCCCATGGAGCCGATTTTTATGTCCATCGCGGGATAATTGGCGATGCAGATAGCACCGGTCTCCGTCTGCCACCAGGTGTCGTGAAAGGGTTTGTCAAATGTTTTGATGGCCCAGGTGATCGCTTCAGGATTGAGAGGCTCTCCTACCGAGCACATGTGGCGAAGAGAGGAAAGATCATACTCGTGAACGAGGTTGCTCCCCGCTGCCATGAGCATGCGGATCGCGGTGGGCGCCGTGTACCAGACGGACACTTTGTATTTTGCAAGAATTTCATACCATCGCTTTGGATCAAAGCGTCCGGCGTAGACGACCGCTGCGACGCCACACGACCAACTCCCGAGAATTTCGTAGGCGATTCCCGTCACCCAGCCCGGATCAGCTGTGCACCAGTAGGTATCATCATCGCGAAGGTCCAAGACCCACTTGGCGGTCATGTGTTCCTGGAGAATCGCGCGGTGGACGTGGACGACCCCTTTTGGCTTGCCGGTGGTGCCGCTTGTATAGAGCATGAAAGCATACTCGTCCGGATCCATGTGGGCGATGTGAAGTTCGTCACTGACGTGTTCAAAGGATTTGATGAAGTCCTCACTGTCGACCGTTATGATGTGCTTGAGTGCTGGTAATTTCTTTCGCACTTTATCGATTCTCTCTTTTAATTCTTTATTGGTGATGACGACTTCGGCATCGCTATTACCTAGGCGATCAGCCAAGGCCTGCTCCTGAAACGCACTGAACAAAGTTCCTGCGATTGCACCAATCTTTAGGGCTCCAAGGAAAGATATGTACAATTCCGGTACTCGGGGGAGAAAAATGAACACTCTTTCTCCTCGACTCACTCCAAAGTCCTTGAGGATGTTTCCCATCTTGTTTGACAACAACGAAAGTTGTTCAAATGTGTATTGACGGGTCGATCCAGCTTCATCTTCCCAATACAACGCCACTTTATTCTTCCTCCAGGTCTGGGTGTGGCGGTCGATCGCATTATAGGCGGCGTTGATTTTCGTTCCATCAAACCAGTCAAGCTCTTTGCGCACTGACCTCCAATCAAATGAGCGACAAACCTCATCATAGTCGCCAAGATTGGGAGGGTTCTTCAGACGAGCGGGTTTATTGAAGACGTCGGATTTCATCCTTATTTCTTCCTCACGACAAACTTTTCATCCAATCGTTTTAAGTTTTCCATCACTCCGGTGTACTCCATCTCATCTTGCGGACCCATGGCGGGATTGAAAAAACCCTGCCGTCGCATTTCTAAAGTCTTTTGCGACGCTTTCTCTCGGATCATATCCCAGAACGGTTGGTCAAATATATCAACTGCTTCCGTAAGTTTTCCCTCATGAACACAATAGCCTGCTGCGGTAACGATTGTCGGTCCGTCAAAATATGAAATAATAGTATTTTGTTTAACCGGCATCACCGCCACATGGTGACTTCCGCGATTATTTCCTAAAACGTAATGCGCTAAGGACCATGGTGACGTTATTTCACCCGTATCGGGAAAGGATTTTTGGGTTCGGACAATAGCAACCGGGTCATCCTTGCCCACATACTTTCCGGCGATATTGTGAAGTCTGCTTGTTGAGGCCACTGCAGCAGTAAGTCCACCTGCATTCTCCACAATGCTTTCGATGACGTAATGGTTCGGATCACGCAAAAGTGTAGCGACATCATAGTAATCACACGGTACTTTCAGCGAGATAACACGATCTCCCTCCGTATAATTAACGTCCATAATATTAAACGTAAATCCTCCCCGCATCTCCGGGGCAAGAAGCAGACCAGCATTATGAAACGGATCGGCAAATGAACAAAAGAACGGATAATTAAATACCCCCGGCCCGCACTTATCTGCGGCAAACACAACAAACGGTTCAGCCGGTCGTTCTTCGAGTTCGATTTCTGCCGATCCCGGCCCCATACCCCGGACGTTTCCGGAAAACGCGTCCTTGAGAAGGTCTTGTCCTGCGCCGTAAAGCCCTTGGGATTTGGCAATGGCGGTGGTTGCCACAAACGTATCCCAGGCGAGTTTGTGAATGTCCGGATTGTCTGTACCCTTGTCGTGTATCATGAGAAGGGCAATGTCATCGCCGGTAAATGTCACTCGCGCGTCTGTCAGGAGTCCAGATTTCACTGCAACCCCCATGGCCTCTTTAGCTTTAGCCAGCATGACATCACTTGGGCGATTATGCCCGCCGATTGATCCCGTATCCGCTTTAATAATGGAAAGAGTTGTTTTCATGTTTTCCCTCCTTGTATAAAATCTGCCAATAAATTTATCCCTGTCATTTCTGGTGGTACGGCAAGACCGAGGAGACAAAGGAGTGTTGGCGCCACATCGGCAAGCTTGCCTTTCGGGAGATGATGAGGATATCCCAGAAATCGTTTGGCTATCACCATAAACGGTACTGGGAATGTCGAATGCTCGGTATCCATTCCTCCGTCAGCTCCCAGCATCTCTTCCACGTTACCATGATCACCGGTAATGATGCAAGCACCGTCAACGCGCAAAATTTCCTCCATAATCCGACCGACGCATACATCGGTCGCCTC